>JAABUS010006095.1_pt1 | contig 14998 bp, 21 predicted proteins | sample 5560161 | NCBI WGS metagenome assembly JAABUS01 (sample SAMN10711885, study PRJNA513376) | rock metagenome | isolation source: Antarctica rocks | place: Antarctica: Victoria Land, Trio Nunatak nord | collected 2016-01-04 | reverse complement strand
TATTACTTCTTACCTTACTTTACTTAGAGTAACATGTCTTTATAAAGATAAATCTTATTGTCTATTCTTTTATCTCACATTACAGTTGAATTCTATGGATAGCTAAGTTGATTGAGATATTATAAGTAATTAAGTCTTCATAAGCATAAAGAGTACAAGAGCGGGCAAAGAGAATTATCATTGCTTTTGATAAACCCTTACATAATTAACTTCAAACCGGTTTGGGAAGTTTGTTTCCTCCAGTTCTCCGCCATTCATACCGCCCATGGCAAGGTTAAGCAACATATAATGCGGTTGCTTAAATGGATTAATACCTGTGCCATCTTTGTTTACGAGCTTGCTCAGTTCAACCTTGTTCAACAACTGGTTATCCACGTAAAGGCCAATTGCATTTTCATCCCAATCCATTCGCTAGGTATAAAATTTTGAAGCCCAGTCTTTGCCTCCTAAAGAGTCGATGGAGAACCTATTGCTATACCATTCAGCCTTACGGTCGCTGCCAATGCAGGCAATGTTAGCGAGCAATTTCTTGCTGTAATATTCCATTATATCTATCTCGCCGTTTGCAGGCCATCTTCCGTCAACGCCTAATGTCCACCATGCAGGCCAAACTCCTGCGCTGATGTCTATTCTCGCTTCCATCTCAAAACGTCCATATTGCCACGAATGCTTACCTGATGTATTTATGCTAGATGCTGTGTACTCGATATTTTTCCTGTTTTCCAGCCAACTTTGCCTGCTTCATACACGGGGTTAGGTTTCGATTCTTTACGACCTTCAATAACTAATAACCCCTTTTTACAACTTGCATTTTCGTGCTGGTACCACTGCACTTCTTCATTACGGACAAAACCTTTCTCATAGTTCCAGTTGGAAGTATCAGGCACACCGTCTTTATTAAATTCATCAGCCCACACTAATGTATAACCTCCAGCCAAGTAAGTTATTTTTAGCATTAGATATTGCCTTCTGTATTTCACAGCTATTTAATCCTGGTGTCCATACTGTCAACCCTATTACTATCATAAATTTTTGCTTCATGCCTCTTATCTTTTTATGTTGCCGTTCTGCTTATTTGTCAATAACAAAAGTCGCTATTGAACGAGGCTTCAATGTTATCTTCTTAATAGATTTAACAGGGTAAGGCTTCATATTATCATCCGCATTTGAAGCAGTAACATATTGTTTGACTCCTTTCGTTTTTATACCCGGTATTTTCAGGCTTATCTCTTTACTTAGTTCTGTATAGTTAATTGCTACAACAATCATCTGCTTCTTATTTGCAAATGCAGAAACCATTACATCTTTAGCAGTCTGAATATCATTTAAATAGTCGCTTCTGTTTGTAATGATACGCTGCATACCCGGTCTGATGAAACGACTGTATTGACCAAGTGCCCAAAGGTTTTTGGTAATGGTAAAATCTCCTTCAGTATTAGCCGGGTTATTTTTTAAAGCAAGAAGGTAATAACGGGTGTCAAAATCAGGGCTGCCGGGTTCCCATGAATTCCATAATTGCCATGCTGATGCGTTGGCAATTGCAAGGTCATGATAGATTATCTTAGAAAGAAACAGTGCACAATCTATAGCAGGTATTTCTCCTTTTTTGCCTTCTTTGTATCCATCAGCAAGCATACAATATTCGGATTGCCAAAAGGGAACTTTGTACACAGCAGCAGTATCTCTTAGCCTGCTGCGTACTTTTATAAGGTTAGTATCACCATTATCTGTAAAGTAGCTATGGCCGGCAACCACAGGCACCAGATGTTTAATGTTTCCAAGATAAAGAGGACTTGCTGTTGAGTAAAAGTTCTGCACCTGGTTGGAAGCATGGTTATTACCTTCATATAGTGCAGTAAGGATAGCTGCCTCCGAAATAAGAATTTTGGCAGAAAGTCTTTTTGAAGACAATGCACTATCAAGGCTGACGGTAATTTTATAAATATCCTTGTTATGCCATGGAGAGCCTTCCTGGTTCATTTGTCCAAACTTGTTCGACCAATCCCATTGAGGTTCATTAACAGGACTGATATAGTTAAAATGCAGACCTTCTTTATCAAAATGCTCTGTCACTGTTGCTAAAAAATCAGCATAATCATCGTACTTATCTTCCCTTAAATTGGTCTCAAAATTCTTTTCAAGTTTAAAACCCAATCCGTTTTTTGTAAATTGTACAGGTGGTGTATTGCTAAAGGCAATTAAATTTTCTACACTATACAATGCAGCTTTTTTTACAAACCACATATAACCCTCTTGCTTATTCCAGTTGTAAACTCCGTTTGGTGAAAGAAAACATTCAACCCGTTTGACAGGATTGCTGATACCGCTGCTGTCACCCTGCTCTGCCGTACCTCCGCCGATATTGAACCTCCACGCAGAAAGTCCTATACCTATTGGATGCCCTGCTTTATCAAATGCTTTACTGAACAATAATTCAGCCATGCGTTCTTTTTTCGCAGCAGCCCAATACTTACCAATGCCTTCAGAAAACCAGGCACCGGAAGCACCGAAATTATCAATGGTTTGAGCCGTTCTTTTTGTATCAATAGTAAAGGTTACAGCCTGAGCAAAAGCAGTACCGTTTGCTATTAAAATTAAAAAGAATATAGAAAGTTGTTTTAATAACATTTAATCCTCCTGTTAAAATTATATGGTAATTATTCATTTAAATAGAATTTAAAAATACTTCGAATCTGGATATCTTCTTCCGGCACCTCCATAAATCTTGCTGCAATTTTCTTTTGCCTGTAAGATGTTGTTGTTGATGATATGATCAGTTTGAAAAACTTTTATTCTATAGGCGTGGTAATAGTTAGGACACTTCTTACATTAATTTGATCTCCCATTTTATTAAGAGCAAGGAAGGAGGAGAGATTTTTTGGGTAGGCAGAGGAAATAACCGGAGACTTAAATTGACACAGGTTCAGCTCTTAAAAGGCTTGGTTGAAGAATTGGTTTACCTTCTTCTTTCAAATCTTCAAGATATAGACCAATAGCATCTTTTACATTTTTTTTAGCTTCATTCAATTGTATCTCTACAGGAAAAACAACCATCAAGGTCTGGAACTCTCCCCCAGATGGTTCCATCTGCGGCTTTTTCAAAAGTCACTATATATTGCATAGTTAAAATTAATTATTTATTTCCAGTCGCCGCTGTTGGATGTTCTTCACCAATAGCTCTTGCTTCGTTATTATTTGAAGGTGAAGAACACCCAACAAAGGCAAAACTGCTAACTATATAGAACTTTAGCAACAACAAGATCATTTATCTTTATATTAATAAAAATAGAAGAATCAAATTATGGAAACAATGCTAATAGAACTTACTAATCAAAAAGCAGCAAAGCTTTTGCATGAATTGGAAGAACTGCACCTGATTAAAGTAATTAAAAAAAATGTTGTAAACAATGAAAAGTTATCGGAAAAGTATGCAGGCAAATTGCCCGGAGAGATAGCTGATGAACTTCAGAAGTACGTAACCGAAGGCAGAAACGAATGGAACAATCGCAGTATTTAATTGATAGCAATGCGGTTATTGATTATTTGGGTAGGAAGCTACCTTTTAGCGGCATGTCATTCATGAACAATATTATTGATGCTGTTCCGAATATTTCAATAATCACAAAAATTGAAGTACTTGGTTTCAATGCTCCTGAAGAGCATTGTCAAACGCTTAGCAATTTTATAAACGATTCTATTGTTTTTGATTTAGTTTCGGCAAAAATAGATAAAAGCATTGCTATCCGAGAGACCATTAAACAAAACTTCCAGATATATTGACGGTTTGCGGGTAATAAATCCGCATGATTTATAGAATGTATCTTAAAGACCGATTATTTGTTTAACCATTCGTCAATCTCTTTATTTGCCTGGTCATTTGTCAAAAACTGCCCTTGGGTGATTTGTAATCGATAAGTGCCAATTTCAGTTTTCCGGTCATCGTTAAATTTATAAATCTTTGCATCGTTGGTTTCGAGGTCAAGAAGCCGGTATGCTTCTTCAAGTATATTTTCATCATTCGTTGCCCGAATCTTTTTAATAAGGCGTTCCCTTAATTCAATTGCAGACATATAAAAATTTTTATTAAACAATGCAATAATGTTTCTCCAAACTTGTAGTGGTAGTTTTATACAAAGAGCGGCTGACATTCTACGAATAGCTCCATGGGATATAAGCTATACATACTATCTTGTACTGGCATTAAGAATTGTAAACCCAATTATTTCTCCTTTTTCATACCTGATAATTATTTCATCTTCGGTCATTTCTGAATGGTCAGCGTGATTAGGTTTCTTAAAATGCATATACAAAATATTTGCTTCTATATCATAAGATGTCCATACATTTCTATGCTTCATAAATAGGGCAACAGGTTTTTTACTTCGTCAACAGCTATTGTTTCCATAATAATTTCTTTTTATCAAATTCTGTTAGTGTTCTTCACTAACAGCAGGAATAACCGAAACTTAAATTGCTACAAGTTCAGCTCTTAAAAGGCTTGGTTTAGGAATTGGTTTACCTTCTTCTTTCAAATCTTCAAGATATAAATTAATAGCATCTTTTACATTCTCTTTAGCTTCATCAATTGTATCTCCACAGGAAAAACAACCATCGAGGTCTGGAACTCTCGCCCAAAAGGTTCCATCTGCAGCTTTTTCAAAAGTCACTAAATATTGCATAGTTAAAATTAATTAATTATTTCCAGCCTGCTTTCTTCTTAATATCATTTAACACTCCTATCGAAGGTTCTTTGTTGTTTCCATGATCGGGTAATACTATTCTTACATCTGGCTTGTGGTTGTGTTGTAAAAATTTTGTGGCTGCCGCTTTGCCTGGCTAAATACCAACCTTCATCCTGAAGTTGTTTTATAATATCTCTTACTTTCATTTAGGTAGTTGTCAATATCAACATACGGTAGATTGCAAGTGGTTATAAGTTGATTGTTTGTTATTATTTGGTAATTTTACCATTATTACCTATTCCTTCACTGCTGTTGGATGTTCTTCATCAACAGCTCTTTGCTCAGCTTATTTGCAGGTGAAGAATATCTTGCCAAAGGCAAAAAAATAAAATTTGAATACTTTACAAAAGAATATGCCACAAAAGTTTTCGCTGCTGAGGGTGTTCTTCATCAACAGCTCTTTGCTCAGCTTATTTGCAGGTGAAGAACACCTTGCAAAGGCAAAAAGGACACATTGCAAAATGAAAATGAACTAATACAGAACATACATGCTTCAAGAGCTATTGATTTACTGTAAAATCTGATAAACTTTTTTACAGTATTTTTATTAAAAACACAAAGTATATCGCACCGATAAACCCTATTGTTAAAAGGATAGTTCCAAATAGTCTGCCTTTCCTTAGTTTGTACCACATAACAATACTGCTGAGGCATAAAAAAATAAGACCGACAGCAATACCATCCATTGTTAGCCTCCATATATAGGTAAGTATCCAGTTAGATGTTCGGGATGGGTTATTTTTATCAACACCATTAAAGGTATGCATTGTTCTTATGACACCCCATGCATTAAATTTAATTTCATTTTGAGTACATAATCCCTTTTTAAAATCTACATGAATGTTTTTTATATGACCTGGAACTTCTGCTCTGAAATCTATGCTGTCTTTGTTTAATTTAACCTCATTCACTTCTGCAGAAACTTTTAGCTGATGCATTATATTTCTGACAATACCGGCACTATCTAAGTTTGCGGGAATAACTATCGGAGTCGTAATTTTTTTTTCATTTCTTTCATCCCAAAAGCTTGCAAATTTCCAATCGCCATGATTTAATAAAAATCCTGAAAAAGAAAATAACCAGATAAACAGCAGTAAAAAAAGTCCCAGGTGTATATGTAACTTTCTGTTCCAGTAAACAAGGTCTTTTATAATATTTTTTTTCATGCAGCTATTTTAAAGAATTAGAATAAGCAGAGTGATGAATAATACTAAACCAAAACAAATGGCATAAATACCCATTGTTCGCTCTACCTTCAAAAAATACCAAAGGAAAATTCCACTAACAGTAAGAAAAAGAATAAGGTAGACGGAAGCATCTGCCAGCACACTCCATATCTTCATAAAAACAGCGTTCTTACGAAACATCGCAAGGTGCGGACCAGGCATTTTATGCAGATAAGCAGTGGCACGCAATCCGCCCTTTTCCTCCTGTTTGATAAAGACACTGTCGTTAAGTGTATTGACTTTGATGCTTGTTTCTAAACCAGGTCTTATTATACCAATTGATAAATTATCCTTTCCCTTAAATACATGATCAATTTCACCCGTAAAACCTAAAAGATGGGCGATAGCTTTTCCGGTACCAAGGTCAGTTGTATCATAAGGAATGGCATTTAGTTTTAACTTCCTCTCAAAAAGAGTTTTGACAGGGGTTGCTTTATTTACACTGTCAGTGTGATTTAGTACCAAAACACTTACTCCAAAAATGATAATAAAGGGGCTAATGAAGAGACCGGTATACAAGTGTAGATCCTGAACCAAAGGGAAATACTTTTTCATTTATCTATTTTTATTTAGAAAGTAATAATTAGATTAATTTTCTTTGTCCACCCATATCTTTAAAAATTTTTTTCTTCTTCCCATCACTTACAAACATCCCACTCGAATACTTATCATACAACTCAAACAAAAACTCAATCCGCTTTGTCTCATTTACAATGTCTCGGGCCGTAGCATAGAGCAACTACCTTTTTGGATGTTCCCTGCTCCTTAGGAGCATCCTGTTTATAGAAAAATCTACCGTTATGAATTTTAAGGAGGCTCCGTTAGGAGCCTCCTTAATACCATTTAATCAAAAAAGTCAAAAAGGTAGTTCTCTTCAAAAGATATTTCAAACTTTTCAAGCATTTCATGATACTCCTGCCTGAAAGTTCTTTTTTGATGATGCATTTCCTGATCCTTTATATAATTTATTACTTTGCCAATATGAGAATGAGAATAGGAAAAAACACCATATCCTTCCTGCCAGTTAAACCTTCCCTTTACCCATTTCTTATCATTAATAAATTCATTGCTTTCTACTTTTATTTCTTTAATAAAATCCGAAATGGACGCAATTGGTTTATAACCTACAAAGAGATGCGTATGATCGGGCATACAATGAACAGCGAGCATTTTAGCCTTGCGATTTTGAACAAGCCCCGTAATATATTTATGCAATTCTTCTTTATGTACTTTAGCTATAAGAGCGTCTCTATGTTTGACTAAAAAGACAAATTGCAGGTAGATTTGCGAAAAGGTATTTGCCATACGCGATTATTTCAGGTGGCACCTACGGAGCCTTTAAAAATCTTTTTTATTATTCAGCTATAAACAGGAAGCTCCTAACGGAGCAATTTAACATGATTTTTCTTCTTAACTATAGACAGGATGCTCCTACGGAGCTAAACACTTTTGTTTTTACCTTTCTTTCCCTCCGCTGCAAACATCCCGCTCGTATACTTATCATACAATTCAAACAAAAACTCTATCCGCTTTGTCTCACTTAAAAACGGTTGAGAACGATAACATAAATCAACTGCTTTATCAAGTGTCTGGTGAGCTTTTACTAAAACCGGCGGCATTGTGTTAGGATCATATAAAACTGCCAGGCTTGCATCAGGAAATTGTGCCCTTGCTTCTAGTACTTTTTGTGCTGCTTCTTCTACGGCTTCTTTTTGTTTTTCATTTGTCAAATTTGGAAATGGAAAATTATTATAAACTAAAACATTTGAATAACGAAAGTCGCTTTTTAATCTTCCACAAGTATATTTTGTCCATGTCATATGCATTATAGACATTAATAAACCAAATAGATAATAAGTTCCGTCAGGAATAAATGAACACGAATTATTAACTATAAAATCTTTTGAAAAAAAACCAATAGGAATATAACTTCTGTTTTCCGAAGTGGTTAAAGGAACCAAAATAAAATTTGTGTTAGGCTGTCTATCTTCCGAAAATAAAGTGGGAAATGCTGCCATTCTTTTTGTACCTTCTCGTGGGCTATTTAACCTAAATGTTCTTACATTCTCAATTCTTCGAATTAGTTCTCTAGAATTTTGTATTTCTTTTGGTTGTGAGTTTTTAAGCCAAATGCAATATCTCTTATCTCCATTTAAAAACTCTCTTCCCCCTAATAATGGTTTTATAAAATTTTCGATTTCTGGGTGTTTGCTTATTAGTTCATTCTTCTCATTTTCATCTAAAATATAATTACCGTTATCCCTAGGTACGTTGCCTAAAAACATTAAAGGAACATTACAAACAGGTTTAGACCTGGAAGGCAAAGCAAAATCATTTCCTTCAACCAAATATGGATTTATATTCTTTACATTCACTGCATGAGGTTCAGCCTTAATATTTTCATATTCATAAACAACTTTATCATTTACATCGAAATTTCCAAAACCGATAATAACAACATGTACTGCTGCATTGCCTCTTGCTTCATTTCTCCAACTAAATGTGCGATGAGCAAAATGTATTTTAATTTTATATTTGTTGAATAATTCGTTCCATAATAATCCAACCTGTTCACCTTGAGATATGGAATTGGTTGATACAAAGGCAGCTTTTGTAAGATCAGCAGATTGCTTCGTTTCACTCGCAATGACGTTGTATGTCTGCATATACTTTGCTGCTTTGATATACCATGCAGAAACATAGTCTAAAACGCCTGCACCATTTACGCCGTTAAAGATTACATCCATGTCTGCTTTTTGTGCAGCATTCATCAAACTCTTTCCAACAAATGGCGGGTTACCAAAAATGAAATCAAACTTCTGTACTCCTTTCTCCCAGGGCAGAGGATCAATCAGGCTTTGCCAATCAATCTTCAAAGCATTACCATGTTTGATTGTTGCACTCTTGACTAACGGAATTCTTTTAAAATACTTTCCAAAATCCAGGCTTGCCAATCCATTCATCTGATGATCTATTAACCACATCGCTACCTGTGCGATCTGGCTGGGGAACTCTTCATATTCTATACCATAGAACTGGTCTACATCAACCAGGAAATATTCATTTACATTAGTAACCTGTTGATTTTTCAATTCAACCTTTACAATCTCCAGTTCAAGCAGGCGAAGCTCACGGTAAGCTATAATCAGGAAATTGCCGCAACCGCAAGCGGGGTCTAAAAACCTAAGCTTTGTAATTTTATAATGAAGCGCTTTTAGTCTGCGTTTATCAAATTTTGCGGATTCAAACTCTTTCCATAATCCATCTAAAAATAATGGTTTTATTATCTTAAGAATATTCTTTTCGCTGGTATAGTGTGCACCAAGATTTCTTCGCTCCACCGGGTTCATCACACTTTGAAAAAGTGAACCAAAAATGGCGGGTGAAATTTTACTCCAGTCCAGCTTGCAGCAATCCAGCAAAGGATCGCGCATTTTCTTATTAAAATCAGCCGTAGATAATCTTTCTTTAAACAGTTTACCATTGACATAAGGGAAAGCCGCTAACTGCTCATCCAATGTCTTTTGACGCTTATCTTCAGGTTTATTTAATATTTGGAAAAGATGGTCAAGGTGCTGACCTAAATCACTTCCATCTTCATGCGTACGGGTAGCAACGTATTCGTGAAAAGCATTCTGATCAAAAATAGTAGTGTCATCTGCAAAAAGGCAAAACAGCAGTCTCACAAGAAAGACTTCTAATTCATGCCCTACGTATCCGCTTTCCTCAAGCTGGTCATGCAGCCTGCCCATTAATTCAGCAGCCTTTATGTTTACAGGGTCCTGCTCTTTAAATTCTACTTTTTGGTATCCTGCTACCGGGCTAAACAACCTTACATACTTTACAATTTCACCAAGGGTAAATTCATGTCTGTCTGCATTTTCGTCGTAAAGATGAAATGTATTAAAGTCACAGATAAGAATAAACTTAGGGTAATCATGATCTGCAAGTCCATGACAATATTCTTTAGCCTGCTTGTATGCCTTCTCTAAATTTCGTCGCGGCTTTTCATTTCAACCAGCAACATGCCCGGCCAAAGCAAATCAATATAACCGGAAGCTTCGCTCAGCTTCTTTACCTTATGTTCAAACGTGGCTACTTTCTTGCGTTCTACACCAAAAATGTTTAAAAACTCTACAAGAAATTCTTTTGCATCTGCTTCTTCACGCGTTGTGTCTTGCCATTTTTTACTAAAAGTTATTGCTCTGCTTTTTATTTCATTCCAGCTTAAAGGCATACCGGTATTTATTCAAAATGAAAAATAACTATTTATTTGGAACTTAATAAAAAAAGGGGCTTACATCAGCCCTCATTGATACAAATTTTGAATAACACAGCTTATAGTAAGATTCCAATCCCTCGGTATATTATTATAGAATTAGGCGCTTAAGCTGCAATGTCCTGTCAGAAATTTAATTAAGCTATCCTAAACCTGCCAGGCAATTTACACAAGGACTTCTATATCTTTTCCAACGCCAATGCAGATGTTCTCACCTTCAACTGAAGTGCGGGTTTCCGGAGAATAATAACCGCGAAACATCATGGAGTAATGAATTAACAAGCCAAATTCATCAAAACCTTTCATAGAACTTAGCTAAAATATTCGCAGGCTCGCAAACACTACTGACATACTGTTGTCATTCCGTCTCTTTAGCTTCGCTTTATAAAATTAATTCACCTTAAAAGTTTAAAGCTATGTACACAACAATCATAGAAACAACAGCCTCAGTTATCACTTCCGCTGAACTGCTCGAACACTGGCAGGGACACAGAAAGCTTACACGCCGGTTAATCGAAGCGTTTCCGGAAAAAGAGTTTTTTGAATATTCCATCGGCGGCATGCGACCTTTTGCCAAAATGGTACAGGAACTATTGGGTATAGCCGTTCCCGGCATCAGGCAAATGGTTGGCGGTGAAGCTGCACCATTGAATGAAAACATAACTGAGGCCAACAGCAAAGCAAATATCCTTGCCCTATGGGACAAGGCTACAGATGATATCAACAACTCTTGGGCACAAATTTCCAGTGAAAGATTCCATGAGAAAATTCTTCTTTTCGGACAATACGAAGGAACGGTGTGGTCTTCTATTTTTTACTTTATTGACAATGAGATCCATCACCGCGGACAAGCTTATGTGTATTTACGCTCACTTGGTATAGAACCTCATCCTTTTTGGGATAGATAAACAGGGAAGGATATGATGGAAAACAGTGCTGGTTTTGAAAACATGGACAACAACAGACAGTAAAGTGTTTTAGTCCTGCCAAGGTCTCCTTTCCTGGCTTTGCACCTGGCAGGGAACCCGGCATGTTAGCACAGGCAACCTCAATAGTACAGTGCGAATCCAGTTACAATGTCCTTCCTCACCCTTCACACTTCTTAAAAAAGTTAACTCTTTAAAACCGTGTGTTTTTTGGAATTCAGGAAGATCACGGCATAAGCAACTTCTTCTAAAGGGTTTACTCATAACTTCTTTACTTTTGGTTCCGGTACACTTTACCGATTAGCTTTATAGCAAGGAATAATAGTACAATTAATTAATACAGGTTGGAAATTTTTAATGATTATTCTATGTTACCTTTTATGCTTACCCTTAGTGGTTTTCTACCTGGCTAAAGTCGGGATTTTCAGCACTGATGCATTGTTTAAGCACAAAAGTAAAGCAACGTCGGCCAGCCTTTTTCCTAACCCATGTTTTAGCTCAGCTTTGCTGTTCATCAGCGCTTATTTTTTTGATGCTTTAGCTATTTTATTGTAATCAAGTGCGAGTCCAATCCAATAGTTAAAATCTTTTTTATTTTTTATGCTAACCTCATTCACCTGAACATATCCTTTGTATTCTCGTCCTCTCATAATAACTGTGCTGCAACCTTTTCTCTTGATTGCTTCTTCATGAATAGCAGGATTAATGCGGCACATAATTCTATCAGCACCTGCCGTGATGCACATTTTCTTGTTAACCATAAATGCCAGGCTGCCAAACATTCTTTTCTCTTCTACTTTGGGCAAATGAGAAAGTGCTGCTCTTATTTTGTTAGCTAATTTTTCATTGTAAGCCATAATTTACTTAGTATTCGCCTGAAAAGTCAGGGTGTCAAAAAAAATAGTAAGCGCATCAAGTTTGCCGTCCTTTATTTTCCATATTGTTGCAACGTCACCATTGATGCTTTTCCCGTTGGGAAATACGTAATCGTAATTTTCAATTACACAAGCATTGTCGCCATCTATTATCATTTCTTTGACCCTCATGTTTTGAAATAATCGGGAGAAGCGTTTGATGATGTCAATATAGGCTTGCTTGCCTGCGATTGGATCTGTCTTTGTCATGTCTCCACCGACAAATTTGAAGTCATCAGAAATTACTGTCTCCCAACCTTGCTTTTGTGCAAAGTCCCTGTAATAAGTTTCAAGAAGTTCTTTCGTTAAATTTTTCATTTTATGTTTGATTTTAATTCTTAATAAATCTAATTTGGAACTTGCCTTTTGCAAGTACTAAGATATGCATAAGTTCTTGTAATTTGCAAGTACTTTAAAAATTATTTTATGAATAGAAAAAGGTCTGATTGTCCGATTAGCTGTTCGTTGGATATTTTTGGTGATAAGTGGTCATTACTTATTCTTAGAGATGTTATGCTCAGAAATAAGTTTTCTTTTGGAGAATTTCTTGAGTCCGAAGAAAAAATTGCCACGAATATTCTTGCCGACAGATTAAGTTTACTTGAAGCAGAAAATATTTTATCAAAACAGGTGTCACCCGAAAACAAATCGAAATTTATTTACCACCTTACAAAAAAAGGAATTGACTTGTTGCCGATTATAATTGAAATCATGGATTGGGGGGCAAAATATAATCCTGACTGTCCTCGAAAAGAAGTTGGCAAAAGAATAAAGAAAGATAAAGCTGGTCTGATAAAGGAGTATAGTAAAAAGTTGAAAAAACAATTTGGATAACCTGTTTTTGTAAGCGAATACCTGGGAAGAAGTTCACCGGCTAAATAACGTCTTGTAATTGTTACTTCACTTGAATCTCCGGTTATACGCAAATTCCCCTGTTTACAGCAAACTTTCCCTTGTTTACATCGTTTCAAAAATTTTCATTTTTTTGTAAAATAGGTTTGTGACATCAACTAAAAATTGTCGGCAAGAAAGCGTATTATTACAATAAAATATTCAGGCTATGAAAAAATTAAAACGTCGTATATTCCGGCTAATGGCAGTAAATATTTTCCTGGGGACATTAATTTACTCAGCAACGGAATGTAATGCACAATCTACGCCCAGGCGATCATTGCTTGCGCTTTCAAAAGCCAATCATACACTGGCAATTGTAGATCCCGCAACATTAAAAGTTATTGCCCGCATTCCTGTCGGCGAAGATCCACACGAAGTGGTCGCTTCTTCAGACGGAAAGACTGCTTACGTTTGCATTTACGGGGGCGGCAGCTTACATGAAATAAACGTGATTGACCTTGTTGTTCAAAAACCTTTACTCAACATTGATACAAGACCACTGTTTGGACCCCATGATATAACGTTTGTTAATGGGAAGGCATGGTTTACTGCGGAAGGTTCCAAAGCCGTTGGTCGCTATGACCCTGCAACCGGGAAACTTGACTGGAGCATGGGAACAGGTCAGGACAGGACACACATGATCTACGTTACTGCAGACGGGAAAAAGATTTACACGACAAACATTTCTTCCGGAACTGTCAGCATTCTTTCAGATACGCTGATACAGCCGGGAAAAATGGCACCTCCTAATGCTAAGCCGCGTGAGGATTGGATGCAAACTATTGTTCCGACTGCAAGAGGTTCGGAGGGATTTGATGTATCACCCGATGGCAGTGATTTGTGGACCGCTTCAAGTGAGGATGGGACAATTTCCATTATTGATCTGGGAGCGAAAAAACCGGCAGCGAAAATTGATGCAAAGGTTTTAGGAGCTAACCGCCTAAAGTTTACGCCTGATGGTAAGCGGGTATTTATTTCGAGTCTTCAAACAGGCGACCTAACCATCTATGACGCTAAATCACATACGGAAATGAAACGACTGAAACTTGGTCATGGCGCAGCAGGAATTCTTATGGACCCCAATGGTTCTCGTGCGTTTGTTGCCTGTTCGGCTGATAATTACATCGCAGTTATTGACCTCAAAACTTTAGAAGTTACCAGCCACCTCGATGTAGGTGGAGTACCTGACGGTCTTGCATGGGCAGTTCGACCTTAGCTCCTTAAATAAACTTCTATTTATCTGAAATAACTGAAATTCCCAAGATGACGGATATTTTTTACCAGGCTTTTGTAATACTATTAAGCTTCCGTTGTGTCCTCACTTGTACACTGCTCTGCTGCAATGGGGGATTCTGATTTCTATTCAACAGAAAAATACAGAAATCATAAAGAACGAGTAGCAATACTTAATAGATTTCAAAAAGGAAATTATGTCTTTCTATATTTTTTCTTTGGATTTCTCTTTGCATTAAAAATTGCCGAAACAGTAATTACCTGCTCTTTTTTATAAACTGTATAAACAACTATGTAAGGGAAAGTTTTTACAGGTGTTTCACGAAAATTACCTTTTCGTTTAGGGTATCTTTCAGGATATCGGGCAATGAGGTTGAGTTTATTTTGAATGACACCTATAAACCTGGCAAAGACCTGCACTTTGTTCTTCGTATCGTGCTGCTGCTTCGCTGAATTCTTGGTCTGCTTCTTCAAGTAATTTGATGGTATAGGGCAATTATTTTGATTTTACTTTTTTAACTGCTTCTCTTGCCCTTCCCACAGATTCTTGTATAGAATGTGTTTTTGAGTTCCCATTGAGGTATTTCTTTTCTCTGTGTTCCAACTCAGCAACAAATTCTTCATCCTTCCACAGATCACTTGTTTCCTCAATCTCTTCTTCCACTATTGTATAAATAAGCTTTCAATTCTTTTTCATCTGCTGTTTCTATGTAGCGATGAAGTCTTTGTTTTATCTGTTCAGTTTTCATTAAATAATATTTATAACAAATTTACAGGTTATTTT
>JAABUS010006094.1_pt1 | contig 14998 bp, 15 predicted proteins | sample 5560161 | NCBI WGS metagenome assembly JAABUS01 (sample SAMN10711885, study PRJNA513376) | rock metagenome | isolation source: Antarctica rocks | place: Antarctica: Victoria Land, Trio Nunatak nord | collected 2016-01-04 | reverse complement strand
GGGTGCGAGGCGCGCACGCCGATCCGGCCGGGACGGCGGGTGGAGAAGGACACGAGAAACGTGCCGCTTCGGCCCGTGCGGCTCGGGCGCGGGGTGACGCGCTTGACCTTGAGCCTCCTGCCCGAACGGGCGAAGCGCACGACGACCTGCTGTCCGGCGACGTACGGCGTGAGCCTCCCGCGCACGCGGAAGCGCGCGCCGGCGAGGACGGCGCGACCGGCGCCGACGCGCTCGGCCCGCAGCGTGAGCCTGCCCGCGAGGGGCGCCGGGACCGGCGCGGGTGCGGGCGCGATGGCGGGAGCCGGCGTGGTGGTGGTCGAAGGCGGCGACAGGAGGTCCTGAGCGCGCGCCGTCGCCGGGCCACTCAGGGCGAGCAGAGCGGTGAGGACGACGGTGGCGGTGCGCATCGGGACGATCCTATTGCCCGGCCGCACCGCCTTCCAGTCCCGTCAGGCGGTCGCGAGGATCGTGGGCCCCGGGCCGCCGAAGCGGCGCATGAGGAGCGCGATCAGCGCGATCGTGCCGAGCGATCCCGCCAGCAGCACCGCGATCTCCCAGTCCCATCCGTCGCGGGTCCCGGCGAACGCCACGCTGTTGTTGACCGAGTGCAGCACGATGCACGGATAGAGGGACCGCGTCTTGACGTAGAGCAGGCAGAGGACGAAGCCGAAGACCGCCAGCAGTGGGATGTAGAGCACGTCGGGGGTCGAGCCGAGGTGGATCGCGCCGAACAGCAGCCCGGTGAGCACCGCGCCGACCCACATGCCCTTCCAGCTGCGCAGCGCCCCGAAGACGTAGCCGCGGAAGAAGAACTCCTCCGCGAGCGGCGCCACGACGGTGACCAGGAACGCGGCCGCCACCAGCGCCGCGGCTCCGGTGTCCGCACCGAGCTCATCCGGGAGCTCCTTCTGCGCGGGGACGTTGACCAGCGCCCCGTAGATCCAGCCGAACACGTTGAAGGCGAAGAACGCCACCAGGAGCCAACCCACGAACGGGCCGATCCGCGTGCCGCGCAGCCCGAACTGCCAGGGCTCCGGCCGCGCGACCGTGCTCGCGATGAAGAGCGCGGCGCCGACGAACGCGAGGTCCTGCACGAGGGTCAGCAGGACGTTGACGCCGGACGGCAGGGACTTGGCGTCCGCGCCGAGCGCGACGGCGATGCCCCCGATCAGGAGCGTTCCGGCCAGCGTCACGGCCAGGCCGAGCGCGAACGCGAGCACCACCCCCACCGGCTTCCAGCGCGGCACGACCGGCGTGGGCTCCACGCCGTCCGGGAGCTCGGGCCGATCGGGCGGCGGCGGGGTGAGCGCGAGCTCGTTCGTCGGGGGAGCGGACGACATCGGTGGGCTACCGACGGTAGCGGACGAGCTCGGGCAGCCCGGCCAGCGACGGCAGGGTCGGCACGCCGGCGGGGGCCGCGCGGCCCGCGCCGAAGGAGCCGAGCCCGTCGCCGCCCGCCCGCGCGACGAGCACGGGCGCGATCCCTGCGGCCTGCGCGCCGGCGACGTCGGTCTCCACGGAGTCGCCCGCCATGAACGCGTCCTCGGCGCTCGCCCCCACGACCGCGAGCGCCTTGGCGAAGATCGCCGGGTCGGGCTTCGCCGCGCCCGCCTCGGCGGACGAGATCGCCCCGTCGACCAGCCCGACGAGGCTCGTCTGCTCGAGCACGCGGTGCAGCGAGACATCCCAGTTGGAGACCACCACGAGCTTCACCCCGTCGGCGCGGAGCTCGGCGAGCGCCGGCGCGACGTCGGGGTAGGCGACGAAGCGCACCGCCGCCAGCAGCGCGGCCTCGACGTCCTCGACGTCGGTCGCCTCCGCCGCCCGTCCGAGGTGTGCGAGCACGACTCCCGCGCACTCCCGGCGCAGCCGCGCCAGGGCGTCCGGGCCGTCGGCGCGGTGGTGCTCGGCGCGGTAGTACGCCATCTCGGCGAGCATCGCCTCGCGCGCCTGCTCCTCCGAGACGCGCGTCCCGCGCCGCTCGAGCTCGCGCACGAGGTGCGGCCAAGGCGGCTCGAGCTCGAGGACGGTCCCGAGCGCGTCGAGCAGGACGGCGGTCACGCCACCCACCTCCAGGTCGCGAACTGGCCGGTGAAGAGGACGAGGCCGGCGGTCGAGGCGGCGCCCACGACCACCCGAGTCGGTCGCCCGCGCCGCGTCAGCCACCAGCCGCCCCACATGAAGAGCGGGAACAGGACGGCGACGAACCGCGGCAGCGACATCAGCGGCTGCGCCTCGACGGGCGTGGAGAGCGGCAGCGCGAGCGCGGCGAGGACGTAGGCGGCGTAGGCGGGCGGCAGCCGCCGCGCGGCACCCACGAGCGCCACGAGGGCGAGGACGAGGAAGCCGAAGAGCTGGAGGTTCATGCGCGCAACCTGGAACGGGTCGCCGCCGGCGTGCGTGAAGAAGATCCGTTCCGAAGAGCCCGAGATCAGCTGGCGCGCTCCGTCCCAGGCGGCGAAGGCTCCCTGCCACAGCCCGGCGAAGGGGTCCCCGAGCTCCCGGTTCCAGACGGTCTGCGCGTCGAACGGAGCCCGTGCTCCCGCGCCGCTCAGCGCGAGCCAGCCGCAGAACGCCGCGATCCCCAGCGGCACCAGCCCCACCCAGGGCGCGCGCCGCCACAGCCCCGCGCCGCGGTGCTGCCAGAGCAGCACGCCAAGCGGCACGAGCAGGACGATCCCCGCGCTGCGCGTCCCGGTCGCCAGCAGGCCGAGCACGCCCGCCCACGCCCAGCGGTCGGTCCGGGCCGCGTAGACGCAGCCGACGCTGAGCGCCAGGAACAGCGCCTCGCTGTAGACGGCGGAGAAGAAGAGCGCGGCGGGGAACGCCGCGGTCAGCCAGACCGCCGTGCGCGCGGCCTCCGGCCCGAGCTCGAGCGCGGTCAGCCGCCGCAGGAGGTAGAGCGCCACGCCGAAGGCCAGCAGCGAGACGAGGATCCCGCCGAGCACCGTCGAGCCCACCACCGCCCCCGCTCCCCACGTCAGCAGCGGGTAGAGCGGGAGGAACGCCGGTCGCGCCGCATCCAGGCCGTAGCCGCGCTCGGCGATCGTCAGGTACCAGACGGCGTCCCAGCGCGCCGCGGGCGCCACGAGGGCATCGCCGAGCGCGCCGAAGGGCACCGTGAGGTGCGCCGGGTCGAAGCCCGCGCGCGCGCCGGGCCGCTCCCCCACGGTGGTGCGGGCCACGACGCCCGCGACGAGCACGAGCAGGCGGGTGACCAGGAGCGCGCGGGCCGCGTCGGCCAGCGCGGCACGGCGGTCCGCGTGCAGCCACCGCTCAGACGCCGGCGCCCGTCCCGCGAGCGCCGGCCGCGCCGCGAGCGCCTTCGAGCGCGCACGCGCGGTCGGGTCCAGCGTGGAGGTACCGTCATGCGCCATGCCGTCGGCCATCCTCGCTGCCGAGAGCTTCTTCCCGCGTTACGAGGACGAGCTCACTGCCCTCGGGGTGCTGCTGGCGACCGCGCTCGCCGTCCTCGTGATCCACCGCGGCCTCGCGCGACGCGGCGGGCGGCTGGCCGTCGCGGTGGCCGGCGGCCAGCTGCGGCCGGAGATCGACACGCGCCTGCGCTTCATCCAGCGCCTCGTGGACGTCGTGATCGTCGTCATCGGGCTCTCCGTCGCGCTGCGGCAGTTCAGCGCGGTGGGCGACGTCGCCAGCGCGGTGCTCACCTCGGGCGCCATCGCCGCGGCCGTCGTCGGCTTCGCGGCGCGCCAGACGCTGGCCAACGCGATCGCCGGCGTGCTGCTGGCGGTCACGCAGCCGCTGCGCATCGGCGATGTCGTCACCTTCGAGGGCGAGACGGGAACGGTGGAGGACGTGCGGCTCACGTACACCTGGCTGCGTACCCCGGGCGGCACCCGGGTGATCGTCCCCAACGAGCGCCTCGCGGCCGGCGTCCTTCGCAACGACTCGATCGTCAGCGCATCCGTCGCCGTCGAGCCGTCAGTCTGGCTCAACCACGACGTCGACCCGCTCGAGGCCGTCGATGCGCTTCGCCGTGGCCTCGGAGACGTCGGCGTCCGCCTCGCCGAGACCACCGCGGAAGGCACCCGGCTGCTGCTCGTGGGCGCCAAGGCGCCGCCCCACGAGCGCGTGGGCCTGGAGCACGCACTGCGCGAGCAGGCGCTGCGGACGCTCCGCGACGCCGGCGTCAGCGGAAGGGGGAATTCGGAGCGCGACGTCGAAGGAGACGTCCGAGCGCCGGGGTAGACCGCTCGTGCCCAGCGGGGCGGCTACCATCGGTCGGCGTGCGGCACGCAGGATGCACCTCCCGCTCATCGCTCGACACCGCAGCCGCAGCAGACTCCCATGTCCCGCCACGAACGCCAACGACGCCGGCAACGCAGCAAGGGTGGCCCCGGGCGCCTCGTCTTCATGATGCTGGCCGTCCTGACCGCGACGCTGGGGATCGTCGGGCTGAGCGCGGTGGGCTACGTCGTCTCGATCGCGGCGAGCTCCCCGAGCCTGGAGTCGCTCACGGAGAAGAACCAGGGCCAGAACTCGATCATCCTCGCGGCCGACGGCGAAAAGCTCGGGGTCATTCAGTCCGACGTCCTGCGGCGCAAGGTCGCGTCGACGTCCATCCCGCAGGACATGAAGGACGCGACGGTCGCGATCGAGGACAAGCGCTTCTACCAGCACAAGGGCGTCGACTTCGAGGGCGTCATCCGCGCCGCGATGAAGAACGCCGAGAGCGGCGACACGGTGCAGGGCGGCTCCACGCTGACCATGCAGCTGGTCAAGAACATCTACTTGCAGGACCGCGCGCGCGACTACAAGCGCAAGATCCGCGAGGCCAAGCTCGCCGAGGATCTCGAGAACCGGCACCCGGGCGCCGAGGGCAAGCAGTGGATCCTCGTCAAGTACCTCAACAACGTGCCCTACGGGAACTCGCCGAGCGGCCAGGAGGCCATCGGCGTGTGGGCCGCCGCCCGCGTCTACTACAACAAGCGCCCGGCCGACCTGTCCCTCGCGGAGAGCGCGATGCTCGCCGGGCTGCCCCAGGCGCCCACGGCCTACAACCCGCGCCTGCACCCCAAGGCCGCGCTGCGCCGCCGCAACGACGTGCTCGTCCAGATGCGCGACGCGGGCTTCATCACCGCGACCCAGGAGAGCGAGGCCGCCGCCGAGCCGCTCGGCCTGCAGGACTCCGACTACTACTCCACGCGTCGCGAGAACTACTTCTTCGACTACGTCCGCGCGGAGCTGATCAAGACCTACGGCGCCGCCCGGGTCCGCGCCGGCGGCCTGCGGGTCCACACGACGATCGACCTGCGCCTGCAGAAGCTCGCGCGCGCGGCGATCAAGAAGAACCTCCCGGCGCCCGACCTGCCCTCCTCCGCCATCGCCTCGGTCGACCCGAAGACGGGCTACATCAAGGCGATGGCCTCCTCGTCGAACTACGGCGACTCGAAGTTCAACCTTGCCGCCCAGGGGCGCCGCCAGCCCGGATCGACGTTCAAGGTCATGGTGATGATGGCCGCGCTCCGACGCGGCTTCGACATCAACAAGACGAGCTTCGTGTCCAAGCCGCTCAAGTTCGTCGACCCGCGGTACGGGCCGATCGACGTCGACAACTCCGACGGCGCCACCTCGGGCAAGGCGAAGACGATCTTCCAGGCCATCGTCACCTCCGACAACACGGTCATGCAGCAGCTCGACCTCGCCGTGGGTCCGAAGAACGTGACCAAGGCGGCCTACGACATGGGGATCACCACGAAGCTCCAATCGTACCCGGCGGAGGCGCTCGGCGGCCTGCGCACCGGCGTCTCGCCCCTGCAGATGGCACGCGCCTACGCGACCGTGAACGACGGCGGCTCACGCTTGAAGCCGATCGCCGTGACGCGGGTGGACTTCCCGGGCGGCAAGGTGGACCGGAAGATGGGCAGGATCCGCAAGAAGAAGGTTTTCACCGACGGCCAGACCTACGCGGCCATCCAGGCGATGAAGGGGAACATCAACTCGGGCACGGGCACCGCAGCGAAGCTCAAGGGCTGCGTCGCGGCCGGCAAGACGGGCACCTCGAGTGAGTTCAAGGACGCCTGGTTCGACGGCATGACGCGCGGGCTGACCACCGCGGTCTGGGTCGGGTATCCCGGGTCGGAGGGCAGGGTCATGGACGCGGTGCCCGGCTACGGCAGGATGTTCGGCGGCACGGCGCCGGCGAAGATCTGGCACGACTTCATGATCGACGCGGTGAAGGGCACGAACTGCAAGGACTGGCCCAAGCCCAAGACCAAGTTCGTCGCCAAGGACAACAAGGTCCGATCAGGCTCGCCACGCGGGGACACGACCCCGGGTCAGGACCGCTACTACGCGCCGGGCGCCCCGCCGCCCTCGTCGTCGCCCTCGCCGACGCCCTCCCAGCCGCAGGCCCCGCCTCCTCCAAGCGGCGGCGCGGGCGGAACGGTGATCCCGCCCGACGACGGCCAGTACCCGCCCGACCAGTACGAGGCGCCGCCGGAGCCGCCTCCCGCGGCCCCGTCCGACCCGGCAAGCGACGCCGCGGCGGCGGAGGCGGTCGCCGCGGACCCCGAGGGCTAGGCGGGCGGCAGCGAGTACCCTGTGGCCCAATGGCCAAGGAAGAAAAGGTTGAGTTCGAGGGCGAGGTCGTCGAGGCGCTCCCCAACGCGATGTTCCGCGTGAAGCTCGACAACGACCACGAGGTGCTCGGGCACGTCGCCGGCAAGATGCGCCGGTTTCGCATCCGCATCCTCCCGGGCGACCGGGTCCGCTGCGAGCTCTCGCCGTACGACCTGAGCCGCGCCCGCATCGTCTACCGCCACCGGTAGGACGGTCAGCTGTCCCGCTCGCCCGGCGAGCGCTCGCTCATCGCCGCCCTCCAGCAGCTGCTGGAGGTCCGTTCGACGCGCATCCTGCGCGGGCCGGGCGACGACGCGGCCGTCGTGCGGGCCCGACCGATCGCGGCCACGAGCGTCGACGCGATGGTCGACGGCGTGCACTTCCTCCGCGGCCACCCCGCGGTGACCGCGGAGGACGTGGGCTGGCGCGCGCTGGCCGGCGCCACCTCCGACCTCGCGGCGATGGGCGACGTGGAGGCCGGCGAGGCCTACGTGGTGCTCGGCGCGCCCGAGGGACTCGGGCGGGAGGAGGCGCTCGGGCTCGTCCGCGGCATGGAGGCGCTCGCCGCGCAGGCCGGCCTGACGATCGCCGGGGGCGACGTGATCCGCGCGCCGGCGCTCCTGCTCGCGGTGACCGTCGTCGGCTGGGCGGAGCGCGAGGAGGATCTGCTGGGCCGTGACGGCGCGCGGCCCGGCGACGCCGTCGGGGTGAGCGGCGCGCTCGGAGCGTCGGGCGGCGGGCTCGCGCTGCTCGACGGCCGGGTGGCGGCGGACGCGACGCCCCACGCCGCGACGCTGGTGGCACGGCACCTGCGACCGCAGCCGCGGCTGGCGACGGGCGCCGCCCTCGCGCGCGCCGGCGCCCGGGCGCTCATCGACATCTCCGACGGCCTGGCCAGCGACGCGCACCACCTCGCCACCGCCAGTGGCGCCGCGATCACGATCGAGCTCGAGGCGCTGCCGCTCGCACCAGGCGTGGCGGACGTCGCCGCGGCGCTCGGCGTCGAGCCGCGCGAGCTCGCCGCCACCGCGGGCGAGGACTACGAGCTCTGCGCGTGCGGTCCGGCCGCGGTGCTCGAGGCGTGCGGGCTGACGCTCGTCGGTCGCGTCACGTCCGGGCCGCCGGGGGTCACGTTCCGCGACGCGCGGGGCCCGCGGGAGCTGACGGGCTACGAGCACCGGCTGTGACCCAGAGGGCGGCGTCGCCGCGACGCAGCACGGCCTCCGCGACGAGGTGGGGATCCACGACGTAGGCGCGGGCGTCGATGCGGAGCTTGAGGTCGTTGAGGCACATGGCGTGGGATACGGGGTGGGAGTCGTTCACGGTGGTGGCCTTCTCGGGGAAGCGGGCAGCGTGCTTCTGCCATCGGCCGGTTTCCGGCGTGAGCTTGAGCACCCGCCTGCGGTGCTGGACATCAGGTCGGGGAGAGGCTTCGGGCGGGGACCGTGCGCGCCAGCCGCGCGAGCACGACGATGCGCTGCGCGGCGCTGTAGAGCGGGTGGCAGGCGCTGAGGACGAGCCGATCGTAGCGACGGCGCGCGAGCACGGAGAGGTCGCCCGGATCGACGATCCGTGTCCGTTCGACGCGGTAGGTGAAGGTCGCGTAGGGCATGGCGACCACGATCGCGTCGCCGGGGCGGAGCCGATCGATGCGGCGGAAGGGCGCGCCGTAGGTCGTGCGGTGCCCGGCGATCGCCGCGGTCCCGGGCACTCCCGGCAGGCCGACGCCGTCGTAGGCGCCGGGGCCCTTGCGCAGCGCCGCCGGGGTCGAGCCCTTCACGACGATGCTGCGCTCGCCGATGCGCGGCATGCGGATCTCCCCGATCGCACCGCCGGGCGCCGCCGAGCGGTTCAACGAGCGCGCGAGGAACGCGATGCGCTCACGGGTGCCGCGGAGCCCGTCGAGCGCGCGCCGCTCCACCGCGCTGGGCGGCGCGCCGCGCAGGGCGTCGAGGTCGCCGCCGAGCGCCGCCTGCTGGCGCAGGGTGAAGACGTGGGTGAAGGGCTCCTCCCAGGCGAGGGTGACGCTCGCGTCACCGACGAGGAACGCCCCCGCCGCGATGAGCACCGTGGAGGCCGAGTGGAGCATTCCGCGCGGCCCGCGGCGCCCGGACGCACGACGGCGGGTCGCGGCAGGGACGGGCTGCTGCTCCCGGGCTTCGCGGCGCGCGTGGCGCTCCCCCGGCGTCGAGACGCGCTCCGGCGCCGGGGCCCGCTGCCTCATCGGCGCAGCGCGGAGTCGGTGCCGCCGAGCGAGCCGGGCCCCGCGTAGGTCCGCGGCCCGCGCACCGCCGCGCCGCGGGAGGCCTTGGGGCGGGTGGCGTCGTGCTCTCCGGACGGCCCGCGCGCCACGAGCAGGCCCACAGAGACCGCGGCGCCGGCCACGACGGACCACACGAGCCACGCCAGCGGTCCGACGTGCCCGCCGGAGACCAGGAGCACGAGGCTCCAGGCGGCCTCGCCGACGCCGTACTCGAGCTGCCCCGCCAGGCTCCCGCCGACCAGCACCAGCGGCACGAGGGCGAGGAGCCCCAGAAGCCCCGCGGCTGCCCGGGGCAGGCGCACCTCGGGCGCCACGGCCAGCAGCCAGAGGTGCGCGGGAAGCACGAGCAGCGCCGCTGCGAACGGGTTGGCCAGCCACACGACCAGGGAGGTGAGCGCGAGCACGCCCAGCGCCGCGGCGGCGTGCCCGTCGCCCAGCGGCTCGCGCACGCCGAGCGCTCCCAGCGCCATCGGCCGCAGCCCGATCCAGCCCAGCGCGAAGACGAGCACCAGCGCGAGGATGATCCCCGCCGCGGTGGCGTCGACGGGCACGGCGCCTGAGGGCACGGGCGCGGCGGGCCGCTCCCCGATCAGCCCCGTCGTCCCCAGCGCCAGCGCGAACATCGCCGCGAGCACGAACGGGAGCGCCGAGGCGAGGACCCAGCGCACCCCCGCGCCGACGGGCAGCTTGCGCCGTCGCACGCGGGCGAGCCCGTCGAGCACCGCCAGCCATACGGGGAGCAGCGCCGCCCCCACCAGCATGGTGATCGCCCAGCCCGGCAGCTTCTTGCGCTGGGTGATGAGCAGCTCCTCCGGCCCTCCGGCGATGTCGGGGCCGTTGTCCAGCGCGAAGATCGTGCGCAGCGCCGTGCGGCCGAAGACCGTCAGGCGGCGCTCGCTCACCGGCGCGCCGGCGTCCGGCGGCAGCTCGCCCGTGGCCGAGAGCAGCACGCCGGCCTCGCCGGCCTCCGCGAAGGCGCCCTGCTCGGAGACCGTCGTCGGGAAGGCGAAGCGCGCCCACTGGGCACCGGCCCGCGGTCCGCCGGGCTCCTGCCCGGTCTCGGCGCGGACGGCCGCCTCGAGCGTGCGGCGCAGCCGCTGGGGGGCGCTGCCGCCACCGTTCGACCAGCCCACGACCCACGGCTTGTGAATCGTCCGCGACGCGAGGTCCCCGAGGACGAGCACGGCGTCGACGGGCTGCGGCAGGCGCTCGGCCGCAGCCCGCGCTCCGGCGAGCCCACCGCTGCCGCCGCTCGTGGAGATGAACGTCACGGTGCGCCGCAGCCGCCCCGCGGCCGCGACCCGCGCGAGCTCCACCAGCGCCGCGCTGCCTGAGAGCTCCGCCTTCGCGGGCGCACCCGCAGCGTCGCGGTGGGCGACGACGACGAGCCCGGGACCGGGCCGCCCGGGGCGGGTGGCGACGACGGTCGCGAGCTCCTGCTCCCCGTCGATCGTCTGCCCGGCGTCGCGGACGGTCCGGACCGTCCCGGGCCCGAGGACGGTGAGGTCACGCGCGATCCGCTCGGCCAGCAGCGCGTCGTCGCGATCGCCCGGCCGGCGCACCGGGAAGCCCTTCGCGTAGTCGCCGAGGGTCGCGAAGGCCGCGGCCCCGTCGAAGGCGTCGGGGGCCAGGGTGGTGCCGATCGCCCGCGGGCGCGCCTCGAGCGAGAAGGCGACCACCAGGATCGCCAGGAGCAGCGGCACGAAGGCGGCGCGATAGATGCGCGGGTCCAGCATCCCCGCGAGGGTACGTCGTGCCGGGCTACCCTGGGGGCGCCCTGACAGTGACACCATGTCCGACCGCCCCCTGCGCATCCTGCTGGCCGACGACGAGCAGGCCATCCAGACGCTGCTGAGCTACCCGCTGCAGAAGGACGGCGACGAGGTCGTGCGCGCCTCCGACGGCCGCGAGGCGCTCGCCCGCTTCGGCGAGCAGACGTTCGACCTGGTGGTGCTCGACGCGATGATGCCCCGGATGGACGGCCTCGAGGTCTGCCGCAGGCTGCGGGCGCGCAGCGCGGTCCCGATCATCATGCTCACCGCGAAGGCGGAGGAGATCGACACGGTTCTGGGCCTCGAGCTCGGCGCCGACGACTACATCACCAAGCCGTTCTCCATGCGCGAGTTCCGCTCGCGGGTGAAGGCGGCGGTGCGCCGGGCGGGCATGTCCCAGCCGGTCGCCGACGACGACTCGCTCCTGAGCACGCACGCGCTGCGCATCGATCCCGCCAAGCGCGCCGTGGCGGTCCGGGGCACGGCGATCACGCTCACCTTCGTCGAGTTCGAGATCCTGCTCGCGCTCGCTCGCTCGCTCCCCCGGCCGCGTGTTCACGCGCGACATGCTGCTCACCCGCATCTGGGGCGACGCGGCCTAGCGCGACCCGCGCACGATCGACGTCCACATCCGCCACCTGCGCGAGAAGCTCGAGACCGACGCGAAGGAGCCCGAGTACCTGTTCACCGTGCGCGGCGTGGGACACCGCTTCCGCGACACCTCCGACGTGTAGGGGAAGGCTGTGCGCTCGCTGCGCGCTCGGCTGACGCTGGGCTTCTTCGTCCTCGCCGCCGCGGCGGTCAGCCTCGTGGCGGTCGTGGTCCTGCCGGGGCTTGAGAAGCGGCTGGTCGACGCGAAGCTCGCGGATCTCACCGACCTGTCGGCGCAGTACTCGCCGAGGCTGCGCAGCGCGGTGGGCACGAGCCTGCCGCAGGCCGAGCTCGACGACCTGGTGCGCCGCACCGCCGACACCGTCGGCGCCAGGGTCACGGTGTTGCTCGTGGTCAGCACGAACGAGGGCGTCATCGTCGAGCCGAGCACGGACTCCGCCTCCGAGCGCGAGATCAACCTGGACTTCCCCGTGGCGGTGGACGCCGCGCGGACCGGACGCGCCGAGCGCGGGACCGAGTCGGACCGAACGGGCGCGTCGGCGAGGTCGCCCAGCCCTTCGCGTTCCGCAACCCCGAGACCGGCCGGCGCCGCGTCAGGCGCGTCGTCGTCTTCTCGGCCCCGTTGCGCGACGTGGACGCGAGCGTCGCGGTCGTGCGCCGCAGCGTGCTGCTGGCCAGCGTCGTGGCCAGCGGGCTCGCGCTCCTCGCGGGCTTCCTCGTCGCGCGGGGCCTCACGCGGCGCGTGCGGAGCGTCGAGGCCGGCGCGCGCCGGGTGGCTTCGGGCGACTTCAGCGCGCGCTTCCCCGTCGACCGCCGCGACGAGTTGGGAGAGCTCGCGCGCACGCTCGACGACATGCGCCGCCAGCTCGCCGAGCTCGACTCCGCGCGCAAGCGCTTCATCGCGACCGCGTCGCACGAGCTGCGCACGCCGATCTTCTCGCTGCGGCGGCTTCCTCGAGCTGCTTGCCGACGAGGACCTCGATCTCGAGACACGGCAGATGTTCCTCGCGCAGGTCCGCGAGCAGGTCGCCCGCCTCAGCCGCCTGGCCGTCGACCTGCTCGACCTCTCGAAGCTCGAGGCGGGCTCGCTGGAGCTGCGGCCCGAGCCCACCGACATCACCGTGCTCGTCCGCCGGGTCGCCCAGGAGTTCCACCCCGCGCTGGCCGCCCACGACTCGCGCCTGGAGCTCCGGGTGCCCGGGCAGGCGGTCGAGGCGATGTGCGACCCTGAGCGCGTCGCCCAGGTGATGCGCATCCTCATCGACAACGCCATCACCCACACCCCGAGCGGCACCGACATGGTCGTGAGCGCCTCCCGGCGCAACGGATGCGTCCGCTTCGGTGTCGGCGACTCCGGGCCGGGCATCCACCGGACGATGCTGCCCCACATCTTCGAGCCGTTCATCACCTCCGACGGCGCGCAGGGCTCTGGGCTCGGCCTGGCCACCGCGCACGAGCTCGCCGAGCGGATGGACGGCGAGCTCGTGGTGGAGAGCCATCCCGGCCGGACCACCTTCACCCTGGAGCTCCCCGCATGACGCGCCGTGCCCGCCCGGTCCTGCTCGCCGCCGCGGCGCTCGGGCTCACGGGCTGCGAGAAGTCCGCCGACGAGCCGGCGCCCGCCGCGACCCGGACGAGCACGGTGGAGCGCACGACGCGCGTCGAGATCGTCAAGCGCCTGGACGCCGACGGGCGCCCGGTCGGCCGGGAGGGCTTCGATCCCACCGGCATCTACGAGCGGGAGTCGCCCGGCACCGTCACCGTGCTCTCCACGGGCATCCCCGGCGGCGGGACCGGGCTCGGCTCGGGCTTCGTCGTCTCCGCCGAGGGCGAGATTGCCACGAACGCGCACGTCGTCACCTCGGGGGAGGGCAAGGCGATCACGCCCGCCCGAAGGGTCTACGTGAAGTTCGCCGACGGCAACCAGGTCCGGGCGAAGGTCAAGGGCTTCGACCCCTTCGCCGACGTCGCGCTGCTCAAGGTCGATCCCAAGGGGCTCAGGCTGCGCCCGCTGCCGCTCGGCTCGACGAGGGATCTCGTCGTGGGCGCGCCCGTGGCGGCGATCGGCTCGCCGTTCGGGGAGGAGCAGTCGCTCTCCATCGGCGTCATCTCGGCCACGGAGCGCTCGATCCGATCGCTGACCGGCTTCGCGACATCGGGGGCGATCCAGACCGACGCGGCCATCAACCAGGGCAACTCCGGTGGGCCGCTCCTGGCCGGCGACGGGACCGTGCTCGGCATCAACTCGCAGATCCGCACGGAGTCCGGAGACGGCACGGGCGTCGGCTTCGCCGTCGGCGTCGACACCGTCGAGCGCTCGCTCGACCAGCTCCGCGCGACCGGCAGGGCGCGCTACGCCTACCTCGGCATCAGCTCCGCGGCGATCTACCCGCAGCTCGTCGACAAGTTCGAGCTGGGCACGCAGCGCGGCGCGTGGGTGCAGACCGTCACGAACGGCAGCCCCGCCGACGAGGCCGGCATCCGCGCGGGCGACCAGCGCAAGGCCTTCCAGGACCAGCCGTACCAGACGGGCGGGGACGTGATCGTCGCCGTCGACGGCACGAGGATCCGCGAGGAGGACGACCTCTCCGACGCGCTCTCGGGCAAGAAGCCGGGCGAGACGTCGGAGCTCACGGTGATCCGCGACGGCGAGCGCAAGGTCGTCCCGGTCGAGCTCGGCGAGCGCCCGCTCGCGGCGCCGTCGCGCCCCTGACGTCCGGCGGGAACGAGCAGGTCGGCGCGGACGGCGCCTTCCGCGCCCGCCGAGCGACCCTGCCCGGGGGCCACTCGGTAGGGTCGCGGGCGATGAGCAACGGTGACAGAAGGCTCGTCCTGGTCTCTAACCGGGGCCCGGTGACCTTCCAGGACGACGGCACGGTCAGCCGCGGCTCCGGGGGGCTGGTGACCGCGCTCACGGGTCTGGCCTCCCACCGCGAGGCCACCTGGATCGCCTCGGCGATGAGCGACGGCGATATCGCGCGCGCCGAGGAGGCCGGCGGGAAACCCATCGAGGTGAAGTCGCCGGCTGGCGGGGAGTACCAGGTCAAGCTCGTGGCCTCCGATCCCGAGGCCTACAACGGCTTCTACTACATCTTCGCCAACCCCATTCTCTGGTTCATCCAGCACTACCTGTGGGATCTCTCCAACGCCCCGGACATCCGGAGCAACGAGGTCGAGGCCTTCGAGTCCGGCTACAACGTCGTCAACCAGGATCTGGCCCAGGCGGTCCTCGAGGAGATCGAGGACGTCGAGCAGCCCGTGGTGATGGTCCACGACTACCACTTCTACACGCTGCCCGCGCTCGTGCGACGGGAGCGGCCCGACGTGTTCCTGCACCACTTCATCCACATCCCGTGGACCCAGTCGGACGCCTGGCGCGTGCTCCCGCGATCGATCCGGGACGAGATCTACCGCGGGGTACTCGCCAACGACATCGTCGGCTTTCACACCTCGGCCTACCGCCGGAACTTCCTGCAGTGCTGCGACGACCTCATCGACGAGGTCGAGGTGGACCATCAGGAGGGGATCGTCCACGTCGACGGCCGCGAGGTGTGGGTGCGCCACTACCCGCTGCCGATCGACGCGCGAGCCGCGGAGGCGCTCGGTGGGAAAGAGGCGGTCCAAGCGCACGAAAAGACGCTGCTGGCTCGCCGCCGTGAGCACCTCATCCTGCGCGTCGACCGCGCGGATCTCTCGAAGAACGTGCTGCGGGGGTTCTCCGCCTTCGACCTCTTCCTCGCCCAGCACCCCGAGTTCGTCGAGCGCGTGA
>JAABUS010006093.1_pt1 | contig 15000 bp, 15 predicted proteins | sample 5560161 | NCBI WGS metagenome assembly JAABUS01 (sample SAMN10711885, study PRJNA513376) | rock metagenome | isolation source: Antarctica rocks | place: Antarctica: Victoria Land, Trio Nunatak nord | collected 2016-01-04 | reverse complement strand
CGCCGACGGGCCACTGCGCTTCTCGGAGATCGGCCACGCCGTCCCCGAGCTCTCCGACCGCTTGCTCTCCGAGCGGATGAAGGAGCTCGAGGCCCGCGGCCTGCTCGCGCGCCGCTGCTCGGAGCGGTCGGGGACGGAAGCGCGCCCCGTCGTCTCCTACGAGCTCACCGACGCCGGCCGCGCGCTGCAGCCCGCGCTCGACGCCGTGCAGCACTGGGCGCGGCGCTGGCTCCCCGACCACGCCGCCGGGTAGGCTGCGGCGCCCATGGCGCCCGAGCCCCCCCAGAACGCCGAGGAGGTCCGCGCCGCCGTCGAGGAGCACGGCGTCCGCTTCATCCGCCTCTGGTTCACCGACATCCTCGGCCAGCTCAAGTCCTTCTCCATCCACGCGGAGGAGCTCGTCGACGCGTTCGAGGGCGGGATGGGCTTCGACGGCTCCTCCATCACCGGCTTCAACGCCATCGAGGAGTCGGACATGATCGCCATGCCCGACCCGACGACGTTCGCCGTCCTGCCCTGGCGGCCGCACGAGGCGGGCGTGGCGCGGATCTTCTGCGACGTCCTCACGCCCGAGCGGACGCCGTACGAGGGCGACCCCCGGCACGTCCTCCGCCGCGCCGTCGAGCGTGCGGCGGGCATGGGCTTCTCGCACTACAACGTCGGGCCGGAGCTCGAGTTCTTCCTGTTCAAGGACTCCAAGGGCACCGAGGTGCTCGACGAGGGCGGGTACTTCGACCTCACCACCCTCGACGCCGGCTCGGACTTCCGGCGCGACACCGTCCTCGCCCTCGAGCAGCTCGGGATCCACACGGAGTACTCCCACCACGAGGTGGGGCCCTCGCAGCACGAGATCGACATGCGCTACGCCGACGCGCTGAAGATGGCCGACGACTGCATGACCTACCGCATCACGGTCAAGGAGTACGCGCTGAAGTACGGCTTCCACGCGACGTTCATGCCCAAGCCCCTGTTCGGCAAGAACGGCTCGGGGATGCACACCCACCAGTCGCTGTTCGCCGACGGCGCCAACGCCTTCTACGACCCCGACGACCAGTACTTCCTCTCCGACGTCGGCAAGGCGTTCATCGCCGGCCAGCTGCGCCACGCGCGCGAGATCTGCTCGATCTTCGCCCAGTGGGTGAACTCCTACAAGCGCCTCGTCCCGGGCTACGAGGCCCCGGTCTACGTGGCCTGGAGCCGCCGCAATCGCTCCGCGCTCGTGCGCGTGCCGCTCTACCACCCCGGCAAGGAGCGCACCACGCGGATGGAGCTGCGCTGCCCGGACCCGGCGTGCAACCCCTACCTGACCTTCGCCGCGCTGCTCCAGGCCGGCCTGGAGGGGATCGAGAAGGGTTACGAGCTGCCCGAGCCGATGGACAAGAACCTCTACCACCTGTCGCCCGACGAGCGCCGCCGCCTGGGGATCGAGCAGCTCCCCGAGACCCTCGGCGAGGCCATCGAGATCACCGCGGAGTCCGAGCTCGTCCTGCGCACGCTCGGGGAGCACACGTTCAACCGCTACGTGGAGATCAAGCGCCAGGAGTGGGACGACTACCGCGTCCAGGTCACCCGCTGGGAGCTGGACCGGTACCTCCCGATCCTGTAGGGGGTGGCACCTACTCCTTGGGCTTCGTGCCCTGCTCGGTGCACCCCGCGGCCTGAGCGGCGGCCTTCTCCTTCTCGCTCGGGGTGTACTTCAGGTCCTTCTCGTCGTAGCGGTAGTGCTTGCGGCGGCGCAGGAAGTCCGAGGGGTAGAGGCTCGGGCACAGCCGCGCGAGCTTCGCGTCGGGTAGCGCGGCGTGGTCGGAGATGAACTTGACGGTGGACCTCGCCTGGGCGGGTGGCGTGCCCCCGCAGCCGGCGGCCGCCGCCGCGAGCGCGATCAGGAGGGGGAGGAGCGCGCGGCGCACAAGGACAGCCGAGGCTAGCGGTCCCCGCCCGCCCGCAGGCCGGCCAGGACGACCGCGAGATAGCGCTCCCAGTCCTGGCCCGAGCGCGCGACCGCGCTGAGCCCGCAGAACAGCCCGAAGAGGTCCTCGTCCCGTAGGTCGTCGCGCACCACGCCCGCCTCCTGGCCCCGGCGCACGAGCTCCATCACCGGCGGGGTCAGCCGCTCGCGGTGCAGGCACATCGCCGGGTCGTCGCCGAGTGCGGCGCTCACCGCGTCGGCCCAGCCACGGTCCTCCGCCTGCTCGCTGCCCGCGTTGCGGAAAACCCGCACGAGCGCGGCCCAGGGGTCGGGGTCGGGAAGGCACTCCGCCTCGATGAACGCCTTGACCTCCTCGACCTTGTGCTCGAGAACGGCCCGCGCGACCGCCTCCTTGTCGGGGAAGTGGCGGTAGAGCGTCCCGACCCCGAGCCCCGCCCGCCGGGCGATCTCCTCGGCGTGCGCCTCGGTCCCGCGCTCGGCGAAGACCTCGCGGGCGGCGGCGAGGATGCGCGCGCGGTTGCGCACCGCGTCGGCGCGGAGCGGCCGGGGGCAGTCCGGCGGGGAGGGGGGCGGGAGAGGATCTGGCGCGGCGGCGGGGCTTGACAAACGGAATCGTCCTTCCGTATGCTAAAGCGGAACCCTGCTTCACATTTTAGACACGAACCCCGAGAGGAGCGCCACATGGACACCACCCCCGACCCGCGCCGCTGGCGCGCGCTCGTAGTGCTGGCCGTGGCGCAGTTCATGGTCGTGCTCGACGCGTCGATCGTGAACGTCGCGCTGCCGTCGATCAGGGACTCGCTGCATTTCTCCCTCGCGGACCAGCAATGGATCGTGAACGCCTACACGCTCACCTTCGGGGGCTTCCTGCTGCTCGGGGGTCGGTTCGCGGACCTCCTCGGGCGCCGCAAGGTGTTCATGACCGGCCTCGGCATCTTCTCCCTCGCCTCGCTCGTGGGGGGCTTCGCGCAGTCGGAGGGGATGCTCATCGCCGCTCGCGGAGTCCAGGGCCTCGGGGCGGCGATCGTGTCGCCCGCCGCGCTCTCCATCGTCACCACCACCTTCACCGAGGGCGCCGAGCGCAACAAGGCGCTGGGGATCTGGGGCGCCCTGGCCGGCGCCGGCGGTGCGGTCGGCGTGCTGCTCGGCGGGGTGCTCACCCAGAGCCTGGGCTGGGAGTGGGTGCTGTTCGTCAACGTCCCCATCGGTGTCGCCGCCGCCGCGCTGGCGCCGCGCTTCGTGCGCGAGAGCCGGTCCCGGGAGCGCACGTCCTTCGATGTCGGCGGCGCCGTGCTCATCACGGGGGGGCTCGTCGCCCTCGTCTACGCCCTCGTCGACGCGCGCGGCGCGGGCTGGGGCTCGGTCCAGACCGTCGGCCTGCTCGCGCTGAGCCTCGTGCTCGTCCTCGGCTTCGTCGCGCTCGAGTCCCGCACGGCACATCCGCTCATGCCGCTGCGGATCTTCCGCAACCGCTCCGTGGCGAGCGCGAACGCCGTCGCGCTGCTCGTCGGCGCGTCGCTGTTCTCCATGTTCTTCTTCATCTCGCTCTACCTCCAGCGCGTGCTGGACTACTCCGCGCTGGAAGCGGGGCTCTCCTACCTCCCGCTGGCCTTCTCGATCATCATCTCCGCGGGGGTCGCCTCGCAGCTCGTCACGCGCGTGGGACCGAAGCCGATCATGGCCATCGGGCTGGCGCTCGTCTCGACCGGCCTGCTCCTGTTCTCGGGGGTCACCGCGGACGGCACGTTCGCCGGCAACGTCCTGCTGCCCTCGATCATCGCGGCGGTCGGGCTCGGCTTCTCCTTCGTCCCGCTGACCATCACCGCGGTCGCCGGGGTGACCGAGCGCGAGGCGGGCCTGGCCTCCGGGCTCATCAACACCGCCCAGCAGGTGGGCGGCGCGCTCGGACTGGCCATCCTCTCGACGATCGCGGTCTCGAAGACCGGAGACGTGCTCTCCGGCCTGCAGGCCAAGCCCTCCCCGACGCAGGTGGCGGACGGGCTCACCCAGGGCTTCGCCTCCGCGTTCACGACCGGGGCGGGCTTCGCCCTGGCCGGGGTGGTGCTCGCGATTCTCGTCGTGCCGCGGATCCGACGCGACGCGCTGCCGCAGGAGGCGGTCGTCCCGGCCTGACACGGGGCGACCACCCCCCTCAACTCACGGCCGGACCCGTCCGGCCCGGCGGCACTCTGAGCTGCCCGCGCACCCGGAGAGCGCGGCGACACTGGCGTGGAGGCGGGCCCGCGCGTTGGCGGGGAGACTCGTGAACGTGTTGCGCAGCTCGTAGGGGTCGCGCAGCAGGTCGTAGTACTCGCGCTCGCCGGTGGTGTACTCGACGTACTTGCCGTTCGCGGTGCGGATCGCCTCGTACGTCGTCGGGTTCGCCGACTTCTTGGCCTGGAAGTCGGGATCGCTCGGGCTCATGTTGGGCCCGTGGTGCTCGATCAGCGCCGCGCGGCGCCAGTCGCGCCCCTGGCGGCCGTGCAGCAGATCGACGAGGCTGCGACCGTCGACCCGGGCGGGGACCCTCGCTCCGGCAAGCTGCTCGAAGGTCGGGGCGAGGTCGGTGTTCTGGGCGAGCTGTGAGCTCTCACGCCCGCGCCGGACGCCGGGTCCGACGACGACCAGGGGGACCCGGATGTCGTGGTCGAACGCGGTCTGCTTGCCGCCCAGCAGCCGGTGCTGGCCGAGGTGGAACCCGTTGTCGGAGCTGAACACGAGGTAGGTGTTCCGCCACACGCCGCGGCGCTTGAGCGTGGTCTCCAGGCGCCCGATCATGCGGTCGACGGACTGCACCGCCTCGGCGCGCCTCTCGTACTGCGTGTCGAGATGCGCGACTGCGCGGGGGTGAGGGCGGCGCGCTGCGCGGCCAACCAGGCGGGCGGGTCGACGTTCGCGGTGTCGAACGCGGGCCCGCGCGGTGCCTTGAGGCCGGGGAAGCGGCCGCGGTCACGGTCGGCGGGAGCCGCCGTCCCGCGGTCGGGCCCCCTCACCGCCGAGTGCGGGGAGAAGGGGGCGAGCTCGAGCATGAACGGCTTGTGCGCCCTCGCCGAGCGCGTGATGAAGCCCGCGCCCTTGTCGGAGAGCACGTCGGTGAGGAAATTCGCGGGCGTGCGCCCGTAATGGGGCTCGAGCGCCCGGCCGTCGAGGTTCAGGGTGTAGTTGTACTGCTGGTAGCCGTTGTCGGTGACCGCCCAGCTGGTCCAGCCCGGCGGCATGGGGGTGGGCAGCTGGTAGCCCGGCCCCCCGGGCTTGCCCTGGCGCGCCTGATAGCCGTTGAGGTACTTCCCCATCATCGCGGTGGATAGCCGCGCGCCTTGAGCGCGGTGGCGAACGTCTGGTTCTGGTCGCCCTTCCGGTTGAACGTGGCAAAGCCGCCGTCGTCCCCGTCGTTGGTGAACACCCCCGTGTTGTGGGGGAAGCGACCGGTGAAGATCGACGAGCGTGAGGGGCAGCACAGCGAGTCGGTCACGACGTAGCGGTCAAACGACTCGCCCTCGCGCATCATCTGGCGCACGTGCGGCATGTACTGCACGAGGTTGCCGGACAGGTCGTCGGTGAGGACGAAGACGATGTTCGGCTTGTGCGCCGGCCGCGGCCTGGCGGCGCTGCGCTGAGCGGCGGCCGCCGGGCCGTCGCCGGCCGCCGCGTGGGGTACCGCCTCCGCGCTCCTCGGCTCGGATCGACGTGGGGCGGGATCCGCTCGCTGGAACAGCTCGTCTGCGCCGAAGTTGCGCTAGGACCCGTCGCGGAGGGCGGCGGCGAGAGCGGTGGGGTCGGTCACCGGCGCCCGGCAGGCGAACCCCTCGCACACGTAGGCCGTGGGGCGCCCGCCCACCGGCGGCCGGTCGCGGAGGAGCGGTACCCCGTCCGGTTCGCCCGCCGCGAGGACGAGCCCGGGCCGGAAGCGGCCGCGGACCACCCGGGCGAGCTCGGTCGTGTCCTCGCCGGCGAGCGCCACCTCGTGCACCGGGCCGGCGGCGAAGGCGATGGCCCGCAGGAGGTGACCGAAGGCGGAGGGATGGCGGTCGGCGAGCGGGTGCAGGAGCGCGATGACCCCGTCTCCAGCGGCGCGATAGCGATCCTCGCCCGTGAGCGCCGCGAGACGCAGCAGCCCGAGGGCGGCGGCCGAGTTGCCCGAGGGGATCGGGGAGTCCTCGAGGTCCTTGCGCCGTGCGATGAGCTCCTCGTGATCGTCGGGGGTGGTGAAGAAGCCGCCGTGCTCCTCGTCGTGGAAATGCTCGAGCAGGAGGTCGGCCAGCTCGCGCGCCGCGCCGAACCAGCGGGGGTCGGAGGTCGCCTCGTAGAGGGTGAGCAGGGCCTCGAGGGCGTAGGCGTGGTCCTCGAGGTAGCCGCCGAGCTTCGCGCGGCCGTCCTTCCAGGTCCGGTGCAGGCGTCCGGTCTCCGGATAGCGCAGTCGGTCGAGCAGGAACTCCCCACACGCGACCGCGGCGTCGACGTAGTCCGCGCGCTCCAGCACCGCCCCCGCCTCGGCCAGTGCGCCGAGCATCATCGCGTTCCAGCTCGCGACGCGCTTGTCGTCCTGCCCGGGGCGCACCCGCGGCACGCGCGCGGCCAGCAACGCCTCGCGTATCTCGTCCGCCCGCTCCGGGCGCGGACCGTCGGCGCGCAGGATGTTCGTGCCTTCGAAGTTGCCGCGGTCGGTCACCCCGAACCAGGCCTCGGCGTCGTGCGCATCGTCGCCGAGGACCTCGCGGAGCTCCTCCACAGACCACACGTAGAAGCGTCCCTCCTCGCCCTCGGAGTCGGCGTCGAGGGAGGACGCGAAGCCACCCTCCGGCCCCCGCATCTCACGGATTGCCCAGTCGAGGGTCATCTCGCAGACCTCCCGCAGGCGCTCGTCGCCCGAGACGAGCCACCCGTGCAGGTAGGCCCGTGCCAGCCCTCCGTTGTCGTAGAGCATCTTTTCGAAGTGGGGGACGGTCCACGTCCGGTCGACCGCGTAGCGGGCGAAGCCGCCACCGACCTGGTCGAACAGGCCGCCCCGCGCCATCGCCCGCAGCGTGGCCAGGGCGACGTCGGTCTCCCCGTGGCCGAGCAGGAAATCGATCAGCGAGGGCTGGGGGAACTTCGGCGCGGAGCCCCAGCCGCCCCACTCCGGGTCGTGGCCCTCACGGAGCGCGGCCGCCGCGGCGTCGAGCAGTCCCGCGGGCGCGGCCCCCGGAGCGGGCGCCAGCCGGGCCGTGGCGCCGAGGTGGTCGATGATCCGCCCCGCGCCGCGCCTGATCTCCTCGCGCTTCTCCGTCCACGTCTGCGCGATGGCGTCGAGCACCTGAGGCCAGCTCGGCATCCCGCGCCCCGGCCGGGGCGGGAAGTACGTCCCCGCCCAGAATGGCACCTGCTCGGGCGTGCAGAAGGCGTTCAGCGGCCAGCCGCCCTGGCCCGTCATGGCCTGCACGGCCTCCATGTAGATCGCGTCGACGTCCGGGCGCTCCTCCCGATCCACCTTGAGGCACACGAACGACTCGTTCATGAGCGCGGCGACGGCCGGGTCCTCGAAGGACTCGTGCTCCATCACGTGGCACCAGTGGCAGGCCGCGTAGCCGATGGAGACGAGGACGGGCTTGTCCTCGGCGCGGGCGCGCGCCCACGCCTCCTCGCTCCACGGCATCCAATCCACCGGGTTGTCCTTGTGCTGGAGGAGGTACGGCGAGGTCTCGTCGGCGAGTGCGTTCGGCATGATCTGCCGATCATGCCCCCTTCCCGCCAGCCGATCACCGCCCCCGGCGCCCCCGCGCCCGCCGGCCCCTATGTCCACGCCGTCCGCGCGGGCGACCTGCTCTTCTGCGCGGGCCAGATCCCGCTGCACCCGGAGACGGGGGAGATGGTGGGAGAGACGCCGGGGGAGCAGGCCCGCCAGTGCCTGGAGAACCTCGAGTCGGTGTGCGCCGCGGCCGGCGGGCGCCTGGCCGACGCCGTGCGCACGACGGTCTACCTCACCGACATCGCCGCGATGCCCGAGGTCAACGAGGTCTACGCGGAGCTCCTGGGCGAGGATCCGCCCGCGCGGGTGGGGATCGCCGTCGCGGGCCTGCCCCGCGGATCGCAAGTGGAGGTGGACGCGATCGTGGCGCTGTGAGGAGCGAGGACGGCGCGCGCCACGAGCTGCTCGCGCAGGCGCAGCAGTGCGAGGTCCTTCGCCTTGGCCTCGAGCATGACGTCGAACTCCAGGCCGGCCGCGGTCTCGCGCAGGAAGTGCTCGAAGGCGATCGGGTCGAGCATGTCCGCGTGGGCGCGGAGCTGGGGGAGGACGAGCGAGCGCTCGACCCGGCGCCCGACCTTCTTCCTGCGCTCCTCCACCGCGGTCTTCGGCGTGGAGTAGTGGATCTTCGGCTTCACGCCCGCGGGCCAGGTGTCCAGCGCGAGCTCGAGCGCCTCCCGGTCGCCGATCCGCTCGGGGTCGTTGCAGTGGTGGTGGAGGATGTCCCACACCACGGGACGCGCGATCCGCCGCGAGAGCTCGAGCACGTCGCACAGCCCAAAGGTCCGGTCGTCGTTCTCGACCACGAGCCGGGCGCGCGCCGCCTCGCTCAGCGTCTCGAACCCTTCGCAGAAGCGATCCATCGCCGCCTCCTTTCCCCCCGCGGCCCCGCCGACGTGGAGGACGACGACGGCCTCGGGCCCGAGTCCCATCGCGTCGAAGAGCTCGGCCTGGAGCTCGAGGTCGCGCGCCGCCCCCGCGCGGATGCGCTCGTCCTCGGAGTTCAGGACGATGTACTGGCCCGGGTGGCTCGAGAGCCGCACGCCGCGCGCGCGGACGGCGTCGCCGAGGTCGGCGAGCTCGGCCGCGCACCCGGCCACCTGCCCGTGGAACTGCGGGAGGTCGGGGTGGGTCGCGTAGGGCGCGAGCGAGGACGTCATCCGGTACATGCGGATGTCGGTGTCTGCCAGGTAGGCGAAGATCGCCCGCAGGTACTCCAGCGAGACCCGTAGATGCGGGCCGGACTGCCAGCGGCGCATGTCCTGCGACGGCAGGCCGCCCGCGCCGAGGACCTTGACCGCGAACCCGAGCCTCACGCCCCGGGACGCTAGTCGGGGGAGCAGCTGCCGCGAGGTGACGCAGGCGCCCGCTATCCCTGGGCCTTCTGGCCGCCCTCGCATCTACAGTCGCTCCGTGGCCGTCGCCGCTCCCGTCCGTTCCCTCCCGAATCATTCTCTGGGCCTCTCGACCGGCGCGCTGGAAGCAGCGCGCGGGCGATGGGATTCCCTGGTCGCCCGAGCGATCGAGACGTCTCCATATACGGTCGAGCTCTCCGCACTCTCCGAGACCGAGTTGCCGGGGCTGATCGAGTACCTGGTCGAGAACCCGACGCTTCCCTTCCGATTCCTGAGCGTGCACGGGCCCTCCAAGCAGCGACGCTTGAGCGAGGGGGCGCTTGTCCAACGGCTGACCGCACTCCCGCCGATGGTCACCGTCGTCGTCCTGCATCCGAACGAAATCGAGGAACCGGAGGCGTTCGCAGGTTTCGGCAGTCGGCTTGCGCTCGAGAACATGGACGCGCGCAAGGCCTTCGGCCGCGATGCAGACGAGCTGGAGACGCTGTTCGACGAGCTTCCGGCCGCGCGTCTGTGCCTGGACGTCGCACACGCCGCTTCGGTCGATCCGACGATGACCGGTGCCCACGCCCTTCTCGACAGGTTCGGCTCCCGACTCAGCCATGTGCACCTGAGCTCACTCGACGACGACGGACACCACATCGCCTTGCGCCAGGAGGACGAGCGGCGTTACGCCCCGGTTCTGCGCCGGTGTCGTGACGTCCCGTGGATCCTCGAAGCTCTGCCGAAGTGAGCCATGGCCCGACCGGAGCTCTTGAGCGGCTCGCGTCGGCGACCGGGACGCACTTCCTCGCGCTCGACGCGGCGCGCGGCAGGACCGATGAGCGACTTATCGAGCTCCGCGCCGCGTTCGAGGGTCTGGAGAGAGACGAGGACGTCGCCGTCGTGCTCATGGGCTCGTGGGGACGGCGGGAGCTCACGTCCGAAAGCGACAACGACTTCGTCGTTCTCGTCGACGCGCCACAGGAGTTCCGGCGATCGGTCGTCCCGACGCTCGATGTCGTCCGCGTGGTGCTCAGGAAGCACGGCCGGGAGCCGGGGCGCGAGGGCGTGTTCGATACGTACGTCTACACGGATCACCTCGCCGGACGCATCGGACTCGATCGCGATGACAACGCGAACCTCACCCGTCGGGTCCTGCTGCTCCTCGAGTCCGTCTCCGTCGCCGGTGATGAGACGTGGAAGGAGGCGCGGAGGACCGTCCTCGGCGGTTATCTCGAGCAGCCGCTGCGAGACAGGCGACCGCCCCGACTGCTGCTCAACGACGTTGTCCGGTACTGGCGCACGATCTGCGTGGACTTCGCCGGCAAGCAGCGCGAGCGGCGGGGGGAGGGGTGGGGCATCCGCAACGCCAAGCTCCGTCTGACGCGGAAGGCGTTGTTCGCCGCCGGGCTTCTGCCCATCCTGCGGTGCCACGAGCACCTCGCCACCGGGATCACCGCCTTCCTCGACGAGCAGTTCGCAGCACGCCCTGTCGACCGTCTCGCCGACGCTTTCCTGCGCTATGACCAGGCGGATGCCGGAGCTCGAGGGCTCGCCGCCTACGACGAGTTCCTGGCGATCCTCGATGATCCGGCACTCCGCCAGGAGCTCGAGCAGCGTCCTCGTGACGATCTGGAGGCGAGCCTCCTCTTCCGCCGCGTGGCCGACCTCGGCGAGCGGTTCCAGCAGGGTCTGCTGACGCTCCTCTTCGACTCGGACGATCTCGCACCGCTGACCCGTGGATACGGCCTCTTCTGATCAGGCTGCCCCCCTCGGGGTGACGTACGCGCCAAAGATCCCGCCGTCGACGAGGAAGGATGAGGCGGCGACGGGTGTAGGCGGAGACGAGCTCGGACATGGAGAACTCACGAAGAGGATCAGCCCGCAGACGATGGGCCAGGCCCAGGTGATCGCGAGGGGGCCGTCGTTGGCGCTGAAGTCAAGCCCGGGAGCGGGCCTCCGCGACGAGCGCCGCGATGAGCTGCGAGGCCTCGTCGGCCTCGGGGTGCCACTGGACGCCGAGCATCCACGTCTTCCCGCGCGCCTCGATGGCCTCGGGCAGGTCGTCCATGACGGCGCGCCCCGTCACCGCGAAGCCATCGCCGAGTTCGGCGATCCCCTGGTGGTGGTGGGACTTCGTGCCGTGGCGCTCCTCGCCCGCGGCGCGGGCGGCGAGCGAGCCGGGTGCGAGGGCGACGTCGTGATCGGCCTGGTCGAAGGTGCCGAGCACGCGGCGGTGGTCGGGGTGGCCGACCTCGTCCTCGAGGTGCTGGGCCAGGGTGCCGCCGGCGGCGACGTTCATGAGCTGCATCCCACGGCAGATTCCGAGCATGGGCAGGTCGCGGTCCCAGGCCTCGCGCATCAGCGCGATCTCCGCGGCGTCGCGCTCGGGCTTCGTGCCCCGCGTCTCGGGGTGCGTCTCGGCCCCGTAGGACGCCGGGTCGATGTCCGAGCCGCCGATCAGCAGCAGGGCATCGACCCGGTCCAGCGCGGCGGCCGGGGCGGACTCGGCCACCGGTGGGATGATGAGGGCCAGTCCGCCCGCGCGGTGCACGGCGTCGAGGTAGTTGCGCGGCACAAGGACGGCCTCGAGGTCCCAGCAGGACCAGCGCGCCTGCTCCAGCGTGCCCACGATGCCGACGACGGGAGCGCTCACAGCCGCTCGAAGCCCCGCGCGCGCTCGTGGCCGGTGCTTGGCGCAGCTCGAAACATGTTCAGTCTCTCTCGCGTAGCGCAGTGATTGCTGCGCGCACGGCCTGGTCGACGTGGCGGCGATCCTCGCCGTCGCCGGTCGGGATGGTCAGGAACAGGGCCTCCGCGGTCGTGTCGTACTCGACGCGCTCGGCAAGCGCGGGACGCGTGCGGCGCAGCTCTTCCTCGGTGAGCGCCTGCGCTCGGTAGTTGGCCTCGCCAGCGTCGGGATCCCCACCGACAATGGGGACGACATCCAGCTCGAGCGTCCATGATCGGTCTTCGGGGTCCTGTGACCAGACGTCCTGCAGCGGATCGGCGGCGGATCCGTCCAGGCGGACACGGTCATAGGAGAAGAAGCCCGGCTCCCCGGAGGCGTCGCGGGGTGGCGGCGGGCGTACCGCCTCCGCCTCGGCCAGACGCCTCGTGTCGCGTTCATCGGCGTGTGCGCTGTAGAGCGCGTACAGGCGCGGGGGCAGCAGCGCCGCGAAGGCCTCACCGGAGATGTCGCGGGGACCAAGCACGAGTCCCTCGCCGACGAGACCTTCGAGCGAGACCAGCGCTCCCAGCGGTGTGACGTCCAAGACGAACGCGCCGCCGCGCGCGGTCACGTGCAGGTGCGTCGGTGCTCCAATCCGCTCCCACGCCAGCCCGGCGACCACCGCGGGCAACTGCTCGGCATCACTGGCCAGGTACAGGTCGCTAAACGTCGGCAGTTCGGCGAGGCCCTGCTCGCCAGTCACGCCGGCGTGCAGCTCGAGCTCGACGGCGTACAGCTCCCGCAGGCCTGCGCAGAGGGGAGCGAGGTCCAGTGGTGCGTCGGCGATCACCTGCAGGACGCCCAGCCCCGTGAACCGCTCGATCCCGCGCAGCACCCCGGGCGGCGCGTGCTCGACCCGTAGCTCCCCCGCCCGTGCCGCGGTAGCCGGGTCGGCGTGCTCGAGCGTCAGTTCCCTTGACGCCCACGTGTAGGCCACAGTGTCCGTCTGCTTGAGCATCGACAGTGCTCAGAATGAGCCGCAGTTGCGGCGTCGCATGAACGGATTGCGAGCCCGCGAGGGGTACGCCGCTCCAACGAGCTCAAGGCGACCATAGATGACCGACAGGCAGTAGTTAGTCTTGTCCGTGGCGCTGATCTCGTTGCGGCGGTTGCGCAGCTGCCCGAAGCCGGCGGGGGTCCTGCGGGTGTCGAGATTCTCGTTCAGATCCCGATGGGTGCGCCCAAAGCCGTACTTCTCGATCAGCACCTGCTCGACCTCGCGTGCTTCGGACAGGCTGAGGAAGTTCAGATGACTGAGAGCGAAAATGCCGTCCCGCTCGCCGGCAGCGGCACCGACCAGGTCGGCGCGCAAGCTGCCCGCCACCCGATACGCCGCGCACCGCGCACGAAAGCTGCGAGAGATCCCGACGTAGACGATGCGGTCGTTCTTCTTGGCCTCGCAGACGAGATAGGCGTACCTGCCCTTCGGATTGCGCCCCGGGCTCTTGCAGGTCCGCCGCCCGGGGTTTTTGGTCTTCGGCCGCAGCTTGGTCTTACCGGGCTTCGTCGGCGGATCTGCGTGGCAGGTGCGACAGAGGCCCGGAGGGGCCGCGGCAGCTTTCGCGCGAAATGCGCGGTCGCGCGAGGCGCGCGCGTCGAACGCGCGGTGGGCGTCCTCGAGTCGCAAAGGCATGAGTGACATGCCATGTTGCCAGAGGGTGGGCGTCGGGGGCTTCCGTCCGGCAGAGCTAGCGGTCGCGGAACCAGCTCATCAGGAGCGCGAGCCGCGACACGCGGGCGGCCTGGTCGCGCGCCCGCTCGCGGCCGTCGGGGTCATGCAACCGCCGCCGTGCCTCGGTCACCTGGCTCCGCAGCGTGCCGCCCCGCGAGATCCACTGGTAGAGGCACAGCGCGAGGAAGAACACCATCATCGCGAGCCCGCTGATCGTCCACAGGGGCAGGCCGCCGAGCCAGTGGCGGTCGGTGTCGCCGGTGAGCACGTTGTAGCCGAGGACGCCGATGCCGAAGAGGTTCGCGCCGACCCCGACCGCAAGCACGAGCCCTCCGACCGCCACACGCAGCGTCCGGCGCGACCTTCCCCGCGGGAGTGGTGAAACGTCCCCTCGGAGGCGGCGCGGGGATCACCCCGTGGGCTGGACGTAGACCTGGGTACGGGTCCCTGGTCGGAGGCGCCCGGCGGGCTGGACCTCGTAGACCGTTCCCGGCGCCGGCGAGCCCCGGGTGCTCGAGGAGAAGACGACACGGACGCGCACGCCGGCCCGGCGCAGCTCGACGACCACCGGGCGGTAGGGGCGGCCGACGAGGCCCGCCCCCGTCGGCCCCGGGCGACCGGGCGCGGTCGTGGTGGGTGTCGGGGCGGGCGCCGTCGCGGTCGGCGTGATCGTCGTCGCGGTCGGGGGGGGCGCCGTCGCGGTCGGCGTGGCGGGGGCCGGCGCGGCCGTCGCCACCGTGCGCGGCGTCGACCGCGAGGAGCCGCCCGCCCGCGGCGCGGACCGCTCACCGTCGCCGGCGCCGAGCAAGACCGCCACCACGACCCCGGCGGCGATGAGGGGAACGGCGACCGCGGCCAGCAGCCGGCCGCGGCGACGGCTCGGACCGCGCGCGCGAGGCGGAGCGGCGGGGACGGTCTCGGAGGTGGCGGCCGGCGCCGGAGAGGGCGGATCGGCACGCGGACGCAGCCGCCGGGGTTCCGGCGCCGTGAGCGCGGTACGGGCGCGCGTGGCCTCCCGGGCCAGCGCCTCGGCCGACGGTGTCCGCTCGCCGGGCCGCTTCGCGAGCGCCCGCAGGACGACCTGCGCCGCCGCGGGCGGAACGTCGGCGGGGAGCGGGTCGGGCGGGAGCTCCCGATGGGCGGCGAGGATCGCCGCGGGATGCTCGGCGGCGTAGGGCCGGCGTCCCGCCAGGCACTGATAGCCCACCACGCCAAGCGCGTACACGTCGCTCGCGGGAGTGGCGGCCCGGCCCGCGGCCTGCTCGGGTGAGAGGTAATGCGGAGTGCCGAGCACCGCCCCAGTGCCGGTCAGCGCGGTCGCGCCCGCCGCCCGGGCGATTCCCAGGTCGGTGACCTTGATCACGCCGTCGGGGCGGACGAGGAGGTTCGCGGGCTTGACGTCGCGATGGACGATCCCGGCGTCGTGCGCCGCCTGGAGCGCCCGGCCGGCCTGGGCGAGCACGTCGAGCGCGCGGTCGGGTGGCAACCGTCCCTCGCGCGCCAGCAGCCGGGCGAGCGACTCGCCGGGCACGAGCTCGAGCACGAGGTACGGGCTCGTCCGCACGTTCCCGTGCGCGTCGGGCGCCTCCACCTCCCCGTAGTCGTGCA
>JAABUS010006091.1_pt1 | contig 15004 bp, 12 predicted proteins | sample 5560161 | NCBI WGS metagenome assembly JAABUS01 (sample SAMN10711885, study PRJNA513376) | rock metagenome | isolation source: Antarctica rocks | place: Antarctica: Victoria Land, Trio Nunatak nord | collected 2016-01-04 | reverse complement strand
CTCCACCTCCTCCTCCTCCTCTTGCCCCAGAGTCTTTCCGCCTCTGCTCCTCCTCACCACCCACAGGCCCGTTCGGCGCCTCCCTAACCACCTTGCCCTCATACCCCTGCGGCACTCTAACCTCCCGCCCTTGTAGCCTCCGCCCGCGGAAGTAGGATTCTAGTTTGCCATCTGCCAACCACCCCATATATTATCAGCCGTTTCCACTCCTGCGCTCTCAAGACTAGATTTTTGTAAATCCATCATGAGCGGTGATTGCGAAAACACGAACCTCCGCCCCTCCTAGGATCCCAATACCTTTTCGACGCGTCTACGGGCCCGTCATGGTGGATGTGGCAGGGGAGGAGGTTGGGCGTGCAGGTTTTGTCGGCGATGGTGGGAGAGGATTTGAGGGCGAGCATGTTTGGTGGTTGGTGTGATGTGGATCAAAAGGACAATTGGAGGGAAGGCAGGCCGTCGCAGGTTGATAGTGGGAGACGCGGATATATCGAGTACACGTGAAATAGTTTCTAATCTAAGAACAAAAAATGATTGAGACTTTTCTCCCCAACAGGCTGTTATGTTATTAGAGTCTAATATCATTGGAGAGTGAAAGAGGTTTGCATAAGGTACTCACGAATCGAACCCTGGTCTCCTGCGCTTTGTCATTGACAAGCAGAACTGTAGATTTAGTTAGCGCAGGCGTTATGTCGAACACGTGGAACACTAACACCATGACCACTACTCGTATGCACGGGGTTTCCGCGCACGCTAACTAAAACTATTTATATTAGTGCCATTTTTAGCACGCTAAACCCGATACTATTTGTTGCTAACCTTTCTAGGTTAGAGTGCGCGGAAACCCAGTTTGCGCGGAAACCCCGTGCATACGAGTAGACCATTGAGGAGTTGTTATACCAACGTGCAACAATAATGTAAATATAATGGATTCCATAAAAGGAAGACATCGGTCTTGACCGACCTTCTTGGTGCCAAGAAGGACTTTTGTATGAGAAACTTGGTCATAAAAATCACGAAGAAGATTCCGACGGTTGTAATTACCACAACGCTCAACTTACCTCAATAGCGGCTTCAGAATATTGCAGACTTAGAACTGTTTTCGTGAGAGGCCGAGAAAACCCGGTCAGTATTCTACCGCGGTCCTCATAACGCAGGCGCAAAATGGGATAGTCGCCATCCGCCAAAACACCCCTCCACAACACATTAATAGCTTTCGGAGGTCTAATGGAACAGCGTCCTACCCTAGACGAGGTCGCCAACGAGCGCGCAAAGCTACAAGTTTGCAGTACGCCTTAGTCGTCTTCTTCCAACAGAAAGGCTCTGCTGTATTAAACAGTTCCTCACCACCAAACGCTACCAACCACGCCGCATCTTTCATCTGGTTCAGCTACAAATCCCGTTTCCCAACCAGACCGAGTATATTACTGTGCTACTCGTACGTGTCGTTAGGCAGCCATGATAATATTGATGACGTGTGCGTCTCTTCTAGGTTTGAAAATGAATCTGGAGATAGACTGAAGCCTTTGTGAGAACTCGGTTCAAGTCTTTGCGCATTCGATGCAATGGCCATCCTGTTCGCGTCACTTGTCTTGAGCTACGTGGTGTGCCTGGGCCAATACATTCTTAGCCAATTCATCTACAGCACCTCTACCACCCAGCGAGGACCCATACTACACTACACCTCCCCATTACGAAGATGCGGCTTTGGGTGCCGCGCTCAGGGTCCGTAGCGCTCCAGGATTATCAAACGTCGTCGCCAGTTGTAGCGCGGCCTTCAATATTCTATACAGGACGACGGATAGCAACTGCAACCCGGCCTGGGCTGTCACCACGCTATATGTCCCACAGCCAACTTCCTCAAATTCTTGTATAGTATAAACCAAGACTTCTCTTTTTCCCGTCCACCTTATTCTCCTTGCCATCCTTTTATATTTTGTCAGCGCGAGTCTGAGCATGTCGGGGGGGGGAAACGCCTCACTAGAAGTCTCGTTTGAGAACGACAGCAGCATGCCTCCACAGGGATCTTACCTTTGAAGTTTTCCGCTGTATTATACATGCTGTATAGAATCGAAGCAAACAGCAATGCACCTCTGTCATTCACATTTCCACCTAAGACTAGCACGGGGACTGCAAAGAGGCGAGCTCAATTGATCGTAACTTGAAGTTGGCGGATCTATCTCCAATGTTCACCACCGAGTTCTCACTCGGTGGAGGTGCCAAGACACGCGCTTGGATGCTTTCGGAGATAAACGGTCTTCTTAGACTTGATGCATTCGCCTCCTCCTTTCAAAATATATTTCTGCCTAAGAGTTCAATCACCAAAGCTGAACCTCGCCAGTGTACAACACAACCTTGCCGCCATACTTCTCCTTGGTGGCCGTGGTGAGCACTTGAAACATGCCAGTTACAGAATCGTCAACCTTAGTGGGAGCCTCCTCCATCCCGAAGGTCCGCGCACCCTTGTTACCCATTTCGGTCTGGACGAAGCCAGGGTCCAAGACGAAGGTGTTGAGCCATTCGTCCTCGGCGTTGATCCTAACACCGTACCAATTCACCACGGACTTGGATGCTCCGTACGAAGCATTCGGTACCGGAGGTTGACGCCTGCCATGCCATAATCAGTTTTAAGAGTCCCATCAAGATGTTTCTTTTGTTTCTTTTGTTTCTTTGTTTTTTGACTTACCCAAGAGCGCCGGCCCCGGAACCCATAGGGGCAAAGATAGGCTTATTAGGCGACTTCTGCAGCAGATCGCGCGTGGCTTGGTATAGCGATACTACGCTAAACACGTTGATCTCGAGATGCTCCAGGATTTCGGCTCGCTGAACCTCTTTTACCAAAGGGTGGGACCTCGCGATGCCGGCGTTGGCGACGACGATATCGAGGTGGTCGACCCCGTGCTTCTCCTGGAGCTGCTTCACGATGTCGAAGGCGTCCTGCTCGACCGCAGCGTCGTACTTGACCACGATCAGACTGCTACCCTTGCCCTTGGGCAGGTCGGCAAGCGCCTGGGAGGTCGGATGGCCCGGGTCACGATTGGCGGCGATGACAGTCTATTGTGGTATTCAGCCTCACTCTACACCACAGCCCACGAGTCGGATAGAAAATCTACGTGGTTCGGCTGCGCAAGAAAGCGATTGACGAGCCCCTGGCCCAAACCACGATTCCCACCCGTAACCAGAACGAAGGTTGGCGCCATTATGCGTGAGAAGATGCGTGAGTGTTAGTAATGGGCGAGTTTGAGGTTTGCTTGTGGATGGGAGTGAGAGAGAGTGAGAATATATCTAAGTAGTTAGTGTGTAAATGATTTTTATATCCATAGGGGCAGGTGAAACTACTGGGTCAGGCTGCCGCTTAGAATTTACGATGACAAATGTCCGCGATGAAAAGTGTCCGCGATGACAAACCCATCGAGACTTTGCTTGTATTTGTAATTATGCGGTAGCATTATGCTGAGAGGCAATAAAGTCGTAACCTGTTGCGGCCCAAACAATGCCGTCTCTTTAGATCCTCCATCTCTAGGAGAATCTGCCCCTTATATGCAGGCAGTTCATACAGTTATCTTTGCCCGGATATGCAGCCCTTTCCCTAAGATCCGCAATTGAAGCGAACTTTCATCGCTGAATCATCCCCTTTTTCAGAATATCTCTTCTAACAATAGTAGTACATAGCAGCCCACTCAAACCTTTTGCAGGCAAATACAGTTTGTGCGAGTTCATTGTTCCCATATGTCTTTTTTTTTGACCGTTTTGCGTCAGAGCACTCGAGGAGACTGGTTTTCATGTTCTGATTGCTTTCATGTTCAAAAAGCTCTTCCTTCGCCTTTATGATTCTTTTTTTTTTTTATGATTTTGAGTATGTTCTTCCGGTCGGTCCCTCGTTTTCCTCCTCTTTGGGATCGGGGTTAGGGTCGTTGTGGAGAGGTTTGTTTGTAGTAGCTGGAGCATTTGATGTTCTTGTGCTTTGAATATGTTAAATGTTTGGGATATGTTGTTTTGATAATAGGGGTATGTTCCTGCGATCGCAGAATTTTCAACTGCCCCCTGAACTTTGGTCTTAGTAGGTGTGATATTATGTTGATTCCCCTGAAATTCAGTAGAATATCTGGTGTGGTGGGCTGGGGGGGATTTCTGCGGTAAGGCTTTATTTACAGTAGATGGCCTTAGGCTTCTGAATCCGTGTATGAATGAATGAATCAATCAATCAATCTTTCCCAACGACAGAAACGGCTTTATTTTGATCTCCACCACCGTGCTGATGACGAAGGGCTTTCATAACTGGGTAGAAAATGTATTTGATTGAAAGAAGTTGAACACCATGGTTTTAGTGTTCAATTACCTACGGTATTTTGAGTATCTATACCTTTTGATCTATTCCCGAATGGTTTTGTAAAGATTGTAAGCACTGTTTTGTTACGAGAAGAGAGTTTCCACGCAGTCATCTTCATTCAGGCTTTCTGCCTTGTTACACAGCCTTTTCTTTACGAAACAACCTACACACCCAGCAGGGATGGGCGAGCAGTCAAGTTCAGCAGTTGCATGTGGCAAAATTTGAGAGGCTGTTCTGGGCCAATGTCAGAGATATCATATGATTCATAGGTGACAGGGATCATTATCCCTGTGGGCGGTTTCATATTCCTGTGCGTAGGCTCCCCGGCATAGTCGAACTATCCGCGACAATGTGTACGGAAACTGTGCTGTGCCAGTTGAGTGTATGTGCCTCATTCTGTGGGAGGGTTGTTTTGAAAACTGGCAGGCAACTGTTTCCTTTATAACAAAGCACAAGATTGGCCGACTAATTTCTTCTAATATCTGTCGTATTCACAAACGAGCAATACCCTTACAATCATGCTTTCAGAAGCATTTCAGGAGTTCCAGTTTAGTGATAAGATTGCTCTGAATGGAATTCATAATTCGCTACCATCTGCTACTATTCCTGCTTTATGTTTGGGTGTACTTTATTTCGGTTGGGGGTTCTGGACCTTCCTTTTCAAGCCCAAATTGTACCCACAAGAGCCAAAGGAAATTCCGTACTGGATACCGAGTAAGTACACCACGAATCTTAGTTCTATATAGAGAGAGAAACTTAGACTCTTGTTGACACTATCGCTTAGTCTTAGGTATATCATCAACCAACTCTTTTGTGAATCAGCTAAATGAAAGCCACAAGGTCACGCCGCGAGCTTTTTTAACAACTATGAGGATACGCTTGCTTACGGAAGGTAGAATTCTCTCTCCTCCCTATTAGGGACCTTGGCCCGGAACGATGCTCGTGTAAATTTTAGTATGTAAAAACACTGAAACGTTCATCACAGGAAGTACTTTGGAGACACCAGGGAAACATACAAGATAACCCTTGGTGGTCAAAAGCTATACCTTATGACCTCACCTTATGATATCTCGAGAACACATAAGGGCACTGCAACGCTCACCTTCGACGGATTCATCCGAGATATGCTCACGAAACTCGGTGCTTCGTCCCATGCTGTCAATATCTGGGTCCCAGATCTGAAAAAAGACAGCGTTTTTCCCACCGAGAACTCAAATCCCCTACCCAACGTTACCCACCAGCTTGGAGAACATCTCTGCAGGCGACAATTACTACCTGGAAAGGACCTCGACTGTCTGCAGGCTGTATTCATGAAGAATATTCATAAATCTCTTACCTGGGAACACCTTGATGGGGAGCCTGTTTTGATTTCCATGCCGGGTGAAAAAACAGTTTCTCTGCTTGGATGGTGTCGTGAGGTTCTTCTGAATGCCGCTACTAAATCGTTCTTTGGCGAACGTCTCCAGCTGATCGAGCCAAATTTGTTCCGGAGTTTCTTCATCTTCGACGATAATAGTTGGAAACTCAACTATGGATATCCGTACATCTTGTCACGAGAGATGTACTCAGCCAAGGACAAAATAATCGACGCACTGACGATCTACTTTAAGCTCCCTAAATCGGAAAGATCAGGAGAGGCTTCCCTCATCCGGAATTTTGAGATTGAGATGAGAGGACTTGGTATAGTAGACAAAGACATTGCAGCATTGGTGATGCCAGTATATTGGGTGTAAGCTTTACCCTTCTCTTTATATTGCAATCGCCCACAACTGTTTTGCATCATATCATTCCCCCTCGTCATAGCTCACCAACAGGGATTCTCTTTTCGGGTTGTCTTATGGTTCTCAGCATATACTGATGAAGACCATTGCCCAGGATCAATGCCAATGCATATAAGGTATGCTTTTGGATGATGGCATATATCCTATACGACCCAAATCTTCTTACAACGCTCCGTGCTGAGATTTCTCCTGCTGTTTCTGAGGCAACTGCTGGTCTAGAGCTTCGCCTGGAGCGATTGCCGCAATTGGAAGCAGTCTACCATGAAGTTTTACGACTCCACAGCTCTGCAAGCACGGTCCGAACCGTTTTATCCGATACCGAATTGAGGGACAAAATCCTTCCGAAAGGAACAAACATCCTTATCCCCTATCGTCAGCTTCATCTTGACGATAAAGTTTTTGGAGAAAATGCCAAAGAATTCGATGCCGAACGGTTCTTGAAAATTAAGAACCTCAGCCAGAGCCCGAGCTTCAAGCCTTTTGGAGCCGGTAGCACCTATTGTCCAGGCCGCTTCCTCGCACGAAGAGAGATCCTCACCTTTGTAGCGCTGGCAATATCTCGCTTCGACATCAGTGTTTCTGACCCAAAGGCAGGAGGTTCATGCCCAATGTTTCCAAGAGTTGATAAGAAGAAGTTCGGTCTGGGAGTCATGAACGCTGTAAAGGGAGATGACATCACGGTCAACCTCAAAGCTAGAGCAACCTGAACAGAGTCTCAAGAGTTTTCTTACTTTTGTAAACCGCGATGTTCTCCGAGACTTGCCTTTTAAAACGGGGACAGTAGATTTAGATAGGACAAAATTAAGAATATCTACCAAGTGTATTGTCCAATATGTTGTAAGGTTGTCCAATGGAGAAGCTGGTATCATGTGTAGCTAGGAAGTAGTTATTAAGATATACTCTTACCCCTGTACGGAACGTTAATAGAAATTCTCAATAGATAAAAATAGATTACATTCAAGAGCAATAACTTTCGTCTTCTTTGTCCAAGTACCGAAGAAATACACTTTTATGACACTTTCTTTACATCTTGATACAGTTCCAAATTCATGAAAGATCCACCACGTTTTTTCACGCCTGGGCAACTGTATCAAATGACAACCAGGCATCGATGGGGTCAGGCATATTGTATTCTGCGCCGCGGGGATTACGCACATCGAATCAGTGTAGACAGTCCGGCAGATCCATGTTATATGATTGGCTTCGCCTGCAAAACGGCAGTTTTCACATGCATCTGGTTTGAGAATAGTTGATTGAACCATGGCCGGACGTGTCACCTGCTGGGAGCTGCGCCACCATAAAGTTCAAAGTGTAGCACAAAAGACGGCACAATCAGGCAGCATTTCTCTGTTGTCTTTTGATGCTTGATGCATGGTGATCCTCAATGTCTCAACTTGGCCCATTATTGCATTGTGTATTGGGTGAGGCTATCCGAGAACCATAGTCGCGGGCCTATCACCGTCGTAAGCTATACACCCGCTTAGAGTTTGACGCAGTCTCATGCTCAGCATCTCCAACTCCACTGATATGTGTCCATGAGGCTCAGTATGGCACTTTCGTCATTTTGCCCAGCTGAGGCTCGCTGAAGGTTTACATCGATCACTCACATGAAGCCCCAGCTCTTACCGTAGTATGGTATTCTCGATTTCCCACTAACCTTTAACACATTTATATTCTACAACTGAGAGATAAGTTCTTCAAATTTTACAGTCGCTTCTCCGGACTTCATGGAGAGATTAATGCCTGCTTTCACTTTTGTTGGCTTGTTTTGCAATAACAACAACATACTCTACACTGTTTTCTCTCTCGTAATTGTCGTTCCAATACTGCTAAAACTTCGAACTTACGGACGAGTTATCCTGAAAGTGGCAGGCTCCCAGCCTCAGTATGTTAATGGTAAGAGCCTCTGCGCTTCTCATACCCTTCAAGTGCCTCATTTTAGCACCAAAATTTGATGTATAACACACTAAGAGCTTGCTAGATATGCTCTATCACTGAACCGCTTGTTCATTCGAGGAAATTTCAGTCACGTTAGAATCTAGCCCAGACACGCTATCAAGTGGGTTTCCAAATGTCTCTTTACTCTTCCAAACTGTTATCTCGACGCTTACTGTCCAAAGTCTTTAAGGCGACATTTTCGGAAAACCCGTATCAGAAGAGGCAAAAACGTAACACGATCATGGAAAGAATTCGCGAGCGAATTCTAGGACCTCAGGCTGGTCAATTCCAATTTTAGTAAGGTATTTAGCTATAGGAAAGAAGAAGACTACGGTCGATATATTGGTTCGAGATTGATGATTACCTTCAGCAACAGCGTCCGCTTATTCCAGATCATCTTTCTCCTTCTTTTTAATAATTTTGGCAAGAATATTTGCAGAGTTTACACAGAGGGGGCTTGGAAGGCGCAGACTAATCAGTGCATCTGAGGCAAACCATTATCGTGTCTTGTTCTGTATGATTTTTGAACACGAATGGCAATAGCATGCTTTAGAGGTGTCGATTTATCCTGCTACCGAGTTTCGCAGCCAAGAATTGAGGCTCTTCAAGACTTCCCCCCCAAAATCTAGCTCGTCTGGAAACATAGGTACTGTCGATCTCTCCGGTGTAGGATTTGGCTATCAGTACATAAGCAGCTACTGCAAGACATATGTACGTTCCTTCGCAGGAATTCGAAATCTCTGTCTTGATGTGCTTTCGCGGCGGGAGATCAGGCAGCAACCTGCAGGAATTGAGCGATTGGTAAAACAACTGGAATCTCGCTAACTGGCACCTTGGCTCAACATAGTGACTTGAATCGTTCCGTTTCAGACCGTCTCATTTCAAGGCAGCTCAATATGCTACACCGTCAAATGTTCTGTAGCCTTATTGCATGCAGCAGTGACCGGAATGTATGATAGGCACCTGTCTGTGTGGGGCGAAGTTTCCCAGGCTCTTTGGCGCTCCTATTGTTCTCTTCCAAGCAGATCCTTATGGTGGTTCAGCTCTGGGAACAAAGTCAAGCTAGGAGGATCTGGCTTGTATTTATGGTCTTAACCTCGTTCTATTCAGTAAACCATTCTTTAATCGTGTACCATCCTCTTACATTGATTATCGATGAAATCTACGTAAACCTGAATTTCATTCAATCGAAAACATTGGCGATGGATAACGCAGTATTGGCCAATACTCCTGCCTTAGCCCCTCCACTTGGGATCACTTCAAATTTTACTGATCCTCCCACGTTGTCGACAATCGTTATCACCATCGATGTTTTATTCTTGACTTTGATGTTACCCATCGCTATTCTTCGACTTTACTCCAAAATCTGGCTTGCTCACTCCTTTTGGTACGACGATGGTAAGTCTCCAAGTCCCAACGCTTGTCAACCTGTTAACGAAGGACAGTCGCCTGTTTCTTTGCAACAGTCAGTGCATGTCCATTGCACTTCATGTCTTGATACTTATGCCTATGATAGGTGGGCACCGTGGCCTATAGCTCAACAATGTTGTCTTGTGGGTACCCGTCGACTCTCAACGACACCGGCGAAAGCTAACAAGAGAAAAGCACTAAAAGTGACCGGCCGCCACATGTGGGATGTTCCTGTGGTTGCGTTTACTCCGGATATTCTGGCGGTATGATAGCACTTCTGGATCTCGGCTCGAGATCGAATTCACTGATACCTCGAGATCTCTAGAAACAAATTCTCGTTTACGAAATGTGTTTCGGATTCGTCATATGCTTGACCAAACTGGCTCTGTTTCTGCTCTACCTGCGCATCTTCTCTCCAGATCGGTGGACCCGATACCTCATACACTTTGGTATATGGATCAATGTTGCTTTCTATGTTTCATGTTCCATTGCCCAGGCTATAATGTGCGCCCCCAAGCATGGACAGACTTGGCAGGAGTCGACTTTCATCCCACTGTGTAGAGACACCCAGATATTCAGCTGGCTTCAGGGTCCTTGGGGAGTCGTCAGCGATTTGTACTTACTTATCTTACCGATGCCGGCCATTTGGCGCCTGCAAATGCCGTTGAGAAAAAAAATCGGAGTCTGCGCGATATTTGCCACGGGGTTTCTGTAAGTTCTACCACCTATGCATGATGCAATAGAACCTGTATTGACGCAAAAGTAGAGCTTGTATAGCCAGCTTCGTGGGCTTGTATTTCCGTGTTCGCACAGCTCGAAGCCAGGATGTTACTTGGTGGTTGGCGCTGGTGTGCATTACGAGGTCGGTCACCTCCGCAACCCCTAAGTAATGGCCCACCTCTAACATCATCAGTGTGATTGAGATGAATGTTGGTATTATTTGTGGCTGTGTGCCCCATCTAGCCACATTCTTCCGGCGTCATCCCGTGAAGGTACCCTACTCGTCTTCGCTCCAGAAACTTCGCAATAAGGCCTCGAAGAGATCTATCGCGAAAAGCTTTGGCCGTATCGTTTCTCGGCCCTCGAGCGAGATTCACCTCGAGACCGGTATTCTAGGGTCATCTGCACAAGGAGAAGGTAAATTCCTACAGACGAGTGACAAGTTAGCTTTTGCATGCCAATCGCAGGCTGGAGGAGAAAGAACGCACCGAGACGCATGGGAAGACTAATCTATAGACCAACCTTCATGGCTTGATCATAGGAGTGCGACCGAACAAGATTTCTGCATCGGGAGGAAGTGAGATTAGTGTAGTGGGCTTTGGTACTTTGTCTTTTAAAAAGCTTTGATTTATCTTTATCAATTACTAGGATGATACGGACGATGTTCTTTCCGGTCTTTGAGATGTAGAACGATCCTGTAGGATTGATTAGCTGAAAAGAACTCTATAAGTTATCAAGAATAAAATCAGATTATGTAGGGAGGAAAAATCTGTCTATTTCGTTGGTGCGCTTGCTGCTCTTTTCACCAACCTTTAACGCCACCAACAGGGCTTGAAATTCTAAAGGTGTGCTTATAAGCCGAGCATTGGCCTCTGAGAGGCGGAAATCAAATTCAACACCGAAAATGCGACTTGGAGATTGGGAAACTTTATATAGTACCACGCGCCATCAGGTTTTCGCTATCTTTGCAATGGCCGAGAGTAACCTAAATCATGAGAGTACTGCGAAGGCTAACAGTTTGAAGAGAATTGGTCAATGTTTAGATAACGGATGTATTATAACAAATTAATACCCTCCAGATAACATCGTGTTTTATTAGATGAAAAGGTGCCCGAGCATTTCCATAAAGGTTCGGAGAAGGTGGAGCCGTGTTAACATAGATTCACAGGCCACATGCTTCTCTTACCGCGTTCTCTCGACATTGTCACCTTAGACTAACAAACAAAATCCAGAGAAATTCTTGACCCATTGCAATAGACCCCCACCCCCCAGTTCTCAATGTATCCGAGGCTTGAGAGACACAAGAACATCGTCACCCACCATCGGGTCCATCACTCCTAGAGTCGCTTTCTTCTCGTCCAGCCGAGGAAACGCCTGTTTTGGATTTTCCAGCGCGGGATCGAATTGATGCAACGCGAGCGCTGCAAAGGTTAGAACTTGACGTCTCGCAAGGAAGCGTCCGGAGCAAAGTGTAATGCCGCCTCCCCAAGGCTTGAAACTCGAGCTACGACTCAAGGTTTTGTTTTTGGAGAATCTTTCTGCATCAAACTGTAGAACATCGGAGCCATACGTGTCTTCGTCAAGATGTAGTTGGCGGTAGGGTAAAAGCAACTTAGCTCCAGCTCGAAGAGTCTTATAGCCTACGATGGTAGGAGAATCGACATTGCGAGCAGATGAAGCGGCACTGGTAAGACGAAGGACCTCGTCGAAGGCCGAATTGAGGACAGAACACTGATCAAGAAGATGATTCAAGTTTTCTATCTTACCTTTCCGAATACTGGGCGAGATCTCTTTTCGGATAATATCCATGAGGTTGGGGCTGAAGAGAATGTACGCAAGGAGCCAAAAGGCAACCTTTGTGGGGTTGGCGTTTGCACTAAGGACATTCATCAGCTCATTCGGGTAGTTAAGATGGAAGTGCCTACCCCCAGAAAAACATTTGAGCGGTAGTGGCGATATCCCAATCGGTCATGCCGGCTTTTCTTTGCTTCGCTTCCACGGTCCTGATGTAATAACCTGCATCTTTTCTTTCTTCTGGTCGTAGCTTGAAGTATTTCATGAATGCTTCTCGCTGAACGTCTTTAGCAGCATGCATCTCTTTTCCAAGGAAACGAGGATACTTGTATGTCAGCATCCAACTGTCGGTATCGAATACAGCGAAATACTCTAGAAGCCTTGGTTCGATGTCCATGATATTCTCGCCAAACCAGGCCACGAGGGCTGCAGTCCCGAGGACTTCCGCACACCAGTGCCGGAGCGATACCACAGGCCTTTCGTTTGTAGACATAGAGAGCTCAATCTGCTTTATATATGCTGCGGTCATTACTTCCAGATGTTCTCCATGGTGTAGCTGTTCCCTGTGAATACCCTCGCCCAAGTGGAGTTGCCGGTTATCAGATACACCTGAGCCTCTTTTGACAGTCTCCCACATTTTCCGGATTCCTATAGGTGATACGTCCATTGCGGCATATAAGTCCCGGATAAAGCCATGAAACGATAGGGTTGAGGTGTTCTTGTAAACCTCTGACATATCTCCAGGTGAAGTCACGATATACAGCGTTTGACCGGCAACAGTGATAGCAAATGGCTCCCGTGTGTTCTGGAAATATTTGCTGTTGAAACGGATCAGTACTTGACTAATGGTTCCCGAAAATGTGCTATCGAGAGTGCTTTACCGTCCGTTTGCAAACGTTGCTTCTGAATCGGTAAAGAAAGCTACTGCGTGCCCTGAATCCGAAAGTCATTATTTAGATTGATATTGGGGAGTTGCTTCCTCTGAATTGAGGGAATATACCTAGAACTGCAAGTGGAGGTTAGAACAAATGGGCGGAGATAAGATGTAATGTCACTTCGACTTACAGGGCACCCAGTAAGGTAGTTCTTTTGGCTCATCTGGTCTCAATGCTGGGCGAATAGTAAAGGTCCACAAGCGCCAAAGAAGTAGAAGTCCGCCTGCAAAGATGAAGACCTTGAGTACTACATGAAGGCGTTGGTCGAGCCAATCGAGCAGTGGAAGTAAGAACATATTCGCAGCCCCACTACGAGCTGTTGGACCAAATCTCACAATGAAGGTGATGTGTTCAAATAGCCGGAGACACTTCTTATGAGTACACAAGACCAAGACAGACTGCGATGATCCTATCGCGCGCAGTGTTCCCCTGTGGGATACGGAAGGCTGAAACGAACAACTGTTGTTGAGGCATATTTATAATGTGGATACATGCAGTATATGCTGTGCGACACAAGAATAAAGCCAGCCTATCCAGGTGCTGCCACATAAAACATTGCGCAGACTAAATCCTTCTCGTCTAAATTGTTGCCTGAATTTGCATGATTATATACTTATTCTACCTACAAGTGGGGGAAAATTACAATACACTTGGCCGAAAAACTAGATCAAAAATGCCTGATGTTTATCTCTGGGGGTACAGCTGGTCGGGGGGTTGGAAAAGTTGAGCCGGGGTCGGAAAAAATTCTTGGCGTCGGGTTGAACTTTAAAATTGGCATATGCCTCGCACATTCAAGACTTGACGTCGGGTTGGAAAAGTTTCGGGCCCTATGCGAAGCATATGTCAAGAGCATTAAGCGAGATCACAAAAAAATTCACAGTTGGTTATCAAAGCCTTGACTGAGCATATGCGCAGCATCAACTGAGCATAAAGAAACATCGAATGAGATAACGAGTTGACTAAATGATTTGAGTGTCGCACTTCGCATATGTCGCGCATATACTAAGAAGAAACTCAGCTCGCTCAAGATTCTCTCAACGCAAATGTTGAAGACGATGAGAAAAGTGATAGTGCAAATCACAAGCAGAATGATGAGAATGAAGAAGAAAATGCATGAGAAAGATCTGACGAGAATAATGTAAGCGATAGCTTGTTAATGAGAAGTTGAGTTCATGATTTTGCATGTTTTGTGCATATGCTAAGCATATGCAGAAGAATCTTCGCTCGTCTTGCTGCAAAGTAGATTCATGATATATGTGATGTTTCGCTCAAGCTGTGCATATGCACGACTTCAATACTTCGCTCAAGCTGTTTGTCTTATAGCTACTTTAGCTAAATAATATTAATTCTTGAGCTCATGATTAGCATATGCAGAAAGCTGAGTCGAGATTGGAATAATTTTGAACTCATGGTTAGCATGTGCAGAAAGTTGAGTCGAGGTCAACATCAAAAAAAAAATGTTCCGGCCCTGACTTAACTTTTCCAACCCCCCACCAACTGTAAGCTCTTATCTCTGCTTAAAAGCTCTTATTCAGAACTGATGACTCATGAATAGATGAATGAGAACAAGGCGAAGCTAAACAAAGACTTTCAAAAAGATTGAGAATGTACACAGCTGAAAAAAATTAACAAAATGTATGTTTATTATTTTATGCTGTACTCTTGAGTTAGTATTTAGTTTTTGTCACGATGCTAACTCACGTTACTACGTGACCAGGTGTCGAACTAGGTGTTGAAGTTGATGTTATGCTAGGTGTTGAGGCTCCCTAAGGGGACGACTCAATGGTCGCCAGGCTCGTGAAATTGCTTATATACTCGTATAAACGGGGTTCCCGCGCAAACGGGGTTTCTGCGCACTCTAACCTAGAAAGGTTAGCAACAGATAGTATCGGGTTTAGCGTGGTAAAAATGGCACTAATATAAATAGTTTTAGTTAGCGTGCGCAGAAACCCCGTTTGCGCGGGAACCCCGTTTACTACCTTGCCGGGGTAATTGTTGTTAACGCATTCGCTTAACCCCCTTGCTAGCTTCACTAGCTTCGAGCAAAGTATTCAGCTCCCCTTTCTCAGTCAGCTACTACGCACCTACGTACATCTACC
>JAABUS010006090.1_pt1 | contig 15006 bp, 14 predicted proteins | sample 5560161 | NCBI WGS metagenome assembly JAABUS01 (sample SAMN10711885, study PRJNA513376) | rock metagenome | isolation source: Antarctica rocks | place: Antarctica: Victoria Land, Trio Nunatak nord | collected 2016-01-04 | reverse complement strand
GTCTTCTCGATGCGCCCCTCGCGCATGAGCTTCGCGATGACCGCGCACTCCAGGAGATCGCCGCGGAACTTCGGGAAGATGCGGCCCTTGGAGGTGTCGCCGACGTTGTGGCCGGCGCGGCCGATGCGCTGCAGGCCGCGGGCGACGCTTTTGGGCGACTCGACCTGGAGCACGAGGTCGACGGCGCCCATGTCGATCCCGAGCTCGAGTGAGGAGGTCGCGACGAGGCAGGGCAGCTCGCCGCTCTTGAGCAGCTCCTCGACGACCGTGCGCTCCTCGCGCGCGAGCGAGCCGTGGTGCGCGCGGGCGATGGACATCGCCGGGACGGGCTTTCCGTGCTCCTCGGCCTGGGCCGTCGCCAGCTCGTTGAGCCGCAGCGCGAGCCGCTCCGCGCCGCGGCGGTTGTTGACGAAGACGATCGTCGAGCGGTGCTCACGGACGAGCTTGAGGAGCTCGGGGTAGATCGCGGGCCAGATCGACTTGCGCGTCGCCTCGCCGCCCGCGAGTGGGTCCAGCGGATCCAGGTTCTGATTCGACTGCTCCGGCTCGACCATCGACTCGACGGGCACGTGGATCTCGAGGTCGAGCGGCTTGCGGATCCCCGCGTCGACGATCGTGCACGTCCGCTTCGGGCCGACCATGTAGCGGCCGACCTCCTCGAGCGGGTTCTGCGTCGCCGAGAGCCCGACGCGCTGGACCTCGTGATCGCGGTTGAGCGCGCTCAGCCGCTCCAGCGTGAGCGCCATGTGCGAGCCGCGCTTCGTCGCAGCCACGGCGTGGATCTCGTCGAGGATCACCGCCTCGACGTTCTCCAGCATCGAGCGCGCCTGCGAGGTGAGGATCAGGTAGAGCGACTCGGGCGTCGTGATGAGGATGTCCGGCGGCGTGCGCCGCATCTGCGCGCGCTCCTTCTGGGGCGTGTCGCCCGTGCGGATCGCGACGCTGACCTCTGCCCCGATACCGCGCAGCGGCGCGCGCAGGTTGCGGTCGACGTCGTAGGCGAGCGCCTTCAGCGGCGAGACGTAGACCAGCCTTGTGCCAGGCTGCTCACGCGTCGGTTCGCGGACGAACTGGTCGAGGCCCCAGAGGAACGCGGCGAGCGTCTTGCCCGACCCCGTGGGCGCGGAGATCAGCGTGTGCTCGCCCGTGGCGATCGCCGGCCATGCCTGCGCCTGGACCTCCGTCGGCGCCTCGAACGCGTTCTCGAACCACTGCGCGACCCGCGGGGTGAAGGCGCTCAGCGTCATCGCGACAGGGTACCTCGGCGAACGCGTGTTCCCATCAGCGCTTTCGTGCGCACCCCGAGGGACGCGGGGCCCGTCCGTCTGCGGTGAGGAGCGTCAGGACTTCATCTGGGCCAGGAGCGCGTTGAAGCGCGTGAGCTCCTCGGACTGGCTCTGGGTGATCGACTCGGACAGCTGCTTAGCCTCGGGAAGCTTTCCGGCGCGCTTCTCGATCTCGGCCATCTGGATCGCGGCGGAGTGGTGAGCGGAGATCACGTCGAGCCACAGCGTGTCGAACATCGCCCCGGATGCCGCTTTCAGCGCCATCATGTCGGCCTTGTCGCGCTGGGCGATGGCGGCGGGCATGATGGTCGGCGCCTTGGTCTCGCGGATGAGCCGCTCGAGCGTCTTGATCTCCTTGGCCTGCTCCTCCACGATGCCCTCGCCGAGCTGCTTGACCTGCGGGTCGACGCCCTTCTCGACCGCGAGCTTGCCGAGCTCGATACCGCCCTCGTGGTGGTGGACCATCGACGCGACGAAGGCGGCGTCCGCCTGGTTGTAGGCGCGTTCGGCGCCGGCGGCGGTCTGATCGTCATCACCGCCACAACCGGAAACAGCGACGGTGAGTGCTGCGACGGCGGGCAGCAGGCGGGACTTCGACGTGCGCAACATGGCTTCGGGTCCTCCGTTCGAGTTGGCAGCGTGCTTATCCGGAGAGCGACCGCCCGAAGCCTTGTCTGGCGACGTGGTCCTCCGGGACTCTATCTGGACACCCGCGTTATCAGGAGAGGACTGTGCCGATCAGTGACATCGCCGAGCAGATGCTCGACGCCTATCCGCGTACGTTCAACGTCGATCGCGGCAAGCTCGTGGCGGCCATCGACGGCGCGATGCACTGCGTCCATGCCTGCACGCAATGTGCCGACGACTGCCTCAGCGAGCAGGACGTCGCGTCGCTGGTGCGAGACGGCCTGCCAGGAGCTGCTGCAGGCGATCAGCTGAACGCCCCGACACCGTCGTACCTTTCCGTCAGTCCGACGAGCGGATTATGTCGGCGTTCGTTGCGGCTACGAACTCCGCCGGGAACGTAGCTGAGGACGTCGCGACCCTGCTCGTCGGTGACCAGCAGGCGCGGGGCACCGACGAAGTCGCCCGCTGCCAGATGCTCGAACACCCGGCGGACGTCGTCCGACCGGGCGTGCGCGGGGCGCCGGACCGTCTCGCCGACGCGTACGACTTCGGTCTGGCACCCGCCTTCGTGCGCCTGCTCGGCCGCTCGTCCATCGAGTCAGTCCGAGTCCCCGGTCAACGTGCGGGCGCGCGCCAGCGTGGCGTCGAGCATCGCCTCGGTCATCCGGCCGGTGAACGTGTTCTGCTGACTGGGATGGAAGCAGCCGAGCATCGGCCAGCGGCCCCCCGGATCCCACAGGGCGTCGTGGCCGAACGCCGGCCGCGGGCGCGGCATGGGCTCTCCCGCCGCGGCGCGCAGCTGGAGCGCGGCCTGCCAGGCGAAGCCGCCGAGGCAGAGGATGAGCGCCACGTCCTCCAGCAGAGCGAGCTCTGAGACCGCCCAGGGCAGGCAGGTGTCGCGCTCCTCCTGAGTCGGCTTGTTCGCGGGGGGCGCGCAGCGGACGGCCGCCGCGATCCAGGCGTCGGTGAGCTCGAGGCCGTCGCCGGCGTGGACGGAGACGGGCTGGTTGGCGTAGCCCGCACGGTGCAGGCCGGCGAAGAGGAAGTCGCCTGACCGGTCACCCGTGAAGATCCGGCCCGTACGGTTGCCCCCGTGGGCCGCGGGCGCCAGGCCGAACACGAGCAGCCGCGCCCGCGGGTCGCCAAAGCCGGGAACGGGGCGACCCCAGTACTCCTCGTGGGCGTAGGCGCGGCGCTTGACGGACGCGACCTCCTCGCGCCAGGCCACCAGGCGCGGGCAGCGCCGGCAGGTCGTGACCTCCCGCTCGAGGGCGGCGAGCGCGTCGCTCACGGGCAGGCGGCCTCGTTCGGCCCGCGCCGGCGTGGGCCGGCACCTTCTCCGGGCACGCGCCGGACGGCGACTTCTCCGGGCGGTCGGGCGCGGTCGGGCATTCGGTCGGGGAGAGTACGCCTCCTCAGACGAGGATCTCGGCCGCGAGGGCCTCGGCGCCGGCGCGGCCATCCTCCCTCGAGATCGTCGCCTAGAGTGGGCCAATGTCCGCACGCCGCCCGCTCGCCGCCGTCCTCGCTGTGGGGGCGACACTGGCGGCGGGCTGTGGTGCCGAGGCGGGCTCCGATGTCTCCTCGGCGACGTTCCCCGAGCCCGAGCGCCAAGCGGTCTCCGCCGCAGTCCGTGACTTCTCCGACGCGGCGGGCAAGCGCGACTACGAGCAGATCTGCTCGGACTACCTGGCCGCGCCGCTGGTCAGGCAACTCGACGCCGCCAACGGGACCGCCCGCTGCCCGGACCAGATCGAGCTCTCCCTTCGCGACGTCGGCGAGACCGATCTCGCGGTGCGCGACGTGCGGATCTCCGGCACGAACGCGGTGGCCGTCGTGCAGCCGACGGGCACGGGCGACGTGGAGAAGCCGGCGCGCTTCACGTTCGTCAAGGAGGGCCCCCGCTGGAAGCTCTCCGGCGTCGGCTGAGTGAGGGTTGGCGCGTTCCCGGGGGGCGAGAGGCCGACCCTGCTGCCTAGTCGTGCAATGCGCGAATCAGCCAGCACACAACGGGAATGGGCGATCGTCGAATTGGCCGAGGCCCAGGAAGCGGTGCTCCGCCATCAGCAGCTGCTCGACCTCGGACTGCGGAAGGACGCGATCACCCGGCGACTGAGGAGCGGTTGCCTGCATCGCAAGCACCAGTCGGTGTACACGCTCGGGCACCGCCTGCTGCGTCCGCGCGGGAAGTGGTACGCGGCGGTCTTGGCGGTGCCGGGTTGCGCCCTGAGCCACCAGTCCGCGGCCGCGTTCTACGGCTGGGTGGAGTCCGATCCCGTGGTCCAGCACGTCACAACGATTCGCAAGGCGTCCTCGCGCGAAGGGCTTCAGGTTCATCGCGTGACGGTCCTGAGCATCCGCGACGTTCGGCGCGTCCCACTGCTCGTCGTCACGACCCCGGCGCGGACGATCGTCGACCTGGCGACGGTCCTGAGCTGGCCGGAGCTGCGAGCGATCGCCGACCGCGTTCGCACCCTCGAGGTCAGTGCGATCCGCGCGGCGCAATCTCGGGCGCCTCACCGCCGGGGGAGCGAAGAACGTCCCTACGACCGCGATGCGTGTCGTCGTCGAGCTCGACGGCCGGGGCTTTCACCGGCGGCAGGACCGGATGGCCGCCGACCGGCGTCGCGACCGCAAGCTCGCGCGGGCCGGCTACCTGACCGTTCGGCTCGTCTGGGAGGACCTGGACCACGACGCGGCGCCCGAAACCGCCGGCGACCTGCACGAGCTCCTCGGCAGTTGACTGCTGCTGTATTCGCTCCTGGCGCGAATCCGACAGCGCTCAGCCCAGCTGCGTTCCGTACTGGCGCTCGTAGTAGGCGCGGTAGTCGCCGGAGCGGATCGGCTCCCACCACCACGGGTTGTCGCGGTACCAGGCGACGGTCCGCTCCAGGCCCTCCTCGAAGCGCACCTGCGCCTCCCAGCCCAGCGCGCGGACCTTCTCCGAGCCGAGCGAGTAGCGGCGGTCGTGGCCAGGGCGGTCGGTGACGTAGGCGATGAGCGCGTCGGGGTCGCCGCCGACGATCTCGATGATGCGCTTCACGACGGTGATGTTCGTCGTCTCGTCGGGTCCGCCGACGTTGTAGACCTCGCCGGGCACGCCGTGCTCGAGCACGTGGCCGATGCCGCGCGCGAAGTCCTCGACGAACAGCCAGTTGCGGACGTTCAGCCCGTCGCCGTACACCGGCAGCTTGTCGCCGTGCAGCGCGTTCAAGATCATGAGCGGGATGAGCTTCTCGGGGTACTGGTGCGGCCCGTAGTTGTTCGAGCCGCGGCAGATCAGCGTCTCGACGCCGAACGTGTCGAAGTAGGAGCCCACCAGGAGATCCGCACCGGCCTTCGTCGCCGAGTAGGGGCTCGACGGCGCCAGCGGCGACTGCTCGGTGAACGAGCCCTCCGCGATCGAGCCGTAGACCTCGTCGGTGGAGACCTGCACGTAGCGCAGCCCACGCTCCCTGGTGGCCTCGAGCAGGACGTAGGTGCCCTGGCCGTGGGTGCGCACGAACGCGTCCGGCCCGGCGATCGAGCGGTCGACGTGCGTCTCGGCGGCGAAGTTCACGACGGCCTCCACGCCGTCCATCGCCTCCGCGGCCTTCTCGGGATCCTCGATCGCGCCGTGCACGAAGGTGTGCTCGACGTCCATGAGATTCTCCGGGCGCCCGGCGTAGGTCAGCTTGTCGAGCACCACCACGTCGTCGCCGCCGGCCGCGCGCAGCCGCGCGAAGTTCGAGCCGATGAACCCGGCCCCGCCGCACACAAGCAGCTTCATGGCATCTCCTTCATCTCGTCGAGGTGGCCTTGCAGGCCTTCGGTCCAAGGCGGGAGCCGCACGCCCGGCTCGCGCTCGGTTCCCAGCACCGACCATGCGGGCCGCGGTGCCGGGCGCTTGAACGCGTCGCTGGTGGCCGGAGTTGCGCGGCAGGCCACCTGCACGCGGGAGAACGTCTCCGCCGCCAGCTCGTTCCACGTGCACTGCCCGGCGCCCGCGCCGTGGAAGATGCCGGTCGCCTCCGAGGCGGCCAGCGCGATGAGGGCGGGCGCGAGGTGGCCGGTCCACGTCGGGCAGCCCGTCTGGTCGGTGACGACGGCCACCTCGTCACGATCGGCCGCCAGGCGCAGCATCGTATCGACGAAGTTCTGCCCGCCGACGCCGAACAGCCACGCGGTGCGGACGATCGCGTGCTCCCGTGTGGCCAGGGCGACCTGCTCCTCGCCCGCGAGCTTCGTGCGGCCGTAGGCGCCCAGCGGCGCGGGGTCGTCGGACTCGAGCCACGGCCGGTCGTTGGCCCCGTCGAACACGTAGTCAGTCGAGACGTGGACCAAGCGCGCGCCCGCCGCGGCGCCGGCGCGCGCGAGGTTGCCCGCGGCGCCGGCGTTGACGCGCAGGGCGACGTCCTCGTGCTCCTCCGCGGCGTCGACGTTGGTGTAGGCCGCGCAGTTGATGATCGCCGCGGCTCCGACCCCGGCGACGAACGCCATGGCGGCGTCGGCGTCGGTGAGGTCGCACTCCTCGCGGCCCGCCGCGACGACCTCATGCCCGGCGGCCCGCCCGGCGGCGACGACCTTGTGGCCGAGCATCCCGCCCGCGCCCGTCACGAGGAGCCTCACAGGATCTCGATCTCCGAGTTGTCGCCGACCATGAAGCGGTAGGCGCGCGGCTGGCGGGCCGAGCGGCCGATCTTCACGTTGCGCCCGAGCAGCGAGCTCTCCATGCGCCCGTCGAGGCCGCGGACCTCCGAGCCCCCGAGCAGGATCGAGTGCTCGACCTCCGCCCGCTCGACCACGCAGCTCTCGCCGATCGCCGAGTACGGGCCGACGTAGCAGTCCTCCAGGTGGGTGCCCGCGCCGACGATCGCCGGGCCGCGCACCGTCGCTCGCACGAGCGTCGCGCCCGCCTCGATCACGACGCGGCCGTCGATCTGGGAGTCGGTGAGCTCGCCCTCGACGCGCTTCTCGATGACGTCGAGGATGAGGCGGTTGGCCTCGAGCATGTCGGCCAGGCGGCCCGTGTCCTTCCACCAGCCGCGCACGACATGCGGCTCGACGCGCCGGCCCGTGTCGACGAGGTGCTGGATGGCGTCAGTGATCTCGAGCTCGCCGCGCGCGCTGGGCGCGATCGCGCGCGCGGCGCCGTGGATGCCGGCCGTGAACATGTAGACGCCGACGAGCGCGAGGTTCGTCTTGGGCTTCGACGGCTTCTCGGCGAGCGAGACGACGCGGCCCTCCTCGAGCTCGGCGACGCCGTAGTTCTCCGGGTCCTCGACCGGCGTCAGGAGGATGAGCGCGTCCGGCGCACTGGCCGTGAAGGCGGCGACGAGGTCCTGGATGCCGCCCTGCAGGAGGTTGTCGCCGAGGTACATGACGAAGGGCGCGTCGCCGAGGAATGGCTCGGCGGTGAGCACGGCGTGCGCGAGACCCGCGGGCTCGTCCTGCGTGATGTACGTGATGCGGACGCCGAACCGCGAGCCGTCCCCGGTGACCTCCTGGATCTCCGGGCCCGTCTCGGGCGCGATGATGATCCCGACCTCCTCGATGCCCGCGTCGGCCATCGCCTGGATGCCGTAGAACAGCACGGGGCGGTTGGCCACCGGGATGAGCTGCTTGGCGCTCGTGTGCGTGATCGGGCGCAGCCGCGTGCCCTTGCCGCCGGAGAGGATGAGGCCCTTGAGGGGTGCCATGGCCGGGCAGGCTACGGGCTACTCCTCCGTCAGCGCCTCCAGCAGGGCGACGAAGCCGTCGGGCGGGGTGATCGACCCTTCGTCATCGTCGACGACGAGGCGCTCCAGCTCGCCGCCGTCGTGCCACCAGTACAGGTGCGGGCTCAGCGAGCCGGGCCCATCCTCGAAGTGCTGCACCACGAACGGCGCCATGAGGTTCATGGCCTCGAGAACGGTGGCGTCGTAGATGGCGTGCAGCACGAGCATGTGGCGGTGCGGAACACCGACGAGCGCGCCGTGCGGCGGAACGGCGCCCACCAGGTCCTCGAGCGCCAGCAGCCGGCTGGCGAGGAAGTGGCTGTCGGAGACGAGCACCACGACCAGCTCGTCGCCGTCGAGGACGGTGCGCTCGATCGGCTCGCCGTCGTCGAGTTGCGCCAGAGCACGCTGCCACAGCGCGTCCTCGGGCAGGCCGGCGGCCGCAACGTCCTCCGGGCGCACGGCATGCACCGCGGTCGGCAGATCGAGCGACAGGACCGCGGCCAGATCCTCGGTCACCTCGCGGGCGATCAGGACGTCTCCGAGCTCCTCGACCGCCTCCATCGCCCATAGCTGCGGCCGGGTGAGCGCGGCCGTGTCGGCAGGAGCGATCTCGGGCGAGCCGTGCTGCTCGTCGATGGCGGCGAGCCGGTCGCGCAGCAGACCGCGGCGGATCCCCGGCACCGACTGGCGCCATTGCCGCGCGACGTTCGTCAGCCCGTACTCCTTCGTGTGGCCCTCGAGCAGCAGCGTGTCGTCGTCGACCCTCCACCCGCCGCCGCGCGCGTCGAGCACGGCTTCGAGGTCGGCCATGAACGCCTGCCCCTCGGCGGGGGTGAGGCCCGGCAGCTCGGGGGCGGCAGCAGAGTCCTGCGGCTGGCGGCGGAACAGCGCCATGGTTCTCCGTGATGCTACGGATCTCAGCGCGCGACGCGCAGCCGCGCCACGGCGTCGCGCACCGCCTCGCGCGCCTCGGCCGGGTCGAGCACCGCGGCGTCCCCGGCCTCCTTGAGCACCTCGCGCACGAGCCAGTCAGCGCCCGCGAAGCTCAGCTCGACGATCACCGAGCCGTCGGTGAGCTCTGAGTGGACGTGGCGCTCCTCGCGCGCCCAGCGCGCGCGCTCCCGGGAGACCCAGACGCGCGCCGTCCGCGACGCGGGCACCTCGCCGGTGCGCGGCCAGCCCTCCACGTCGGCGGCCGGGTCGACCTCGGGGCGCGGCTCGAAGGTCTCGTCGAGCAGCTCGATCTCCTTGACGCGATCCAGGCGGAAGTGGCGGACGGCGTCCTTGTTCGGGTCGAACGTCGCGACGTACCAGCCCTCGCGGCCGTTGATCAGCGCGTAGGGCTCCAGGACCCGCTCGGAGAACTCGTCCTCGTTGGGCTTGTAGTACTCCAGGCGGATCAGGCGCCGCTCGACGATCCCCTCGCTGACGACCCGTGCGACGTCCGAGTCGTCGGCGCCCTGGCGGGCGAACTGCAGGCCCTGCTCCATCGGGTCGGCGCCCAGCGCATCGACGATCTTCGTGCGCGCGCCCTCCAGCGCGCCCTCGGGCAGGTGGTCGCCGATCAGGTCGATCGCCGCGACGAGCGCCTTGGCCTCGACGGGGAGCAGGCGCGCCGGCCGGGCGAAGTTGTCCGAGTACGGCTCCGGGTCGACCTCGATCATCCCGTCGGCGCTGATCTCTGCGTATAGCACGTAGGAACCGCCGCCGAAGTTCACGACGTTGAGCACGTTGACGTCCTCGTGCAGCTCCTGCTCGGTGATCTTAAGATGCTCGCAGACCTGCTCGGCGTCGAGCAGCTCGCCCGCGCGGCCGGCCTCGATCAGGACCGAGGCGAGCGTCACCAGGCGTGCGAAGCGCTCCGGCCGGATCGCGACCTCGCGCCTGGGCTCGTCGGGCTCGGAGCGGGCCGCCGCGGCGGCCAGGCCGTTCGCGGCGCCGTTGGCCGACGCGGGCAGCTCGCCGGGCTGCGGGCCGATGGGCGCCAGCTCGAGCTCGCCCTCGTGGCGCTCCGCGAGCAGCTCGACGCGCTCGGCGACCGCCGCGCGCAGGCTCTCGGGCTCGAGCACGCGCGCGTGCTCACCCAGGCGCAGGACCCAGCTCGCGAGCTGGCGCGCGTTCGCGTAGCCCGTCGTGAAGACGATGCCGCCCTCGCAGTCGTCCCCGCGCGCCCGGACCGATCCGAAGCGCCCGAAGTGCCGCTCGACCTGCCAGCCGATCCGGTCGGAGACCCAGATCTGCGCCTCCTCGCGCTGCTCGCCGACCTGCCAGTCGGCGCGGTTGGCGTAGGCGCGGGGGTCGAAGTCGGCGGGGCGGCGGAAGTCGTGGTCGGCCTTGGAAGCGTAGGCGACCTTCCCGCGGATGCGGGACAGGCGGAAGACGCGGAGGGCGCCGCGCTCGTGTGCGTGGCCCAGGAGATAGAACTGGCCGCCCTGGAAGAGCAGGTGGTAGGGATCGATCTTCCGCGAGCCCGTCTCGTCGCGCTCCATCGTGTAGTAGTCGAACGTGATCGTCTTGTGGCGGAAGATCGCCGTCTCGATCTTGGCCAGGCGGCTCGTGAGCTCGTGGCCGCCGGCGCTGCCGGTGATGCCGAGCGCGAGCGAGCCCTGGTCGGGCGCGCTCAGCGGAGACGGGCGCCCCCACGAGATCTGCTGGAGGGCCATGCGCAGCGGCTCGGCGTAGGCGAACTCCCCGTCGAGCAGGGAGAGGGCGGTCTGCAGCGAGGCGAGCTCACGGTCGGTGAACGCGATGGCCGGGAGGTGGAAGTTCTCCGGCCGCAGCGAGTAGTTCTCCTGCTCGGCCATCCCGTCGACGGGCTTCTCGACCGTCAGCGCGATTCCGAGAGCGTCGAGCTCGGACCGGTCCGCGTAGAAGCGCCGCGCGAACGCGTCCTCGTTCATGCCGCTGTAGCCCTCGACGTCCCGGCGGATCTCCAGCGCGGTCACCGGACGACGCTCGGCCATCAGGTAGGAGATGAGGGACAGCTGGCGGATGAGCTTCTCCGTGTCCTTCGCCATGGCGCTGGACCATAGGGCGGGCCGGAGAGCGCCGGACGGTGCGCGGATCTTATGGCGCGCTCTTTGCGGCCTTTGGGTGCAGCGCGCGTGCTGACGCCAACACCGCCGCCGCCGGCATGGAGGAGCGCCGTCGCCTGCTCAGGCCGCTGCGTGCTGCGTCTCGACCGACGGTTCGGGCTCGCTTCGCGGCGCGAACGGCTGCCCCGGCGCAGGCTCCTCGCCAGGAACGCGGACCCGCGCAGGCTCTCTCGTCGTCGCGGGGTTCGTCGCCGGCGCGAAGCCGAAGAACGCTCCGGAGCCGAGCGCGCGGTCGTAGGCCGACCAGGTCGCGCCCGCCGGGAGCTCCTTCTCGAGGCGGTCGAACGAGCCGAGGCGGCCGCCGAGGTTGTCCACGAAGTGCACGAGGGTCGCCTCGCGGGTGCTCGGCACGACGGGGGAGCCGTGCTCGAGCGACCCGTGGTGGCTGAGGATGATGTGCAGGACGGCCTCGGCCTTGCCCTCCGGGAAGCCCGGGATGTCCTCGATGAGGCGGCGGACCCGGTAGTAGCCCAGGGGGATGTGGCCCTGGAGGCGACCGGTGTCGGTGACCTCGATGCGCAGCGGGTCGCGCGTGTACTCCTCGAGCTTGCCGACGTCGTGCAGCAGCGCGCCCGTGACCGCGACGTCGCGGTCGATCCCTCCGAACGTCTGTGACATCGCCGAGACGCCCTGTGCGACGGAGAGTGCGTGCTCGAGCAGCCCGTGGACGTAGGCCTGGTGGTATCGCTTCGCCGCAGGCGCCACTCGGAACGCGCGCCAGGTGTGGGTGTCGGGGCCGAGGATCGTGTCGAGTAGGCGGCGGAGGTGGGGCTCGCGGACGGTGGCCAGCAGCTCGCGGAGATCGCCCTCCATCTGCGCTACAGGTCGCGGCGGGCCGGGACAGAGGTCCGTCAGCTCGTAGGTGCCCTCGGCGGCGGGACGCAGCGCGCGGATCGTGACCTGGGCCCCGTACTGCGGGTGAATGTCGTGGCGGCCGATGACCCGGATCGGACGGCCCGCGGGACAGACGGCCTTGACCTGCTCGACGCCGTCCCAGACCATCGCCGTCAGCGAGCCGGACCTGTCCGCGAAGGTGATCCGCAGGAACTCGCCGCCGCCGCGCTTGGTGCGCAACTCGACCTCGCGCACGAGAAGGATCTGGTCGAGGTCCTGGCCGTCGGTGAGGTCGCGCACGAGCACGCTGGGAACCGTAGGGCCGGCGTCGGACGGGTTTGGCTCAATCCCTCAATCCGCGAGACCGAGAAACACGGTCAAGGCCCGATCGAGCCGCACGATGTCCTCCGCAAGCAGCCGACCAAGGTGGTCCTGGAGGTTCCGCCGCGGCATCGTCGTCAACTTGTCCACCATGAGCCGGCTCGGCTGGTCCAGGCCGTTGAGCGGCGACGGCTCAATCGGGATCCGCGTCAACGGCGCCTCGACTGGATTCGTCGTCAGGGGACACACCGTCACCGACGCAGTCGCGTCGAACCGATCGTCCTGGACGATCACCACCGGACGCGGCTTGCCCGTGTAGGCGCCCCGGGCTGCGGCGGTATGGAGTTCGCCGCGCCTCAACCCGGCTGGTGCTCGTCGTCGCTGTCCTCCCACGAGATGGCGTTCACGAACGCCTGATCGTCGGCATCCTGCTCGCTCGCAGCGATGGCGGCTGACTGGCGGTGGGCCTCGGCGACGAACTCGGGGGCACGCACATCGGGCAGCCAGATCTGCACCGGTCGAAGTCCCTGCTGCCGAAGCCTGTCTCGGTGCTGACGCACACGGTCACGGGTGGAGGTCATGTCCTCATGTTACATGTAACCGTGGAGCGCGTCGTTCGTCGTCTACCAGACGCGCCCGGACCTCGCCCGCGCCGGTGAAGCTCGTCAGTGCGTGAGCGCGCCTTCGCAGAACGTCAAGCATCCTGACGAGCTGTGCTAGCTTACCCGCATGGACACCTGTCAACGCTGGACGCTCACCGCGGTTTGCATCGCGACCTTCATGCTTTTGCTCGACATCACGGTGGTGAACGTCGCGCTGCCGGCGATCGCCGCCGATCTCGACACGGAGTTCTCCGACCTGCAGTGGGTCATCGACGCCTACGCCCTGAGCCTCGCCGCCCTCCTGCTCACGGCGGGCTCCCTGGCCGACGTCCTCGGCCGGCGCCTGGTCTTCGTCGGCGGGCTGGCGCTCTTCACGGTCGCCTCGCTGCTCTGCGGCCTGGCCGCCAGCCCGCTCGTGCTGGAGCTCGCCCGCGCGCTGCAGGGCGTCGGCGCGGCCGGGATGTTCGCCACGAGCCTGGCTCTCCTGGCCGCGAACTTCCAGGGCCGCCAGCGCGGGGCTGCCTTCGGCGTCTGGGGCGCGGTGACCGGAGCCGCGGTCGCCGTCGGCCCGCTGGTCGGCGGGGTGCTCGTCGAGCACGTCAGCTGGCAGTCGATCTTCTTCATCAACCTCCCCATCGGTATCGCGACGATCGCGGTGGCGCTCAAGCAGGTGGACGAGTCCGCGGGCAGGGCGCAGCCCATCGACGTCGTCGGCGTCTCGACGTTCTCCGCCGCGCTCTTCTTCGGGATCTTCGCGCTCGTGCGGGGGAACGCGGAAGGCTGGAGCAGCGCGCTCATCGTGAGCTTCGCCGTGCTGAGCGTCGTGCTGATCAGTGCGTTCGTCCTCCACGAGCGGCGCGCCGCCGCGCCCATGCTCGACTTGGATCTCTTCGCCAAGCGCGCCTTCACCGGCGCCGCGATCGCCGCCTTCGCCCTCTCGGCGTCGATGTTCTCGATGTTCCTCTACCTCACGCTCTACATCCAGAACGCGCTGCAGTACGAGCCGCTGGAGGCGGGCCTGCGCTTCCTCCCGGTGACCTTGCTGTCGTTCGTGGCGGCTCCCATCGCCGGCCGCCTGACCGAGCGCATGCCGGTCCGCCTGCTCATGGGCGGTGGACTGACCCTCGTCGGCGTGGGGCTCCTGCTCATGGCCCGCCTCGACGCGGGCTCCGAATGGACGGTCCTGCTGCCGGGCTTCGTCCTGGCGGGGATCGGTGTGGGCCTGACGAACCCGCCGCTGGCCTCCACGGCGATCGGCGTCGTCCCGCCGCAGCGCTCGGGGATGGGATCGGGGATCAACACCACGTTTCGCCAGGTCGGCATCGCCGTGGGCATCGCTGCCTACGGCGCGATCTTCCAGAGCCGCCTTGAGACCAAGCTGCCGGGCGGCCCGCCTGGCGACGTGCTCGCGTCCGGGCGGGCCGACCTGTTCGGTCCGGGCCGCGAGGCGACGTTCCTCACGGGCTACACCGACGCGCTCAACGAGCTCTTCGTCATCAGCGGGATCGTCGCACTGCTCGGGGCCCTCGCGGCGTTCGCGCTCGTGCGCCAGTCCGACTTCGTCGCCTTCGGCGCGCCCGGAGCGCCGCCGCAGCCCGAACCCGCTCCTGCGCCGACGGGGGCCGCCGCCTGAGCGGCATCAGGGGCCATCCCACCAAGGGCAAGAGCGCTTGCAAGATTTCGGCCGCAAGCGGCGTCCGAAACGGCACCGGTGGGTACCTTGACGTCATGCGCGCCCGCCTGCTCCTGCTCCTGCCCGTCCTGACCGTCGCCATGACCGCTTCTGCGACGGCCGCCGCTCCGCCTCCGCCTCCGCCGCCTCCGCCGGGTCCGACGTCCGCGATTCCGCCCCCGGCGGAGCGCATCAAGCCCGGCGTGACCGCCGGCGGCGTCGATGTCGCGAACCTCACCGTGCTGCAGGCCGCGCAGAAGCTCAAGATCTCCGCCACCCCCGGCCTGCGCGCGAAGCCGATCGTGCTCGGGGTCGCGGGCAGGCGATGGAAGCTCACCGGTGAGCGGGCCAAGCTGCTGGTCAACGGCACGAAGACCGCGCAGGCCGCCTTGGCGCTCCCGGCGGCCGGCGACGTGCCGCTCGTCGTCTCGCACTCCGGGAAGGCGGTTGCCGTGTTCGTCGCGAAGGTCGCCAAGTCCGTCCGCAGGGCGCCGCGCAACGCGACGCTGCGGATCACGCTGCGCCGGCTCTCCGTGCGGCGCTCGAAGCAGGGCCGCGGCCTCGACGAGCGCGCCGCGCGCAAGCGCGTCAACGCCGCGCTCGACGACCCGGCCGCCAACCGCACCCTGAAGCAGCGGCTCTCCCCGCTGCGCGCTCCCGTCAACGCGAACGACGTGCGGCGTCAGAACCGCACGGTCATCACGATCGACAAGTCGAGCTTCAGGCTGCGCCTCTTCAAGAACCTGAAGTTCTCGAAGTCCTACGGCGTCGCCGTCGGCCAGTCCGCCTACCCGACGCCGAGCGGCCGGTTCTCCATCCAGAGCAAGCAGGTCAACCCGACGTGGTCGGTGCCGAACTCGCCGTGGGCCG
>JAABUS010006087.1_pt1 | contig 15006 bp, 13 predicted proteins | sample 5560161 | NCBI WGS metagenome assembly JAABUS01 (sample SAMN10711885, study PRJNA513376) | rock metagenome | isolation source: Antarctica rocks | place: Antarctica: Victoria Land, Trio Nunatak nord | collected 2016-01-04 | reverse complement strand
GCCGCCGGCGGCATCGTCTGGGGCATCGCAGTCGTCCTGATCGGATACTTCGCCGGCCAGTCATACGCCAAGGTCGAAGCCACCCTCGGACGCGCCGCGGCCCTCGTCGTCCTGGGCATCGCCTTGACCGCGATGCTGGTCTGGCAGATACGCAAGCACCGCGCCGAGACCAAGGACGAGACGACCGCTGCGAGCTGACCGCTCGTTGATCCCGTGGCGTGACTGGACAGGCGGGGTCCTCGGGCGAGCTAGGAAGCGGCCAGCGCCTGTTTGTCGCTAGGGTCGAACGATCGGTGGCCGTACGGAAACACCCAGCGAAATGTGCTGAGCGGAAGACGCTTGCACCAACAGTCGGCCGCACAACCGCAGCACTGAAGGCCGGCTACCTCGACCAGACGAGTCGCCATGGCCACCAAGAGATAGGCGCCGAGAACCCAGCGAAGGCATCTCACCGGCCCATCGTACGTCGCCCTGCCCGGCGGAGACCCAGCTCAATAAGCGAACCGCTTGCGGTGACATCTGAGGGGCCGCTGCACGCACCAGGTGCCGTTCCGCAGGGGATCGCGCAGCGACGCCGCCAGGCCCCTTGACCGGTCGGGGTCCCGGCCCGTCAGGCTGGGCAAGCCTCGGCCACCCCAACCGGCCATCGCGCGACAGCTCGGGCCGTCAGGCCCGACCTCGGTCACGACTCCGGGCAGCCGGGGCCTTGGCGCCCGGCCATCTTGGCTCAAGACAGTTTTTATGATAGACTTCTCTTAATTACCAACCCTGAAGGATCCCTAAGAAGTAAGGATAGGTGCAGAGATGGTAGAGCATTTAGATTCGTACGAAGAAATCAAGAAGGGAGTCGATGAGGGCAAGGGGGTCGTCACGGTGTACGCCGCGTCCCTGCGGGACGCCGAGGGGGCCGGCCGCCTGACCGAGCGCATCAACACGAACATCAGCAAGAGCCTCGCGAGCAGGGGCCTCGGTCACGTGCCCTTCGAGGCGGCCGACCTTCCGACATCGCAGTGGGCGGAGGTCCGCGTGTTCGACCGCACATCACCGATCGGCGCCGTGATCGCCGGCGCGCACGCGGTGGGCGAGGAGGCCGACGAGCGACTGCGTGAGGCGATCAACGGGGACGCGACCGTGCTGCTCGACCAGGTGAGAACCCTCCTGGCGTAGCCCCGCCAAGGCCGACAGGCCCGCGCCAGCGGAATAGAAGACGGCTGGCTCCGGGCCTGTCGCTGTTGTACCCGATCCAGGACCACTTGGGACCGCCACACCGACACGAAACCGGCGGGGAGCGCCTGGGCCAACCCAGCCGCTACGCGAGAGCTGACAAACTGAGCCCGAGCCCACAGGGAGGGGGTCGTTCCCAACAGGGACGGCCCCTCCTGCTGCTCGTCGACCTGCCAACCCTGTTCCGGTAGACGATCCGCTGTCGGTACCCTGTCGGCGCCGATGATGGTGAGCGCGATGTGGTGACCGACGCTCGAGGCGACCTCGACCTTCAGCAGGTTGCCTGCGCAAGCACCCATTTAGAGGTCAGACCCCTCTTAGCTTGGGTTGGTCCCCGCAAAGAGTGGGTCGGTGTACTCGGTGATCCGTGCGTAATGTCGGACGATGTCGCGGTAGGCGGTGACGCGCTGTGGCTGCGGCGTGAAGGTGGGGCCTGGGGTGACCATCTGCGTGATGGCGGTGTCCCAGTTGGGGTACACTCTGCTGCCGACGGCTGCGCAGATGGCGGCTCCAAGCCCGGCCGCGTCGCTCATGCCAGCGCGTTGGGCCGGACGGTTGAGAACGTCGGCGAGGATTTGCATCATCAGGTCGGAGCGGGAGCCGCCGCCGGAGATGATGGCCGTCTCGAACTGTCGGTCGAGGGCGAGTTCCATACTGGTGATGTGCCCGGCCATGGTGAAGGCGATGCCTTCGAGGATGGAGCGGTAGATGTGCCCGCGGCCTTGGCTGCCGTCGAAACCTAGAAAGGCTCCTCGTCGGTACGGTGCCTCGGTCGGGGCGAGCCAGTCCAGCAGGGTCATCAGCCCACCGCTTCCTGCCGGCACGTCGGATGCTTCGCGGTCGAGCAGCTCGAGTGGGTGCAGTCCTTGCGACTTGGACCCGACAGCGTCCGCCACGAGGTCGCGGAACCAGCTGACGGTCCACATGCCGCGTCGGATCCCGCGGCTTTCGTACAGGTAGGTCCTGGGGGTGGCGGCGAAATTGACCCAGTAGTCGGCGGCGCCGGTGTCGGCGCAGGTTCCAACGGTCATCGCGGCGATGTAGGTGCCAAGGGACAGCAGCACGGTGTCTTCGGTGCGGAGGCCGCAGCCTAGGGCTTCGACGGCTTTGTCGTTGGCGGTGGCGTAGACGGGTAGGCCTTGCGGGATCCCGGTCGCCGCGGCGGCTTCCGGAGTGACCGTGCCGAGCAGATCGCCGGGCGAGACGAGGTCGAGCAGGAGGCGGCGTGGCATACCGGTGGCCTGGTAGGCGGCGGGGTCGGTGGACCAGTTGGCGGTGCGTTGGTCGATGGGCCACAGTCCTTGGTAGTTGGCCCGGGTGTCCACGAGCTTGCCGGTGAGCCTGCCGGTGATGTACCCGGACGAGGTGGTGACATGTGCTACTCGAGCGTCAGCGGGGTTGTGAGGCTGGGATACTCGCACGTCCATCCAGCTGAGCACGGGTTCGACCAGCAGCCCGTCAGCGTCGAGCAGGGCCCGGCAGAAGCGGATGGTGCACAGCCCGACGGCCACGATCTGGCTCGGATCCCCAGAGAACCGCTTGAGCGCGTCCTTGCAGGTGGCTTGGATGGAGTCCCACAGGTCGTCGTCGGGGTGCACGACGTGGCCCGGTGTCGAGGTGTCATAGGGGCGCAGTGGCCGCTGCGCGCTGGCGTGGACGATGCCGTGCGGGTCGAAGATGTTGACCTTGGTGCTTTGGGAGCCGTTGTCGATGGCCAGGAGGAACAGTTGCGTCACGGCCGGGCCTGAGTCATGGTCAGCGCGGCGACTGCGGTGGGCAGCTCGTCGAGGGGGTAGATGGTGCCGGCGTTCATGATCCCGGCGGGGTCGAACGCCTTCTTGAGACCGTCGAGGAGGTAGTAGGCGCTGCCGTGCTCTTGATGGACCCACGGGGTGCGGTACTTGCCGACGCCGTGGTGGTGGACCATGGACCCGCCGTGACGCAGCGCCTCCTCGACGATGACCGCGTTGAGCGGCAGGTGGTACTGCTCGATCTCCTCGTGGGGGTCGCAGTTGATCTGGTAGTCGTAGACGAAGTACAGGTTGGTGCCGGTCTGGTAGCTGTGCGAGGAGTGCGCCCCGAGCATCGTCAGGTCGTCGGCGCGGGGGAACGTGGTGCGGATCCGGGTCATGACGGCGTCGAACAGGTCGCCGACCCGGGACCAGTCGACCGAGACTTCGGTGGTGTAACCGAGGTGCGCGTCCTGCAGCATTGTCATCTTCTCGGCGTCGATCTTGTCCTGTCCCCAGTTCAGACCGTCGAACCACGCTTTGATCAACTCGGGGTCCACCTGCTTGGCTGATCGGGTCGCGAAGAGCGTCTCGATGGCGTCTGCGGTGGCGTCGGCCAGCGGTTTGGGGCCTTCGGCGACCAGGACGACGACGTTCTTGTCGCCGGCGAAGTGGGCGAAGTGTTGCCGGGCGTCCTCGACGGAGTAGGCGCGGCAGACCGATGGCCGGTAGCCGTCGGTGACCAGCTGGCGAAGCGCGTCGACGGCGTCGGGGAAGTCGTCGAAAAGGAAGCCGAAGTAGCGGTTGTTCTCCGGCCGGTATTGGAAGAGCTTGACGGTTACCTCGGTGATGAAGCACAAGGCTCCCTCGTTGCCGATGACGACGTGGCGGATGTCCGGCCCGGCGGCCCGGCGTGGGACGTTCTTGACCCGGGTGACGACGCCACCCGGAAAGACCGCTTCCAGCCCGACGACCATGTCCTCGATCCCGCCGTAGAGAGTGGAGAACTGGCCGATCGAGCGGGTGGCCACCAGGCCGCCCATCTGCGCGATCGGCTTGGACTGCGGCGAGTGTCCGGTGGTCAAGCCCCGGGCGCGCAGGGTGTCTTCGAGGGTTTGTAGCGCAACCCCGCATTGAGCGGTGGCCATCATGTCTACGGTGTTGATGGCGAGGATGGCGTTCATCGCGGACCCGTCGAGCACGATGGTGTCCTCGACGACGGTTTCCAGACCACCTTCGGTGGCGGTCCGCCCGGTGCGGGGCACGACATTGATGAGGTGCTCTTGGGCAAACCGCAGGACGGCCGCCACCTGCTGGGTTGTCCGGGGCCGGAGGATGGCGGCCGGGATGGGCCCGTCGAAGATGCCGTGTACGGCGCTGTACTTCTTGAACCGGTCGACGCTGGCGTCGAGAAGGGCCGCCTCGTCGGTGATCACATCGCCGGGATCGAGCAGGGTGGTCAACCGCTCGACGATGGTGTCACGGCTGAGGGCGGACCGGGAGGCGACCATGGCAGGTTCGGACTTTCTGTGGGCGGCGGGGTAGCAGCGGAGGGCGTGGCTGGGTGCAGGTGTGCCGGGTGCGCGCTGGTCACCGCACGAGGTAGCCGCCGTCGACGGTGAGGACGTGGCCGTTGACGTAGTCAGCGGCCGGGCTGGCCAGAAAGACGACGGCTCCCATCAGGTCGCTGACCTGGCCCCACCGGGCGGCGGGGATGTGCTCGAGGATCCGGCGGTCGGTGTCGGGGTCGGCGCGGGTCGTTTCGGTGATCGCGGTGGCGAAGTACCCGGGGGCTATCGCGTTGACCTGAATGTTGTGTACCGCCAGCTCGTCGCAGTAAGCCTTGGTGAAGCCGACGATGCCGGCTTTGGTCGCGGCGTAGGCCGGCGAGGACTGGCCGCCGAGGAAGGAGTACAGCGAGGCGATGTTGATGATTTTGCCGCTGCCCTGGGCGATCATGAGCCGGCTGGCTTGGTGGCCGAGCTCGAAGGCGGCGGTGAGGTTGACCGCGACCATCCGGTCCCACTGCTCACGGCCGAAGTCCTGCAGGTCGGCCAGCAGGCTGATGCCGGCGCAGTTGACCAGGATGTCGAGCGATCCCAGCTCCTCGACGCAGGTGCGGGCCACCTGTTCCGGTACCTGCGGTTGGGTCAGGTCCGCCTTGAGGAAGACCATCCGTCGTCCGTGCGCTTCGATGAGGCGCCCGGTGCTGCCGTCGTCCTCGGCCAAGCCCGCGACCAGGATGTCGGCGCCGGCGGCGGCCAGGGCGACGGAGAATGCCTGGCCGAGACCGGTGTTGCCGCCGGTGACGAGGGCGTTCTTTCCGGCGAGCGAGAACAGGTCCAGCCCGAACCGGTCGATGTTCACGTCGGGGTCCCGTCGGGAGGGCTGGGGAACGGGTCGGCGATGCCGATGTAGCAGGTTTCCAGATACTCCTCGATGCCTTCGCGGCCGCCTTCACGGCCGAGGCCGGACTGTTTGACCCCGCCGAACGGGGCGGCCGGGTTGGACACGACGCCGGTGTTCAGACCGAGCATCCCGGTCTCCAGGCGTTCGGCCATCCGCAGTCCGCGGTTGAGGTCGGTGGTGTAGACGAAGCAGACCAGCCCGAACGGGGTGGCGTTGGCCAGCCGGACCGCTTCGTCCTCGTTGTCGAACGCGATGATCGGGGCCACTGGACCGAAGATCTCCTCCTGCAGGATGCTTGCCTGCCTCGGGACGTCGGTAAGGACGGTGGGCTCGAAGAAGTAGCCTGCGCCGGGCACGCGTTTCCCGCCTAGCGTCAGGTTTGCGCCCTCGTCGACGGCCCCGTCGACGAGGCGTGTCACCTTGGCGGCGGCGGCCTCGTTGATCAGCGGGCCGAGCCGCGATGCCGGGTCGGTGCCTCGACCGGTGGTGTAGCTGCGCATTCGTTCGGCCAGGGCGGTGCCGAACGCACCGATGAGGCTGCGGTGGACTAGGAACCGGTTGGCGGCCACGCACGCCTCGCCGCCGTTACGTAGCTTGGCGACCAGAGCCCCCTCGACAGCAGCGGGCAGGTCCGCATCCTGGAAGACGATGAACGGGGCGTTGCCGCCCAGCTCCATCGAGATCCGCAGCACCTGGTCGGCCGAGTCGGCGATGAGCCGGCGGCCCACCGGGGTCGATCCGGTGAACGACAGCTTGCGCAGTCGCTCGTCCTTCAGCAGCGGGCCGGTGACTGCGCCGGGGTCGGTGGTGGGGATGACGTTGAGCACCCCCGGTGGTAGCCCGGCCTGGTCGAGGACCTGAGCCAGCAGCAGCGCCGTGAGCGGGGTGAGCTCGGCGGGCTTGAGCACCATGGTGCAGCCGGCTGCCACGGCGGGAGCGATCTTGCGGGTGGCCATCGCGAGCGGGAAGTTCCACGGCGTAATGAAAAGGCAAGGCCCGACCGGGCGTTTGACGACCATCAGCCGGTTCGCCCCGTCCGGCGCGGTGGCGTAATGTCCCGAAATCCTCGGCGCTTCCTCGGAGAACCACCGGAGGAACTCCGCCCCGTAGGCGACCTCCCCGTGGGCCTCCGCCAGCGGCTTGCCCATCTCCAGGGTCATCATCAACGCGAAGTCGTCGGCCTGGGCGGTGATCTGCTCGAACGCCCGACGCAGCACCTCTGCGCGCACTCTCGCCGGGGTGCGGCCCCAGGAGGCCTGCGCCCGGTGGGCCGCGGCCAGGGCTCGATCCCCATCCTCGGGACGGGCGTCGGCGACGCTGGTCAAGACGCTGCCCCGGGAGGGGTCGATGACGTCGAAGCGCCCCCCGCCGGCGGCCTCGCCCCATTGCCCGTCGATATACAGGCCGGTCGGCGCCCGCGCGATCAATGCCTGCTCACGCTGGTCGGTCAGGGTTTGGGTCACGGTTCAGTCCTCTGCGCGTTTGGTCGGACGCAACTCACAGTCGCAGGTCGTGCCCGGTCAGATCCTCGTACAGCTTCACCGGGGTCATCTCCCCGGCCCGGTCCCCGTAGCTGGCCCGGGCCCGCCGGTAAACCTGTTCGACCACGGCTGACAGCTCAACGGGCACGCCGACCGCTCGGGCCAGGTCGATGGACAGGCCGAGGTCCTTGCAGGCCAGGGCGATCGCGAAACCCTCGTCGTAGTCCCCGTGTTCGAGGATGCCGAGGACGTCCTTCTCGATGAAGTTGCTGTTGGCCGGGCTGGCCACCAGAGCGTCTCGAAGCACGTTGAGGGCGACCCCAGCCCGCACCCCGACCGAGAGGACCTCCGCGGTGGCGACCAGGTGGGAGAACCAGAGTTGGTTGATCATCAGCTTCACCGCGTAACCGGCACCGTGCCCGCCCACGTGCAAGATTCGGTCACGTTCGCCCATCGCCTCCAGGACGGGACGCACCCGCGCCACATCGGCAGCGTCACCGCCGACGAAGATTTGCAGGGTGCCGTTCGCGGCTCCTATCGACATGCCGCTGACCGGGGCGTCCAGCACGCGCAGGTCGCGGTGGCCGGTGTTGGCCCTGACCTGGTCGGCGACCTCCGGTACGGAGGTTGACATGTCGATCCAGGTACCACCGTCGCGGATGCCGGCCAGGATGCCCTGGGGCCCGTTGACCACCTCGGCGACGTGCCGGGGGGTCGGCAGCATGGTGATCACCAGGTCACTGGCTGCCGCGACGGCCGCGGCTGTGTCGCACCACGTCGCGCCGGCGGCGACCAGGTCCGTCGCGCTCTGTCGGCGCACGTCATTGACCGCGAGTCGGTAGCCGGCCTGCTGCAGGTTCCGGGTCATTCCCGAGCCCATGCTGCCCAGGCCGATGAACCCGACCACCGGCGAGGTTTGCCTTGCCAGGCTGTCGGAGTTTGGTGTCGTAGCGGTCACGTCGGGCTCGAGGCGGGAGTGTAGAACGGGTTCGAGACGTTGACCCGTGCGGCCAGGACGTCCTGAATGCGCGGCAGCTGGTTCGCTCCGTTGCGCAGTGCCTCGAAGGTGGCCTTCCGGTTGTTGCGGTAGACGGCTTCGGCGTCGTCGGCGCCGGCGTTGACCCAAACTGCAGCGAGGATCACGTGCGAGTCGACCCGCTCGGGCGGCACCACCCCGTCGGCGACCGCGTCGGCAACCCCGCCAGCGACCCCTGCCTGAGCCGGGCCCCAGATATGCACGCCATGCCCGTCGCTCTCCGGTGCTGCCTTGGAGACGAACAAGGTCAGCGGCTTGACCGGCAGCGACGGGCGCAGCACGGCCACGAACGGCACATGCCCGGCGCTGGGGGAACCGAGCGCGGTCGCCCACGCCGTCCCGGCCGGGCCGTCCCGGTCGCCGAACACGGTGTTGATGTGAGCGGCGTTGACGCCCTCGCCGACAAAGCTCTCGCCGACCTCGAAGCGGGTCCCGCTCACGTCGCCACCCCCCTCTTCAGTGGGGCCGTGTCGCTGGTGCTGAAGACTCGGCTGGTTCCCGAGCCCACAGTGGCGGTGTCCATCAGGTGTCCTCTCCGACAGGCACAGCACGCCTGCCTCGTCATTCGATACCCGGTGCGGTCGCTATTGGCCTTGCCGGCGGTCTACATCCGCGCCGGTGGCTCAGCGGTCAGCGCGGTCAACGGTGCCTGGCTGGTGGTCGTCAGCGCCAACCCGGTCGTCTCTGGAGCCATGAACTGAGAGACCAGCGCACCGCCCACGCAGATGACTCCGCCGATCACCATGCAGGGACCGACACCGATCGTGTCCAAACCCACCGGCAGCAGCCAGGTCCCCACCGCCGCCCCGATGCGGCTGGCCGCCGAGGCCAGCCCAACACCGCTGGTCCGGACATCGGTGGGGAAGATCTCCGCCGGGTAGACGGCCGTCAAGTTGCCGGAGACGGCGTTAAAGAACGCGTACGCGGCGAAGGACAAGATGATCACCCATACCGGGGCGCCCGCCCAGAAGCCGACCACGAACAGTGCCGCAGCCATGATCCAGAACGGACCGATCAGCATCTGACGACGACCGAGCCGCTCCACCAGGAACAGGCCGACCACCGCGCCCACGGCGGCGATGCCGTTGGTGGCGATCGTTCCCGAGCGTGGGTCAGCCAGGTTCAGCGACTCCAACACCGCAGGTGCGAACGTGAAGATCGCGAAGTACGGGGCGACCAAGCACGCCCAGAAGACGCACACGAAGACCGTCCGCCCGCGCACTCCGGGAGCGAACAGCTTCTTGTAACCGGCGACGTCGCTGGCCTCACCGGCGAAGTCCTCACTGGTGAAATACGCGTCTCCGCCCAGGTAGCGGTTGACGATCCGACGCGCCTCCTCGGTGCGGCCCCGGCTCATCAACCACCGCGGCGACTCCGGCAGGCCGTACCGCAGGATCAACGTGGCCAACGCCGGGATCGCGCTGGTCGCCAAGATCCAACGCCAGTGCACGCCCAACGCCATCAACCCGTAGCCGACCAGGACCGCGATCAGAAACCCGACGTACCAGCACACCTCCAACAACGCCAGCCGCTGCCCCCGCCCCTTCGCGGGCACGAACTCAGCGAGCATCGGGGCGCCGATGGCGTACTCCGCCCCGATCGCCAACCCCAGGATCAGTCGCAGCAGGAACAGCTGCCAGCCCGAGGTGACCACCCCTTGCAACAGGCCAGCGACCAGGAACAGCAGGATGTCGAAGGTGAACATCTGGCGCCGCCCGTACCGGTCGGTCAGGTACCCGAAGATCGGGCCCCCAAAGAAGATGCCGATCAACGCCGACGCACCGATCAATCCCAGCCAGCCTGATGAGATATCGAGATCCTTGGCGATCAGCGTCAGCACCACGCTGATAATGCCCAGGTCGTACCCGTCCAGCCCCTCTCCCCAGGCCGTGGCCAGGGTGATCCTGCGCAGGAACCGTCGGTTCTCCACCAGGTCCGTCGGTGTCGCGCCAGCTGCGTCCATGTGGCCGTTCCTCCCTCGTCGTTGAGATGCACGCACCGTAGGACCGCTGAACGACGTGAGCAATGCCTGTTGTGCATATGGCATCCGAGTTAGAGTCGGCAGATGGGACCTGCCCCGAAGTCAGCGGCCCCACGGCGCAATTCCTCTGGGCTCAGCCGGGACCTCGCAATCCTCGAAACCCTCGGGCTACCCGAGGCGACTTACGCCGGTGGTCTCCGGGTCACCCGAATCGCCGAGCTCACCGGCCGTGACAAGACCGTGATCTCCCGGACCCTGGCCACCCTCGCCGACGCCGGAATCCTGGCCCGTGACCCCGAGCGGCTGACCTACCGCATCGGGCCACGGCTCTACGCCCTGGCCGCGCGGACCCGCGAGGCGAGCCTCGTCGCCCAGGCCCGCCCATACCTACGCCGAATAGCGCAACACACAGGCGAGACCGCCCACCTCAGCGTCCTGTCCGGCGGGAACGTCCTCACCCTCATCAGCGAGCTGAGCCCCCGCGAGTTCCGCACCGCCGGATGGGAAGGCATCACTACCGCGGCCTGGCGCACCCCCTCCGGGCGAGTCCTCCTTAGCGACTGGGACGACGACGAGCTGACCGAGTGGTACACCCAACACGGCCACGACCAGCCCACCCTCGGACCAGGGCCCACAGACCCCACACCACCTCGCTTCACCATCCTCGAGACCCCCCCAGCCCGGTCCGTGACCGTCCACGACCTGAACGACCTACGCACCGAGGTCACCCGAATCCGCGCCACCGGCTACGCCGTCTCCGACGAAGAACTAGAAGTCGGCGTCGTAGCCGCCTCCGCGCCCGTCACCGACTTCACCGACCGCATCATCGGCGCCCTCAACGTCAGCGCCCCCAAAGCGCGCATCCCCGGCCCACTCAACCGGCTCGGCGAATTCGTCGCCAAGGCAGCCGACCAGCTGTCCACCCAGCTGGGAACGCCCGGCGACACGCCTCCTACTCCATCACCCGGGACGCCCTGATGTGCAGACCCAATGGGTGTCCGCCTCACGTCACCGCGAGGACCGTTGTCGTCCGAAAGTCGGTGAAAACACTTGATACACGAGGACCTCAACTACTGGCCGCCCTTCTGAGCGACTGGCTCTATCGAGCTCGCCTAGACGAGAACTGACCTTTGGCCGCACCTCATCGGGTAGCGACTCCGTAGGCGGATCGGCTTCTGCGACAGCCACCAAGGTCGTGGGGGCGACGTTAGCCTTGCGACGTGATCAGCTGCGTCGTCGAATACACGATCGATCCCGACAAGATCCAAGCGTTCGAGCGGTTCGGGCGTATGTGGATCGCGCTCGTGAACCGCCACGGCGGCCAACACCACGGGTACTTCCTGCCGAGCGAGGGCGCCAGTGACCGCGCACTCGCCCTGTTCTCCTTCCCGTCGCTGGCCGCGTATGAGGAGTACCGCCAACTCTTCGGCGTCGACCCTGACTTCATTGCTGCCGACAAGGTCCGCGACGACAGCAAGTGTGTCGTGCGGTACGAACGGTCGTTCATGCGCCCGGTGCTGGATGGCGACGCGTCGCCGTGACCGGCAACCAAGCCGTCCCATGACACGATCCCCTGCGGTACAAGATCGTCGGACCGTTGCCGCGCCGCTGGTCGTTACTCATCTGATCTGATCTGGCCTCGGATGTGGCTCCACCGAGTATCGGCGGCTACCCCAGTAGCTCGCTTTCGTCCTGCCTGGCCCAAGTTCAAGAAGCGACGTCAGCTCGCCAACCGCTCGGCGATGAGCAGGGCGCCGATGATCACCATGGCGGCGCCGGAGAATCGGCTGACGGCGCGGGCGGTCGCCGGTCGGGCGTGCAGGATGGTGCGTGCGAACAGGCCGAGGCAGGTATAGAAGACGGCGCAGGTCAGCGTGAAGGCGAGCCCGAGGACGCCGATCTGGAGGGCGAAGGGCCAGCTCGCGTGCGGGTTGGCGAACTGCGGGAGCAGGGCGAGGAAGATCAGCAGGCCCTTGGGGTTCAGACCGCTGACACCGACTCCGGTCCAGAGGGTGTTCCAGGGCGACCTGGACCCGGCTTCGGTGTCGGTGGTGGGGGTGGCCGGGCGCAGGAAGGTCATCGCGCCGTGCCACATCAGGTAGGCGCCACCAACGATGGTCAGCCCGGTCAGGATGGCGGGTGATCCGGCGACGACCGCGCCTACCCCGGCCGCGACGACGAGCGTGACGGCGCCGTAGCCCAGGACCAGCCCGCCGACGGCTGGGACCACGGAGCGGCCGCGCAGGCCGGCGCTGAGCGTGAATGCCCAGTCTGCGCCCGGCACGACGATGAGCAGGAGCGCGATCACCCAGAATGCGAGCACGGAACTGACGGGCATCGGAAGGACTTCCTTCGATCGCGGTGTTTCATGCAAAGCTATCGACGATCGTGGCGAAGGTGATTCCAAATATTCCGTGATAGAGCGATCCCTGTGGAAGAATGTTTCCTGTGGACGCTATCGACCAGAAGATCCTTGCCGAGCTGCAGCACGACGGCCGCCTCACCATCACCGAACTGGCAGCGAAGATCGGGCTCAGCGTCTCGCCCTGCCACCGACGGCTGCGCGAACTCGAACGCAGCGGCGTCATCGTCGGCTACCGAGCGATCGTGGACGCCGACGCCATCGGTCTAACGTTCCAGGCCCTGGTCTTCGTGACCATGCGCCAAGAGGACCGCGACACTCTGCTCGGGTTCGAGCAGGCAGTAGCCCGCATACCCGAAGTGCTGCAGGCGCAGCGGCTGTTCGGTGACCCCGACTACCTCCTGCGCGTCGTCACTGCCGACCTGGTCGCCTACGCCCAGCTCGAAGACGAAACCCTCGCCGCACTCCCCGGCGTGCAGCGCCTCAACTCCACGCTGGTGATGAAGCACATCGTCAACGACCGCCCACTGCCAACTATGCACGCGTGACCCGTACGCGGCGGAGCCAACGCCGCACGCCGACAGGGACACCGACGCCTGACCAACTCAGGCTCGGCCCCGCCCGGTAAACGATCGTTCAGTGCGACGAGTCGACCGTGAGAAGACGACACGCGGATGGGAGACGGCCGGGCGCGAGGTATCCTTACCTGAAGGCCAGAGTAAGGAGTACGAGATGGACACTGTTGCACGGGTGAGCTCCAAGGGCCAGGTGACCGTGCCAAAGATCGTGCGGGACGCGTTGGGTGTCAAGGAGGGCGACGTGATCGTCTTTCGGGTCGACGGGGACCGGGCACTGCTCGCCCGGACCCCGGATTTCCTCGATCTCGGCGGGACGATCACCGTGCCCGCGGCGAAGCGAAACGTCGCCTGGGACGACGTGATCGCTCGGACACGCGCGGTGCGTGCGCGCAGGCGCCGGTGAGCGCGTTCGTCGACACGAATGTCCTCGTTCGACATCTCACGGGCGATCCGCCGGCGATGGCGGCGCGCGCCTCGGCCTACCTGCAGGCCGAGCCTGAACTGTTCCTCGCCGATCTGATCGTTGCCGAGACCGTCTACGTGCTGGAGTCCTTCTACGAGACGCCGCGCGTTCGAGTCGCTCGAGTCGTTCGCTCGCTGCTGGCGCTCAATTCGATCGTTGTCGTCGACCGGGACGTCCTGCTGCGGGCCGTCGAGGTGTACGAGACCGACCGGCTCGACTTTGCCGAGGCGTACCTGGTTGCGTGCGCCGAGAGCACGGGTGTCGAACGGATTGCCTCGTTCGACCGCTCCATCGACCGCGTCACCACCGTCGAACGGATCGAGCCCGACCGGCCCGCAAGGTAGACGACGTCCACCGGCCGACACGATCCATCCCGCGCAACCATCTCCGTAAGCGGCCGGTCGGTGCCGTCGGTGGAGAAGATCATGCACTGCTCGTCACCGGGCTCATTCGGGTCGTCAGGGGCCTCGACGAAGCCGAGCACTCTGCCCCAGAACACCGACGAGGCGTAGGCGTCAAGGCTGTCGAAGGTCGTGTGAGAGATCAGAGCAACCATGGCGACCACTTTGGCCCAGATGTCAGCACGGAGTCCAGCCGGTCTGAAGACGGACGCCGCCCCTTTCCCCAGGCTGACCGGTTCACGATCGTCTGCCGGGCTCCAGATGGAGGAGGATCTTGGCTTATGGGGGCCGGAGACGATCGCGAGGGAGTGCTCGGCTTCGCCGCCTTGCCGGGGTGCATCTGTGTTCGACGTGGCGTGCTCTGGCTCATTCTCGGCCTGTCGTCGCTGCTGGCGGGGTTGGCAGCGTGCTTGGCGGCTGCCGCCGCCGTGCGCCAGCCGACGGTCTTCTTGATCGCCGGCTGCGTGACCGCGACAGCGATCTGGTTGCTCGGTATCGCCCGAGTGCGGCGCCGGCACGCCGCAAAGGCAGCGCCTCGCGGCGGGGTCGTTGCCTCGGTGCTTGCTGCCGTGGCCTTGGGCGCGCTGGTGGCAGGGCTGCTGGTGCCGCTCGGCGACCCGCGAGAGGAGCCGGCCGCGCCGCCGGGCGCCGGGCAGTGGACGCTGACCGACGGAACGCGGCTGGCCTACGGCGTGATCCACACCAATCCGTCGGCTGGCCGAGCAGCCCTGCCCCCGGTCGTCGTGCTGCACGGCGGTCCCGGCGTCCCGGACCTGGCTGGGATGCTGACCGCTCTGCGCCCGCTGGCCGCCGCGGGACACGACGTCTACGCCTACGCCCAGCTCGGCGCCGGTAGCTCCTCCCGGCTGAGCAACCCGTCCGGCTACACGGTGCAGCGCGCGGTCGCCGATCTCGAGCAGATCCGGCGGCAGATCAGCGCACCGCGCATCCTGGTGCTGGGGCACTCCTACGGCGGCTATCTCGCCGCCGCCTACCTGACCGCCCACCCCGACCGGGTGGCGGGCGTGGTCTTCTCCTCGCCCGGCGACCTGCGGGACGGGCTCAGCGGCGCAGCGCTGCAGAGCCGACTGAGCCTGCGGGAGAAGCTCGCCACCTACCGGCTGCTCGTGCGGCCCCGTGCGCTGCTCGCGTACGGCCTGACCCAGGTCGACCCTGCATCGGCGCACGCCTTCGCCGGTGACGCCGAGCTCGATGCGCGGATGGACCGCGTCTACGCCGCGACCGGGCCGGCTACTCACTGTCCAGGTGTACGCGGCCCGTCCTTCACGGGCTGGGGTTCTACGCCAACCAGGTGCCGCAGAGCGCCACCGCCCCACCGGC
>JAABUS010006086.1_pt1 | contig 15008 bp, 11 predicted proteins | sample 5560161 | NCBI WGS metagenome assembly JAABUS01 (sample SAMN10711885, study PRJNA513376) | rock metagenome | isolation source: Antarctica rocks | place: Antarctica: Victoria Land, Trio Nunatak nord | collected 2016-01-04 | reverse complement strand
GTACGTGCGGCATTACGTTCTGTAAACTGGCCGCGGCGGGTTCTCAGGTAATCGTTTCCGTCAATGAAAGCATCAAAAGCGTTTGACTGTGCCTGCTGCGTTGCGGTTGGTGTGGCCGGAGTAGTGCTGAAGAATTTTATGGTTTCACCTGCATTTGGAATGTAAGCTAAATTAACCTGCTGTGGTGTTCCGTTAACTGTAAAGTTGTAAAAACCAAAAGTGTAAGGCGTTCCGGATTGTGCACTAAAGAAGATGGAGAAATTAGACGCAAAAGCTTTTGAAGCAGAAACCAAATGGTAATTTAAAGTAGAAACGATGCGGTGGCGGATATCAAAGTTAGAAAAGGCAGCCTGTGCGTTGTTCGGGTTTAAAGCCTGGTTCAATTGCCAGTTGGATTCCATGGAATTACGGATACCATTGGTTACATCTTTTGATTTGCCGTAAGTATAAGCCGCATTAACGGTTAAGCCAAAGGGAAGGGCTTTTTCGATCTGGCCAGTCAAGCTGTAACGGTAACCTTGGTTAGTGTTGGACAATTCGTAAGCGTTGGTATATAAGGAATTGATCGCCTGAGTTCTGTTAGCAGGATTTGCAGTTGTTGGTGCCGGCGCAGATACAAAAATCGGCTGTTGATGTTGGGTATCATAAGGATAGTAAGCAGTATTGTCCACGATGTTCACCTGTTTAAATTGCAAGTCGTGGATGACTTTCGTATAAATCCCTTCTAACGTAAATTTCCATTGGTCCTGGGTTTTTATATCTAAAGCCAAACTGCTTCTCCAAACCTGCGGCATTTTAAAGTGGTTGTCAATTAAATCCACTTGTGTCGGGCCAGAAGCACTTGTATTTGGAACGGGATTAGTTTGTTGATTTACAAAACCCAAACCGCCATTTGCAGGAGCTTGAACCGGATTTGTTCCGGGTGTAATTGGAGGATTTGTTCCCGTTCCAATATTGTTCCTATCATAAGCACCATAAGTAACACCGTTATTATAAAAAGCATAACCAAACCAGGCAAAAGGAATCCGGCCGGTAAACGTTCCGCTGCCGCCGCGCAACACTAAGCTTTGATCACCGTTGACATCGTAGTTAAAAGAAACACGCGGGTTCACTTCAACGTTGTTGAGGTAACCGTTGGTAATGTCCCTTGGTTTGGTGTAAGTGTAACTATTGCCATATAGTGGATCAACTGGCGCATTGGTTGTTTTAGTGCTAATAGGTTGCTTGTCCGGCACGTTGGCATAATCCAAACGAACTCCTGCTGTCAACCTGAAATTATCTCCCAAACTGATTTCATCCTGTCCGTACAAACTCAGCAAGTTTACTTTGAATTGTGCAGAAGGATTGTTCTGGATATAATCGCGCGCGTTATTGGTGTAATTGTAATTGTTACGGACACGGGTTGGCGCATTAGCCAAAAAGTTGGCAATACTACTGTAGCTATCACGGCCGTTCCAGGCATTCACAAAGTTGTAGGTGATATCGTAGAACTCATTGTGTGTACCGAAAGTAAACGTGTTTTTTCCGGTAGTTACAGTCAGGTTATCGGTAAACTCTGTTGTTTTTTGGTGCATGTCAAATATGGCAGCCTCGCGGTCTGTTCCCATAAAAATAGTTGAACCGTTTGAATTACCGGTTATTTCTATTTGTGGTAAAGCCGGGTTTGAATTCGGGTCGCGGTAATCATGTACGCTGGAATAACCAACCACCAAACTGTTGTTTACCGAGTTGTTGATTTTTGACCTTAACTCCCCAACGGTAGAAGAGGAGTTGTTGTGGGAAGTATAATCAATCCCGCCAAAACGAAAGTTAAAATTATCGCGCTCCAGGTTGGTTGCAGTAGAAGTGATGTAATTGTTTCTGATCGTTAATTGATTGTTATCATTGATATTCCAATCCAAGCGGTTGAAAAATTTATTGGAATGCGAATAGATAGAAGTGTTGTCGTAAGTGCCAGGGCTGATTCCGCCGGTATATTTTTGGAAAGCAGCAGTCAGGTTTTGGGCATCAGTTACAGAAAGGATATTAGCCGAACCTGTACTGCCTGCACCAAAAATTACCGGGTCCTGCCGGCGGGTAATTTCTTCGTTTGTGAAGAAGAACAATTTGTTTTTAATGATTGGAAAACCCACCCGGATACCGGTTTGATAATCATAAAAGCCTTGAGAACCGCCCGGCTCTTTTGAACCATCGCCACCCACATTGGCCGGGATATTATTTTTACCGATCAAAGAAGCATTTCGGCCAAAACCATAAAGCGAGCCGGTAACTTTGTTGGTCCCGCTTCTGGTTACGGCGTTGATACTTCCGCCTAAAACATTACCAATTTTAATATCATAAGGGGCCACGTAAACCTGGATATCCTGGATTGCATCAATAGAAACCGGGTTGGTACGCGTGCTGCTTCCCACTTGGCCAGACTGGTTGGTTTGGCCGCCCAAAGAAGGGCTGAAACCGATCGCATCGTTATTGATGGCACCATCAATCGTAACGTTGTTGTAACGAAAGTTTGTGCCCTGGAAAGAGTTGTTGCTGCTTTGAGGTGTGGTACGGGTCAGATCCTGCAAATTCCTGTTTACGGTTGGCAAAGTACGGATTTGGCTTTGACTAATCCTTGTACCGGCACCTGTTTTTGGTGCACCGGCTACAGAACGTACCGTTACTTCTTTTAAGGCGGTAACTTCTTCGGCCATGATAAAATTATAGGTAGAATTGCCCAAGCTTAAAGTGATGCCCGTGGTTTCATTTTTCTTAAAACCGATATACGTCAGTGTGATGGTATAAGGCCCGCCGGCATTAACGTTGGGTAAAGTATAGCGGCCATCGCCGTTGGTTTGGGTGCCATAACGGGTTCCGGTACTGGTATTTACAGCAACTACAGAAACACCGGGAAGGGTTACGCCTTTAGGATCGCTTACTTTACCGCTGATTTGCGCGCTGGTAATCTGCGCTTGTAGTTTTCCTGCCGATAACAAGATAAAACAGGAAAATACAAATAGGTATAATTTCTTCATTGTGTCTTTATTTTGGACACAAAGATTAGGTAAACACATTAATTCAATGTTACAATTAAGTTAAGATGCTGTTATAAACATGTTAACCTAATGTGAAGGAATTACAGGGTTGTAAATCTGTTTTGCTGAACTTAGCATGCTGATGCTTCTTTTACAAGATAAAAATTTAGGAGATAAAAGAAGTATAGTCCTTTCGAGCCGCAGGGAGAAATCTTATTTCAATAAAACAAGTTGAAAGCTTCGATGAAAATTTCTCCCTGCGGATCGAAATGACAAAAAATAAAGTTACGAGAGTTAAGCATCAGTAAAAATCAAAACAGCGGCGAGCCCCCGGAAACTTCTTAGAATCCTGGTCGCGTTTGGGCAATGTGGTTTCATAACCTAAACTGCCTTCCGTAGTACCGGTGGAATTGGTGTAGTTTACTTTGGAGTAATTGGCATCGTGGCTCATGCCAAAACGAAATTTTTCGCCGCCTTCCCGGTTGATGAACAGATCAAAAATCAACGTTAAAACAAAAGCTTCCTGCCCGGTATTTCCGCTGGAACGATACCACAAGCCAGCATTAACACTGCGGTTTTTGTATTGGATGCCGGCATTAAAAGAACTTACTTTTGCCTGATTGTACATCACTACGGAAGGGATAACATACGAACCGTCTTCGTCGTCTTCATTACCATAACTATCAAGCGGCAAACGATAACTTACATGCAAAACCGAACGCATTGGCAATACCGCTTTTGCACCGGTCAGAGATTCATTTGGCCGGTTGATATGCTGCAATGCACCGCCCAGCAGCAGCCGGTTCAAGGTAAGGGAAACACCGGCACCCGAATCAAAATAGTATTTATTGTTGAAGGCAGGGGCTTCTGCGGAAGTGTTTTGGCCGGGGATAATCCCAATATTCTGGTCGAGCTGGTCATCAAAAATAAGTTTGCTCCAGTCGATCACCCGGTTGGTAACGCCGCCCTGCAAACCAAACGACAGCACAAAATCATCGGAACCAACACTGTAAGAATACAATCCGGAAATATTGTTTTTGGTAAGATAGGCCGACCCTTCGGCAGAACGTGTGAACATCAAACCCAAACCTCCGCCAAACTTGGGCACATTGTAATCCAGCGATGCGGTGAGGTAGGAGAGTGTGCCCGGAAGCGAAGCCCATTGGTTGCGGTAGATGAGGTTCATGCGCAAATCACCCTGAAACTGCCCGTTTAGCGCCGGGTTGAGGTACAAAGGCGAATTGAAAAACTGGGAATACATGTGGTCCTGTGCATTGCTTTTGGGGTGATTTAAAAAAATGCACAGTAAAAGAAGTATCCCTGCTTTTTTCATTTTTCTTCCTGAGGTACAAAAACCGTTTAGCGGCTAACCCAATTTTGTACGACAGAAAAAAGGAATAGTTACCCGGACTTTATGCACATAAAAGAAGCATCTCAGCCAAAAAATAAATAAGAAAGCATGATGGCAGCCATTACGCCGGCAAAGTCAGCAATCAGGCCGGCGGGAATAGCATAGCGCGTTTTTTTAATTCCAACGGAACCAAAATACAAAGCCACAATGTAAAAAGTAGTATCGGCCGAACCGTACAACACGCTGGACAGGTGGCCGATAAAACTATCCGTGCCGAAGTGCCGCATGTTGTCCAGCATCATCGCCCGCGAGCCTGCGCCGCTTAAAGGCCGCATAAAACCAATCGGCAGCACTTCTGTAAAACGGGTATCGATATGAAGATGGCCAAACCCCCATTTAAACACATCCACCAGATAACCCAGCGCACCGGAAGCACGGAAAACGCTGATGGCAGCCAGCATGGCCACCAAATAAGGGATAATCCGGAAAGAAGTTTCCAAGCCGCCTTTGGCACCTTCAATAAAAACCTCGAACACATTGATTTTTTTGCGCAGTGCACCTAGGATAAACAAAACCGGAATGGCCAGCAAAATCAAATTGCTGGCTACTTTGGATACTTCGCTGATCTGCTGTTTATCCAGATAAAGCTTAAAATAAGCAACCAAAGCCGCTAAGATTAAGGTAATCCCGCCCAACCATCCAATCACTACGCTGTCCCAGAGTTTCAGTTTCTGCTTGTAGGCAACAGCCAGCAGCCCGGCCAGTGTAGCCACGTAAGTTGCAATGATGCAGGGAATAAAAATATCCGTCGGGTCATGCGCACCTAAAATGGCGCGTTGGGCGATGATAGAAATCGGAAGGATCGTTAAGCCTGAAGCGTGCAGCACCAGAAACATAATTTCTGCATTGGAAGCGGTATCTTTTTGCGGGTTCAGCTCGTGCAGGCTTTCCATGGCTTTTAAACCAAGCGGCGTTGCGGCATTGTCCAAACCTAACAAATTGGCAGAAAAGTTCATCATCATGGCTCCGTTTGCGGGATGGTTTTTAGGAACTTCCGGGAACAAACGATGAAAGAACGGACCCACCAAACGGGACAGAAAGTTGATGGCTCCGGCTTTTTCACCAATCTTCATAATGCCCAACCAGAAAGCCATTGTTCCAATCAGCGGCAGTGCAATATCCATCACGGACGATTTGGTAGAATCGAAAATACCATCCACCAACATTTTAAAAACTTCGGTATCGCCCAGAAAAATCAGCTTGACCAGCGCAATAAAAAAAGCAATGATAAAAAAAGCAACCCAAACGTAATTTAATGCCATAAGCGGATGATGGAATTTTGGGTTTGAAGATAGTAGAAATTGGGAAGATTTGCAGATAATAAAATGGTGTCTGCGGTTTTAACCAATCATTAATATATTCGTACAAAAAGATGATTGCTAACGCAGATTCTTCGAATTATACCGATGAACAGGGTTTGATCGATGTGGTACTGATGGAGTGATTTATAGGATCGCAGATCCTCAGCTCAAAGGACGGGATTACAAATCCCGACTAGCGGTTATAAAGTTATTGCAAGAAGCATTTCCCGCAATCAAACAAGATGCAAGTGGCGCCGCTTCAGCTTTTGGATATAGAATTGATAGGGAAGCTGAAGAAGCAACTTCAGGTGCTGTAAAACAAGGGCATACTGGAACGCATATAAACTATTATGATAAGAAAACAAAAGTAAGGGGATCAATCACAATAGAGCCAACTAAAACAGGTAGTTAATGGAATATCACGAAGAATTTGAAGATGAATTGTTTACTGGGAGAGGTTTTCTTGAAGGTGACAAAAAAGAAGGCACTTGGTATTATTTTTATGATACAGGTGAATTGAAGCAAGAAATAGAGTATATGAAAGGAATTGAACACGGTATCTACAAATTCTTTAGTAAAGATGGCAAGCTTCTAATTAGTTCCACTAATGTTAATGGATTATTGAATGGTGAGTGGCGTGAATATTATGAAGATGGGCAGCTAAAAGAAATAGGGAAATATAATAATAATGAATATTCCCCAATCGACTTTTGGGATCAGGAGGGTAATCAACTCTTGAAAAATGGAACAGGTAAGAGGATTGAAGAATATGGAGCAAATGCCTTAATTGATATTTACGAGCAGTACTACAATGAAGGACGATTTGTAAAAGAAATGAAAATACAGGGCTATACATACTTAGGCTTTACCCCTAAAGAGAAGGAGGATTAATCGTAAAATAGCGACTTTAAACAATAATGAAATGAAAGTTCTAACTCTAACTCCGCTGGTCGGGATTTGCAATCCCGTCCTGTGAGCTGGGGATTTTTAATCCCAATTTAAGCAGGTACTGACACGAGGAGATGCTTCTTTTACATGTATAAAATTATTGTGATAAAATGGATAACTAAACACAGGATTTGTATGGGCTTAATAAGTAAACCGCCATACTTCTTTTACGGGCATAAAAATGGGATGCAACGTTTGACATCAACAACAAAATTTGCAAGGGCATTATCAAACTATCAGCTGGGGATTTATAATCCCAATTAAACAGGTTTCAACACGAGAATGCTTCTTTCAACCCAAAATCATGTAAAAAGCATTTAAAATCCTGTAAACCATTCACCAAAGCCAATACCTATTTTTGCATGATAAAAACAGCATTGTGCAAAAAAACACCATTCATAAAATATATCCGGTCACGGGCATGAGTTGTGCTTCCTGCGCCATGAGTGTGCAAAGTACGGCAGCTTCGGTTCCGGGCGTGCAGCGGGCAAATGTCAATTACGCATCGCAGGCATTGGATGTTTATTTCAATCCGCAGCAAACAGATCAGGAAAAAATACAAAAAGCCATACAAAGCGTAAGTTATGATTTGATTTTGGATGAAGATAACGCCTTTGATCAACAGGAAAAAGCATTTTCACAACTTAAAAAACAAACTTTAGGTGCTGTTTTGCTTACTGTTCCGGTTGTGTTGCTGGATATGGTTTTGATGTTTTTGCAGAAACTATCAACTAGAAAAGATGTTTTTTACTGAAAGCCCGGAAAGTTGGAAAGCATCAGCATCAAGCTTTAATACCTGATCAGGTAGTATTTGTCCAGCGTTTCCGCACGCTTTTTATACCAGATGAAATCCTTTAAAATGCTTTCGTTTGGATAGTTTTCAAACGTTTTCAAAATGATGACCGAATGGTTTTGCTGCAATTTTTTTAAGTTGATTTCATCGGTATAAACTATTTTTTGTGTAGATACCGAGTATTTCAATTCAGCTTTGGACAGCAATTGCGCAGGCTGGTTGCAGTAAAACTGGAAAGCGTTGTTCAGGCTGTCCATTACAAAAACCGGTTTTTGCGCAAGGTTTTGGTTGATATATTTTGGTGCCTGTACATCAGCTTTGTAAGTGGTCAGTAAGGGATAAAAAATGGTGTTGAGGTAAAAATTGACAAACAACGTAGCGCAGCAGGAAAGCAAAAACAGGAACCGGAAACCGGAAGTTTTTCTGCGGAGATAAAAAATCAGGATTCCGAGGAGGAGGGTTTCTGTTACAAATAAAACTATTTTCCCCGGGTTCAAAAAATATTGAAATACCGGAACGGCCAGCAATAAAACGGCAATTTGTAGATACTGAGCGATTTTGAAGTATCGAAAAGTTTTTGCTGAAAGGGGTTTGTTCCAGGCAGCCGCGGTGATAATCGCAAAAAACGGAAAAATAATATTGGTATAAAACGGCAACTGAAACCCGGAAAGCGAAAAGATCAGCCACATAGTCAATGCGCCAATAAGAGTATAATATTCGGTTAGTTGCTGTTTTTGCAACATCTTTTTTAGGTTAATAAAAACAGCATAGACCAGCATAAAAAACCAAGGTGCAAAAGCCCAAATTAGTGTGTGGACATAAAAAAATATACTTCCGGATTTGCGCGTGATCGGCCCGGAATTAATAAAGCGGCCAAATTGGCTATCCCACAAAAACCAATGAATACCGGAAATATGCGTGTTTTGAAAAGTATTTTTCCCGGTCTGGCCATCAAACTGTATGTACAAACTATAAATCTCCGGCAGGATAAAAACTGCGGTCAGAACGATGGAAAGCAGCCATTTCAAACGAAAAATTTCTGCATAACGTTTCTTTAGAACCAGTTCTCCAATTACACTTGCCCCAATAGGGATCAGGGCGAAAATCCCTTTCGTCATCACCGCACAACCGGCAAATAAAGCGGCCAGGATCAAATTTATCCAGCTAAACCTTTTTTCAAGCAAATAGAAATGGTAAACACTGCCGATAATCAAACCCATTAAATAGGGTTCGGCGCGCACATCTATGTCAGACATGTAGATATGTTGTGCCGAAACCAGGATCAATACGGCCATGCAAGCGGTTTGATCGCCATAGTTTTTTTGGGTGAATAGATAAGTATAAACAGCAGACATCAGGAAAAACAACAAGGCCGGCAGCTTGTAGCTCCAAGTTGCTATGCCGAAGATTTTAAAGCTCAAAGCCGCCATCCAAAACGGAAAATGCGGTTTGTCCAACCAGTCTTTTCCGTAAGAAAAAAGTTCCCAATAGTTGCCGCGCAGTACCATATTTTTGGCCAAAGCTGCGTACAGACCGGGATCGTCGGTAAAAAACGGAACATTAATGCCTGAAAAATGAACAGCCAACGCCAGCAGCAAAACTAATATCCAGGGAAAACCCCTTTTGTAATTCATTGGCATGCCGTTAAACCAGTTGGAAATATTTGCGATAATAAGGCGGTAAAGAAAGCATTAATCTTGTACTATTGTTATCAGGTCAAACCTTTGATGAACTGCAAATATGCCAAATAATTACGATGCTGCTGCCTGGTTTTATGATGAGCTTGCCCAATTGGTTTTTGGCAAAGCGTTGGTTCGGGCGCAGCGTTTTCTATTGAAATCAATTTGTGTAAATGATCAAATTTTGGTTGTAGGCGGCGGGACCGGCTGGATATTGGAGGAAATCGCCAGTGTGCAAGCTTCTACCTTAAAAATTACTTATGTAGAAATTTCCGGTAGAATGATCAGCCTGTCCAAAAAGAGAAATTATGGGCTAAACGAAGTATGCTTCGTGCATCAATCCATTGAAGATTATATACTTATGCAACAATACGACGTGATCTTGACGCCTTTTCTGTTTGATAATTTTTCTGAAAAACGGATCCGATCTGTTTTTAACCAATTGCATTACGGCTTAAAACCCGGCGGCTGGTGGCTGTTGAGCGATTTTCAAATCCAACAGGATTATAAAAGCATTTGGCAAAAGGTTTTACTGCAAACCATGTACTGGTTTTTTGGCTGGCTTTGCAGTGTGGAAACCAATAAGCTGATCAAAATGAACAGCTATTTTGATCAGGAAAATTATGTTTTGCAGGAGGAAAAAACCTTTTACCAAGGCTTTGTCATTTCGCAGATTTACCGGAAGCAATTTGATTTTTTAGGTGATAAAAGAAGCATGGGTTGAACTTTTAAAAGCTTTCTTTTCTTTAGAAAGTGCCAAGCTTAGGCTAAATTAAACTAACCACTTTCACGATAGTCTGAGATGCATAAATTAAGATGAAAATGAAAAAGTTACTTTTTTTATCTGCCCTGATTGCCGGAAGTTTAACCATCCATACTGCTGATGCACAAATAGGAATCCACTTAAACCTGAACTTAGGCTCAAGACCGGTTTATGCACCGGTGCCGCCACCTTTGGAGGATGAATATTATTATTTGCCGGATGCCGAAGCTTATTATTCTGTGCCGGAGCATGTTTATTATTATCAGAATGAAGGCCGCTGGATTTCTGCCCCGCGTTTGCAAGGAAGGTTCCATGACTACGATTACAGCCGAATGCGCCATTTTGCGGTGAATGAACCAAGGCCATATTTAAGGAATGATTATTACCGCGAACGTTATTATAACCAACAATTTGCAGCCCGTGGCAACCGCGAATTCAGGGATCCGCATTTTGACGGCCCGCATGATAGAGGTGATTATGGCAGGAATGATCATCACTTTGATTCTTGGAACCAAAACCAACGTTATCAAAATCACGATGACAGAGGCGGACACGATGACCGCGGAGGCAGACAGAACAGTTATCCCAGATATTAAAACTTATTTTTTTGTCTAATCCTAAAATAGCGATACAGGATTAATAATAGATAAAAGTACAATTTTAGATAGCAGCAAGTTTGTTCTTGTTGCTATTTTTGTTTTTATAGGTTCTTATTTTCAGTTCTCTATGTTGGTGCATTTGCAAAGGGGTTTTCATATAACAGGAATAATGAGGTTTTTGTTTATTGTAAATATGGATACTTTCACCAACAATTTTTCTCATAGTTCGCAAGTCTTGCTTAAATTCCTCTAAAAGAAACTCCTGTTTTAACATGCTGTTCACCCGATCAGCAACAGCATTGCGGTAAGGATCATATGATTCGGTCATACCGCATTGTATATCACTTTGAGCTAATGGTTTCTGTTAATCTTCACAACAATATTGAATACCTCTGTCAGAATGGTGAATAAGTTTTTCCTGATTGTACTTTCTAATTTTAACAGCCATTTTTAATGCTTTGACATTGTTCTCGGCATTCATATTTGAAGATACTTCATATCCAACAATCATATTTGAATAAGTATCCGTTACCAGTGAAAGGTAGCAAGTCCACTGGTTTCAAAATAAAACAAAAAAGGTACAAGCTTTTAAACTTGCACCTTTTTAAATCCTATACGAAACTTGAATTGTTTATGCTAATTCAGACTCCACAAAAGCAGATACATGATCATCAACAACAACTGATTTTACAGTTTTAACAATACGTGCAGCAACTTTGTAAGGGTCGGCTGCGGAATTAGGCCGCCGGTCTTCCAGGTAACCATACCAGCCTCTTTCTACAGTGGCCAAAGGGATACGGATAGAAGCGCCACGATCTGAAATACCATAATTGAAATCGTAAATAGAGGCAGTTTCGTGTTTTCCGGTCAGGCGTTGTTCGTTATCAGCGCCATAAACATCAATATGTTCTGCCACAACCGGGCGGAAAGCTTCGCAAATTTTGTCGTAAGTTTCCTTCTTGCCTGCGTTTCTTAAAACAGAGTTGGAGAAGTTGGCATGCATCCCGGAACCGTTCCAATCCAAACCACCCAAAGGTTTGCAATGCCAGTTGATCGAAACACCGGATTTTTCACCGGTTCTTTCCAACAGGTAACGCGCTATCCAAATCTGGTCGCCTGCTTCTTTGGCACCTTTGGCAAAAATCTGGAATTCCCATTGTCCGGCTGCAACTTCAGCATTAATACCTTCCACATTTAACCCGGCATCTAAACAAATATCCAAATGTTCTTCCACAATGTCCCTGCCGAAAGCATTTTGCGCACCTACTGAACAGTAATATTGGCCTTGCGGGGCAGGATAGCCATTTACAGGAAAACCAAGCGGTTTGTTGGTTTCGGGGTTCCATAAAAAATACTCCTGCTCAAAACCAAACCAAAAATCATTGTCGTCATCATCAATTAATGCACGGCCGTTGGATGGATGGGCTTTTCCGTCTGAAGTCAATACTTCGCACATGACCAAAAATCCGTCTTTTCTTTCGGGGTCGCTGCAAATGTAAACCGGTTTCAGAATACAGTCCGATGAACCACCGGGAGCTTGTTGGGTAGAAGAACCGTCAAAACTCCAGTTAGAACAATCTTCCAATTTCCCACTAAAATCCTTTTCAATCTTTGTTTTACTGCGCAGGCTTTGTGTTGGTTTGTAACCATCCAGCCAGATGTATTCAAGTTTTGCTGTCATTGTCGGTTAATATTAATAATGTTGATTTTTTTGATAAATTTTCTTACCAAATATAATAGATACACACATTATCTGAAATTATTTTCAGCTTTACCAGTTATTTTTATAAAACTATTTGTTAGAAAGGATTTATTTTGAAAAAAATGATGTTTTTTTATCTGTATAAATACTTTTATTGATAAATCAATAAAATACTTTACAGCAAAGAATATGATTTTAATTAATCTAAGAGCCTGTTTAAATTTCATTCCGTGTATTTTAGATCCTTCTTTTATCACACAAAAAACAACGAGGTTTCTATGCTTCTTTTATCGGTATAAAAACCAAATCGAAAATTATAAGGTACAAAAGAAGCACGACAAAATTTCGACCCTAATTTAAAACTGGTGTTGAAAGGCTGAAAAAACTACGGGCAGGCGGTTAAAATATTGTCTATAAAAGAAGCAAGATGGTTTCTATAGATATTGATCTTGCCGGCTTTGATGCTAAAAATTTGATTTTACCCTTAATAAGTGCAGAAACAATACGCTTATCTTTAAAATTTTATCTCCTGCTGTGCTGCCAATTTGTATGCCTGGTTTGCAAAAACCCTGATTGCCTGTTTTTTTCAAAAAACTCTGTTATATTTAAACCTTTAAACAGATGGTTATTATTAAATACTTATGAAGTAAAAAGAAGATGCCTAATCAGGAAATCAATTAGTGTCAACTGATTGTGTCCGTGGGTGTTTTTTTAAAATCAATAAACAATCAATAGTTTAGCCAAACTCATTATAACCAATCAACTTTTGTTTTGCTTGAATTTGAAAAAACTGCTTTCCAATTTTATCTTGATAAAAGAAGCATCAGCAATAACCTGCCACTGTTTTGTGCCGGACAACCCAGTGCAAAAAAATCATATTGATAAACCATTTACCATGAACAGAAAATCATTTTTAAAAACAGCGATCATAGCAGGCAGCACAGGAAGTGTAGCTTTTGCTTTGGCGCGACCGGCATCAAAAAAAGACGTGCAAAAACAGCAACCCCAAGAGTTTTATGAGTTGCGGATTTACAGTTTGAAGAACATGGCACAGCAAAAATTGGTGGAAGATTATTTTCAGGATGCCGCAATCCCTGCTTTAAATAAATTGGGGAGCAAAAATGTGGGCGTGTTTACAGAAATGAAACCGGCAGATCAAACCAGGATATTTGTGTTGATCCCTTTTAGTTCGCTGGATGCTTATTTGAAAGTGCAGGACAATTTGTTGAAAGATCAAAAATACATGCAGGCAGGAGCCGCTTATTTGCAGGCACCGATAGCAGAACCGGCTTATGAGCGGATCGAAAGTTCACTGCTGGAAGCTTTTAAAAGCACCCCAAAGCTGATGCTCCCGGAGAAAAAGCAGCGGTTTTTTGAACTGCGGCGGTACGAAAGCGGAAGCGAGCTATTCGGCAAAAGGAAAATTGAAATGTTTAACGAGGAAGGCGAAACAGAAATATTTAAAAAACTTGATTTCAAGCCAGTGTTTTTTGCAGAAACTTTGATCGGTGAGATGCGGCCGAACTTAACTTACATGATCACATTCGACAGCATGGAAGACCACGATGCCAAATGGAAAAGCTTTGGCAGCAACCCCGATTGGAAAAGGATCAGTACGATGCCGAAATATCCTGATAAAATTGTTTCGCACATCACTTCTACGTTTCTGCTCCCGGCTGCTTATTCTCAAATTTAACTTTTGCCATACTGTTTTTACCGGCATAAAAACAGTATGGCAACTGCATTTATATTGTTTAAATATCAACTTTAATTTTTATTATTGAACAGCATTTCCCTAATGCTGCCAAACCAACAAAACCAAATATTAATACTTAAAATTATGACTACAAGACGTTCATTTCTCAAATCTTCTGCCGTTTATTCTGCCGGTTTGCTCATCGCCCCGGATTTGCTTAATTATAACCATAAGTATATTGGCCTTCAATTATATACAGTAAGGGACGCGATGCAAAGCGATCCGGCAGCAACATTGGCCAAAGTAGCAAAACTGGGCTACAACTCGGTGGAAGGCGCAACTTATACCGGTACACAAAAATTCTACGGCATGGAACCGGCCGAATTCTCCCGTTTATTAAAACAGAACGGTTTGATCATGCCGAGCAGCCATTATCGCTTAGGTGAAGAAAAAACAAACGGCGAACCCGCAAAAGGCACATTGCTGTACAATTGGGACAAAGCTGTGGATGATGCAGCAGCCGTAGGTATCAAGTATATGGTTTGCGCTTATTTATCTGATCCGGAACGCGGCGGGCTGGACCATTATAAAAAAATTGCCGGCGATTTTAACAAAGCAGCAGCAGTTTGCAAAAAAGCAGGAATCCAGTTTTGCTACCATAACCATAATTTTGAATTTGTTAAACAAGGGAATATGTTTCCGTATGACGTATTGCTGGACAACACCGATAAAAACCTGGTAAAAATGGAAATGGATATGTATTGGGTAAACAAAGCAGGGCAAGACCCAATTGCATTGATCAACAAACATCCGGGCCGTTTCCCGCTTTGGCATGTAAAAGATATGGACAAAACCGCGGAAAAAAACTTTACAGAAGTGGGCAACGGTTCTATCGACTTCAAAAAAATATTTAAATACGCGGACAAAGCCGGATTAAAATACTTCTTTGTAGAACAGGACAAAACGCCTGGCGACCCTTTCAACAGCATCACCCAAAGTATTACTTACATCAAAAAAAACTTAGTATAACCATTAAGGCTTCTGATTTACAAGTTCTAAACAATGCCTTGCAATAGATTATTAGCAGGGCATTATTTTTTAT
>JAABUS010006085.1_pt1 | contig 15008 bp, 10 predicted proteins | sample 5560161 | NCBI WGS metagenome assembly JAABUS01 (sample SAMN10711885, study PRJNA513376) | rock metagenome | isolation source: Antarctica rocks | place: Antarctica: Victoria Land, Trio Nunatak nord | collected 2016-01-04 | reverse complement strand
GAAAGAGAATAGGTTCGTGCGTTTCCGGTGGACGGATGACGACCCGCAAAGTTATTTTGAAATGGAAATCATTCAGGATGAGCTGACTAACGATGTTGCGCTGGGTATTACTGATTTTGCAACAGAATAAAATATCAACGAGCGGACGCTGATCTGGAACAATCAGGTTGCTTATCTGATTGGTGTTTTAGGTGCATAAAAACAGCATCATAAACGAAAACGATACGTGAAAAAGATACACAAGCTGATTTTAAGAGCTTTTATACAGCCATTTTTCGTTACTTTTTTTATAGTGATGTTTGTGCTGCTGATGCTTTTTTTATTCAAATATATTGATGATTTGATTGGAAAAGGTTTCGAGTGGTACATCATCCTGGAGCTGATGATGTATGCATCTGCAACCAACGTGGCCATGGCTTTGCCGCTTGCCATCCTGCTTTCTTCGATCATGACCTTTGGCAGTTTGGGCGAAAACTACGAGCTGGTAGCCATCAAATCTGCAGGCGTTTCCTTAAGCCGCGCCATGTATCCGATGGTTATTGTGGTCGCGCTCCTCAGCATCAGTGCATTTATATTTTCTGATTACATGCTTCCGGTAGCCAATCTCAAGTATTTTTCTTTGCTGTATGATGCGCGGCAGCAAAAATCAACCCAGTTATTGCCCGAAGGTATTTTCAGCAGTAGTTTCCCGGGTTATACCATCCGCGTTCGTAAAAAAGACCCGGATGGCACCAGGCTTTATGGCATGATGATCTATGAAAAAAACGCCACTACCGGCAGCAATAACCTCATTTTTGCAAAAGAAGGCAGCATGTACCGCACACCAGATGATTCTTTTTTGGTGCTGAAACTTAAAAATGGTATCCGGTACGAAGAAACCAATGGTGATAAAGGCTATAACCCACGACAGCGTTTAACGCGTTTACGCTTTAAGGAAACCGAGCAAAAGTTTGATCTCTCCAACTTAAAATTTAAGAGAACAAACGAAAGCGAATTTAAAAGTGCTTACCAGATGATGAATTTAAAGCAGCTAAAACAAACACGTAAAGAAATACAACACTTGTTGGATAGCGGCTTGAGCACAGAATTTAGAACGTTAAGTCCGTACGTGAAGTATTTTTCTGTTCCGCATAAGCCCAAACTGAATCAGGACAACTATAAATTAGCTAATAATTTATTAACAACTTTTAAACCTCAGGAGCGATTAAGTGTAACCGGAGGTGCTTTGGGCGAAGTAAGATCACTAAAGGAAGTTATCGAGTCAAAAATTGAAATGCGAAAAGGAGCTACAGACAACGTTCGCAGGACCATGGTAGAATATCAGCGAAAATTTACTTTATCAGCCGCCTGCCTGGTTTTATTTTTAATTGGTGCACCTTTGGGGGCCATCATCCGCAAAGGCGGTTTGGGTTTGCCGGTTGTGGTTTCGGTTATTTTTTTCCTGATTTACCACATTATTTCTACCATCGGCGAGAAATCTGCCAAAGACGGACACGTTCCTCCGGCTGTCGGTATGTGGATCGCGATTGTGGTTTTAACGCCTTTAGGCTTTTTTCTTACTTACAAAGCCGCCACGGATTCTGCCCTTTTTGATGTAGATATCTACAAAAAGTTTTTTGTAAAGCTGTTGGGGCAAAGTTCGAAACTATTCAAAACCCCACGTACAACGAGTAGCTGATACTGTTTTTATCGGCATAAAACTGGTATCGGAATTTAGGTCGATAAAAACAGTACTGGCTTGAATTGACAATCTTCAGACGACTTCAATTACATTAATATATAGCTTTGCACAACGCAGTATTAGATTGTGGTTTTGAGTTCAAACTTTTTATAATCAGCTGTTTTTTTAAATAACAACCGCATGTTAAGCAACATAGAAGAGGCAATTGAAGATATAAAAGCCGGGAAAATGATCATCATTGTGGATGATGAAGACCGCGAAAATGAAGGCGATTTTTATATTCCGGCGCAAAATGCCACACCGGAAGCGATCAATTTTATGGCCCGATATGGCCGCGGCTTGATCTGTGCACCTATTTCCCGCACCATTGCGCAGCGGCTGCAATTGGATTTGATGGTTGGCAACAATACGGCTTCCCACGAAACGAATTTTACCGTTTCGATAGATTTGCTTGGCCATGGCTGCACTACAGGTATTTCCGCAAGCGACCGTTCTAAAACAGTTTTGGCATTGATTGATCCGGCCATACAAGCTTCTGATTTCGGTCGTCCGGGCCATATTTTTCCGCTTATTTCTAAAGAAGGCGGCGTGTTGCGGCGTGCCGGACACACAGAAGCGGCTACCGATTTGGCACTGATGGCTGGATATGACGCGGCAGGCGTGATCTGCGAAATTTTAAAAGACGACGGCGACATGGCCCGCCTGCCTGATCTGGAAGTAATGGCGAAAGAATTTGACCTCAAAATCATTTCCATCGAGAACCTGATCAAGCATAAAATGAATTCGGAAAGCCTGATCACGAAAGAAATTTCTGTAAAAATGCCGACTGAATGGGGCGATTTTGATATGATCGCTTATACTCAGAAAAGTACCGGCGACCATCATATTGCTTTGGTAAAAGGAACATGGGAACCGGACGAACCTGTGTTGGTACGTGTACACAGTTCGTGTATTACAGGTGATATTTTTGGTTCCTGCCGATGCGATTGCGGCCCGCAACTACACAAAGCGATGGAAATTATCCAAAAAGAAGGCAAGGGCGTAATCGTGTACATGAACCAGGAAGGCCGCGGAATTGGCTTGATCAACAAGCTTAAAGCTTATCATTTGCAGGAAAACGGCTACGATACGGTTGATGCCAACCTGCAATTGGGTTTTAAAATGGATCAGCGTGATTACGGTGTTGGCGCACAGATCATCCGTGATTTGAATATTACGAAGATGAAATTACTCACCAATAATCCTAAAAAACGCACTGGTTTGTCTGGCTACGGTTTAGAAATTGTAGAAACTGTGCCGATAGAAATTTCCTCCAATCCGCACAATGAATTTTATCTTCAAACAAAACGCGATAGAATGGGCCACGCTATTTTAAAAGAAAACAAGGAGCAGGCTTAATCAAAACTTAGATGCTTCTTTTATGCCGGTAAAATTGGTATTGGCCATTTATCACCCACTGATTTTAGGTTGATAAAAGAAGCATCTGAAACTTTTCTAAATAAATTTTATTCCAATGCTGTAGTTGTTTTTGGAGCTGTAGGAATTATCGGTGGCGGTAATCTCCTGTTTCTTTTTTTGTTGAATATATTTCGCAAAAATTCCGAAAAAGAATCAAAATCCTGCTGGTAAACCAAACCCAAACCGTTTACATATTGCAAGCCCAACTGATCGTTTATGGTGTTTAAAGTGGTGCTGTTTAAAGCCCGGTAAGAATATTTGGCGGTTAGTTTTCCATCTTTGGTAATCAGATATTGCGCTTCAAAATCTTTGGTAAAATTGTTAAAGTTGGAACTGAAAACATTAGAATTTTGTGTGAAAAGATCATTTCCAACCTGATTATTGTACAAACTTCCGTTCAAAACCAACCGATTTTTAAACAACCGCAATGAAGCACTTGCATCATTAAACGAACGAATATTCAAGTCCAGGTTTTTGATATTGGACTGGGAAATAAAGTTATTCAGCTTATTAAAAGCAAACTCACTGATCGCATCCTGCGCCGTGCTTCCCACTTCTTTGGTCAAGTTTTGACCGGTTCCGGCAGCAAATTTCCGCCGCACAATCAAACTTAAAGCTTGCTGGTTCCTGTTCGTTGCATCATTTAGATAAGCTGCCAGTTCATCTTTTATAGAAGGATCGTTTGGAAAATTGAAGTTGAAATCAATGTCCGGATGTGTTAAAGATTTGGTCAGCAACAGTTCTGCCTGAACTAATTTTTGCTGACTTCCTTGCGTGTTGGACAATAATCCTGCGGCTTTATACAGATCATTAATATCCGTCCGCACTTCATAAGTCGCTTTCAGGTTAATTTCCGCATTGGATGGATCACCCGTCCAACGGATTGTTCCGCCTTGATTTACCTGAAATACCTTACTGATGAAGTTTTGAGCTGTAAATTCAAACTTTCCGTTGGAAATCAGGTAATCGCCGCGCATTTCAAAATCCCCGGAACTGTTAATATTCAGTAACAAATCGTTTGCTGTTCCGGTGCCTTCAAGTTGGCCGTAATCTGTAGTGATTTTAACTAAAGTTTTTTCATCGATGGTTAAATCAAAGTTCAATGTTACGCCATTAAAAGAGCGTTCTTTTTTTACATTTTTAGAAGAATCCCGACTAACGTAGGTAATAAAATCATACGTACTGGCCGTGCTGGAAGAGTTTAGCGGAATATTAAACACGGTCCCTTCTTCGGTCCTGGCCTTAATATCGATCTTCATATTATCTGTCGGCCCTGCAAAACTGAATTTTCCGGTGGCAAAAGCAGTTCCATAATATAAGCGGTTATCGCGGAAAGCCGTATTGAGTGCCAGTAAATTCCGCGCATCTATCGTGGCTTGGATATTTGGATTGGATAGATTACTCAGGTCAACTGTGCCGTTTACCACACCAATGCCTTTCCTATTGTCCTTCAATTGCAGGTTATTTATGTAGATGATACTGTTTTTAACCGACAAATTATCATTAATACTGTAAGGCGTTTTCAAATAATTAATCGTCAGACCTGTATTCTGCAAACTTAGATTTCCGTTGATCTGGGGTTTTTCCGGCATTCCGGTCAGGTCCAGATTTGCCGAAATATGCCCGCTTAAATTTGAAACCAAATCACTCACCAGCGGATCTAAAATTACAGCTTCGGTTTGATCCATTTTAATATGAAAATCAAGCTTGTTGTCTTCAGCTGTCAAATGGTATTTTCCATCAACACTAAGCGTTTGCAAACCTTTATTCAACAAACTCAGGTTTACCAAAGCTACTTTATTGGCATTGTCTAAATTGGCAGCCAATTTTAAATTGCCAATTGCGGTTTTATTTAGTGTGATTGAATCTGCATGAAGATCAGTTTCAAAACCCGGATTACTGGTAACAGCATTCAAAACAGCCTCGCCATTTAGCGTTCCGGTAAGTTTAATGCCCGAAGCTTTCGTTAGCTGATCCAACGAAGCTAATTTAAACTGATCAAAAGCGATCTTCAATTTATCTTCCGGTTTCGGGGAAATAAAACCATCGATACTGATTTTTTGCGAACCGCTTGATAATACAAAACCTGAAATTTGGGTTCGGGCATTTTCCAAAATCCTGATCCTCACCTGCTCCGCAAGCCGCCACTTTTGCTGTTCGATAATAATATCCGAAGGCAAAAGTTTCAGCTTGGCCGTGGTATCTCTTCCAAACTCAACCAATCCATACAAATCCAGTTGGTTAACAGCATTTTTATCAGATAACTTAATGTTAAAATTTAAACTATCACGCTTCAAAAAGTTCGTAATGTTGATGTTCTTGATAAAAAGGCTATCGCTAAAATTGACTTTACTCAAAGAAATGTTTACGCCAATATAATCATTCTCAGTGCTTTCATCAATCAACAGATCATGGAAAACCATTTTGTCATATTGTATGGTTTTGATCAAACCATTTAAAGTTGCTGTTTTATTGGTTGAGTTAAAATTGCCTACAAAAGTTCCTAGTTCCGGAATCTTTAGTTTCGGTATAAACAGCGTTGTAATCGGATCGAGATTTTTCAGGTTTAGCCGGAAAGCAAAATTTTGCGGTTTTGGTGCTACAAACTTGGTTTGCAGTGAAGGAATATATTTTTTTATAAGGGTTTTAAAGTAAGACGGCAGTGTATTCAGATCATAATCGCCTTTTAAACTGCCATCAGCCAGCGAAGATTTTAAAGTGAGTTCGCGTTCACGGCCTTTACCTTCTGCAGCAAAATATAAAGAATCTATCAGATAACTATTACTTGGATTAACCAGATGAATTTGATGCAGCATCACATTACCGTTAACATTATCGATACTGTTTCCCGAAAAATCAGAACTGAATTGGGCATCAACCGAAATGGTATCCTTTAAAAAATGCAGTTTGTTCAACCTTGCACCTTTAATGTCAGACACAAAATGGAACACCGGCAATGCAGGGTTTAAGTTTACACTTCCTTTAAAATTCAGCTTCAGGTTCGGATCATTAACTAATATGGCACCATCAAAATTCTTTTTATGGAAAGTGCCGTTTACAGCTACATTGTTGTAGCGATATTTATTAAAATCAAGATACCGGATTTTGGCATCCATCTTTCCGGTAAGTTCTTTTAAGTTGAAGCCGACACCTTTTATATCAGCAGAAAGCGTAGCCCGGTTCAAAGAACTTTCTCCCAGCAAGCTGCCAAAATCAAAATCATAAGTTTTGATGTTGCCGCTATAACCCGGCACATTACCTTTAATTTTCATGTTCACATCCGAACTGAACTTGCCCAGCTTGGTTTTAAAACTTCCGTAAGCCACAAAATCATTTTGAAAACCGGTAAACTGACCGCTAAAACTGATGTTGCCAAACTTCTCAACAATTGCCGGAATATCCGTGCTTCTTTTATCGGTGAAATTTTTGTATAGTAAATCCAGGTCTTTTTTATTGGTCGAAACCTGCTCAATGTTTAGTTCCATCAGCGTTTGCCCCCAATTCGGCAAACCTTTAAAATCAAAATTTCCCTTGATAAAAGTAGCCTGACCAGCCTGCACAGCCAGATTCTTGGCTTTCAGGTGATCTACTTTCCCGTTAATCACACCATTTATACCCAGTTCAAATTTGACGTGGTGCAGTTCATCCGCAAAAAAAGCAATGTCTTTGGAAGATAAATGCGCGTCCTGAAAATCAGCACTCAGCGTAACCTTGTGCTCAAAATCATTAAAATCGTCAAAACTGCCGAAATGCATACCGAAATATTTTTTCAGCCTTGAGTTTGGTGTGTTCAAAACCAAGTTTTGCAGTTCAATCTGGTTGGTATCTATAGTTACTACCGAAGCTAATTTATTTACTACAAAACCACTTTTTTCCCCAAAGGAAAGATTGCTGATTGCTGCTTTGAATAAATGATTTTTCAGGTCAAGGTTACTTGCTGCAATATTTAATTGTTTCAGGTCGATGTCATCAAAATTAACACCGTTGATATTGGTATCGATCAACTGGTTTTTGTATCGAAAATGAAAGTTATTCAGTGCGATCTGTTCAAAATTGATTGTCCAGGGTTTGCTTTTTTGTTGAACTTTTGTGGTATCCGAATTAAAATAATCCAGAATAAATTTGAGGTTGCTGTTTTTATCCCTTAATTTTTTGAGGTAAAAGGAACCGTTATTTAACGTGATGCTTTTGAAATCGATTTTGTGGGCGCGGATGCTGTTGAACACTGAAAAACCGCTGAGCTGCACATCCAGCAAAGGCGTGTGCAAAAGTGTATCTTTTTGCTGATCCAGTACAAATAAATCCTCCAAAACAACAGAAGAAAATGGTTTTAGGTACAAGCTTTTGATGGAAACCGTTGTGTGCAGTTCTTTAGATAAATAACCGGCCGCTTTTTTGGCTGCCCAGGTTTGAACAGATTTAAATTGAAAAGAAAATACTACCAGTCCCAGCATCAATATCAGCAGGAGCAGCGTGATTAACGTTATTTTGAGTGCTTTTTTAATAACTTTGTAAGCTAAATTTTTTGTTAATGCCTGTAATTTTAGGGATAGAATCTTCCTGCGATGAAACCTCCGCTGCGATTTGTATCGATGGCAGGGTGGTAAGCAATACCATTACCAGCCAAAGTATCCATGCGGCATACGGCGGCGTTGTCCCGGAGTTGGCCTCGCGGGTTCATCAGCAAAATATTATTCCCGTTGTTCAGCAAGCAATTTTAACGGCTAAAGTTACAAAAAATGATATTGATGCGGTGAGTTTTACCCGCGGTCCGGGTCTTTTAGGTGCATTATTAGTAGGTGTTTCTTTTGCGAAAGCTTTTGCACTGGCCCGAAACCTTCCTTTGATTGAGGTGAACCACATGCAGGCACATATTATGGCCAACTTTATTCAGGATCCAAAACCTAAATTTCCGTTTATCTGTCTCACGGTTTCCGGTGGCCACACACAAATTGTTTTGGTGAAAGATTATTTCGATCTGGAAATTATTGGCGAAACTTTGGATGATGCAGCCGGTGAAGCAATGGATAAAACCAGCCGGATTTTGGGTTTACCTTATCCCGGCGGCCCTTTAATTGATAAATATGCACGTTTAGGAAACCCGGATGCTTTTCATTTTCCGGAGCCTCAGATTGCTGGTTTAAATTTCAGTTTTAGTGGCATAAAAACAGCATTCCTTTATTTTGTACGAGATCATGTTGCCATCAATCCGAACTTTTTAGAAGAAAATTTACATGATCTCTGTGCTTCCATCGAAAAACGGATTGCTACAATCCTGATCAATAAACTAAAAAAAGCAGCCCATCAATATCAGGTTAAAGAAATCGCACTTGCCGGCGGCGTTTCTGCCAATACTGGTTTGCGAAATCTTTTGCAGGAAACCGCAACGCAGCAAGGCTGGAATTGCTATATTCCGGCGTTTGAATATTGCACCGATAACGCCGCTATGATTGCGGCAACCGGCTATTATAAATTTTTGAAACAAGATTTCGTTGGCCAGCAAATTACACCGCTGGCCCGAATGCCATTTTAACACGATAAAAATATGGGTACGGCTTCTTTTATTTTTTGGGCGATTTTTGTGTTGCCTTTGGTAGCGTTTTTAATTTGGCTGATGCGGCAGGACAAGAAGAAAGGGATGACTGGTTTATTTGTTTTGATTCTGGGCGTGATCGGCGCAATTATTTACATGTATGCCAGAACCGGCGGAAAATAAAACAAGCACCTGCTTTTTGGGCAGATGCTTCTTTTAGCATACTTTTTTCAGCAAAGTATATTTATTCCGCTTCGGCAACTGCAGGTTCGGCAGTTACACCGGCTACAGCATCTTTAATTTTCTTTTCCAGTTCTTCCATCATTTCAGGATTATCCAGAATCAGGTTTTTTACGGCATCACGGCCTTGCCCCAAACGGGTTTCACCATAACTAAACCAAGAACCTGATTTTTTAATGATGTTATATTCCACACCTAAATCAATAATTTCTCCGGCTTTAGAAATTCCTTCACCAAACATAATATCAAACTCTGCCAAACGGAACGGTGGTGCAACTTTGTTTTTCACAATCTTCACCTTCACCCGGTTACCGGAAACTTCATCCGTATCTTTAATTTGAGAAATACGACGTACATCCAAGCGAACAGAAGCATAGAACTTCAAGGCATTACCACCAGTTGTCGTTTCCGGGTTACCAAACATCACCCCGATTTTTTCCCGTAATTGGTTGATGAAAATACAGCAACATCCCGTTTTGCTGATCATGCCGGTTAATTTACGCAACGCCTGAGACATCAAACGCGCCTGCAAACCCATTTTAGAATCGCCCATTTCGCCTTCAATCTCCGCTTTTGGCACCAAAGCCGCAACAGAGTCAATCACGATAATATCAATTGCGCCGGAACGGATCAGATTATCAGCAATTTCCAAAGCCTGCTCGCCGTTATCCGGTTGAGAGATCAATAGGTTCTCAATATCAACACCTAACTTTTGTGCATAAAAACGGTCGAAAGCATGTTCAGCATCAATAAAAGCCGCAATGCCGCCTCTTTTCTGAGATTCTGCAATGGCATGAATAGCCAAAGTAGTTTTACCGGAAGATTCTGGTCCGTAAATTTCTACCACACGGCCTTTAGGCAAACCGCCAATACCTAAAGCGATATCCAAACCAATCGATCCGGTTGAAATAAATTCTATCGGGTCTATCGCGGTATCGCCCAATTTCATTACCGTTCCTTTACCGTAAGATTTTTCCAGTTTGTCCAAAGTAAGCTGTAACGCCTTTAGTTTATCTGTACTGTTTTTATCTGTATTATTACTCATTATTTTAGTTTTTCTATGCTCGAAGTTAAGAATATTTTTTATTCTATGCTAATATTTTTACCAAAAAAATTTATAAAAACATTAATAAAAGAAGTAGTAAATATAGTTAATTATTCCGCATCATCAACCGGACTGCGAACTGCATAATGCTCAAGCCCTTTTGCAAGCTGCTTCGATTTCCGGGTTTTTTGCAAAAATTTAGCTTTTTGAACTTGTGCCAGTTCCTTTTTTTGTAGTGCCGTTTCTGTATTTGATTGCTGAAAATATTTGCAAAAATGCGTAAGCGGACAAATTTCGCATTTTGGCGTTCGTGCCACGCAAACATATCGTCCGTGCAAAATTAACCAGTGATGCGCCACGGCAATTACTTCTTTTGGCAGGTATTTTATCAGTTGAAGTTCTGTGGCCAGCGGTGTTTTCGCATGTGTCGTCAACCCAATCCGGTGGGAAACCCGGAACACATGCGTATCCACAGCCATAGCCGGTTCCTGGAAAACCACCGACGAAATTACGTTTGCAGTTTTGCGGCCAACGCCCGGCATTTTTTGCAGTTCATCGATTCCCTGCGGCACAATGCTGTGAAATTCGGAAACCAAGATTTTGGCCATGCCAACCAAATGCCTGGCTTTATTATTTGGATAACTAACACTTCGGATATAAGTAAAAACTTCTTCAACCGTAGCGGCTGCCAGGCTTTCCGGCGTTGGGAAACGCTCAAATAGTGCAGGTGCAATCTGGTTAATGCGCTTATCGGTACATTGCGCAGATAAAATCACGGCTACCAATAATTCAAAAGGTGAGCGGTAATGAAGTTCTGTAATCGGGTTGGGCTGATGCGTAGAAAAATAAGCAACAAAAGCTTTATAACGATCTATTTTAAGCATAATACAAACGTAGAGAAATTTTTATTCTCCTGTTCGATAGCAACATCAAAACACAAAATCACGCCGGTTTCTCTAAACCAAAAAATAACCAATGCTTCTTTTATCGCCTGTTTTTTGATCTGGAGTAGTTTATAATTTTTAAAATTATTTCTTTTTTGGGAGAAAGCTGGATAGCGTTTAGCTGTGCTGATAAGACTTTGTAAAATTGCTTTTCATGAGGTTCCAGATCGTCTGTGGGGTCGAGCTGGTCGTTGCTCAATGAATTAACAGAATTTACTTCAGTTGTAGAGATTTCGGTCATAAGCTGTTTAATAAAAATTATCAGCAGTAAAACGAAACCTAAAATAATTTAGTATGAAAAGCAATAATTTTTCCTAATCTTTCAAAAGCAATTCTTTAGTAGTCATCATCCTTCGCAGGTTGTTCAAAGCATAGCGCATCCGGCCCAAAGCAGTATTGATACTTACATCCGTAATATCAGCAATTTGCTTAAAACTTAAATCGCCGTAATGCCGCATAATCAAAACTTCTTTTTGTTCTGAGGGCAGTAAATGAATCAACTTTTTCAAGTCGGTATACGTTTGCTCCCGGATCATCCGGTCTTCCGTACTTTCATCATATTGCCCTAAAACATCAAAAATGTCGAAATCTTCGCTGTTATTTACAACAGGTGTCCTCTTTTCCCGGCGGAAATGATCAATCACTAAATTATGTGCGATCCGCGCTACCCAAGGCAAAAATTTTCCTTCCTCGTTGTATTTACCGGCTTTAAGCGTGTTGATAACTTTGATAAAGGTATCCTGGAAAATATCTTCCGCCAGATATTCATCTTTAACCAATAAATAAATTGAGGTGTAAATTTTTGACTGGTACCTGCGAATAAGTTCTGTCAACCCTGCTTCACTCCCGGAAACATACAGATGAACCAAATCCTGATCACTCGTCTCTCTAAACTCCATAGACCTGCTACCTTGTTCTTTTTAAAATTTTTTGAATAAGTAGATTTTTGTCGATAGGTTTCTGATATATAAGTTTAAGCAATTGCAATATCAAATAAAATAAATAATTTGTTAACAAACAAATATTAAATTAAAAAGACCCGGATGTATCGACCAACCGGTATTTTTGTTTTTTAAAGAAACAGTTTTTGCTGATGCTTCTTTTACCATAGATAAATTTTTTGAATGAATACAGATACAGATACAGAAATAGATCCTAAAAAACAGATTTTGATTGCAGGTGCCAGAGTGCATAACCTTAAAAATCTGACAGTTGGGATCCCAAAAAATAAATTGGTTGTAGTTACAGGCATGTCGGGTTCGGGCAAATCTTCACTGGCTTTTGATACGCTTTATGCTGAAGGACAGCGTCGTTATGTAGAAAGTTTATCGTCATACGCACGTCAGTTTTTAGGGCGGATGAACAAACCGGATGTAGATTATATCCGCGGTATTGCGCCGGCCATTGCCATCGAGCAAAAAGTGATCACTTCCAATCCGCGTTCTACCGTAGGCACTTCCACCGAGATTTACGATTATTTAAAGCTGCTTTTCTCCCGGATCGGCAAAACGATTTCGCCAAAATCAGGACAAATTGTTAAAAAAGATAATGTAACAGATGTAGTCAATTTTGCGGCGGCATTGCCCGAAGAAACAGCCGTTACCATTTATTGCCCGCTGCATCCGCACAATAACCGCACGCTAAAAGAAGAACTGGCGGTTTTGCTGCAAAAAGGCTTTCAAAGGGTTTTGTTTGAAGAAAAGATTTCCCGGATCGAGCAGATTTTGGAAGATGCTTCCATTGAAGATGTGCAGCTGAAATCCGATCATGCTGTTTTTATCGTGGTAGATCGGGTGATCATGAACCGGGAAGATGAAACGCTGAGCCGCCTGGCCGACTCTGTGCAAACTGCTTTTTTTGAAGGCCGGGGCGATTGTTATCTCCGCTACAAACCAACAGCAGATGAACCGGAAAAAGACCAGTTTTTTTGCGACCGGTTTGAACTGGACGGGATTCGGTTTGAAGAGCCTTCGCCCAATTTTTTCAGCTTTAATAATCCATATGGTGCTTGTAAACGCTGCGAAGGTTATGGCAAAACCATCGGCATTGATGAAGATTTGGTTATCCCGGATAAAAGTAAAAGTATTTATGACGGTGCCATTGCGCCCTGGCGCAGCGAAAAAATGAAGGAATGGAACGATGCATTGGTAAATAAAGCCGGCAAATTCGATTTCCCCATCCATCGTGCCTACAGCCAGCTCACGCCAAAACAGCAGCAAGTGATCTGGACGGGCAACAAATATTTCCGCGGTTTGGATGCATATTTTAAAGAGTTGGAAGAGCAGACTTACAAGATCCAGTACCGTGTAATGCTGTCCCGTTATCGCGGCAAAACTACTTGTCCGGATTGCAAGGGCAGCCGGTTGCGGCAGGATGCTTCTTTTGTCAAGGTAAATTCCAAATCCATCACAGATATTGTTTTGCTGCCGATGGATGAATGCCTGGCCTTCTTTCAAAACCTGGATTTGAATGAGCAGGATGAAAAAATTGCGCGGCGTTTGTTGCTGGAAATCATCAACCGCTTGCTGTTTTTAAATGATGTTGGTTTGAGTTATCTCACCCTAAACCGGCTTTCAAACACGCTTTCCGGCGGAGAATCACAGCGCATCAACCTGGCTACTTCGCTGGGCAGCAGTTTGGTAGGTTCTGTTTATGTTTTGGATGAACCAAGTATTGGCTTGCATCCGCGGGATACGCAGCGGCTGATTACGGTTTTAAAATCCCTGCGTGATGTGGGCAACACGGTTTTGGTGGTGGAGCACGAAGAAGAAATTATGCAGGCCGCTGATTATATTATTGACATCGGCCCGGAAGCCGGCTCACACGGCGGCGAGCTGGTTTTTGCCGGAAATTATGCTGATATTTTGACCGATAAAAACAGCTTGACCGGAAAATATTTAAGTCATCGGGAAGAAATTGCAGTGCCCGGTCAACGCAGAAGCTGGAACGATTTTATCCTGTTAAAAGGAGCACGCGAAAACAACCTTAAAAACATCGATGTCAAATTTCCGCTTGGCGTGCTCACGGTGGTTACCGGCGTTTCCGGTTCTGGCAAAACCAGTTTGGTTAAACGGATTTTGTATCCGGCTTTGCAAAAAAGTTTGGGCAATTATTCTGGCGAAAAGACGGGCGGTTACGATGGCATTGAAGGCGACATCAGCAAAATTGAGCAGGTAGAAATGGTAGATCAAAACCCGATCGGCCGTTCATCGCGCTCTAATCCGGTTACTTATATTAAAGCCTGGGACGATATCCGGAACTTGTTTTCTGCCTTGCCGGCCGCCAAAGCTGCCGGATTAAAACCTGCCGCTTTTTCTTTTAACGTAGAAGGTGGCCGCTGCGATGTTTGCCAGGGCGAAGGCGAAGTAAAAATCGAAATGCAGTTTATGGCAGATATTTTTCTGCCTTGCGAAGCTTGCGGCGGCAAACGATTTAAACAGCACGTTTTGGATATTACTTATCAGGACAAAAATGTGGCGGATATTTTGCAGATGACGATTGACGAAGCGCAGGAATTTTTCTCGAAAGAAACTAAAATCCTCAACAAAATAAAACCACTGGTGGAAGTTGGTTTGGGTTATGTACAACTTGGCCAGTCGTCCAACACGTTGTCGGGTGGCGAGGCGCAGCGCATCAAGCTGGCTTCCTTCCTGATCAAAGGAAATAATGCCAGCAAAACGATGTTTATTTTTGATGAACCCACAACCGGATTGCATTTTCACGATATTAAAAAGCTACTGAAATCATTAAATGCTTTGCTGGATCAGGGCAATACCATCGTGGTGATTGAGCATAATATGGACGTAATTAAATGTGCCGATTGGGTGATCGATATCGGCCCGGAAGGCGGCGACCGTGGTGGAAACCTGGTTTTTGAAGGTTTACCAGAGAAATTAATCAAGGAAAAAAAATCATATACGGCAAAGTTTTTAAAAGAGCGTTTAAAAGCGGTGGTTTCTTAAATAAGTTGTCATTTTTGCTTTGTCATTTCCTTTAGATTAGCAAATCACAAACATTGACAGTTATTATTGTTGTTGAAGCTTTGTTTTTGCTTTTTTTTCTTTGTTAATAACTGCGATTTTTGTGGAAAAGCCAACAACGGTAAAG
>JAABUS010006084.1_pt1 | contig 15015 bp, 9 predicted proteins | sample 5560161 | NCBI WGS metagenome assembly JAABUS01 (sample SAMN10711885, study PRJNA513376) | rock metagenome | isolation source: Antarctica rocks | place: Antarctica: Victoria Land, Trio Nunatak nord | collected 2016-01-04 | reverse complement strand
CTGCTCGACGACGTATTTGGTCTGGTCATAGCCGAGGTGGTGCGTGCGCCAGAGCCGGGTGGTCTGGAGGATCACCGCGGCGAGGTCGGCATGGGACGGCGCCTTCGCTATTTGACCGCGCGGTTCCGGCGGTTTCCGCCGCGTTGTCGGGCTCATGGGGCCGGACTCGGTCGTAGAATAGGCGCAGTAAGCATCTTCCGCGCACTCCGGATTCTATCCCGACGACCGCCGCCGGGAGAAGGGGCGCGGGCGGCGTCTGCGGTCGAAGGGGGAGACCCATGCGCGTGCGGATCCAGCTCATCGTCGAGTCCGAGGCGGGCGACACACCCGTCGTCCAGGAGGTCGCCACGCTGGAACGCGGCCCGTTGCAGCCGGAGGGACTCGGCCTGACGCTGGCCGAGGCCAAGGACCTGCTCCGCGGGGTGCAGGAGACGATGGCCGCCGGGCAAGTCGCCGAGTTCGTGGCGCAGCAGGAGCGCTGCCCGAGCTGCGGTCAGGTCCGTCCCCGCAAAGGCCGGCATGAGATCGTGTACCGGACCCTCTTCGGCAAGCTGCGACTGGACAGCCCCCGGCTCTACGCCTGTCCCTGCCAGGAGGCGGCGTCCCGCGCCAGTACCAGCCCGCTGGCCGAACGACTTCCCGAGCGGACCGCCCCGGGACTGACCTATCTGGAGGCCAAGTTCGCGGCGCTGATGTCGTACGGGCTGACCGTGGAGCTGCTGGCCGAGATCCTGCCCCTGGGCGCGGAATTGAACACGACGGCGGTCCGCCGCCGGGTCCGGGACGTGGCCGAACGGCTCGAGGGCGAGCTGGGCGCGGAGCGGCCCCACTTCATCGAGGGCTGCCAGCGCGATTGGAACCAGCTGCCCCGCCCCGATCCGCCCCTGACCGTCGGCCTGGACGGCGGCTACGTGCATGCCCGGCATCCCCGGTCCCGGACCGAGGGATGGTTCGAGGTGATCGTCGGCAAGGTCCTGAGCGAGGACAGGGCTCCCACGTGCTTCGCGTTCGTGACCAACGTCGACACCAAGCCGAAGCGGCGGCTGTTCGAGGCGCTGAAGACGCAGGGCCTGCAGATGAACCAGCGGGTGGAGTTCCTGACCGACGGCGGCGACACCGTGCGCGAGCTGCCGCTGTCCCTATGCCCGGAATCCGAGCATTGGCTGGACTGGTTCCACGTCACGATGCGTCTGACCGTGATGGGCCAGTTGGCCAAGGGGTTGGCCCTGGAGAGGAACCCCACGGCACAGACGGGCGAGGAGGAGGAGGATCGGCTGGACGTGGCCGGTCTGGAGAAGCGTCTGGAGAGCCTGAAGTGGCACCTCTGGCACGGCAACGTCTACCGGGCCCTGCAGATCATCGACGATCTGGAGTGCGACCTCGATTCGCCGGAGGACCGATCCGAGCGGGTGAAGAAGCTGCTGAAGGCCGTAGGCGAGTTCCACCATTACATCGAGGTCAACCGGTCCTCGATCCCCAACTATGGGGACCGGTATCGCCACGGTGAGGCGATCGCGACGTCGTTCGCGGAATCGACGGTCAACCAGGTGATCAGCAAGCGGATGGTCAAGAAGCAGCAGATGCGGTGGACCGAAGGGGGAGCCCACCGGCTGCTGCAAGTCCGTACCCGGGTCCTGAACAAGGAGCTGCGGGCGACATTCCGGCGTTGGTATCCCGGCCTGAGGACCGCCCCCGAGTCGGCTGCGGGGGAAGCCGCGTAGCCCCCGGTTTGTCCTGGTCTCGTGATCGGGCTCTCCCGCCTCGTGGCACCATTCCTGGCACGGGAATTGGTCGCCGATGCCCTCGACTGCCGGGAGCTGCACGGATGGGCCTCCCAGGGCCGCTATCCCGGTCACGGGGACGATCGGCGATCGCGGCGGTCCGATGCAGGTCGACATCCCTCTCGAACCCGAATCCGCGGCGGTGGATATGCTGGGGCGGGTCTTGCGTGGTACCCGCACTACATGCTCTCCCCCGAGACCGCCTTGGACCCGATACAGGGCCGAGGTTCAGTCGCCCATACCCGGCCCCTTCTGACGGGCATTTCTCCGGGGTGGACGGCCCGGGCGCCTGTTTCTTGCCGGTGGGACGCGGCGAGCTTCATGCATGGAAAGCACCAGGAGCACCGGAAGACGTGCATCCTCGAGGCGTTCGGCGGCGAGGAGAGGGCCGCGGCCAAGAAGCGCGACACGGCGGCGCTCTATGGCAAGTTCCAAGCTGACGTGAAGCACCGGAAGACGTGCATCCTCGAGGCGTTCGGCGGCGAGGAGAGGGCCGCGGCCAAGAAGCGCGACACGGCGGCGCTCTATGGCAAGTTCCAAGCTGACGTGAAGACGCACTGCGCCACGCCGACGCCCGCCACCGGCGGAGTCATCAAGGAGGGCGCGACGGGGAAGACCGTGGTCACCATCCAGAAGCTCTTGAACGTCTGGATCAGCATCTTCCTCCTCTCGAAGCCCAAGCTGGTCGTCGACGGCGATTTCGGACCGAAAACCAGGGCGAAGGTGAAGGAGTTTCAAAGGCTCATGCACCTGCCCGCCAGCGGGATCGTCGACCTCCCGACGTTCGATCTGCTGGACAACATGCTGGCCTTCATCAGTAAGTGACGAAGCTCGCTCAAGGTAGGCCGAAGGTAGGCCGAACGAGCCGGGGCCGGCAACCTCGACACCCAGATCGTGCGCGTCGTCGACACCGCCCGCGACTTAGACGCCGGCAAAGGCTCCGTCACCGACATCGAGAACCACGACCACTCGACGCTGACCAACCGGGCCGTTTCGTGGAAGACGCAGCCCTCGATGCTGGCCCGGTCACCGTCCCCGACGCCGTGCCCATCCACAACGGCCAGGAGTTCGGCGACGACCATTTCCCGCCCGAGGGAGGCTCCGGCCGCGTCGTCCCCCCGCCCGGTGAATCGGGGGAATCCGGCACGACGGCGTCGGGACCACGTTCTACGACCTCTACCGACGTCTGCTGAAGCTCAGGAAGGACCACCCCGGCCGCGTTCGCCCAACTATTACCCGCGGTCCTGCGACGAGCGGCGGACCCGATTCGACGGTCAGGGCTACGGCATGGACGTCGACCGCGATCTCCTGATCGACCATCGCCGGGGCGACGCGGACGACGGCCGGCTCGAACGGTTTCTGGTCGTGATCACCTTCTCGGCCGACAACCAGTTCGTCGAGGTCCCATCCCCCGCCAGCGGCGACCGGGACGACATCCTCAACGGCGGCACGGCGAGGGTCGACGACTACGGGCTGCGGAATGAGCGGATCGACTCGCACCGGGGCAAGATATTCAGGAAGAGCTGATCTCCTCGATCTACGGAGACTACAAGCCGTCCTCCGCTCGATGGCTCGAGCGAGTCCCTTCGTCTGTGCGACGACTCGGCGATCGTTGGGATTTGGCCAGCCGGGCGATCCCTGACGGGTGCCGGCCCATTCCCGGGACACCGTGATCCCTACCGTCAGGCCGTTAGTCCCTCGGATAGCAGGAGTTCGGCGCCCGCCTGACGGTCCTGACGGTTGGCTCCCTACTCTCGGGCATAGGGAGATCGCCCCTTCGCCATTGCCCCATGATCCACCTCGGGTGCCATTTTCTTCCGCCCATGCGGGTGAAGACACATCTCTTCCAGAGTACGGCGGGGCAACCGTCATGTCCGTCAGGCTGGCCCTCCTGTCCCCACAATGGCCATGGAAGCCGGGACCTGCGTCCTGACAGTCAGAGAGCCCCCGACCGTCAGCGACCGTCATGTGTCGTCTCGACCGTCATCGGGGACGGCCTCCCGCGGCTCGATTGCCGTGCCCGCGGCCTCGGGATCGAGAGGAAGATCATCCGGCCGATCAACCCGCATGAAATCTCGGGCAGGGACGGCGACCCGGCCATCAGGCAGGCGATCTTCGCCGCGCTCCGCACGATGGGGCCGGCGCCGGTCGAGGTGAAACCGACGACCGCCGGGGCCGCGCCGACGCAGGACGACGCGCCGAGAGGTCGAGCCCGGACTCGGCCCTCCCATCCCGACACGGCCGGTGACGTGCGGACCCCGACGCGGCCGATCCCGGTGGGCGGGCCCGGTTCCCAGGGCTCGCACCCGGTCGGCGAGCGTCTTCGTGGGGTGGACTCCGGGAGCATGATTCTCAGCTCGATGATCATCGGACCAGGGAGCCGGATTCGGCCCCGCGGGCCCGGCGTCCCGGGTGCAGGCGGACAGAGACCGGCGATCCTCGGAGACCGTCCCCTCGTGACTGCGCCTTCTGCCCCAAAAGACGCACCGCCCGCGAGGTTCCTAAACCCCTCGGGCGGTGTCCTCCGGAATATTTTGCACCCGAGCCGTTGGGCCTCGCTCCTCTCGGTGATGGTGAACGGTGGTGAGATCCCAGGCCGGGCATGGTCCTCCACACTGCTCGGCCTCACTGACCTCCTGCCGCGGCCCGGACCGCCCGCTCGATTCCCTCCGGTGCGTTCCAACCCCGGAGTTCCACGCCGTTGACGAGGATTGTGGGTGTTGAGGCCACACCGAGGGCCCGACCTCGCTCGATGTCCTCCCGGACTCGCCGACGCGCCTCCTCTCCCTGCATGGTCGCCAGGAAGTTGCCCCCGTCGAAGCCCAGCTCCCGGAGGCCCGCCCGTAGCTCGGCGTCGGTGAAGTGCCCGCCGTGGTCGAACAGCCAGGCGTGCATCCGCCCGAAGCCGTCCTCGCCCCCGAGCAGGTCCGCGGCCTCCGCCGCCAGGGCGGCCCGGCAGGCGTTGGGGTGGGTATTGTGAACGGTGGCGCCGTTGCAGTCGGTGCAGAGCGGGAAGTGCCGCGTCGAGACCGACAGGTCGTCGCGCCCGGCCAGCAGGTCCCGCACCTCCCGCTCGACCCGCCGGCACGCCGGGCACTGGTAGTCCGAGAAGATCACCAGCCGAGCCGGCGCGCGTTCCGGCCCCAGGCGGTGGCGGCCGGCGCGATCCTGCTCCCCGGGCGGCCGGCCGGCATCGCGGACGATGAGGTCGATCTCCTCCCGCAGGTAACGCTCGCCCTCCCTGGCGGCGGCCCCGTCGATCCGCACGTCCACCGCACCAAGGGCGAGCGACGTGACGCCGAAGATCACCCCGAAGGCGAGGGCCGGGTATGCCGAGAAGGCTAGCTTCGGGCCGCGCTCGACCGAGAGCCAGAAGGCCAGGTTGGCCGCGTGCGCGACCAGGCAGTAGAGGCAATGGTGCCTACCGACCACGATCACCACCAGGTACAGGGTCGAGACCAGGGCGCCCACGCGGACGATCTGACGCAGGCTCGCGTCCACGCCGGCCCGCTCCTGCTCCATCCAGGCGATTGCCAGCCCGGCGAAGTAGGCCAATCCCAGGAACGAGACGGGCCAGCCACGCACGCTGCCCCAGCGGCTCGCCGCCGCTTCGACGCAAGCGCCTCCGGCTCCGCATCCCGGCAGGCCCAGGCCGGCCAGGTGCTGGAGGGCCAGCGCCCCGGTCGCGGCCAGGCCGAGCACCAGCAGGGCCGTTCCAGCCCGCTGGCCGGAAACGCATCCGGCCGGCCGCGCGGCGTCGCCGCGGTCCGTCGTCCTCGTCGTAAACGCGAACAAAGTGAGCATCTGAATTCTCCCTCTGGAGGTCAATAAGAGCCTTCGCTGACGATTTCCCCGCCGCTGTGCGTGCTCAGCGACCGCCAGACGCCGAGGGAGACGGTTTCACGGATGAATCGCACATGGCCGTCGACGAAGAGCGTGTTCGCCCCGCCGGGGTGCCGACTACCGGCCGTCCACGCACCGTCGCTGATGCTCGACCCGTTGACGCAGCTCCGACCGTTTAGGCCCAGGTTATGATTCAGGATGGTGTGGCCGAAACTACCGAGGAGCCAAGACCCCATCTTCGTGGGCAGTATGACCGATGTGGTCTCCCGACACCCTGAGACGAACGCATCGAACTCATCGGGGCGGGTCAGGTCGCTGGTACTGTAGACGGCGGCAAGCCGGTCGACGCCCGCATCATGCCCGAGTACCCACTCCGAGATGGCCGTGGTACTGCTCGTCCCGTCCCGCACTGCCCCGGAGTTGATGTAGGGGCTGGAATCGTGAGAGATGTCGGCGAAGACCCCATGGAACCCGTGGAGATCGGGCCCGAACCCGCCGTTGCCCGCATAGTTCGTGCGGCCGGCACGCGTCCCGCCGCCGTCGGAGGGGCACAGGAATGTCTCGACAGTCGTCCGCAGGGCCGTGCCGGACGGTCCACCCGTGTCCGCGACGTCGCCGATCGTCTCCAGGTTGAGATTTATGCTGTCATATAGGCTCAGCGATTCAATGTCCGGCAAGAGCACCGCGAGGGCGGAGTATCCTCCCCCGTTCACCCCCTGCGGAAGGACCTGGAGCCTCGATTCGTAGGCGCCGAGGGCGATCCCGAGCTGCCTCAGGTTGTTGGAGCAGGCGCCCCGCCGGGCCGCCTCGCGGGCCGCCTGGACGGCGGGTAGGAGGAGGGCCGTCAGCAGCCCGATGATCGCGACGACGACGAGGACTTCGATCAGCGTGAAGCCGGGACGTGGAAGCTCCACGACCGGCCGGGGGCGGTTCGCTCTCATCTCAATGCTCCTTCCACTTGATCCCGAGTTTCACGATCGCGGAACTCATCGCGGCGTTCGCCCGCCGTGGTGACCGCCCGCGATCAAGGGCCCCACTCGACGGCGGTCACGCCGACCCGACCGCCTCGGCTCCCGAGGCGATGAGAGCGGGCAGGCTCCGACTCCCTTCGTCGGCGAGGGTCGCCCCGCGCTTCGTCGGGATCGGGGCCTCCCGGGGCATTCATCGACCCGGGAGGCCCGATCTATCAGACCGGTTAGCAGGGCAAGAGGACTTCCGTGACTACCTCAAAGAAGCCGTGGGGCACCGTCATGCCCGACTTCGTAGAGCGGGCGGGGATGGTCTGGCATTTAATGAGTTTGTCACTGCCTCCGGTGACGTTGAATTTGCGCCGGACCGAGTAGCTGTGACAATTGCGGATCGTCCAGTAGGTGATTTTAAACGCCCCACGGGTGAACGGCACGTCCTCTCTACTGACGGTGGCCCCGCATGGCACCGCCGCCGATGCCTCCGACGGGATCATCGTGATCGCCCCGATGGCCAGTGCCCCGACGAGGCCCGCCGAGGCGGCCAACCGCTTGAATCGCTTGTCCATGTCCGGCTCCTGTTTTGGGGGGGTGTAGACCCCCGCACTTGAAATAATTTCTCGAACTTGGATACGATGTTAGAGGGCCGCGCTGCTCACCGATGCCGATCGGCCCGGAAGCGACGTGTTGATCTTCGCCCCGCGGTGTACGGGAAGGCCCGGCAGGTCACATGAGTCTTCGCGGCACCCCTCTATGTGTGATGGCGAGAACGGCCGCGGGGTTTTTCCCCCTTTTTTCGTCTTTTACGAGACATTCTTTTTCTCGGGCGTATGCCGCCGGGGGCCTGGGTAACCGACCGACGGACCCGGCGACCGCACGCACCTGGCGGGACACCTACCATGGCCGCGACCGCCGATGGCACGACCTCGGATATCCAGGGACTGATCAACCGGCTCAAGGGCGGTCGGGCGAGCGATTCGGACCGCATGGATTTGCTCGACCGCGCGAGGGGGAGGCTGGAGATCCTCACCCACCGGATGCTCCGGAGGTATCCCGGCGTCGCGAGGTGGGAGCAGACCGACGACGTCCTCCAGAACGCGATGGTGCGACTCGACGGCGCCCTGAAGGTGGTGGTTCTCGACACGGCCCTGCACTTCTTCCGCCTGGCCTCGAAGAAGATCCGGGAGGTGCTGATCGACCTGGCCCGCCACTACGACGGCCCCCAGGGCATTGGCTCCCACCACTCGAGCCGCGCCGGGCGTGACGACGCGGGGTCGGACGGGGGCAAATCCCCGGACCTCGACCCACCCGATTCGACCGACGACCCTGACCGCCTCGGCGCCTGGACTGACTTCCACGAGGCGGTCGACCGCCTCGACGACGAGGACCGAGGGGTCTGGGACCTGCTCTGGTATCAGGGCCTGACCCAGGAGGAAGCCGGCCAGGTCATGGGGGTCTCGGCGTCCACCGTGAACCGGCGCTGGATGAAGGCGAGGCTCGCGCTCGGACGGCTCCTGGGCGGGAACTTCCCCGATTGACCGTCGCGATGCCGCAGGACACCGACATGACGATGTACTCCGAATCCGACGACTGGCTCTTCGAAGTCCTCCTCCGGTGGGAGGACCTGCGGAGGCGGGGCAAGGACCCCGACCCCCGGGTGCTCTGCGCCGACCGCCCCGAACTGCTGGACGAGCTGATCCGCCGCATCCGCGAGCTCGAAGCCATCGAAGGCCTCAGCCCGGACCGGTCATGGGGCGGATCGCGGGCCTCGGACGGGGCACCGGGGCGGGACGACGGTCGGCCCGTCGGCCCGTCCGAGCCGGTCGTCGCGACGACCCGTTATGGACGCGTGGCCCTCCTGGCACGGGGCGGCCTCGGGGAAGTCTTCGTGGCGAGTGACGAGGGTTTGAACCGGCAGGTCGCCCTCAAGGAGATACTGGGTCCCCGCGCCCACAATAAGCGAGACCAGGCACTTTTCCTGGCCGAGGCGAGGGTGACCGGGAACCTGGAGCACCCCGGCATCGTCCCGGTCCACGGCCTCGGCGCCTCCCCCGACGGCCGCCCGTTCTACGTCATGAAGCGAGTCCAGGGCGGGACCCTCGGCGACGCGATCCGGAAGTTCCACGCCCTCGGCTCACCCGGAACGGGACCGGGCGAGCGGAGGCGCGAACTCCTCCGGCTGCTCGCCCGGTTCACCGCCGTCTGTAACGCCGTTCATTTCGCTCACAGCCGGATGGTGCTGCACTGCGACCTCAAGCCGAAGAACATCATCCTCGGCGATTACGGCGAGACCACGGTCGTGGACTGGGGCCTAGCCATGCCGATCACCCGCCCCGCACCTGGTGGCGAAGCACCGACGGACCCGCTGGTCTGGCCGTTCGCCGACATCGAGGGCTTGCAGCGTGAGGGCGCGGGGACCCGTGCGTACATGAGCCCGGAGCAGGCGGCCGGCCGGCTCGACGCGATGGGCCCGGAGAGCGACGTCTTCAGTCTCGGCGCGACCCTGTACCATGTCCTGTTCGGCAGCGCGCCGGCCCCGGTCGGGGGCGACCCGTTGGGCCGTCGGGCCGAAGCGCCCCCGCCGCCGGGGGGGGGCCGGCCCGACGTACCCCGGGCGCTGGCCGCGGTCTGCCGGAAGGCCATGTCTCCCCGGCCCGGCGACCGTTACGCCTCGGCGTCCCTGCTGGCCGACGACATCGAGCACTGGCTGGTCGACGAACCGGTCTCGGCTTACCGCGACCCCCTGCCGGCCCGCGTCGCCCGTTCGGTCCGGCACAACCGCACGAAGGTGGCGGCGGCGACGGCACTGCTGGCGACGGCCCTCGTCTCGATGGCCGTCGCGTCAATCTTTATAACCAAGGCGAACGTGGAGGCGGCTCGGAACCTGTTCGGGCAACACCGGATGGCGGACCTGGTGACGGAGATCGACCGGGGCGTGGACGGCGGCGGGTGGTCTGCCAAACACTTGGAAGGACTTGACCGCAAGGTCCGCGAGCTCGGGGGCCTCAGCGCGAGTCTCGCCGGGATGAAGCGCCAGCACGTCAATGCGCGGTTCGCGGACGACCTCCGCAGCAGTCTGGCCCGGCCCCACCTGCGGCCCGCCGAGGTCGCGCGCGTCGTCCGGCTGGTCGACCTGATGGAGCCGCGGGACCGCGAGCTGGCTTCCTCCCTCCGCCAAGCCGTCCGTAACCGGGTCAGCCAGTGGCAGCCGATCGCGGACTTCACGCCCGCGGGCGGCGGGGCCGACGCGGTGTTCGACCCGACGCTGGTCCGGGCCGGGCCCGGCGGACTGGAGCCGCAGGGCCGGCCCGGCGCGACGGCCGGGGCCTTCCTGCCGACCCGACTGGAGTCCCGGGGGGATGTCCGGTTGGAGGCGATGTTCGGCACGTCGTGGGAGACGGCCTCGGAGATCGGCCTGGTCCTCCAGGCCGTCGAGGGCCACACCGGGCCCATCCGGGCCCTGGCCGTCTCGGCCGACGGCCGCCTGCTGGCCTCGTCGAGCGACGACCTGACCTTCAAGATATGGGACCTGGCTTCCGACCGCGTCCGGGTGACGATCCGGGGCCATCGTCGACCGAGTGACGCCCTCGCCTTCTCCCCCGATGGCCGCCTCCTGGCCACGGTGGACCCGGGCCTGGGCCTACGCCTGTGGGACGCCGAGACCGGCGCGGAGCGGCGATTCATCCCTCGCCCCAACGGTGCGATCGCCTCGGTGGCGTTCGCCCCCGACGGCGGGGCCGTCTTCACCGGCTCTACCGACGGATCCTTGGAGCTCTGGGACGTCACGACGGGAAGACGGCTCGCCGCGCTGCGAGACCGGACCGGCCTCATCTGCTGCCTGACGCCCTCGCCGGACGGGTCGCTCCTGGCCGTCGGGGGCGAGGGCGGCTCGGTCACGCTCTGGGAAGTGGCCGGGCGCCGCGTGCGATCGGTCCTGCGGGGCCCGGCGGCTTCGGCAACCGTGCTGGACGTCGCATTCAACGCCGACGGGACGTTGCTCGTCGCGGGCCATCTCGAGCGGGACGCCCAGGTCTGGGAGATCGCCACCGGTCGGCACGTGCGCTCGATGCACAACCGCGACCCCTGGACCTCGCGTTCGGTGGACTTCACGCCCGACGGTCGGATGGTGATCGTCACGAACGACGGCGGGCTCCTGGTCTACGACCTCGAGACGGGTCAACGGCGGGACGAGCGCTCCCACGCGCTGAAGGGGCGCGGCGTCGGGGCCCTCTCTCACCGGGGCGGGACGCTCTTCGCCGGAGGCCTCGACGGGGCGATCCACCGGTGGGACGCGGACGACCTCCGGGATCAACCCCGCCTGCACCCCCGCCGGGGCTACCTGTTCCGGGTCGGGGTGCCCCGGGACGCGGGCCCCGGGGACGAGGCAGACCGCCCGTCCCGTCCCACGCTGGGGGCGGTCCGGGAGGCCGGGGGGACACTCCTGTGCGAGATCCTCCGCGACGGGGTCGTCCTACGGCAGCAGTCGGTTCCGATGAGCGACGTCCCGTCGGGCGGCCTGCTCCTGACTGCCGGCCGTGACGGGGATCGGCTGACCTTCCAGGTCAACCACCGGGAGCCGTTCGAGTTCCGGGACGAATTCGCCCCGGGCGTCGCCCCGGGCCTGCTGGGCCTGGAGTGGCCCGCCGGCGTGGGCCTGCAGCGCCTGCGGGCGAGCCGCCGGACGCTGCCCGAGGACCCCAAGCCCCTGGAGCGCGGCGACCACATGTTCGCCGATGGCCGCTACGCCGACGCCCTCGCGGCCTACCGCGAGCAGGTGATTGCATCGGAGCAGGAGATCGGCTCGTCCGGGTCCGATGCCGGCCAGCAGGCCCGGCACAAGCAGGCGCTCTGCCTGGTGGCGCTGGGGCGCGAAGATGAGGCCGCCCGCGACTTCGAACGGCTCGCCGCCGAGGAGGGCGACCGCTGGCCCGCCCTGGCCGCCTGCCAGCTCTGGCTCATCCACTTAGGCAAGGGCCGCACCGCGAAGGCGGGAGAGGTCTTCAAGAGCATCTCGAACCGCTATCCGATCGAAAAACTCGCCGCGCTGATCCCCGTTCACCAACGCGCCCGCATCGTCCGCGACACGGGCTACCGCGGCAAGTCGCTTGGCTTCTACAAGAGCGACCCCGGCCGCATCCCGGACCTCCGGGCCGCCATCGCGATCGCCGATTACTTCGAAGAGCGATCCTTCGCCCGGAACTCGCTGAAGTTCGCGCTGCTGCGGGCCTTCCGGGCGGAAGGCCGGGAGGACCAGGCCCTCCAGTACGCCCGGGAGCTCGTCCGGACGTTCCCCTTGGACCTGTCCCCGGTGGCGACCATCCCCAGCCTGGCAGAGCTCTCCTGGCTCTTGCGCCTGAACGGCGAGCCGGAGGAGGCCCTGCGCGAGCTGGACCGCCATCTCCTCGACGGGAAGGGGGATTGCCGCAAGGGGATGGAACTACTGTTGCTGGAGCGGGCGCGCGTGCTAACGGCCCTCGGGCGCCCGCAAGAGGCCGAGCGCGCCATCGAGGTGCTCTTCGGGCGCCTAGGTCGCGACCAGATCGATTTCGAGTATCAGGCCGCCAGCCTGGTGCGCGGGTTCCTCCGCGAGCGGCGCGGCGATGCGGAAGGGGCGATGTCGGCGTGGCGCCAGGGAATCCTCCCCGATGGTGCGGCCAACCCGGTCCACGGCTTCCAGTGGGCGAGCAACCTCGTGCTGCTGGGGCTGACCGGCGAGTTGACCGACGACCGCCTGGAGTCGCTGGTCGAGTCGCTGCTGGGCTACCTCGGGAAGGGCTCGCCGCTGCTGGTCATCCGCATGATGCAGATGCCCACCGCGATCGTCCGCGGAGCCTGGCAAACGCCGCGCGGCCGCGCGGCGGCGAGGGAGTTCGCCTTCCAAACGGGACCGTTCCGCGAGCACATCTTCATCCCCCCCGTGACCATCGGCTGCGAGTTCCTCCGTCAGTCGGCGCTGCTGGGCGAGGCATCGGACGACCAGGAGGCTCTGATCCGAGAGGTGAGCCTGCGGACATTCTCGGCCTTCGCCGATGGCAGCCTGAGCCAGCGTCAGCTGGTCCAGATGGCCATGGCCTGGGAGGGTGCGACCGGGTTCCTCGGCTGGTCGTCCGTCGCCCCGACACTCGACCCTGCCCGGCGCGGCCCGCTTGCGTTCCTGCTCGGGCACCGCCTCCTCCGCCTGGGGCGGAACGCCGACGCGAAACCACTCTTCCTCGCCGCCCGGGCCGATGCACGGCCCGGGTCCCCGTTGCGACGGGAGGCCGAGGCAGGGCTGGACCTGGCCGACGGCCTCCTGACCCTCCCGAGCAACCCGTTCGCACCGAACCCCACGGACAAGGCCGAGCCCGAGGGGACCAACGATCACAAGGTCGAGCCCAAGGAGACCAAGGACCAAGACCAGGAGGCGAGCGAGCGTAATCCGAAACTAGCCGGCACCCACCGCGATCGAGGCGTTGGCCTCGAACGCCGAGGCGAGCACGACGCCGCCATCGCCGAGTTCCGCGAAGCCCTCCGCCTCGATTCGGAGGACGTGTCGGCTCACTTCCATCTAGGCTGCGCCCTGTACTACGGTAAACACCAAGCCGATGAAGCCGAGCGCGAGTTCCGCCAGGTCACCCGCCTCAGGCCGGACTTCCCCGATGCCCACTTCCACCTCGCCGAGATCCTCTGCGTGGTGAGGCGGCAATACGACGCGTCGATCGCGGAGTCCACGGAGGCGATCCGCCTTCGCCCCGATTATGCAGAGGCCCACCTCAAGTTAGGCTACGCGCTGAATTGCAAAGGTCGGGCCGATGAGGCCGAAGCCCGATATCGGCTCGCGATCAGCCTGAAGCCGGATTTCGCCGAAGCTCATCTCGTTCTCGCGACCCTTTTGTATGTGCGGAATCGTGATCCGAATGGGACGATCGAGCAACTCCGCGAGACCCTCCGCCTCTGGCCCGACCACGCCGAGAGTCAGCTCCGGCTCGGCGTCTCGCTGTTACGCAAGGGGGACCTCGCGGAGGCCGAGACTGAGCTCCGGAAAGCCCTCGCGCTGGGGCCTGAGAACGCCGATGCCCATAACGAGTTCGGGGCCCTACTCGGTCGCCAGCGGAAGCACGATGCGGCCATCGCCGAATTCCGCGAGGCCCTCCGCATCGATCCCGTCCACGTCTGGGCCCGACTCAACTTGGTCACCACCTTGTTCTACGCCAAGAAAGATACAGTTGCGGCCGAATCCGAAGTCCGCACGCTGATACGCCAGCGGCCCGACTTGGCCCGTGCCCACTTCCACCTGGCCGAGATACTCCGCGCCCGTCGGCGCGACCTCGATGAGTCCGTCCGTGAATACCGCGAGGCGATCCGCCTTCGCCCGGACTATGCGGAGGCCTACCTCAGCCTCGGTGTCATCCTGCGGGCGCAAGGGAACCTGGACGCGGCCGGACCCGCGCTGCAGCAAGCGATCAAGCTCGCCCCGGGCAGCATCGAGGCCCGCAAGGAATACCAGGCATTTCTGAGCCAGACTTTCCCGGCGAACCCCTTCGTGCAGTGAACGGGTTCCATGAGCCTGACCGGCAGGTCCGTTGCACGCCGCCACGGTACCTTGTCTGATTCAGTCCTTTTACCCCAACTCGGCCGTCCCTAAGCGGGCCGAGTTGGGCATTCCTTCCATCGGGCCTGTACCGCATCTCAGGTAGCGTCCCAAATCTTGCCCAACACGAAAACTTCGGGACAGTTCCGGCGGTGCGTGATCCGCCCGGAAAGGCGCAGCCGCCACGCTTGCTTGCGTCCGGGTTCATCCGAAAATCTCCGGGTAGAACCAGCCTCCTGCGGATGGGCGCGTCGCATCAACGGGCGCCGGAAGACGCAGAAAGTGCGTCCTTCGAGACCGATCACGCACGAATCAGCCCTCCGAGGCTCTTGGTAGATGTCCTTCTGCCCCCCGGACGGCGCGTCCGCAGGGATTGACCCGACATCCTGGTCCAAGGGGTGTCCGACCCTCCGTCCGTCCTCGGCGAGGACCTCGGCCGCGGCCCGGGATCGGGCCAGCTCGACTGCACACGACCTCGACATCCCACGACTCGCCCTCCGCTCACCCCTGCCCACTGTGGCTCTGGACGTGCGATGCCGCCGTCGAATTCCTCCCGCATGGCAAGAAACCGCCGCCAACGCCGTGGCCCGTAGGACATCGCGCCTCGATCCGGCATAGATAGAAAAAGAGGAAGCCCACGCCCCGGCCGAGGCCGGGGGGAGGGCTGTAGTTTTTCATCTACGCGCCTTTGCTCCGGGGTCGGATGTCACCGCTCACGTAGCCGCCCAAGACCAGAGCGACGAGCGCCACCAGGAAGACGAGCCCGCTCCCCGTGAAGGCCCCGATGACGGCGGCGAGGATCAGGCAGCCGTTGAAGTACGCGACGTTGAGCTTCTGCCGGGCGCCCGCGGGCGAT
>JAABUS010006083.1_pt1 | contig 15016 bp, 10 predicted proteins | sample 5560161 | NCBI WGS metagenome assembly JAABUS01 (sample SAMN10711885, study PRJNA513376) | rock metagenome | isolation source: Antarctica rocks | place: Antarctica: Victoria Land, Trio Nunatak nord | collected 2016-01-04 | reverse complement strand
CCACCGTGTTCCAGATGCTGCTGCGCTTCTACGACCCGGCCGCCGGGCGCGTGCTGCTGGATGGCGTCGATGTGCGCGACGCCGACCCCGACGCGGTGCGCGCCCGCATCGGCCTGGTGTCGCAGGACCCGGTGATCTTCGGCGCCGACGTATGGGACAACATCCGCTACGGCCGGCCCGGCGCATCCGACGCCGACGTGCGCGCCGCGGCGCGGGCGGCAGCGGCGGGCTTCCTCGACGACCTGCCCCAGGGCTTCGACACCTTCCTCGGCGAGCGCGGCGTGCGCCTGTCAGGCGGTCAGCGGCAGCGCGTCGCCATCGCCCGCGCCATCCTGCGCGACGCCCCGGTGCTGCTGCTGGACGAGGCGACCAGCGCGCTGGATGCCGAAAGCGAGGCCGCCGTGCAGCACGCCCTCGCCGTACTGGCGCAGGGCCGCACGACCCTGGTGATCGCCCACCGCCTGGCGACGGTGCGCCGGGCCGACCGGATCATCGTCATGGACGCCGGCCGCGTGGTGGCGATGGGTCCGCACGACGCGCTGGTGCGGCAGGGCGGGCTGTATGCGCGCCTGGCCGAGCTGCAGTTCGCGGCGGCCTAACGGGCCGCGTTTTCAGCGCAGGACCATCGCATAGACGATCAGTGGCGGCAGCACCGCAACGCCGGCCAATGCCGCCATGGCCGGAACGGCGGCCAACCCGGCTCGCAGCCACCCGCCGCCCTGCAACCTGAAGGCCGGCAGGCTGAGCGCGAGAAAGGGCAGGATCGGCAGCAGGTAGCGGCCCGACGGCCCCTGCGCGGTCGCATTGCCCACCAGGGTCCAGGACAGGTACTGCGACAGGTAGATGCCGAGCACGCATGCCATGGCAGCGATGACGCCAAGCGCGAGATCCACCAGGCTTCCCTGCCTCGTTGCGCTTCGCCGGGCAACGAGATCGCACAGCAGCGCCGCGGGCACCGCCGCATACCATAGCGCATAGAGCATCCCGGGCAGCAGCACGTTCAGCCAGCCAAGCACGCCCACGGCGCTCGGAAGCAGGGCGGGATCGTGTACGATCGTGTTCCAGGGTATGGTCAGGAAGCGCAGCGGCTCGTCCAGCAGGATGGCGAGCTGCGCCGCTGCATTGGTCTCGTCGAACACTGCGGGGCGAGGCCCGAGCCAGAGCGGCCCGGCCTCGTAGGGCGGCTTGGAAAACGGCGTCGCGACGGTGGTGACTGCGAACCAGCCCCAAACCAGGCCAGGCAGCAGCAGGAGCCCGACCACGGCGGCGCGCAGCAGCAGCGGCCTGCGGTGGTCCAGCCACTCGCGCACCGGCGGCAAAGGCAGCAGCAGCAATGCCAGCAGCGGCGCGTAGGGCGGCTTGACAGCCACGACGCAGGCGAGCAGCAGCCCCGCCGTCCAATAGGCGGCGCTGCGCGGGAGCGCAGGCCGTGCCGTCGCGGGTGCGTCCGAGCGCGTCAGCAGCGCCCCCGCGAGCACGCTCGCCCCGATGATCAGGCCATCCTGATTGACCGATGCCGCGAGGCTGACGGTCATGGGAAACATCAACGTGCAGAACAGCAGCGCATGGCCACGCCGCGCAAGCAGCAAAGCGGCAAGGCCCAATGCGATGAAGCAGGCGATGTTGGCGAGGCGGGCCGCATAGGTTGCGACGAACGGTCCGGCGCCGGCCTGCTTGGCGATGCCCATGCCGACAGCCGCCGGGACATAGAACACCGGCGCGTAGATCGCCACGCTCGGAATTGGATAGAAGTACAGGAACCCTGCCCAACCCTGCGCCCTGGCCCGGGCCGCATCCTCCTGGATGGCTTTGTGCTGCTGTGGGCCGCTCTGCACGCCGAAGATCGCCTGGTCCACGTCCAGGCCAGCCCGGAGTTGGGTCTTGCCGTCCTCAAGGAAGAGCGCGCGCCGGCCGATCCACTGCCCATGCAGCAGGCTGGCGGCGCGCAGCACATGCGCCGGCTCGTCGGCGACCTGTCCCAGCGGCGTCAGCAGCGCGAGCATGATGCAGGTCGGCAGCGCTGCGGCCAAGAACAGCGATGCCAGCGCATGCTGAACGGACCAGGCATCGGCACGGGCGGCGAATGCCGCGGGCCTGCTGTGCCACGTCGAGGCCCGAAGGCGGTTGTCGTCCGTTTCGGCGCCGCTCACGACGCGAGGTCCTCGCCGAGCGGCGGCGCGGCAGGACGGACGACGCGGGCGACGAGCTGCCCGACCCGCAGCGTCAGCGTCAGGGTGGCGATAACGCCAAACGCCAGCAGCCAGCCCCGCAGCGGATTGCTGGACAACCAGACCGCCATGCCCGATTCGGCCAGCGTGCCGAGCAGGACGTAGCCGAACAGCGCCGGCATCGCCGCAAGGGTGCCGATGGTGTAGTCGCGCAGCCCGATCGAGGACAGGCCAAGCGCGTAGCTCGTCGCCGCAAACGGCATGACGGGCGAGACCCGCAGCAGGCAGGCGATGCGCCAGCCATCCCGCGCGATCATGCCGTCAAGTTCGCGCAGGCGGGATCGCCGCGCCAGGAACCGCGACACCGCGGGACGCAGCACGGAGCGGCTGAGTGCGAAGGCGAGCACCGCGCCGGCAAGCGTGCTGACGCCCGAAACCGCGAAGCCGGTGGGCAGCCCATACAGCACGCCCGCGGCGACGCCGAGCATGGAGGCCGGCAGGATGCCGCTCACCGCCACGAGGACCTGGACTGCGGCGAACAGGGCACGGCCCGCGCCGCCGAGGTCGCGTATCGCCTGCAGCCCGCCATCCGCCCAGGCGATCAGCCGGTCAGGCGAGTGCCCGGCGAGAACACCGGCCGCTATCAAACCCGCAGCGGCAAGGCAGGCGACGAGCCGGGCCCATCCCGTCCCACTCATGCCTGGGTGGCCTCATGCGGGTGCAGGCGCAGGTCGCCGCCGTCCGCGAACAAAGGCGAGCGCCCAAGGCCCATGCGCTGCAGCCGGAAGCTGACCGAGGTTTGCAGCACGCCCACCCCATAGATGGCGCTGCGCTGCAGGTTGATCGACGACGCCTCGGCAAAATACTTGGTGGGACAGGAGATCTCGCCGACGCGGAAGCCGAAGTAGAGCGCCTGCGCCAGCATCTGGTTGTCGAACACGAAATCGTCGGAACAGGCGTGCAGCGGCAGCCGCTCCAGCACCGCCCGGCTCCAGGCCCGGTAGCCGGTGTGGTACTCCGACAGCTTGGCGCGGAGCATGAGATTCTGCGCGAAAGTGAGCGCGCGGTTGGCGACGTACTTGTAAAGCGGCATGCCGCCGGCCAGCGCGCCCTGTCCCAGGATGCGGCTGCCAAGCACCACATCGAACTGGTCGGAGGCGATCATCGATGCCATCGCGGTGACCAGCCGGGGCGTGTACTGGTAGTCCGGGTGCAGCATCACGACGATGTCGGCGCCGCGATCGAGCGCGGCCTGATAGCAGGTCTTCTGGTTGCCGCCGTAGCCGCGGTTCCGGTCATGCTGCAAGGTGTGCAGGCCCAGGCTGCGCGCCACGGCCACCGTGTTGTCGCGGCTGGCGTCGTCGGTCAGGATGATGTCGTCGACGATGTCCTTGGGAATCTCGGCGACGGTCTGCCGCAAGGTCCGTTCCGCGTTGTAGGCCGGCAACACTACGGACACTCTGCGGTTGCTGATCAAGCGGACGCTCCAAAACTAAATCATATCCAGACTGACCAAGATCGCACGGTGCTGCGCAGAAAATCCAGGTGTGGATGCCAAACCGTGCGTTGGCCGGTTTTTATACCAACGTTCTTATATTTGCTCAACGCACCCTGCCGGTTGAAATCACTGGCTTTGTCATATCGTCACCCGCCGCATGGCTGCTCACGGCCACAGAGGCTTCCCCGCGCGACGCCGTGCCCGCCATGCGTCACGCGGTGGCGTCATAGGCCAGCTCGGTCATCATTCCAGTCGCCATGTGGAACAGGTTATGGCAGTGAAACAGCCACCGCCCGGCATTGTCCGCGTCGAACGCGACCGTCACCGACCCGTCCACCGGGACCAGGACGGTATCGCGCACCGCACCGGCCAGCGTGACGCCGTCCAGCCCGACCACCTGGAAATGGTGCCCGTGCAGGTGCATCGGGTGCGCCATCCTGCTGCGGTTCGTCATCTCCAGGACCACGCGCTGCCCCTTGGCGACACGCAGCGGGCGGTGGTCGGCCCAGGTCCGGTCGTCGATCGACCAGACATACGGCATCATCGCGCCGGTCAACGCCACCCGGTGCGTCACGCCAACGGGGGCCGGGGCGAGCGGCGCCTCCGCCATCAGCCGCCGTTCCCACGCATTGTCGATCGCGACCGCCGCGGCCTGCGCCATCGCGGGCAGCTTGCGGACTACGGCGCCGGCGGATGCCAGCACGATCCCGGTCCGAGCCCGGCTGCCCTCGCGCTGGGCCAGCACCGGGAAGGCGCCGCCAATGCCGGGAATAATCACCAGCAGGTCGAGCCGCTGCCCCTGCGCGAGCGGGAAGCGGCGGCCAGCCACTGGGCGCACGGGATTGCCGTCCACCGCCACGATGGTCGCCTCCAGCGCGCCGGTGTCGATCCAGAAGGCGGTCGTGGTGGCGCCGTTGATCAGCCGGAGCCGGACCCGCCCGCCGCCTGGCGCCCGGACCACAAGCGGATCGCCCAGGGTGCGGTCGTTGGCAAGATAGGCGTCATACTCGACGTCGTTGAGGTCCGGGCCGGCAGAATGCGCCGCCATATCCATGCCGGGCATCGCCTGGGTGCCGCCGGTGACGGAGGCGAGCAGTTCCGCCGGGTCGCGGAAGCTGAAGTCGTGCAGGAGCACCGTCACCTCCTGAACATCCGCCCGCACGTCCTGGGCCGTGCGCACGATCAGCGGCGCCGCCATCAGCGCCTGCTCCTGCAGGCCGTGATGCGAGTGCATCCAGTGCGTCCCGGGCCGGGCGGCGAAATCATAGGCCTGCGCGGCGCCTGTCTGGATGATCGCGCCGCCGGTCTCGGCGACACCGTCCTGCAGCACCGGCGGCGTCTGGCCATGCCAGTGCACGATCGTGGCCTCGCCGCAGCGGTTCAGGACGTTCACGGTGAACCGCTGGCCCGGCGCGAGCACCAGCCCCGGCGTGCCGTCCGGCTGACGGATGCCGAACACCGACGCCGCGCGGCCATCGACGTCGATCGTGCGCCGTTCGGCAATAAGGCCGATGGGTGGCATGGCGGCGGCACGGGCCGGCACAGCAAGCACCCCGGGTAGCAGGGAGGCGGCGGTGCCTGCCATGAGCCGACGCCTGGAGAGGGTGGTGTCCATGAAGGTTTCCGATCGGTTCGAAGATTGCTCGTTTCCGCGGTTCACAGCCGGGCCGCCCGCAGGCGCAGCGCGTTGCCGATGACCGATACGGAGCTGAGCGACATCGCCAGCGCCGCCACCACCGGGCTGAGCAGGATGCCGAACGCCGGGTACAGCACGCCTGCCGCCACCGGGATGCCGATGGCGTTGTAGGCGAACGCGAACACCAGGTTCTGCCGGATGTTGCGCATGGTCATCCGGCTGAGCGCCCTGGCCCGGGCGATGCCAGCGAGGTCTCCCTTCACCAGCGTCACCCCGGCGCTCTGGATCGCGACCTCGGTGCCGGTGCCCATGGCGATGCCCACGTCGGCCTCGGCCAGCGCCGGCGCGTCGTTCACGCCGTCGCCCGCCATCGCCACCACCTTGCCCGCGGCGCGCAGCGTGCGGACGATGCGGTGCTTGTCCTCGGGCAGCACGTCCGCCTCCACGTCGTCGATGCCGAGCTGGCGCGCGACGGCCGCGGCCGTGGTCCGGTTGTCCCCGGTCAGCATGACGACGTGGATGCCGTCCGCCCGCAGGCTGTCCAGCGCCGCCCGGGTGGTCGCCTTGATCGGGTCGGCGACCGCGATGATGCCGCCCGGCCTGCCGTCCACGCCGACGAACAGCGCCGTGGCGCCGGACCCGCGCAGCTCGTCCGCCCGCCCGGCGAGGCCGCCCAGACCGATGCACTGGTCCGCCATCAGCCGGGCATTGCCGAGCGCCACGGCACGCCCGCCGACGCTCCCGGTCACGCCCTTGCCGGTGATCGAACTGAAGCCAGACGGCTCCTCGGCGGCGATTCCCTGCTCCTTGGCGCTCGCGACGATGGCGGCGGCCAGCGGATGCTCGCTCGACCGCTCCAGGCTCGCGGCCAGCCGCAGCACGTCCTGTTCCGTCAGGCCCGGCGCCGGGACGACGGCGGTGACGCGGGGCCGGCCCTCGGTCAGCGTGCCGGTCTTGTCCACGACGAGGGTGGTGACCTTCTCCATCCGCTCCAGGGACTCGGCCGACCTGATGAGCACGCCTGCCCCGGCGCCCTTGCCGACCGCGACCATGATCGACATCGGCGTCGCCAGGCCCAGCGCGCACGGGCAGGCGATGATGACGACCGAAACCGCCGCGATCAGCGCGTAGGCGAGCGCCGGCGCCGGACCCCACACCGCCCAGCCGATGAAGGCCGCGAGGGCGATGGCGAGCACCGCCGGGACGAAGTAGCCCGCGACCGTGTCGGCCAGCTTCTGGATCGGCGCCCGGCTGCGCTGCGCCTCGGCGACCATGGCGACGATGCGGGACAGCATGGAGCCGGCGCCGACCGTCCCGGCCCGCACGATGAGCCCGCCGGCGCCGTTGACGGTGCCGCCGATCACCGTGTCGCCGGGTTCCTTGGGCGACGGCATGGACTCGCCCGTGACCATGCTCTCGTCCACAGCGCTGCGGCCGTCCAGGATCGCGCCGTCCACCGGGATGCCGTCGCCGGGGCGCACGCGGAGGCGGTCGCCGACCTGCACCTCGCCCAGCAGCACCACCTCGTCGTCGCTGCCGTCGCGCAACCGCCGGGCAGTCTTGGGCGCGAGGTTGAGCAATGCCCGGATGGCGCCGCCGGTCTGGTCGCGCGCCCGCAGCTCCAGCACCTGGCCGAGCAGCACCAGCACCGTGATGACCGCGGCGGCCTCGTAATACACCGGGACGATGCCGCCCATCGCGCGGAACCCTGCGGGGAATGCCCCTGGCGCAAAGGTGGCGGCAAAGCTGTAAAGATACGCAGCCCCCGTCCCGAGCGCGATCAGCGTGAACATGTTCAGGTGGCCGGAGCGCACCGACGCCCAGCCGCGCTGGAAGAACGGCCATCCCGCCCATAGCACCACCGGCGTCGCCAGCGCGAACTGCACCCAGGTGGACGTGGCGGGCGGCACGAGGTCGTGCAGGCCCAGCCCGGGAATGTGGCTGTCCATCTCCAGGATGAACACCGGCAGGGTCAGCGCGAGGCCGATCCAGAAGCGCCGTGTCATGTCGGCGAGCTCGTGGTTCGGCTGCGCCTCGGCGGTCGCCTCCACGGGCTCGAGCGCCATGCCGCAGATCGGGCAAGCGCCGGGACCGGCCTGACGGATCTGCGGGTGCATCGGGCAGGTGTAGATCGCGCCGGGCCTGGCGGGCTCCGGGACCGCTGTTTTCTTCAGGTAGCTATCCGGCGCGGCCACGAACTTGGTCCGGCAGCCGGCCGAGCAGAAATGGTACGTCGTGCCGCCATGCGCGAAATGGTGCGCCGTGGTGCCGGGGTTCACCCTCATGCCGCAGACCGGATCGATGGCGAGGTCGGCAACATCGGGCATGGTGGCGGCCTCGGGCGATTGCCGGACCGGCATGATTTAGCGCGCCGGCATCGGGTGCTTGGCCTGCCAAGCCTTGAACTCGCGGATCTCGCGCTCCTGGTCGGTGATGATCTTCTGCGCCATGCGGCGAATCTCCGGGTCCTTGCCGTCGCGCAGGTAGATGCGCGCCATGTCGATCGCGCCCTGGTGGTGCGGCAGCATCATGCTGACCAGGTCCTGGTCCGGGTTGCCGGTCATCGGGGCGCCCATCATGGCTTTGTTCATCACCTCCATCTGCCGCATCATTTCTGTGTGGTTGGCCGACATGGGCATCTCCTGGGCCATGCCCGGCTTCATGCCAGGCATGGCCGGCGCCTGGGCCAGCACGGGGCTGGCGGCAAGCATGGCGAACAGGCTGAGGCGGATCGTGGAGTAGGTCATCGTAATCTCCGTGTGGCTGCGGTTTCGTTCGGGCTGTCGTGGCCGTGCCTACCTCGCCGGCACGACGAACTTGACCTGGACGGGCTTGCCGCCCGCCGTCAGCGCCAGGACCGCGGTCACCCGGCCCGTCGCAGGCGCCGCGAGCTTGCCCGTGACGCTGTTGGCAGCGGCTGGGCTGAGGGCGACGCTTTGGGTCTTGCCGTCGATCAGGACCGTCGCCTTGCCGCCGAGCTGCGCCGCGGGGATCGGCTTGTTGGCCTCGTCGCTGACCCATGCGGTCACTTGGTCGCCGGCGACGCTCAGCTCCACCCAGTGCTCGCCGCTTCCCTCCGCCACAGAGCCGCCATGGGCGGGCGCCGGTGCGTCCCCGTGGGCGAAGGCGGCGGGGGATGCAAACAGCAGGGTGGTCGTCAGTGCAGCAACGCGGATGTCCATGGGAAGGGTCTCCTTGGAGGTTAGAACGCCTCGGCAGGCAGCAGCCCGTCGGCGTCGGGGGTCATCAGGCGCTCCAGCGGCTTGCGGCCGTACCTGAGGAACAAGGCGGGCGTCAGCAGCGTGTCGAGCAGCGTGGCGCTGATCAGCCCGCCGAAGATCACGATCGCCACCGGGTGCAGGATCTCCTTGCCCGGCGCGTCCGCCCCGATCATCAGCGGCAGCAACGCGAACCCGGCGGAGAACGCCGTCATCAGCACTGGCGTCAGCCGCTCCAGGCTGCCGCGCACCACGAGGCCAGGCCCGAACGCCTCGCCCTCGTGCAGCGCCAGGTTGATGTAGTGGCTGATTTTCAGGATGCCGTTGCGGGCGCTGATGCCGGTGAGCGTGATGAACCCCACCATGCTGGCGACCGACAGCGGCTGGCCCGACAGCCACAGCGCGGCGACGGAGCCGATCAGCGCGAGCGGCACGTTGCCCATGATGATCAGCGCCAGCACGGCGGAGCGGTAGCGGCTGTAAAGCACGGTGAAGATCAGCGCCAAGGACACCAGCGACAGCCCGGCAATCAGCCTGCCCGCCTCCTCCTGCGCCTGGAACGTGCCCTCGATCTGGATGAAGTAGCCCTGCGGCAGCGGCATGCGGGCGATCTCGTCGCGGATTGCCTGGATGACCCGGCCCTCGTCCGAGCCGTCGGTGTTCGCCTGCACCACGATGCGCCGGGTGCCGTTCTCCCGCAGGATTTGGTTCGGCCCGTCGTCGTCCACCACCTCGGCGAAGGTGCGCAGCGGCACCCGGCCGCGCGGCGTCTCGACCAGCATGTCGGCCAGCGCCTCCGTCGTGCGCCCGGCGTTCGACAGGCGCAGCACCACGTCGAAGCGCTTCTGCCCATCGACGACCTGGCTCTCGACCTTGCCGTTGCTGAGCTTCTCCAGCGCATCGGTCAGCGTCGCCGGCGTCACGCCGTACAGCGCGGCCCGGTCGTAGTCGAGCCGCACCTGCAACTGCGGCACCCGCACCTGGCGCTCGACCAGCAGATCGACCAGCCCGGGGATGCCCGCCAGCCGCCCGCGCAGCCCTTCCGCCAGCCCGCGCAGCGTGTCCACGTCCTCGCCGAACAGCTTGACGGCGATGGCGGCGTTCACCCCCGACAGCAAGTGCTCCAGCCTGTGGCCGATCGGCTGGCCGATGTTGAACGCGGCCGGCAGGATGGCGAGCCGCTGGCGGATGTCGGCCAGCACCGCCTGTTTAGGCCGGCCGGACGGGCGCAGATCGACGTCCATCTCGCTGGAGTGGACGCCCTCGGCGTGCTCGTCGAGCTCGGCCCGCCCGGTGCGCCGGCCGATGCTGCGCACCTCCGGCACCTGCATGATGAGCCGCTCGGCCACGCCGCCCAGGCGGTTCGATTCCGCCAGGCTGATCCCCGGGGTGAAGGTCATGCCGAGCGTCAGCGTGCCCTCGTTGAACGGCGGCAGGAACGCCCGCGGCAGCTTGGTCGCGGCAAATCCCGCGATGCCCACCGCCACCACGCACACGCCCACCAGCAGCCCGACCCGGTCGAACGACCAGTGCAGCAGCTTGCGATCGCCCCGCTTCAGCCAGCGGACGACGAAGCTTTCCTTCTCCGCCAGCCGCCGCATGCGCGGGATCAGGTAGTAGCAGAGCACCGGCGTCACCGTGACCGACGTGACCAGGCTGCCGACGATCGAGACGATGTAGGCGACGCCCAGCGGCGCGAACAGCTTGCCCTCGATGCCCGACAGCGCAAACAGCGGGATGAACACCAGGACGACGATCAGCGTCGCGTAGATGATGCCGGAGCGGACCTCCTGGCTCGCCGCCGCGACCACCCGCAGCACCGGCTGCTTGTCCCCGGCCTCCCGGTTCTCTTTCAAACGACGGAAAACGTTCTCCACATCGACCACGGCGTCATCGACCAGCTCACCGATGGCGATGGCGAGGCCGCCCAGGGTCATCGTGTTGATCGACAGGCCGAACGCCTTGAACACGAGCACGGTGAAGAGGATCGAGACCGGGATTGCCACGAGCGAGATCAGCGTGGTGCGGACGTTCAGCAGAAACAGGAACAGCACCACGGCCACGACCAGGACGGCGTCGCGCAACGCGGTCTCGACATTGCCGATCGATGCCTCGATGAAGTTGGCCTGACGGAACAGCACGGTGTCGGCCTTGACGCCCTCGGGCAGGGTGCGGCCTAAGGCGCCGAGCGCCGCCTCGATGCTGCGCGTGAGGCTCACCGTGTCGGCGCCGGGCTGTTTTTGAACGGACAGGATCACGGCGGGCTTGCCGTTGGCCCCGGCGTCGCCGCGCTTGAACCGGGGGGCGAAGCCGACGCTGGCGACCTGGCTCAGGATGATCGACTGGCCCTGCTTCGTCGCCACCACCAGGCTGCGCAGGTCCTCGACCCGGGTGGTGCGGCCGATGTTGCGGATCACGTACTCCGCCCGGTTCTGATCGACGAAACCGCCGCCGGAGTTGGCGCCGAACTGCCTGATCGCGCGCTCCACCTCGTCCAGCGACACGTCGAGCCGGGTCATCTGGGCGATGTCCGGCGTCACCTGGTAGGTGCGGACCTCGCCGCCGATCGGGATCACCTGGGCGACGCCGGGGATGGACAGCAGGCGCGGGCGCACGGTGAAGTCCGCCAGCTCGCGCAACTGCATGGGCGGGGCGTCGCCCGACATGGCGACCAGCATGATCTCGCCCATGATCGAGGTGATCGGCCCCATCTGCGGCACGACGCCGGCCGGCATCTGCTCGCGCACCGACGCCAGGCGTTCGGCGACCTGCTGGCGGTTGAGATACAGGTCGGTGCCGAAGTCGAACTCGACGTAGAGGATCGACAGGCCGACGCCGGAAACCGACCGCACCCGGGTCACGCCCGGCATGCCGTTCATCGCCGTCTCCAGCGGATAGGTGACGAGCTGCTCGACCTCCTCGGGCGCCATGCCCTCCGCCTCGGTCATCAGCGTGACGGTCGGGCGGTTCAGGTCCGGGAACACATCGACCGGCAGGCGGGTCAGGGTCCAGCCGCCATAGCCGATCAGCACGGCGGCGGCGACCAGCACGAAGACGCGGTTCTTCAGGCTCGCGGTGACCAGAACGTTGAACAGCACGCCCATCAGCGGACCTGGTTCAGCAGGTCGGCGCCCTGCACGACGATGCGCTGCTCGGCCTTCAGCCCGGCCAGCACCAGCACGTTGCCGCCGTCCAGCGGCTGCAGGCGGACCGGGCGCGGCACGAACCGCTCGGCGCTCACGTGGTCCCACACGGCCGAGCCGCCGTTCGGCATGCGGACGACCGCGGTCCGGGGCAGGGCGAAGCCGCTCTCCTGCGCGGCGACGTTGGCGATCACCGTCACCGGCGCGCCGACCGTGAGGCTCGCCGGCGGGTTCTCGATCAGGAACTGCAAGGGGACCGCGCCCTGCCGGAGAATGAGCCCGCGGCCGATGAACCGCACCGCGATCGGCGTGCCGTCGGTCGCACGGGCGGACGCGCTGGTCATCTGCGCCGCGACGGCCGGGTCGAAGGCGATGGCCTCGATCCACAGCCGCTTGGGATCGACGATCTCGAACAGCACGTCCTTGCTTTCGACCACCTGCCCGGTCGTGACGTTGGCGACCGAGACGACCCCGGACACCGGGGCGCGCAGCACCTCGCCCTGCACCAGCGTCGGCGACAGGGCCGAGCGCCGGGCCTGCGCGCCCGCCAGCTCGGACCGCGCGTCGTCGATCTCCTTGCCGGCGACGCTGCCGGCCAGCGCGCCGAGCCGGGCCACCCGCTGCTGGGCGATGCGGATCTGCGCGTCGAGCTCGGCGACCTGGGCCTGCAGCCCGCCACGCTCTACTCCGGTGATCACCGGGATGACGGTGGCGAGCGCGTCGCCCTTCTGCACGGACTGGCCGACGTGCGCGAGATCGCTCCCGGCGGGCTGGACGCGGCCGGTCTGCGTGCTCTGCACCCGTCCGGCCGTGGCGGGGTCGGCGATCACCTGGCCGATCACCTGCACCGTCCGGGCCGATTGCGTCTGCGCGGCCAGCGTCGTGCGGATCGCCAGCAGCCGCTGGGCGTCCTTCGGCATGGCGACGCTGCCATCGGGCAGGCGGCGCGGCGTATCGGAGGCGATCGTCGCCGGGGCCGGTCCGTCGACGTCGTCCACGCCGCCATGCGCGAACGCCGCGCCAGCCGCGACGACGCCGACCAGCAGCACGGCCGCGCCGGACACCGCGCGCCACCGCCCCCGGGCGCGCAGGGCGACGACGGTCAGCATCCCGAGCACGAACGACAGCGCGGCCGTCACCGCGCCGCGCCGTGCGCCGAGCACGTTCTCAACCAACCCGCCGCCCGGCGCTGCCGCGGTGTGCGGGGCCTCCGGGATGTCGATGCTGGCGGTCAGCAGGTCGCTCGCGTCGCCGGCGCTGACCGTGAAGGTGAGGTTGTGCTGGCCGGCATGCCCGACCCAGGGCGCATGGATAAGATAGGTGCCGTCCTCCTGCGCCTCCGCTTTCACGAAGCCATCCCCCTCCGCGACCTCGACGGCGCCGTCGGTGATCGGCTCGTTGGTGGCGAAGCGGTCGAGGGTGATGACCAGCGCCTGGCCCCGGGCGACGGCCACCAACTCGAACTCGGCCGATGCCGCCTCCGCCCGGGGCACGGCGCCGGCCGGGGCCGTCGCGGCAGGCTCCGCCCCGTCATGGCCCGCATGGGCGAAGGCCGGAGTCTGCATCGACACCAGCAGGTCGAGCGCCAGGCCAGCCAGCAACCGGATGGGCGCAGGGATCGTCCTCATGGCATCAATCCCAAAGCCTGGTTCAGTCGTCCGCGGGCCTGGCGTGCCCCGACATCCGCCCGCTCGCGCGCGGCATCCGCCTGGAAGGCGAGGGTGCGGGCGCGGATCAGGTCCGCCAACGGCGTGTTGCCCTCGGCGAACGACCGCTCGAACAGGCTGCGCTGCCGCTCGAACACCGCGGCCCGCTTGAGCGCGAGGTCGCGCGTCGCCACGGCGCTCGCCTGCTCAATGCGGGCGCGGCTTTCGCCGCCGCCGAGCTCGCGCTCCAGCCGGGCGAGCATCGCAACCGCGTCGGTGTACTCCACCTCGGCCGCCGCACGCCGTGGCGCGTTGCGCGTCTCGGTCGCGAACGGGATGCGGAGCTGCATGCCGAGCGAGTGGTCATAGACGTTGCCGTTGATGTCGCGCATCCGCCGCCCGACCAGCGCGACCTCCGGGCTATCGCGCGTCTGGATGCCCGCCAGCTCCCGGTTGGCCTGCGCCACCTGCACGGCGCGCTGTGCCTCGGTCACGCGCGGGTCCGTTGGCCGGGCGGCGGGCGGGGCCGCCTCGTTCAACGCCGCGGTCTGCGGCTCCAGCCCGGTCAGGGTGCGGTACTCGATCCGCGATGCGTCCAGGGCAGCGGTTTTCTCGGACAGCGCGGCCTCCGCCTCGATCCGGTCGGCGCTGGCAACCAGCAGCTCGGCCTCGGCGACGTCGCGGCCGCGCACCCGGCGGGCCAGGTCGGCCTCCAGCACGCGGGCATCGCGCAGCCTGGCCTGGCTGGCCCGCTGCTCGGCCTCCGCGACCGCGACCGCGGCAAGCGCCTCGCGGACCTGGCCCGCGACCTCCAGCAGTTGGCGCATCCCCTCGGCTTCAAGGCGGGACAGGTCCGCGTCGGCCGCGCGGACCGAGGCGGTGCCCTCTCCCGGAAGCCAGATCTGCGTGCCGAGCGACAGCTCCGCATCGCGCGCGTTGCGGTTGCGGATGACCTGGTCGGTGACATAGGCAACGCCCAGCGAGGGCGCGCCGGGCAGGAACGCGCCGGCCGAGCGCTGCTTGGCGGCAACAAGCGCCTTCCGGGCCGCCGCACCCTGCAGCCCCGCATTGCGTGACACCGCGGCATCCACGGCGGCGCGCAGCACGCGGGAGGCCTCCACGGGGTCAAGCAGGCGAACGGCGGCTGCCCGCGCCGGTGCACGGGCGGCGGCGCCATGGCTGCTGCGCTGCTGCGGACCGGCCTGCGACGTCGCATCGAGCTCGTTCAGGCCCGGCCCGCCGGTGCCCGGCAGCGGTCGCAACGGAGCCGGGCGCGGCGCCGCCGCACTGGGCAGCGGCGGGACCGCCACCGGCGCCCTGCCTGAACCCGGCCCGCCCAAGGCGCTCGGGCCGGGCGCCAGAAGCGGCGACTGCGACTGGGCGGACGCCCCCGCGTGCAAAAACGGCAGCAAGGCCAGCCCAAGCCGCCATGCCCCCATGCCGAAATAACGCTCTGTAGCTGGTCGCCAACCGAGTGCCATATCCCTGATCTAGCGACCGTATGGGTGAAGCGCTCGTGTCAAAGTGTGTCAGCACGGCCATCCCTGCGGCATAGTGCGCAGGGCTTGGTCGCAGGAGGCGGAATGATACCAGTTGTCATAACGGCTGACTCTGATGTGATCCCGAGCTCAGCTGAAGTGTGATTCCCTTCTGATCGGTTCGACGGAGGAGGGAAAGCTATGGGAGCACGCGGCTTGGTGATCCGGG
>JAABUS010006082.1_pt1 | contig 15019 bp, 15 predicted proteins | sample 5560161 | NCBI WGS metagenome assembly JAABUS01 (sample SAMN10711885, study PRJNA513376) | rock metagenome | isolation source: Antarctica rocks | place: Antarctica: Victoria Land, Trio Nunatak nord | collected 2016-01-04 | reverse complement strand
TCGTCCACCATGCGCAAGCTGAGCGGAAAGCGGAAGTAGAGCCGCACGGCACGGCTGATAATCTCAGCCGGGAAGCGGTCACCGGCGTAGGTCAGGCAGGCAGGTGTCGTCATCCCGCCCGCCTACCCCCCCTAGCCGCATCCCACAAGCCGGCTAGCCGACAAGTTGACGGTGCCCGCGCCGACGCGGCAAAGCCTTGCGTGGCACTTTCATTGCGGCCCTGGTCGCATGATGCAGCCATCACCCCGAAACCCAATAAGAGCCACCCTGGTTTTCGGGCGAATGTGGCCGTATCCTCTTGTCGCGTTGCAGTTGATCGTGAGAATGGCGCTGTTCGTGGCGGTCGCCGCACTTAACCTTGCGAATCGAAGACCTGTAATTCTCAGGTTTGCTGCAATCCGGCCCAGTGACCGCGAAGGTTTGCAAAATGGCCATCTGCCACCGTGCGGGACGGGCAGTTCGTTATCGCTGCAAGAGTGAGAAGAAGCCGGCGGCGAAAGTCCGCAGCGGCTCCCCGTTGTGCTCCAGCTTGGCCCGAAGAACAGCGCCCTCCCAACCGATCCAGAAAAACGCCGCGAGTTGGTCGCAGTCGTGGGTGGGCACGATCTGGCCGGCGGTCACCGCGCGGCGCAGGCATTGAGCGGTCCGGTGTTGCCAGTCGGAGAAGACGTCGACGAGTTGCTTTCTGAACGACTCCGGCAGTGCGTTCATCTCCTGCCCCAGGTTGCCGATTAGGCAGCCCCGCGTATAGCCGAAGCGGGCCATCCCGGCATCGGCACCGATGGTGAACTCCCTCATCCGGTCGAGCGGCGTCCTGCTCTCGTCCAGGAACACAGCATCCAACCGCTTGGCGAAGTAGGTGGCATAGCTGCCAATCAGCTCGGAGCCATACGCTTCCTTGCTTCCGAAGTAGTGATAGAACGACCCTTTCGGCACGCCCAGCTGCTGCAGGATCTCCTCGATGCCGGTGGCCGAGAACCCCTTCTCCGTCAGAGCGACAACTCCCGCCCTCACGAGCGCGTCGCGCGTCTCGCTATAACCACCTGCGGACTTTGGTGGTCGACCACGGCGGCGAGGGGCAAGTCCTAACTCCATGACGAGTAATTCGACCGACCGTCTCTTAATGTCAACATTGGTCGGTGCGTGCTGCGGCAACGGCAACCGGCTGGCCGCAGCTTCCGCCATGCCCGAATTCGCAGCCGCCAATACCCGCCGCTTGCGAAGAGCGGCAGCGCCGTTGCCCGAGCTTAGGAAAGATCTGCCCGCCACCTGCGAGAGCAAGGGCTGAGGATGGAAAGACCCTATCCCCGCTTGCTGGGCGCCGCTCAACGACACGGCGACGCCGTGTCTGATCTACCTCACCCGATGCTCACCACGACGCGGCCGCGAACCTCGCCTGCCAGGATGCGCGGCGCCATGCCGATAACCTCGTCAAGGCCGATGTGCTGGGTCATGCCCGCGAGCCGGCCGCGGTCGAGGTCCTTTGCCAGCCGCGTCCAGGCCTCGGTGCGCAGCGGCATCGGGCACATCACGCTGTCCGCCCCCAGCAGCGACACGCCGCGCAGGATGAACGGCGCGACCGATCCTGGGAGGTCCATGCCCTGGGCCAGGCCGCAGGCCGCGACGGCGCCATCCCGCCTGGTCTGCGCCAGCACGTTCGCAAGCGTGTGGGACCCGACGCTGTCGATCCCGGCTGCCCAGCGCTCCTTGCCAAGCGGCTTCCCGGGTGCGGACAGCTCGGCACGGTCGATCACCTCGGATGCGCCCAAGCCCCGCAGGTAGTCGGCCTCCGACGCGCGCCCGGTGCTCGCGATCACGCGCCAGCCGCGCTGCGCCAGCAAGGTGATGGCCACGGAGCCGACCCCGCCTACGGCACCCGTCACCACCACCGGGCCGGCCTCTGGCGTCAGGCCATGGCGCTCCAGCAGCAAGACGCAGAGCATGGCCGTGAACCCCGCGGTGCCGACCGCCATCGCCTGGGCCGCGTCCATCCCGTCAGGGATGCGCACGGGCCACCCGGCGGGAACCCGGGCGAGTTCGGCGAACCCGCCGAAATGGCCCTCGCCCATACCCCAGCCGGTCACCAACACCCGATCGCCGGGCTGCCACGCCGCGTTCGTGCTCTCCTCCACAACCCCGGCCAGGTCGATGCCGGGGATCATCGGGAAACGGCGGAAGATCGGGGCCTTTCCGGTCAGCGCGAGGCCATCCTTGTAGTTGAGGGTCGAATGGCTGACCCGGATCGTGACCTCGCCGGGCATCAGGCCCGCTGGGTCGAACTCGGCGACCCGGGCGGGCTGGTCTTTTTCGACAACGATTGCCTTCAAGCGCGTAGCTCCTGGTTCGTGTGGTGATGCGAAAGGGTTGGGCGGAAAGAGGGTGGCACGGATATCGACGAGCACCTTCGGGTCTTCGATCGTGGCGGGCGGCACGGGATCTCCGCCGTCCGCGATCGTCCGGATCAGGCCGCGCAGGATCTTGCCCGACCTGGTTTTCGGCAGCCTGTCTACGACGCAGACGTTGCGGAACGAGGCCACCGGACCGATCTGCGACCGCACGAGGGCTACCAGCTCGGCCGTGAGTTCATGGTGGTCGTCGGCCGCGCCCGCCTTCAGCACCACGAAGCCGAACGGGACCTGCCCCTTGAGGGCGTCGGCCGCGCCGACCACCGCGCACTCCGCGACGCTCGGGTGCTGGGCGAGCACCTCCTCGATGCCGCCGGTGGACAGGCGATGGCCGGCGACGTTCATCACGTCGTCGGTCCGGCCCATGATCCACACGTCGCCCTGCTCGTCGATGCGGCCCGCATCGCCGGTGCGGTACCAGCCGGGGAACTCGGCGAGGTAGCTGCTACGGAACCGCGCATCGTCGTTCCACAGCGTCGGCGCGCAGCCCGGCGGCAGCGGTAGGCGGATGGCGAGGTTGCCAACGGTCCCGCCCCTCGGCTGTTCGGCGCCGTTGTCGTCCAGTACGGCGACGTCGTAGCCCGGGCACGCCCGCCCGCCCGCGCCCACCTGCGTCGGCAGGTGCCCGGCCCCTCGCAGGCTCGCCGTGATTGCCCAGCCGGTCTCGGTCTGCCACCAATGGTCGACCACGGGACGTCCGAGCAGTTCGCCGATCCAGGAGGATGTCGGCGGGTCGCAGCGTTCCCCGGCGAGGTACAGCGCCTGCAGGTTCGACAGGTCGTGCCCGCGGACGAACTGCCCCTCCGGATCCTGCTGCCGGATGGCGCGCAGCGCGGTCGGCGCTGTGAACAGCACGTTGACCCGGTGCTGCGCGCACACCCGCCAGAACGCGCCGGGATCGGGCGTGCCGACCGGCTTGCCCTCGTAGACGATGGTCGTGAGCCCGGCGAGCAACGGCGCGTAGACGATGTAGCTGTGGCCCACGACCCACCCCACGTCGGACGCGGTCCAGATCACGTCGCCGGGCTTCAGCCCGTAGACCATGCCGATGGAGTTGTGCAGCGCCACGGCATGCCCGCCATTGTCGCGCACGACGCCCTTTGGCTTGCCCGTCGTGCCAGACGTGTAAAGGATATAAAGCGGATCCGTTGCGGCCACCGGGACGGGAGGATGGGGCGCGGCGGCCGCCACGGCCGCCTCGAAATCGTGGTCCCGCCCGGCCAGCATCCGCGCCTCGAGCATCGGACGCTGCAGTATGAGGCACGATTGGGGGGGCGCGGCGCTTATGGCGATGGCTTCGTCCAGCAGCGGCTTGTAGGCGACGACGCGGTTGGGTTCGAGGCCGCACGAGGCTGAAATGACGACCCGCGGCTTGGCGTCGTCGATGCGCTTGGCCAGTTCCGGCGCGGCGAACCCGCCGAACACGACGCAATGCACCGCCCCGAGACGCGCGCAGGCCAACATCGCGACGACCGCATCCGGCACCATGGGCATGTAGACGATGACGCGGTCGCCCTTCACCACGCCCAGCGCGGCCAGCGCGCCGGCGAGCTTCGCGGTCCGGTCGCGGACCTCCCGGTAGCTGAGATTTTCGATCACGCCGGCCATCGGGCTGTCCCAGATGATGGCGGCCTGTTCGCCGCGTCCCGCCTCGACGTGACGGTCCAGGCAGTTGGCGCTCGTGTTCAGAATGGCCCCTGTCAGCCAGCGTCCGTAGGGCCCGGCCTTCGCATCGAAGACGCGATCCCATCGACGCTCCCAGTCGATCCGGTTGGCCGCCGCCTCCCACCAGCTGGCGGGGTCGGCGCGCCACGCGCCGTAGATCGCGTCGTAGCCAGAGTCGAGCGTCATCGGCGCCGTCCCTCCCCATCGGTTGTTGCGCTCGCAGGTTGGATCGAGGATCTCCGGGCAAGCGTTGACAGTTTCTAGACGATCGGTCTAATAGAAATCCATGCTGTTGGCAAGGTCCTGAACACCATGGTTCGTTGCAGTCCCGGGCGGGGCGACCGAGGCGTCCGATGCCGGCAGGCTTTGGGTAGGGTTGGTGCGAACCGCGAAGACTTGGCCGGCTCCGTGCATGACCTGCCTGTTCTTACGGGTGCCGCCCGATGAAGCCCTTCCACGTCCACGTCCATCCATCGAAGGCCGGCCTGCCACGCGAGGAGCAGCTCGCCTGGAAGATCGCGGCCGTCGCAGCCGACCCGGTTGCGGTGCCGGACGGCACGGCAGAGATGATCGTCAACCGAGTGATCGACAACGCGGCCGTCGCCATCGCCAGCGTGAACCGTCACCCGTGCATGAGCGCCCGCGACATGGCATTGGCACACCCGGCGGCGCCGGGCCGGGCGGGGGCTACGGTGTTCGGCATGGAGGCGGGCGTGCGCGTCAGCCCGGAATGGGCGGCCTGGGCCAACGGCACGGCCGTGCGCGAGCTGGACATGCACGACACGTTCCTGGCCGCCGATTATTCCCACCCTGGCGACAACATCCCGCCGATCCTAGCTGTTAGCCAGCACTTGAACCTGGATGGGCAGGCGCTGATGCGCGGGCTCGCGACGGGATACGAGATCCACATCGACTTGGTGCGCGGCATCTGTCTGCACGAGCACAAGATCGACCACATCGCCCATCTGTGCCCGGCGCAGGCCGCCGGTATCGGCACCATGCTGGGCCTAGACACGCCCACCATCTTCCAGGCCGTGCAGCAGGCCGTGCACGTGAGTTTCACGACGCGGCAGTCGCGCAAGGGCGAGATCAGCTCGTGGAAGGCCTATGCCCCTGCCCACGCCGGCAAGCTGGCGATCGAGGCGGTGGATCGCGTGATGCGCGGCGAAGGGGCGCCGTCCCCGATCTACGAGGGCGAGGACAGCGTGATCGCCTGGATGCTGGACGGCCCGAAGGCGAGCTACGCCGTGCCGCTGCCCGAACCCGGCGAGGCCAAGCGCGCCATCCTGGACAGCTACACGAAGCAGCATTCGGCGGAGTACCAGAGCCAGGCGCTGATCGATCTCGCCTTCCGCATGGGCAAGCAGGTGCACGACTGGGAGCAGGTGGACGAGGTGGTGATCGAGACCAGCCACCACACGCACCACGTCATCGGCACCGGCGCCAACGATCCGCAGAAGTTGGACCCCAACGCGTCCCGCGAGACGCTGGACCATTCCATCATGTACATCGTCGCGGTGGCGTTGCAGGACGGCACTTGGCACCACGTCCGGTCCTACGCTCCCGAGCGCAAGCAGCGGCCCGACACGATACGGCTGTGGCACAAGATCCGCACGGTCGAGGAGCCGAAGTGGACCGAGCGTTATCATGCCAAGGACCACAACCAGCTCGCCTTCGGCGGCCGGATCACCATCCGCATGAAGGACGGCAGCGAGACGACAGACGAGATGGCGGTGGCCAACGCGCATCCGCTGGGCGCGACGCCGTGGAAGCGCGCGGACTATGTGGGCAAGTTCCGCTCCATGACGGAGGGCTTGATCGAGGAGACTGAGGCCAAGCGGTTCCTCGAAGCCTGCGAGGCGCTGCCGATGCTGAAGGCGGGCGAACTGTCCCGGCTGCATGTGGCGATGCCGACCGGCACCGTCCGGCAGGGTCGGCCTGCCATATTCTGAGGAGCAGGTGATGTCCGATACGCAGGCTGACTTGAAGCCGATGCCCGAAGGGGCGCCCAAGCCCAAGAAATCTGTCGCCCTGTCCGGCGTCACGGCCGGCAACACCGCCCTGTGCAGCGTCGGCCGCACGGGCAACGACCTGCACTACAGCGGCTACGACATCCTGGACGTCGCCGAGACGAGCGAGTTCGAGGAAGTCGCCTACCTGCTGGTGCACGGCCGACTGCCCAATATGGCGGAACTGGCGGCCTACAAGGCGAAGCTGCGGGCACTCCGCGGCATCCCCGTCGCCGTCCGCCACGTGCTGGAGGCCGTGCCGGCGGCAACCCACCCGATGGACGTGATGCGGACGGCGGTGAGCGCAATGGGGTGCGTGCTTCCGGAGAAGGACGACCACAACCATCCCGGCGCGCGGGACGTCGTCGACGGGCTGATGGCCAATCTCGGCTCCATGCTGCTGTACTGGTTCCACTGGTCCCGGCACGGGCGCCGCATCGTCGTCGAGACCGACGACGACAGCATCGGGGCGCATTTCCTGCACCTGCTGCACGGCCATCCCTGCGCCCCGGAGTGGGAGCGGGCGATGCACACGAGCCTGATCCTGTATGCCGAGCACGAGTTCAACGCGAGCACCTTCACCGCCCGCGTCGTCGCTGGGACCGGCTCGGACATGCACTCGGCGCTGACCGCGGGCATCGGTGCGCTGCGCGGCCCGAAACACGGCGGCGCCAACGAGGTCGCCCTCGACATCCAAAGCCGCTACGCCGACGCCGACGCCGCCGAGACGGATATCCGCGCCCGGGTGGCCGACAAAGAAGTGGTGATCGGCTTCGGCCACCCCGTGTACACCATCGCGGACCCGCGCAACGCCGTCATCAAGGGGGTGGCCCGCCGCTTGTCCGAGGCGTCCGGCGGCATGCGCGCGTTCCAGGTCGCGGAGCGGATCGAGGCGGTCATGGCCGAGACGAAGCGCATGTTCGCCAACCTCGACTGGTTCAGCGCCGTCTCCTACAGCCAAATGCGGATACCAACGGCGATGTTCACGCCGATCTTCGTCATCGCCCGCACCTCGGGATGGGGCGCGCACGTCATCGAGCAGCGGATCGACAACAAGATCATCCGTCCTGCCGCCAACTACACCGGTCCGGAGGACCTCGCCTTCGTGCCGCTCGCACAGCGGTAACGCGGGTGCCGTCGCGATCCATACCTGAAGGAGAACCGGAATGGTCTACCTCGTAGCCGACAGCCTCGACACCACGCCCGCGGGTCATCGCTTCCGCGCGCTGGTGGAGGCGGGCGGGCTCCTGCAAATCCCTGGCGCCCACAACGGCATGTCCGCGCTGCAAGCCAAGGTCGCCGGCTTCGACGCGCTCTACCTGTCCGGCGCCGCGATGACGGCCAGCATGGGCCTGCCGGACCTGGGCATGATCACGGTGGACGATGTCTGCTTCTTCATCCGTCAGGTCGCGCGTGCGGGCGGACTGCCGCTGCTGGTGGACGGCGACACTGGCTACGGGGAGGCGTTGAACGTGATGGCGATGGTGCGCAGCTTCGAGGACGCCGGCGCCGCGGCGGTGCACATCGAGGACCAAATCCTGCCCAAGAAGTGCGGCCACCTCAACGACAAGCGTCTGGCCGACGCTCACGACATGGCGAACAAGGTGGCCGCTGCCCGCAAGGCCCGTCGCCACCTCTACGTCATGGCCCGAACCGACGCGGCGGCCAGCGAGGGCATGGACGGGGCCGTGGCGCGCGCCCGGTTGTACGTCGAGGCCGGCGCGGACGCGATCTTCCCCGAGGCGCTGGACGATGCCGAGATGTTCCGCGAGTTTGCGCGCCGGATGCCGGGCGTACCACTTCTCGCGAACATGACGGATTCTCGCGAACATGACGGAGTTCGGGCGCACGCCATTCTTCACCGCAGCCGAGTTCGAGGCGATGGGCTATCGCATGGTGATTTGGCCCGTGAGCAGCATGCGCGTATCGGCCAAGGCCACCGAAAGCCTGTACGCCGCCATCCGGCGTGACGGCGGTACGCACAACCAGCTCGACCGGATGCAAACCCGTGCCGAGCTGTATGCGACGATCGACCTTCCCGCCTACGAGGCGCTCGACCAGAGCATCGTCAGCACCGTAATCCCGCACGGGATGGCCCAGGATCCAAGCGCAGGAAGGTCGTCGCCCTGATGGTCACAACCAGGCACAGCTGATCTCTCCTAATCTCAGGCGACCCGACGCGCCGCGCCGTCGATCGCGACCCATTTGCCACCCGTGATCATGCGTCGGAAGTAGGCCGAGGCGAGCAACTCGTGAGTGCCATCGTAACGTGGCCGTTGCGGTAGCCGTGCCCTGCCAAGCAGGGCGCGCATGCCATCGCGCATTCGGCCGTCCTGCCCTCGGCGTGGTAGGGGGAAGCGGAACAGCTTGGCAAAGGTGTGGTGGCGCGTCAGCAGCGGCTCGGCGCGGAGCACGTCCGCCATCATCGCAACCGGGTCGGCACGGCTGCTGTAGCTGGGGTTGCGGTAGCAGTGGATGCCGTTGGCGAATTCGGAATTGGCAGTTTGTTCACGGCGTCGCTGAGTCTGTGGACCCTGTTTCGCAGCGATCGAGGACGGGTCTGCTCAGCTTCCCAATGCACGTCATGCTGGTGTGGGCGAATTCGCCAACGGTATCAGCAGTGGAACCGAAACTGCATTTCAGCCGTCGTCGAGTTGGGCTCGAAGGCCCATCGCTACGAAAACGTACGTTCTGATGTCTGTTTTCAATGATGGAGGCCAGGTGTCACCACCCGCTTGCAGCGGTGACCGGTGCCGATATGGGCGCGCAGGGGAAGAGGCGGGCCTGTAGACGTCGGTGATCAAGCTCTGATGCGCGGGTTGGCTACCGCAGTTCCGAATATGCGTCCGAGGCGGTCCCAGTCTAAGAGCGGGCGTCGGCGATGCCGGCCACATAACGTACGCCGGGAGTTCCTCTGCCGTGGCCCTGCCCCCACCCTTGCGCGCGAATGCGTTGGTATGGGTCGTGCAGCCTACGCCGTCTGCACCTCCTTCCCGATTCCCCATACGAAGCCTGCGAGCTCGCGGGCGAGGGCGGCTACGGTCACCGTCAGCTTCTTGCCCCGGCCCGATAGCGCGCGGTAGCGGGCGCATAGGCGGGTCTGCGCTTTGGCCGCGATGTCGCGCACGGCGGGCGCCACGCGCTCGTGCTGGGCGAGCTTGGCGCGGCCGGTGCGGGGCAGGTGGCGGTAGCTCCACGCACCCTCGATCAGCGTGCGCCGGACCCGGCCGTTGCCGGCCTTGGTGATGCCGAGCCGGTGCACGCTGTCGCCGGTCGAGCGCTCGCCCGGCACGAGGCCCAGGTAGCCCATGAGCTGGCGCGGGCTGTCGAAGCGGCGCATCGCCGATCTCGGCCATGATGGTGACAGCTCCGATCGGCCCGACCCCGCGCAGTATAGGACGAACTACCCTGGCCCAACGACGGCATGTCAGGTTGCAGCACTTTGTTGCCAGCACGGCCTGGGACGATGGGCCGCTGTGGACGGTGCTGGCTCAGCAAGCGGACGGGGCTGGTGGGCGGCGGGGCGGCGCATCTCGTGGTTGACGACACGGCGCTGCCCAAGAAAGGCACGCTGTCGGTGGGCGTGGCGCGCCAATACTGCGGACAGTTGGGCAAGCGCGCGAACTGCCAGTCGTTGGTGTCGCTCTGCCTGGCGCAGGGCGAGGTTCCGGTGCCGGTGGGCTTGCGGCTGTTCCTGCCTGAAGAGTGGACGGGTGATGCGGGGCGTTGTGCCCGGGCCGGCGTGCCGGAGGCAGCGATGACGCCCGCGAGCAAGGGCGAGATCGCGTTGTCCGAGTTGGACCGCGTGAGGGCGACAGGCCTGCGGTTCGGTTGCGTGCTGGCCGACGCGGGCTATGGTGCCAGTGCCGCATTCCGCCACGGCCTCGATGCACGGGGCCTGTCCTGGGCTTTTGGTGTTCCCAAGAACCAAGAGGTGTATGGCATCGATGTGCGGTTGGTGCCGCCTCAAGGCCGTGCCCGCAAGCCGGTGCCCAGCGAGGAGCCGCGTGCTGCTGAGGATTTTCCTGGCCGACCGGCCATGGCGGCGCACAACGCGGCGGCATGGCACCAAGGGCAAGCTCGCCGCCCGGTTCGCGGCCATTCGCGTCCGGGTCGCGGATGGTCCGGTGTGGGGCAACAATCGTCACCTGCCGGGCCGAGAAGCATGGCTGGTCGGCGAGTGGCGTACATCGGGTGAGCGCAAATACTACCTCAGCAACCTGTCCCCCAGCACTTCTGTCCGCGCGCTGGCTGCCGCCATCAAGGCACGCTGGGTGTGCGAGCAGGCGCACCAGCAGCTCAAGGGAGAGTTGGGGCTGGGCCACTTCGAGGGCCGGTCCTGGACGGGGCTGCACCGGCACGCCCTGATGACCTGCATCGCCTATGCTTACTTGCAGCACCTACGCCTCGCCGGACAGAACCGGACGGGGCCGGGGGAAAATGCGCCCCCACGTTCCGGGACCGCCACCATCGCCAAGCCTGCCCGCCGTGCGCCGCGCCATCATCGGCAAGCTGTTCGCCTCACTCGCCCCGCCCGTCCAGTGTCCCTGTTGCAAGCACCAGTTCCAGCCATCCCTCGAACTGAAAATGCCCAGATAGTGTTAGACGCAATTCAAAACATCGAATCAGCTTGGAAAGGCGCCGGCGGAACATCCTGAACGACATCCCAGTGTTCAGTGATTTTACCGTCTGTCACACGAAAGATGTCGAATACTGCCTTGCCTGGATCGTCCTCGGTGAACTGCATGTGGGAATGGAGATAGACGAGGTCGCCCTCAGCCGTACTACGCTTGACAGAAACCCGCGTCTTGGGAAATTTCCTGAATACGGCGCCGGCAAATTGCAGCATCGCGTCACGTCCGTTAGGGACACCGGGTTTATGCTGGATGTAGTCCGCCGCGACGAGGTGGTCGGCGGATGAGAGGTCGTGTTTATTGAAAATTGCGTCGTAGAAATCAGTGACAAGCTGCTGGTTGGATGCCTCTGAAACGAGATCTCTTTTCATGTGTGCTTCGGCCGTCTGGCTCAATATGTTTATAGCGGGCTCCCCTCTTGCCGATAAGGTTGCGAGAATCACGAAGGCACCCGCGGCCGCAAGGCGAAACCTCGAGAGACGGGTGTTCTCCATCACCATCTGCACCGCAGCACGCCGACGAAACAACGCAAGTGCTTGTTGCATTTACAAGGGCGCTCCAACCTGTTCCAACTTTGCCCGCTTACGCGTAGCAGACCAGCAACTCGTTAGTCTATTACACTAAGAACCGTTTGACACTAAAACCCTTATACAAGTTCTGGCCGGTCAGGCGAACAGGCGCGGCCGCACGATGACCGGCTTCATATCGGGCTCCAGGAGAGCCTCGGGGGCGTCCGCCCATGCGTGCGTGGTCATCACACGCTGCGGGTGGATGTGTCCGCATCGCAGAAGTTCGAGCACTTTGGGCAGATGCGGGCTGACGCTCGCCGAGCCCATCGAGAAGGTCACGTCGCGCTTGTACATCTCCCACAGCGGCAACGGCGTATCGGCGAAGAATATCGCGGCGTTCGAGATGTGCCCCCCTGGGGCCAGGCATCTGATGGCCGCCGCCAGCATCTCGGGTTCACGGGCGACGCCGATCACGACGGGAAAGCGCATGTTGAACTCGGGCAGGATCTCGGGATGCACCTGGGCGCCTAGGGTCCGGGCGACCTCGCGCCGCTCCTCGGACGCATCGACGAAGTCGACGCGCGGCGCCCCGGCCGCCATCGCATGGTCAATAGCAAACAATCCAAGGCTTGGCAGGCTGCTGACGACCAACACCGGGGCACGCGGATGCTTCGCCATGCCGCGGGAAACGGCGATGTAGGCTTCGGTCAAGTTGTCGCTGGCGCTGGCCGCAGAGACTGGGTCCACGCCGTCTGGCAAACGCACAAGCATGCCGTCCGCAAAGGGCACACGCACCTCCTCCGAGAAAAGGCCGCCCCAGTCACCTGCGATCGGCACGCCGTAGCCCGCAATGCCCGGTGCGGCGCTGCAGGCAGCAGTGAGCCCCCGCCGGCACTCCCCACAGACACCGCAGGAGATATGCCACGGCACCACTACGACGTCGCCGCGTTTCACCGCCCTCACCTTATGGCCCACGTCGACCACCTCGGCGACGCACTCGTGACCGATCGGGAAGTCCTCGCCAAAGGAGATCAATCCCCTGATGATGCGGCGATCCAAATCGCAGGTCGTCGAGGCGATGGGCCGGACAATGGCCTCAAGGGGGCCCTGCACGGTCAGGTCTCGCGCGTCATGCCACTCAAGCTTGCCGACCCGGACGAAATGGAGAGCCTTCATTTTGACCGCTCCGTTGCTTTCCTGGGCATCACTGTGCGGCCAACAGGACCGAATACGGCGGTTCCGGAAGCCGGCGGCCTCCGCGCGCGGTTTGCGACGCCGGGGTCTCAAACACGGCCACCTCGATCGAAGCCTCGTCTGTCCCGACGGCCGCGTGCCATGCCGCGGACACCCGGAGCGCCAACTCCAACTTCATCGGTTCCGGGCGGCCGGCCCGGATATAGCAGAAGATCAGCGCGTCGTTCGACGGCCTGCCCGCTGTCCAGAGCTGGTCAGGTTCAGGTTGGCGCAGGACCACGCTGATCAGCTCGAGGTCGGAGCCGATCACCTCGTGAACAGCGGTGGTGATTGCGCCGGCGACCTTCTCCCGTGTGGATGCGTCGAGCGGCTTGACGAACTCGCAAACCATGATGGGCACCGTGGCCTCCTTCGTAACGCCTTGTCAGCGTGGGGCGCAAAAGCGCATCGTCGCTGCAAGGAAGGAAAACAAGATGACCGAGTTGGGACAGCTTGGCGTTCGCCAATCGGCCCCGCCGTTCGCGCAGCCGACGCCGGGCCAATCGTTTTATCGAGAGATCGGGGCGCCGCTCGTGTGTCGGAGGGATTTCAAGAGCAAGCACGTCAGCGTCGAATGGCTGCGCCGCCGCGGCGACGGCCCCGTTCCTTGGAGGTATCGGCAAGACCGGCATGCGGTGTTCTACTTCGAACATGGCGTGCGCTTCTGCAGCGGTGCGGTCGACGGGGAGGCGGTCCGGCGACCGCTGAGCGGCCCCGCGAAACTGGCCTTCGTAGCGGCGGGCACGGTGGCGGAGGCGACGTTCGATGTGCCCGCCCAGTGCAGCTACCTCGTCGCCTCGTTTGACGCGGCCCCGCTGCTGCAGGACGACGAGGAGTTCTCGCGGCTCGGGGTTCCGCCCTCGCAGGTCGGGTTTGCGGACGCCCGGCTGAGCCTCGCCACAGCCCACCTCGGGCAAGAGCTCACACACACGGATGCGGTGTCCCGCCTCATGATCGAGAGCTGGGCTGCCCAGGCTTGGGGATTGCTCCACCGCCGTCAGGCAACCCCGCCGAGCGACGGCCGACGCCTCGGAGCGACGGCGCTGAGGCGGGTGATCGGTCGAATGAACGAACGGATCGCGGTCGATGTGTCCGTGGCAGAGCTGGCAGGCCTGGTTGGTCTGAGTTCCAGGCAGTTCTGCCGCCGCTTCCGCGCGTCCACCGGCTCCACGCCGGCCAAAACATTCGACACCATGCGTCTGGACCTCGCGTCGACTCTCCTGGCGACGACACGCAGATCCGTAACCGAAATCGCGCTCGATTGCGGCTTCAGCCAACCGCAACACCTCGCGACGGCTTTCAAGCGCCAGTTCGGCACGACCCCCAGCGCTTTCCGCGCCGCGGTGCTGTGATGGTTCCCGGAACCCCTCGAAGCGGCGGCCTGACGTCCGGGTGTAGTGAACGGTGTGCCGGGGATCGCGATGGCCGAGGTAGTCCTGGATAAGGCGCAGGTCATGGCCCTTGTCGGCCAGCGCAAAGCCGCAAGAGTGCCGCAGCGTGTGTGGATGCACGCCGGGCAAGCCGGCGCGCTCGGCCGCTGAGGCGATCAGGTAGTTGACCGCTTGGCGGGTGAGCGGCTGGCCGCGTTCGGAGACGAACAGCCAGGGCAACGCATCGGTGCGGGTAGCGAGATGCCGCTTGATGGCACGCAAGCCGTCGCCGGCGATCGGCTGCTCGACGGACAGGCCGCCCTTTAGGCGCCGGATCCACAGCCGAGCGCGGTCGAGGTCCAGTTCGTCGCGGTGCAGGCCGATTGCCTCGCTGACGCGCAGCCCATAGCGGTAGGTCATGAGCAGCAGCAGGTGGTCGCGCACGCCGTGCCGCCCGGCCTTGGCCGCCTCGAGCAGACGAGCCATCTCGTCCGGGGACAGGTAGTCCTTGGAGCGCTCGTGCAGGTCGGCAGCGTCGGTGGCGGTGTCCGGCCCACTCTTTACTTTTTGCCCTTTGGTCGAGGTCTCCGGCACGTCGGAAATCCATTGCTGTTCCGGCACGCACGCTATCATACTCTTTACGAAATGCGCTTTTGGTGCAGTCCCGACTTTTAACAAAAGCTGCCTTTGAGCAGCTTGGCTCCGACATGACTTGCTGTTGCGTTTGGTGTGAAGGTCGGGGCTGTTGAAAAAGCCGGGACGAAACGGCTGCAGTTGGTGGAGGCTGTGTGAAAACGTCGGACCGTAACGGAAATTAAGAACAGAATTGCTGTTAGGCCTTAATGTCTGAATTTCAAATGCTGTGTGGCGGGGTTCGGCGACAGAATGATGCGCAACTATCATCAGCAATTCCGTTTTCATACATCCTCGGTGGTAGGCAGCCTATCCGCCTGTGCGCGCGTAAGTGGAGGAGCGGATGTTTGACGGACGCCATACCGTCACAGGTCGGTGATCCGCGTATCTGCGATGGTTTCCGCAAAGCGACGACCGAACACTGTCGCGGGCGTCTGATACCAATTGCCTTAAGTCCTGATTTCTGGTGTGGGCTGAAGTGTGGTTGCCTTCTAGTCTGTTCGGCGCAGGAGGGGTTGGTGGGAGCACGCGGCTTGGTGGTTCGGGACGACATGGGTGCAG
>JAABUS010006081.1_pt1 | contig 15019 bp, 10 predicted proteins | sample 5560161 | NCBI WGS metagenome assembly JAABUS01 (sample SAMN10711885, study PRJNA513376) | rock metagenome | isolation source: Antarctica rocks | place: Antarctica: Victoria Land, Trio Nunatak nord | collected 2016-01-04 | reverse complement strand
TGGGATTCGAACCCACACGGGTTGCCCCAGCGGTGTTTAAGACCGCAGCGTCTGCCGTTCCGCCACGCCCGCGCAGCGCCCAAGACTCTTGCCCCGGCGCCGACGAAGCATACCTGACCGTTACCCGCCAAGACCCCTGCGACCGGCCCGCTCCCACAGCCGCACCCATCGCATAGCTCAGGTCCCGTCCGCCCATATGAACTGGGAACTGAGAATCTAGGCAAACTGAAATCGGCCCTGATGTTCGATGATCCAGGCCGTGATTGGCCCCGTACTACCTGCATGAGACCAACGGGGTCTCCTGGCAACGCGCCCACCTGACGACGACCCCCGAGAGGGACACTCCGGCAACTGTCCGATGGGAACGTCTTCGTCGCCAGTGGAACCGCAGTCGCTACATCCGTTGAAGGAGTCCAGCACATGTCCCAGCACCTGGCCGATCGCTTCATGGCCGCCATTCGCGACGAGCGCGCCGGCACCAGCCGCCGCAACCTGCTCGGCAAGTCCGCCCTCATCGGCGGTGGCGCCGCCCTCGCCCTGACCGCGTTCCCGTCCATTCGCGCTTCCGCTCAGTCCGACAGCCTCGAGGCCGATCCGTACTTCGAGGACGACGGCATCAACATCCTCAACTACGCCCTGACGCTCGAGCACCTCGAGGCCACCTTCTACCGCGAAGCCCTCGACATGTTCACCGCCGACGACTTCGCCGGGGGCCAGGTCGTCTACGATTTGATCAGCCAGATCGGGGATCACGAGGCCGCCCACGTCGAAGCCCTCACCGCCACAATCAATGACCTCGGTGGGACCCCGGTCGAGGAGGCCTCCTACGACTTCGGCTACTCCGACGCCGACTCCTTCCTCGCCGTCGCCGTGGCGCTCGAGAACGTCGGCGTCTCGGCCTACGCCGGTGCGGCTCCGTCCGTCGCCGTGCTGGCCCCATCGCTGGTCGCGACGGCTCTGGGCATCCACAGCGTCGAGGCCCGCCATGCTTCCTTCGTTGGTGCCCTGATCAACGACGCCGACAACCAGCCGTTCCCCGATGCGGTCGACTCCCCGCGCACGCCGGACGAGGTCCTCGCGATCGCCGGACCGTTCATCGTCAGCTAGACCAGTCTCCATCCCGTCCCAGTCCTCGCTCACTTCCGCAGACCGACGATGACTGGCGCCGGAGTCAGTCATTGCCCTGTCTTCCATGCGACGCCCCGATGCTGACACCGCCTGTGTCAGCACCGGGGCGTCGCGGTATCTGGATGCATCCCGCCACGCACCGTCCATTGGTTTTGACGTCCGTTCGCACGGTCGTTGACAGCCACCCGCAGTGGGTGGGGTCGACAACAGGCGCTCCATACATGCGCAACGGGTTCGCCGGACAACCGTCGCGCCTCTTCCGGAGGATTGACCATGGAACGGGTGCCGCGCCGTGCGGCACCCGAGTGGGCCATGCTGACAGGGGAGTGCGCGGTGAATCCCAGCAGCGAATGGCGGGTCGAGTGGGCCGGCTCGGGACCGGCAGTCAGGTCGGGCGGCCAGGATCAGGAGGCCGGGCCGAGCACCGCGGGTCGTCACGGATCTGACCGCCAACCCGGACTACGTCTCGATCCTGCTGACGGCCGCGCCGGGGCGAGTCCCGGGTAACTCGTCGCCGACCTGAACGCGTCGCTCGACGGGATGGCGATCGCCCGGGCCAGGGACGAGCGGGCCCGGTTCCTGGTAGCGGACATCAGCGGCGACACCGATATCCTCACGCTCGCCTTCGCGGTGATCGCCCTGTTCGTCGCCGGGATCGTCATCGCCAACACCTTCACGATCCTCGTCGCCCACCGCACCCGCAACTCGCCCCGCTCCGCTGCGTCGGCGCGACCACTGCCTAGATCCGGCGCTCGATCCTGACCGAGGCGACCATCCTCGGGGTCGGCGAGTCGGCGATCGGCGTACTGCTCGGGGTCGGCGTCATGACCGCCGGAGTGCGGATCTACCGTGCCGTGAACGCGACCTCTGTTGTCGCGACCGACACGCCGATCCCGCTGACAGTGATCCTCATACCGCTCGCCCTTGGAATCGTCGCGACGCTGGTCGCGGCGTGGGGTCCGGCCCGTGGCGCGACCCGCGTCGCTCCGCTGGCCGCCCTTCGCCCCGCCACGCTGGAGGTGATCACCTCGACCGCCTCGGAGCGCCGGATCGCCCTGGTGCTGCTCCTGATCGGGGCCGGCGCGCTTGGGCTCCTGGCCGGGGTCGTCCTCTCGCTCGGCTCGCCGTCCGCGTTCACGGTGCTGATCGGCGTCGGTGGCGGGCTGCTCTCCGTCCTCTGGGTCGTCATCGGGTCGGTCCTGATCGTGCCGCGGGCCGTCCAGGCGATGGGTGCGGTCGCCGGCCGGTTCGGCGGGGCGGCCGCCCGGATCGCCGCGTTGAACAGCTCCCGAAACCCGAAGCGGACCGCCACGACCGCGATGGCGCTGCTGATCGCCGTCACCCTCGTCACGATGATGTCTGTCGGCGCCGAGAGCACCAAGTCGACGCTGAGCCGGGCGATCGACGAGCGCAGCCCGATCGACCTGGTCATCGCGTCCGAGGGGCGGACCGCGGACGACGGCTCCGGTGAGTACGTCGTCCCGGACCTGCCGCCGACCGTCGCGCAGACCCTCGCCGCCAACCCCGCCATCTCATCGAGCACGCCCGTCCGTGTAGTCGAGACGTCGGTGGATGGGGCAACGGCCCGGCTGATCGGCGTCGATCCGGACGCGGCCCGCCAGATCTTCCGGGCGCCGGCCCAGCTCGACGGCCTGGTGAGCGGTACCGTCCTCGTCCCAGACGACTTCGCCCTGTCCTATGGCATCTCCGACGGCGACCGGCTACAGGTCGGCGAGGGTGCCGCTCAGCGGGAACTCGTTGCCCGGATGGCGGACCTGCCGGACTACGACCTCGTCGTGACGGACGCCGATCTGCTGGGCCTCGACCGGCGGGCACCGGAGAGCCGCCTCTGGGTCCGGTTCACGGATGGCGCCTACGCCGGGGAGACCGTCGGCGACGTGCAGAACGCCCTGGCCGGTATCGGCGGGATCACTTTCCAGGGCGGCGCGGAGGAGAAGCAGAGCAACGGCCGAATCCTCGTCTCCGTCCTGCTCGTCGTTACTGCCCTGCTCGGCGTCGCGGTCGTGATCGCGCTGGTCGGCGTCGGCAACACGCTCTCCCTTTCGGTGATCGAGCGAACCCGTGAGTCGGCCATCCTTCGGGCGATCGGCCTCACGCGGGGGTAGCTGCGCTGGATGCTGGCGATCGAGGGCGTGCTGATCGCCCTCGTCGGCGCCGCGATCGGGATCATCCTCGGCACCATCTATGGGATGGTCGGCGCACTGACGCTGCTCGGGAACGCCTGGGGTGTCTCGTTCGCCGTCCCGCCGGGCCGCCTCGCCCTGATCGTGGTGATCGCCATCCTGGCCGGGCTGCTCGCCTCCGTCCTCCCGGCCCGGAGCGCCGTCCGGACCTCGCCCGTCGCCGCGCTCGCCAAGTAGCTGGTCGGCGCTGCAAGATGGTCCATATCGAATCTGGCCGCGAGGTGTCGCCTGGCGGCGATGCGCGACCATACATGGCAGCGCAGCGTGTCGGGCTCAGCAACGTCGCGGAGCGTCCCGACCCATTCGTCAACCACTCGTCTGGTGCGTACGACGGTTGTAGGCGAAGCTAGGGCTTGTTCGCCGAACGAAAACGACAAACCGCCAGAGCGGGTCGCCCGGGCGGTTTCCTTGACGTTGATTTCTCTGGAGCGGAAGACGGGATTCGAACCCGCGACCTTCTCCTTGGCAAGGAGATGCTCTACCACTGAGCCACTTCCGCAGACACGCTCACGCGTGCAAGGGATAGTACCGAGCCGGCGGACGCGTGTCAAGGTCGTGTCCTCGTCCGGACACCAGCCGCCGGCCCGCCCGATCAGGCGTTGGGGTCGGCCGACGGCTCGACCCGCGAGAGCTGCTCCTGCTGGACGATCATGTAGCCGGTCGGCGTGTTCGGGTTCGGCTCCAGCCGAAGGACGTTGACGGTCGTGGCGCCGGCCTCGGTCGTGACCTGGGTCGTCAGCGTGTTATCGGGGTAGCTCGTCACCTGGTCGACGGCGACGATGGTGATCCGGTCGGCCTCGGGACGCGGCAGCGGCGTGGCGAGTGTTGCGTACTGCCCCTCGGTCACGTTCTGGAGATTGGCGAACAGGCCGGCGTAGTAGTCGCCGCTGGCCAGCGCCAGCGCCCGTGGGATGTCCCCGGCGTTGACGCAGCCGATCTGGATCCGCAGGGTGTCGATGACGGCGGCGACCATGGACGCATTGGCCGGCGTCCCGCCCGTCGACTGGGAGGGCGGCGGCGTCATCGACAGTTCGGGAATCGAGACCACCTGGAGCTCGGGGAACGGGACCGGCTCGACGGTGCAGTCGGCCGCCGTCGGAGTCTGCGGCAGTCCGGTGGCCGACGGGGTGCCGGCGGCTGGCGTGGCCAGGTCCTGCCGAGCCCCAACGAAGTCGGAACGTGCACTCATCACGGTCGTCGTGGCGCCGATCAGCAGCGTCAGGCAAAGCAATGTCCGTGTGGCGATTCCGTTCAGTTCCCGCGATCTCATCATCGACCTCCCCGCGCCGTGTGATGTTCCGTACCAGGAGCGGGAGGATGGCTGGTCAGGCAGCCGATGCCGCGCCACGGGGCCTTCCCTTCTTCAATAGTATCGGTCCCGGCTCATCAAGGGCGGCAACGTTGGCCTCGGGACGCGGGTCGTCACTCGTATCCAGACAGATCGAGGCGGAACACGCCGGAGCCCGGTAGCGATGGCCGCTCCGGGTTCGGTATGCTGCGGGGCAGCTTACCCGCGAGGTGCCCGTCCCCGGCGCCGCGACTCCAGGAGCCCAGCCGATGTCCGCCACCCCGACCCAGGGCCGTCCCCTCACCCCAGACGACCTGTTCCGGATCGCCCTCGTCAGCGACCCCCGGCCGTCGCCGGATGGGCGTCAGGTCGCCTACGTCGTGACGCGGCTCGACAGGGACGCCGATGCCTATTTCGCGGCGATCTGGCTGGCTCCGACCGATCCGGCCGACGGGGCTCCGCGCCAGCTCACCGCCGGCTCGACTCGCGATACCAACCCGCGCTGGTCGCCGGACGGCACCCGGCTCGCCTTCGTCTCCAACCGCCCCGGGAGCGTCGCCGAGGGGGCGAAGGACAGCGGCGCCAAGGCCGGCGTCGGCAAGGACGCCAAACCGGTCAACCAGATCTGGGTGATCCGGCCGGGCGGCGGCGAGGCGACCCAGCTCACTGAGCTCGTCCGCGGCGCGTCCGAACCGGTCTGGTCGCCGGACGGCCGGACGGTCGCCTTCACCGCCGGCACGAGCGAAGAGGAGGACGTCATCGCCCAGGGTGGCGAGTACCGCTCCCCGGCCGTCGCCGACGAGCGTGTCATCACCGACGTCGCCTACCGGTTCGACGGCCGCGGCTTCATCGAGACCTACTCCCACATCTGGACCGTCCCGGCCGATGGCGGAACGCCGAAGCAGCTCACCCACGGCCTGTACCAGTTCGGTGAGCCGGCCTGGTCGCCGGACGGCAACCGGATCGTCTTCACCGGCAACCGCCAGCCGGACCGGTCGCTGCTCCGCCGATCGCTGGTCTACAGCGTCCCGGCCGGCGGCGGCGATGTCCGCTCCCTGACCGCCGACGGGATCGACTACGCCTTCGGCTTGCCCGCCTTCTCCCCGGACGGCAGCCGGATCGCCGTCATCGGCAGCGACCGGCCGGGGACCGCCGTCAACGACCAGATCTGGACGATCCCGGCCGGCGGCGGGACCCCGACCAACCACACCCGCGCCTGGGACCGCTCGTTCGGCGACTCCGGCATGAGCGACGTCTACGTCGGCAGCGACGTCCGGCCGGTCTGGACGCCGGACGGCCGCTCGGTCCTGATGCTGGCCTCGGATTCCGGCGCGACGCACGTCTACCGGGCCGACCTCGGCGACGGCGCGGGAGGCGAGGCGGCCGTGACCGCCGTCACCTCCGGCGACCGGCGGATCGCGGCCTTCGGCGTGCTGGGGAACGACCCCGGCCGGATGGTGCTGATGTCCGGCGAGCCCCACCGCCCGTTCGAGCTCCGCGTCGTCGGCGTCGGGACGGACACCGAGCTGACCAGCCACAACCAGGCGTTCCTCGACGAGGTCTACCTCAGCCCGGCCGAGGAGATCCGCTTCCAGAGCGCCGCCGGCGACCGCGAGATCCAGGGCTGGATCCTGACGCCGGCCGGGTTCCGGGCCGGGAGCGGCGTCAGGCATCCGGCGATCATCGAGATCCACGGTGGCCCGCACGCCATGTACGGGCTCGGCATGTTCCACGAGATGCAGTTGATGGCCGCCCGCGGCTACGTCGTGCTCTACACCAACCCGCGCGGCTCGGCGGGCTATGGCGAGGACTTCACGACGACGACCCGGGGCCGCTGGGGGGAGAGCGACATGCCGGACATCGTCGGCGGCCTCGACGCTCTCCTGGCGCGGGGCGACGTCGACCCGGCCCGGGTCGGCGTGACCGGCGGCTCCTACGGCGGCTACCTGACCAACTGGCTGGTCGGCCACACCGACCGCTTCAAGGCCGCCGTCACCCAGCGCTGCGTCAGTAACTTCTACTCGTTCTACGGGACGAGCGATATCGGCTGGACGTTCGGTGAGCACGAGTCCGGCGGCACGCCCTGGGCCGATGCCGGGAAGCTGCTGAAGTATTCTCCGATCAGCTACGTCGAGAGCATCCACACGCCGCTACTGATCATCCACAACGAGCAGGACCTGCGCTGCCCGATCGAGCAGGCCGAGCAGATGTTCACCTTCCTGAAGAAGCTCGGCCGCGAGACGGAGTTCGTCCGGATCCCCGGCGAGAGTCACGACCTCAGCCGGACCGGAACGCCGAGCCGCCGCCTGGCCCGCCTCCATCACCTCGTCGGCTGGTTCGACCGCTATTTGTAAAGAGCGGGACGGTGAGGCAATGGAAGCAAGGCCTTGTGGGTCGGTCTGTTTGCGGTGACCGGCCGCCTGGGCGGCCTGTCTCGTAGGGGCGCAGCTCTCGCTTCGCTGGCAAGCCCGGCCGCCGCAGCGGCCTTCGCCGCAAGGCGAGACGGTCCCCGCTTACGACATGTCACATCGAAACCCGTCCGGCCCGGAACACCGGCACCACTGCGCGGTATGGCGCCTTCGGCGCGGCAGCGAAGCGAGCAAGGCCAGCGCAGCGCGAGCCTTGTCCCTACACGACGGCGCCTCGCGGCGCGGATCGGCTCAACGCCGCGAGCGCTATGTCCCTACGACGAAATGGCGCCTGATCAGAGGGAGCATGGCTGATGACCGATGACGTGACGTTCGGCCCGCCCCGGAACGACGGCGTCCGGCGTCGCTTCGCCCGGCTGAGCGAGTACGCCTTCTGGGACCAGCCGGCCGCTGATCCCGACATCGGCTGGCTGGCGGATGGTGGCGGGTCGATCGTCCGCCTGGCGCGACGGGGTGAGAAGGTCATCGGTGGGGCCATCGTCATCCCGGCCGGGCAGTGGTTCGGCGGTCGGCCGGTCCCGGCGGCGCTGATCGGCGCGGTCTCGGTCGCCCCAGAGCATCGCAGGGGCGGCATCGGCAAGCGGCTGGTCGCGGATTACCTCTGGGTGGCGCGGGACGCCGGGCTGGCGATCTCGACGCTCTACCCGGCCTCGTTCGGTCTCTACCACTGGGCCGGGTACGAGCACGCCGGCGCCAACCTGCGCTACGAGCTACCCGCTGTATCACTGGCGACGATGCGGCCTGCCGACTCCGGGATCGTCATTCGCGAGCACGAAGGCGACGACGCGCCGCTGCGGATGGCCTACGAGCGGCAGGCGAGGCTCGTGCCGGGCCCGATCCAGCGGCCGGACCGGTTCTGGTCGGATGTGCTCGGGGAGCCGCGTCAGGCCATCCATCGCTACATCGCCGAGCAGGAAGGCGAGGTCGTCGGGTACCTCGTCTTCACGCAGCGGACACCGCCCGACGCCGGCCGGGTACTCGACATTCGTGACTTCGTCTCGACGAGCCGGCTGGCATCGCGGGTGCTGCTCGGCTTCCTCGCGACCCACTGGGCCAACGTCGAGACGATCCGGTTCTGGGGTGGCGCCAACGACCACCGGCTCCTGGCACTGCCACATTCGGGGCTGCGGCCGGTCGCCGTCGACCCGTGGATGGTCCGCATCCTCGATCTGCCCGGCGCCCTGACCGCCCGCGGGTACTCGCCCGGAGTCACCGCCGAGTGGCATCTGGACGTCCGCGACGGGCTGCTGCCGGAGAACACCGGCCGCTGGCTCGTTCGGATCGAGAATGGGAACGCGACGGTCGATCCGGGAGGGGACGGGCGGATCGTCGCGACGGTCCGTGGGCTGTCCGGCCTGTTCTCCGGCGCCTATTCGGCGGAGACGATCGCCGACCCGACGCACCTCGTCGCCTCCGACGCCGACCTCGCCTCGCTCAGCCTCGCCTTCGCTGGCCCGTCCCCCTGGATGGCCGATCATTTCTAGCCTGCCACTGACCACCCGCCCGCATGGAAGCTGCCCTGATGACGGGCGATGATGGTCCGAGACGCTGACTTCGGCTGATGAAGCTGGCCGGGCCGCCTGATTCCGCCCCGCCGGAGGAAACCCACTGTGTCCGACGACATCATGTTCGGTCCACCGCTCAGTGCGGACGACATCACCCGCTACCTCGAGTTGGGCGAGTACGCCTTCTCGTCGGCGCCACCGGCGACGCCGCGGCTGGCGCGGATCGAGGAGGACGAGCCGGACCAGCCGCTGATGCGCGTCGGCCGGCGCGGCGGCGAGATCGTCGGCCGGTCGCGGGTGATCCCGATGGGCCAGTGGTTCGGCGGCCGGATCATCCCGACGGCTGGGATCGGCGGGGTCGCGGTCGCCGCCGAGCACCGCTCCGGTGGCGTCGGGACGGCCGTCGCGACCGACTTCATCCGGGTCGCCCGGCAGCGCGGCTTCGCCATCTCGACGCTCTTCCCGGCCTCGCTCCCGCTCTACCGTAAGGTCGGCTACGAGCTCGCCGGGACCAGCTACTACTACGAGATCCCGATCGGCATCACCGCCCCGCCCCGCCGCCTGATCGAAGGCGTCACCGTCCGGGCCTGGCGCGGCGGCATCGAGCCCCTCAAACCGCTCTACGACCAGGAGGCCGCCCGGACCGCCGGGCAGCTCGACCGGCCGCCGACCTTCTGGCGCGGAGTGCTGGACGAGGGCAATCAGGCGGTCCACGCGTTCGTCGCCGAGCGCGACGGCGTTCCGGTCGGCTACCTCGCCTTCACTCAGAGCGGCCAGTACGACGCCGACCGCTACATCGATGTCCGCGACTTCGTCTCGACCGAGCGGGCCGCGACCCGGGCGCTCTGGACCTTCATCGCCGGGCACTCAGGTACCATCAGCGCCGTCCGGCTCTGGGGCAGCGCCGCCGACCAGCGGCTGGCCGATCTCCCCCACCGCGGCCTGAAGGTCCTCGTCACTGAACTATGGATGATCCGGATCATCGACCTGCCGGCGGCGCTGACGGCCCGTGGCTATCCGGCGGCCGTCACGGCCGAACTGCACCTGGACTACCAGGACGAGATCCTGCCGGAGAACAGCGGCCGCTGGCTGGTCCGCGTCGCGGACGGCCGGGCGACGGCCGAGCCGGGCGGGCAGGGGCGGATCCTGGCGACCTCCCGTGGTCTCGCCCCGATCTACACGGGCTACCTGCCCGCCGATGTCGTCGCGGACCCCGGTCTACTGGTCGCCTCCGACGCCGACCTGGCGCTGCTCTCGACCGTATTCGCCGGCCCATCGCCATGGATGGCGGACTCGTTCTGACGGCCGGTCGGGCAGGACGTGGATTGAGCGTCGATCACCAAATGGCAGGGTGGGCCGTAACAGGTTCTGGTTCCGGCTCGTCTCTACCGGTATGGTCCTGCGACGGGAGACCGCGAACCTTTCGCGCGGCGCCGTTATCAATGGGGAGCCAAGTCATGCGGTTCGTGCTTGCCGTCGTCCTGCCGGTCCTGGTCGTCCTGACTCCGTTCGCGTTTGCGGGTGGTAGCGCTGTGGCTCAGGCGACGCCAACTGTCGCCCGGAGCGAAACCGCGTGTGATCGGGCGCCTCGCGCCGTCGACGAGATACGTGCGCTGGCTGAGACGACTCGAAGTGCCGCTGAAGTCGTGCAGGATGTCAGTGACTTTCCGAACGCGCTACCGTCGGGTTCCCCGGCGAACCGGGAGACGATCGTTGAGATCCGGTCGATGCTCGACGATTTCGCCGCCTGTATCCAGAGCGGCCAGATCTTGCGTAGCTTTGCCTATCTGTCCGACCATTACCTCACCGAGGAAGCCTTTCTCGACGAGGACTTCCTTGTCAGCCTCGAAACCGCCACGCCGACCCCCGAAGCGGAAGCCGGGTACTTCATCGTCCGGACACTCGATCGGGTGGAGCGACTCGCGGACGGTCGCGTCGGGGCCGTCGTGACGTATGGTGGCGCCTGCGAGGGGTCGCAGCCGGACCCGACCTGCGTCTACTACGTCCTGTTCATCGAGGAGCAGGGGGTCTGGTTCATGGACAACGTGATCGACCGTCTCGTCTCCCCCAATGGCGATGACCTGCTGAGTGTCCCCGAGTACCTGGAGCAGCAGGGCACCCCGGTCGCAACACCCGCCGCGTAAAGGGTCGACGCCGGGAGACGAGGCAGGCGTCCTGCGTCCATGGAGCGTATCCGTTCGGGACACCGTCTGGTCCCGAACCGCCGCTCTCCAGGAAGGACACCTGCTGTGACATCGAGTGAGGCCGAGTTCCGGCCGACGGCGGACGACATGGCCGACGCGAAGCTGAACATCCCCTACCCCGGCCGGCAGTCCGAGATGGACCCGCAGCCGGATAGCGACCTGTCCAACTACCTCGCCGCCGGCAAGCTGCGGGGCCGCTCGACGCTCATCACCGGGGCCGACTCTGGCATCGGGCGGGCCGTCGCGGTCGCCTTCGCGATGGAGGGGGCCAGCGTCGCGATCCTCTACAACGCCAACGATGAAGACGCCGAGGAGACGCGGCGGATGGTCGAGGCCCGCGGGGCGCGCTGCCTCGTCATCAAGGCCGACGTCCGCCAGACGGCCGAGTGCGAGGCGGCGGTCGAGCGGGTGGTCAGCGAGTTCGGCGCGCTGGACGTGCTCGTCAACAACGCCGCCTACCAGATGCAGCAGCCGTCGCTGACCGACGTCACCGACGAGCAGTTCGAGCGGACGCTGATGACGAATATCGGCGGCGTCTTCCGGATGACGCGGGCCGCGCTGCCGCATCTGCAGGGCGGGGCCTCGATCATCAACACCGGCAGCATCGTCGGCGAGGTCGGGAACCCCGGTCTGGTCGATTACACCGCCTCGAAGGGCGCGATCCACGCCTTCACCAAATCGATGGCCGCCCAGCTCGGCCCCAGGAACATCCGGGTCAACGTCGTCGCGCCCGGTCCGGTCTGGACCCCGAACATCCCCGGGACGATGTCCGAGGACGAGGTCCGCGTCTTCGGCGGCGAGACGCCGATGGCCCGCCCGGGACAGCCCGAGGAGATCGCGCCGGCCTACGTCTACTTCGCCTCGAACGACAGCACCTTCACGACGGGCAGCATCCTCGAGATCACCGGCGGCAAGACGTCCAATTCCTGATCGTCGTGATGGATCGGGACCGGTCGTCCGGCTCGGCGACATGTGGAGAAAGCAGCAGACCCCGTGCCGGCATCGCCAGCGCGGGGTCTGCTGTCTCAGGGGTGCAGGCGTGAGCCTGGCCTCCCGATGAGCGATCAGCGGCGGTGCATCCCCCGCCGTCGCAGGGCGATGAAGGCGGCGGCGACTGCGGCCAGACCGGCGATCAGGATGATGAGGTCGTTCGTCGTGCCGCCGGTCCCGGTACCGGTGTCGGGCAGACCGATGATTGACGTCCCACCCGACGGGCTGGCATTGGGACCACCGACACCCGAGGGCTGGCCGCCGTCAGATGGTGTACCGTCATCGGATGGACCACCGTCGTCCGGCGCCGAAGGGCCGGCCGACGGGTTGGAACTCCCCGCGTCGCTGGGCGTCCCCGAGCCACTCGGATCGCCCGGATCACTCGGACCATTCGACGGGTCGCCATCGTCGTCGCCGATCCGGATGACGAGGTCGTTGATCCCCGGCACGAGCGTGATGCCGATCGGCCCCGGCGTGGCGAACGCTGTCGGGTTGAGCGTCGTGGTGACGGTTGCCGGGCCGGTCGGAAGGTCGACGATGATCGTCATTCCATCGCCGCCGCCTGCCTGAAGGAAAGGCACGTTGCCGCCACCGTAAGCCAGGGTGGTGAGGTTCGACCGGGCCACATCGTCGCCGTCGCAAGCGGCAACATCATCGCCACTCCCCGCCGGATCGACCGAGAAGCAGAAGCCGGGCACCATCTCGTTGGTGTCGTCGTCGATGACCGTGATCCGGAGGATCGCCAATTCGCCCTGATCGCTCGCCGATGGGCTGGCGGACACCGACGGGCTGGCGGACGCCGATGGCGAGTTGTTCGGCGGCGCTGAGCCACTGGCCGAGGCGGAGCCGCTCGCGGACGCCGATGCCGGGTTGCTGGCGGAGGCCGACGGGGACCCGCTGGCCGACGGGGATCCGCTGGCCGACGGGGACCCGCTGGCCGACGGGGACCCGCTGGCGCCGACCGCCTGGTTCTCGATCGTGATCGGTTGCCCACCGACCAGATCGGCGAGGTTGATGATGAGCGTCGTGGTCGCGTTGACCGGGAGCTGGAAGCCGTCCGGCGCGTCGGTCTCCGTCAGCGTGACGCGCAGGTCGATATTCTGGAAGATCTCCTCCAGTGACGTCCCGGCGAGGGGCACGTCGGCGATGCTGGCCAGCAGTGGCCCGACTGGGTTGGGGATCCTGATCTCACCATTGGTATCGGTGCAGAGCTCCTCGACGATCGAGGTCGCCCGCAGGTCGAGCAGGCCCGCCGGCACCACGATGTTGCCGGTCACGATCGGCAGGATCGAGATGCCGTCGAAGCAGGCGCCGGAGAGGCCGACGGTCGAGTCGACCCCGACCTTCAGGATGACGAGGTCGCCGGCCTCCGGAGTTCGTGGAGAGGCGGACGCGCTGGCCGACGCGGAAACGCTCGCCGATGCGCTCCCGCTGGGCGATGCCGAGCCATTCCCACTGGCGCTTCCACTGGCCGACGCGCTGGTCGACATGCTGGCGTTCGGGTCATGCTCGTTGGTGACGGTGATCACCTCTCCACCGATGAGGTCGGCCAGATTGACTACAGCGGTCACGTTCGCGGTAACAGGCAAGACGAAGCCCGGCGGCGGAGTGGCTTCCCGCAGCGTGACGGTGAGCTGAATGTTCCGCAGCAATTCCGCCGGCGTGATGCCGATCAGCGACGTGTTGGCGATGCCGGCCAGGAGCGGACCAACCGGGTTGGGAATCCGGATCTGACCCTGAGCGTTGGTGCAGAGCACCCCGTTGACGTTGAACGTCGTCCCGATCCCGGCCAGGCCGAGAGGGAGGTTCACGCCACCGGTGAGTTCCGGGAGGATCGAGATCGTGTCGAAGCAGGCGCCTTCGAGCGGGATCTCGGTCCCGGCCTCGAACTTGACGATGATGAGGTCGGCCGACTCCGGAATGTCGCCGGAGGGTGCCGCCGAGCCACTGGCCGACGCCGAGCCGCTGGCCGACGCTGAACCACTGGCGGACGCCGAGCCGCTGGCGGATGCGGAGCCGCTGGCGGATCCATCGGGGTCCTCGGTGTTGGTGAGTGTGACGCCGCGACCTCCGATCAGCTGCGACAGGTTGACGGCGCCGGCGACCGTCCCTTCGAGGATGTAGCCCTCAGGGGCCCGGATCTCGTTGGCGATGACGGTGATGACGATGTTCTGCAGCAGCGCATCCAGCACACCTTGCGGCAGGAGCGACGCGTTGATGCTGGAGATCAGATCGCCGAACGGATCGGGGATGGCGATCGTGCCCGAGCTGTCCGTGCAAAGCTCCTCGTTGATGACGACCGCGTCCAGATCGAGCAGATTCGGGATCAGGCCGTTGACCGTGCCGTTGATCTGGGGCAGGAGGCTGATGCTGTCGAAGCAGGCGCCGGAAAGTGGGACGTTCGTCTCCGCATCGACCTCGAGGATGACCAGCGGCGCTCCGTCGATCGGTTCGGCTGGCGTGGCCGAGGCGCTGGCGCTGGCGCTCGCCGACACACTGCCGGAGGCCGATGCGGGGCCAGACGCTCGGTCGGACGCTCGGTTGGACGCCGATGCACTGCTCGACCGGGAAGGACGCCCACTGGCGGAGGGTGAATCGCTGGCATCTCCGGCGTTCGAGGCTGGGGCGGACGCTGGAGCGGAGCCGGACGTCTGGGCACTGCCGGACGCCGAGGCAGCGCCCGAGGCCGGGGCGCTCGCGTTCGGGTCGGCGCGGTTGGGTAGTGTCACGCCGCGTCCACCGACGAGTTGAGCCAGGCTGATCGCGGCGACGACGTTGCCTTCGAGGAGGAAGCCGTCGGGCGCCTGGATCTCATTGGCGACGATGGTAACGACGATATTCTGGAGCAGACCCTCGACGACCGTGCGGCTCAGCGGAAGCGCATTGATGCTTCCGATCAGGTTGCCGAGCGGGTTGCCGACCGCGATCTGTCCACTGGCGTCCGTGCAGATCTCTTCGTTCACCGCCGTCGCGCTGAGATCGAGGAACTGGGTGATCAGTCCGCTGACGGAGGCACCGACGCTGGGCAGGATGGAGATCGAGTCGAAGCAGGCGCCCGCCAGCGGTAGGTTGGTCGCCGCGTCAACCTTGACCAGCACCAATGGTGTGTCGCCGATCGTGCCGTCCTGACCGAGGGCATCCTCGAGGATCGCATCGGTGACGACCGTCAACGAGAGGTCGGTATCACTCGGACTCGGCGAGGCCGACGAGCTTCGGGCAGCCTGTGAAGCGCCCGGCGTCGGGGTCTCGTCATCCGGGGTCGGGGCACGGA
>JAABUS010006080.1_pt1 | contig 15021 bp, 16 predicted proteins | sample 5560161 | NCBI WGS metagenome assembly JAABUS01 (sample SAMN10711885, study PRJNA513376) | rock metagenome | isolation source: Antarctica rocks | place: Antarctica: Victoria Land, Trio Nunatak nord | collected 2016-01-04 | reverse complement strand
GAGGGCGTTGGATAGCAGATTGGCCAAGATCTGGGTCACCCGGTCGGCGTCGATGACAACGACCACCGAGGCGCAGGTCACCGTCAGTTGTACGCCGGCATGATCGAATTGTGGGCGCATCAGGTCGGTGACCCGCAGCACGAGGGCGGCGAGATCGGTGTGTTCGACTTTCAGGTCGTAGGCGTTTTCCTCGGCCCGCGACAGGCCGGACAGGTCCTCGGTGAGGCGGCGCAGTCGGCCCAGTTCTTCGCGCACGGAGTCGACGAGTTCTCCGGTGAAGTCGTAGACGCCGTCGCTGACCCCGGTCAGTTGGCCTTCGATGATCGTCAGCGGTGTACGCAGTTCGTGGGCCAGGTCCGACACCAGCCTCGCTCTGCGGGTTTCCACGTCGGTGAGGCGAGCAGCGAGTTGATTGAGGTCGGCTGCTAATTCGACCAGCTCGGGCGGGTAGGGCGGAGCGATTTGCTCGCCGTAATGGCCCTGACTGAGCCGCCGGGCGGCGGCCCGCAGCCGACTCAGCGGTTCCAGCAGTAGCCCGGTGATGATGACGGTCGCGACGACACCGACGATCAGGCTGATCGCCGCGCCGACGAAGAGCGCCCGGAGCAGGCTGTGACCCAGGCTGTCCAGGTAGCCGTCGACCTTGCTCTGGGTGTTAAGAGCCGGTGCGTTACGCGGAAGCGGAGACACCACCAACGCGCTCAACACGAACACGGCGATGTCCACCACCACCACCACCAGGTAGGACAGCAGCAGCCGCCGGGCCAGCGACCCCCGGCGGGGAAAGCGCCCGTGCCAGACCGGGTGGCCGGCCACGAACCGGCGCACCCCGCCGGACCGCGCCGCCGGGAACTTCCCACCCGCCCGCAGGTCGGTCCCACGCCCGGGGCGGTCAGTCATCGTTGCTTCCCGTCATGAGTGATTCAACGGCCCCGACGGGCCTCGCCCGGTCACGGGTTCGGCGCTTCGTCGGCCGACGCGCAGCGCACAGCGCGATCATATGGGCCCACGACGTGCCCTGGATGGCATATTCCTTGTCGAAGGACACGCAGACATCGACGGCGAGGATGAGCGAACGCTTCCTCCGGCACGTGTCGGTGTCACGTCCGAAACGTGGAGCGCCCAGGGTCGTTCGGCAGGGTTTTCAGTACGCGGAGACGCGAGGTCGACCATGCCTAGACCAGGCTCGGGATGTTATCGGGAAAGGCTTCGTCGGCTCGTTGCTGCAGAGCACGCAGCGATCGGCGACCGACCACGATCATCGCGATGGACAGAACGCCGGTGACGGCCATGCCGATAATGCCGATGGTGCTGCCGATTCCGGACATGGCGTTGCCCAGCGCATACGCGCCGAACGCGTAGACGCTTACCCACAGCACGCCGCCGCCGGCGTTGGCGACGAGGAACCGAGACCAGCGCATTCGGCTCAGTCCGGCGAAGAACGCGGCGTAGGTGCGCAGCACGGCGACGAATCGTCCAAAGAACACGACTTTGGCGCCGTGGCGGGCGAACAGATACCGCCCGACTTTCAACTTCGCATGATCCAGGCGGACGTAATGCCCGTAACGTTCGGCCAGGCGCTGACCGCCGGTCTTGCCGATCCAATATCCGGCGTTGTCGCCGATGATGGCCGCAGCGCCCGCGACCCCAGCCAGCACGCCGATGTTCAGGTCATGTGTCGTGCCAGCGAACAGGGCCGCGGCGATCAACGAGGACTCGCCCGGCAGCGGGATGCCCAGGCTTTCCAGAGCGATCAGCGCGAACACCGCGTAATAGCCATAGTTTTCTACCAGATGGGTGATCCACGTCGAGATCATGATCTCACCTGCCCGTAACAGCGAAGAAAGTGTTCATAGGTCCACTACACCCGCCGACCGTAAAGGGCACCGATCGCTGGAGATGAAGATTGCGTGTGCCGGTCGGGTATGCAAGGTCGCACCTTCGAGTCCATCGGACGGGGGCAGCCGGAGGCCGCCGCCCCCGCGTCTGGTACCTGCGGGGGCGGCGGCCCGGTGCACTCTGGTGTTAGGCGTCTCGGTGCCGCAGCCGCCATCCGGCGAACAGGAGCGCGGCCGCGACCCACAGGGCCATGACCCCCAGCCCGGTCCACGGCGCCAGGGTGTGGTCGGCGCGGACGCTGCTCAGGAACGAGCCGCCGGCAGCGCTGGGCAGGAACTGCCCGATCGATGCGCCCCAGCTCCCGCCCAAGGTCTGCAGGATGACCGGAAGTACCAGCAGCACTGCAACCAGTGCGGAGATGCCACCGGCGGTGCTGCGCACGATCCAGCCCAACGCGCTGCCCAGCAACCCCACCAGGGTGAGGTAGACAGCGACGCCGATGACCACGCGCAGAGCGGTGGGGTCGGTGAGCGAATAGCCGCGGTGGTAGGGGGACAGGATCGCCTGCGAGGTCAGGAACGACACGAACGAGACGACCAGAGCGGAGCCCAAGACGATGCCGCCGAAGACCACGGCCTTCGCGTAGAGGACGGGTATCCGTTTGGGGACCGCGGCCAGGGTGGAGCGGATCATGCCGGTGCCGTACTCGCCGGAGACGAACAGCACTCCCAGGACGCCGATCAGCAACTCGGCGAGCATGTAGCCCTGCGAGGTGGCTGAGGCGGCGCTGTCCTCGGGGGCCAGGACCCCGCTGCGGCCGTTGAAGGCGATGATCAGGCTGATCGCGAGGAATCCGAGCAGTGCTGCGGACAGCGTGAACCAGCTCGATCTCAGGCTGCGGAACTTGATCCATTCCGATGCGGACGCACCGGCGAAGGTGACCCCGCTGGGGGGCGTGCTGTGCCGAGTTTCGGGGGGTCGGGTGATGGTGTTGGTGCTCATGCGGCGCTCCTGTTCAGGTCGGTGCTGACGGACGGTTCGGCGTGTTGGCCGGTGGCGCGGTACTCGACTGCGTCTTTGGTGATGGCCATGAATGCCTCTTCCAGGGAGGCCATCACCGGTGACAGTTCGGCCAGGGTGATCGCGGCGGCGCCGGCGGCGGCGCCGATCTCGTCGGTGCTCAGGCCCTTGACGCTCAGACTTCCGCGGTGCGTGCTGGTCACCGAAACGTTTGGTCCCAGCAGCAGGTCGCGTAGCTCCGTGGCTTGCGGTGAGCGGACGTACACCGATTTGGCGGACGCCTCGGCGATGAAGTCGCTCATGGAGATGTCGCGGACCAGCCGACCGCGGCCGATGACGATGAGGTGGTCCGCGGTCAGTTCCATCTCGCTCATCATGTGTGAGGACAAGAACACGGTGCGGCCCTCGGTGGCCAGGTCGCGCAGCAGGTTGCGGATCCACAGGATGCCGTCGGGGTCCAGGCCGTTCACCGGCTCGTCGAGCATCACCGTTTCCGGGTCGCCCAGCAATGCAGAGGCGATCCCCAGGCGTTGGCCCATCCCCAGGGAAAAGGCTCCGGCGCGTTGGGTGGCCACCTCCCGGAGGCCGACCAGGTCGATCACCTCCTCCACCCGGGCACGGCTGATACCGGTGGTGGCGGCCATCGCGCGCAGGTGGTTGGTCGCCGACCGGCTCGTATGCACCCCGCGGGCCTCCAGCAGGGCGCCGACCTCACGCAAAGGTGCCGGCAGATCAGCATACTGGCGGCCGTTCACGGTGACCGCGCCGGACGTGGGGGCATCCAGCCCCAGGACCATCCGCATCGTGGTCGACTTGCCCGAGCCGTTCGGCCCCAGGAACCCGGTGACGATACCGGGGCGGACCGTGAAGCTCAGATCATCGACGGCGGTCTTCTCGCCGTAGCGTTTCGTCAATCCGGTGGCCTCAATCATGGCAACTCCTCATTTACTCGACGGACGGTGGCTCTGCTCTTGCAGGACTCACTGATGTGTACAAACCCACTTCATCCCGGCGGCGTGAAGCCCCCACCGCGAAGTCTGTGAAGAGTTGATATGCCGCAGGCGTGGAGTCGCCTTCATCGCGAGTCCGGATCCGAGCCTGCCGATCGGATTCGGCAGTAAAGCCCGGTGGCGGGGACGATGGGTCAGTGGCACCGTCATCCGCTCCGTCCGCTGAACGGTCGGGGACGCACGTTGGTTGGTCAGGCCGCCGCGGGACCGGGCCAATCTGCTCGTCCGAGTGCTCAGTGAGCGCATCGCCCCCGATCTTCACCGCGGCGAAGATGTCTCTTCGTTGCCGGGGCTCTAGCCGATCGGTGTGGCTGCGACCTTCAACTCCGCCGGGGATGATGCCGCCGGGCGACGAAGGGGCGTTGATGCGCCACTCACACCTCGCCGCGCCTGTTCGCCGGCTGCCTGCTCAATAAAGCACTCGGACGTCACCGCCGTCGCCGGGTCGGATTCGCCCATCCTGCGGGCATTCAAGAGGGGAACGACCAAGTCCTACGTCTACACCTTCATCGGCCAGTGTCTTATTCGGTCGGTGAAGTCCAAGATCAGGGCTTTGACATCGGGGTGTGAGATGTCTAGGCCTTGTTGCTCGCGTCGGACCCTCTTGTGTCAGATGATCTGGTGTCGTAGGATCAGCTCATGACTCCGCTACCGATGCCGCCCGTGTGGGACTTGCCGCTGCCTGGGGCGGCCCCACCGCCGGGGATGGCCATCTATCAGCTGCCCACCGGCACCTACGACACCCGGGCGATCTTCGCGTTCCGTGGCGGGTCGTTCCGCGACAAGCGGCATTTCGCGGCGACGGCGATCCTGGTGCAGCACCCCAAGGGTGACCTGCTGATTGACGCAGGGTTCGGCGCGAACATCGCGGCGCACGTGGCGACTGTGCCGCGGTTCGCGCGCGCCCCGTTTCAGGCAATGAAGACCGTCAGCGAGCAACTCGATGCCAGCGGCTATGACCGCAGCCGGCTACTGGGGGTGTTGCTGACCCACGCCCACTGGGATCACGTGAGCGGCCTGGACGGGCTGCGGGTGCCGATCTGGTTGAATTCCGGTGAACGGCAATACGCCGCCGAGGATTCGGACGGGAAAGTTTTCCGGATGGTGTCGGTGGGCCACGAGATCCACGAATATGAGTTGAACAGCCCGCCGTATCTGGGTTTTGAGTCAAGTTTCGACGTGTACGGCGACGGCTGCGTGGTGGTCGCTCTGGCGGGCGGACACACAGCCGGCTCGGTGGTCATCTTCGTGACCGTGCCCTCGGGGCAGCGGTATGCGTTCATCGGTGATTTAACCTGGCAGCTCGACGGGATCCAGCGACGAGTGGAACGGCCCCTACTGATGCAAAAACTAGCCGACAGCGATCCCGAGCAGTTGCGTCAGGGGCTGCTCCATGTGATCGCCCTGGCCGATGTGATGCAGATCGTTCCGGCCCATGACCGGGACGCCTACGACGGCATTCCGCGCCTGCCCGCCCGGCTGGCACCTGTCCCGGACCTCGAGACCGCCGAACACCCCTGAAGCCCGCCGATAGCGTGAACCGCTTTGCCAAGGCGAACCGTCGCGTACCCCCCACTGCTCAAGCTTCCGGTTGTAGGCACCGGTGGGCCCGGCACAAGGGACGTAGCCTGGGGACCCAGTGGAGCAGTCATCCAAAAATCAGCAAGGAGCGCAAGGTTTCAGATGCACAGTTCCACACGGCACAGTCAACGGTCGCCGATCGACACTTCAGAAGATCGCCGGGACCTGGGCGCATCCAGTGCGGGCCCGTCGGTCGACTCGGACATCACCTGGCTGCTGCATCGGGCGGCGCAGCGGATGCGCGGCGCCAGTGGTGAACAGGCGGAAAAGCACGGAATTGCGCTCCGCGACTACATAGTGCTCAGCGCCCTTGACCTGACCGGTAATTTCACGCAGGTCGAACTGGGTAAAGCGCTCGGTTTGGACAAGACCACGCTGATGACCCAGTTGGATCAGCTCGAGCACAGGGGTCTCATCGTCCGCCGCAGTGATCCTCGGGACCGGCGCGCACGCATCCCGGACATCACGAAGGCAGGAAACGCCCTGCGCGCGAAGGTCGCCGCCGACTGCGCCCAGGTCCAAGCCGCAGCGTTGGATGGCGTCAACCCAGATCAGCTGAAGATGTTCCGGCGGATCCTTTTCGACATCATCGGCGACAGCCAAGACCCCGGATCATGCCTATAACCGGACAGCGCGCATTGCCCACCGCTCGGTTTGTCATCCGACTGGGGCGCCCCGCAAGGCCCTCTTCCACTCACCGAAGGAGAAGGAGCAAACCTTGATCGCATTCACACCCAGACACTTGTCCCAACTCATCCTGCTGCAGGCACCCCCGGTTGAGAATTCCACCCTGCTGCCGCACCATGGGCGCGTTCACAGTGTGGGGGGCGGGCGATGACTGACCGGATCGCCGCGGGGCGCGCGATCTACGCTCGTAATTTCGGGGTGCCGGACGCCGAGGCCGAGGATCTGCTGACCGGCCGCGTCGGTGCGGATTTCACTCGGGAGGTCTTCCAGGCCGCCGGCGGTCTGGGGTGGCACAGTACGGCCCTGACCGACCGGGACCGCAGCATCGCCATCATCGCTGCGCTCGTCTGCCAGAACGTCACCGACGATCGACTGTCCAGTCATCTCGCGCTGGCGCGTCGCAACGGAGTCGATCAGCAAGGGCTTACGGCCCTGATGGTGCTGCTCGCCGCCTACGTCGGACAGCCCTACACATCGATGGCGATGGAGACCGTCCGCCGCGGGGCGGACCCGGGCTAGCCGTCAACCGGTCAGGCGCAACTGCTGGCCGGCATACTTCGGCTCACTGTCGCTCGCATCGGCGGTCACCAACTGCACCCCCGACAGCCCGCGGGCCATCAGCGATCAGAATCAGCTCACATCCCACGTCGCTGAGTGGGCATCGGTACTGAACTGGGTGTTTCAGAGTAAGGGGGAAAAGGTGCTTTCTACCTGCGATAAGGAGGGGCGTCCATCGCCATGGAGACCGACCCCTTGTTCGCCTCGGCCGACCAGCCGAAGGATTGAGAAGGGACAACGCCAGATGAGTGATATGCCGATGACCAACAGCAGCGCCAACGACCCTGGGGACGGTTTCCGCCGTAACCCGTTCCACTTGGACGGGCGAGTCGTCAAGCCGACCCCGGAAATCCTCCAGCCCACGCTGGCTCAGGCGAGGGCCTCGGCGCGCACGCCCCTGGTCGGCGTCACGAGCGACGGCACGGCTGAGCCGGGCCTGTTCGGCCTGGAGCCGACCGGGCGGTCCACGGCCTCGATCGTGGAGTCGGCGTTGGCGTACCTCGCCTCGCTGGACCAGCCGAGGCGGGCTACTGCGGTGCTGCCGCTGGACAGCGAGAATTGGCGGCTCTGGTTCAACATCGCCCCGAACTTGCTGCGGCACGGCGTCCTGCTCGAGGAACTGAACGAGGACCAGCGTGACGCCGCACTGGCTCTACTCCGCGAGACCTTGAGCGCGCGCGGGGTTCAGACGGCACGCGACATCATGAAGCTGAACCACACCATCGCCGAGCTGAGTGGGCAGTGGGACCTCTACGGCGAGTGGCTCTACTGGATGTCGGTCTTCGGTGACCCCAGCCGCATGGAGCCATGGGGCTTTCAGATCGACGGTCATCATCTCATCACCAACTGCCTGGTCGTCGGCGACCAGATGGTCCTCACCCCGTTGTTCTGGGGCAGCGAGCCGGTCACCGCGACGAGCGGGAAGTACGCTGGGACGGCCGTACTCGGCGACGAAGAGAGCCTGGGCTATGCCCTGTTTCACTCCCTGAACGCCGCCCAGCGCGCGACCGCAGTACTCGCCGACCAGCTGCCCGAGGAGGTGTTCACCGGCGCCTTCCGGGACAACTTCGAGATGCGCTTCGAGGGACTCCCGTTCGACGAGCTGACCGTCGACCAGCAGGCCGCGTTCTTGCGACTGGTCGAGGTCTACGTGGGACGGATCCGCCCGGAGCACGCGGCAGTCAAGATGGCCGAGGTGGAACGGCACCTCGACCGGACCTACTTCGCCTGGATCGGAGGCGTCGGACCCGACGCCGTTTTCTACTACCGCATCCATAGCCCGGTCATCCTCATCGAGTTCGACCACCTGGCGGGGGTGGCGTTCGACAACGACCAGCCAACCCGCCGCCACATCCACACCGTCGTCCGCACGCCCAACGGCAACGACTACGGGCAGGATCTCCTCCGACTTCACCGCGAGCGCTCATCACACATCCGAACGCTCCGCCCCGAGGAGTGCTGACTCGCCACGCCGGCCCGCCCTGCGTGTCAAACATCCCATGCTGAGTCGTGTCAAGCGGCGATCGGCTCGACGGCCGGTTTGTGGTGCTGCCAGACGGTGTCCTCGTCGCATTTCGTCATGGTCTTGAGGCAGCCGTGCAGGATGCCGACCAGCCGGTTGGCCAGCTGGCGTAGAGCCGCGTGATGTCCGATTTTCCGTGCCCGCATGGCGTCGTAGCAGGCGCGGGCACCCGGTGATGCTTTCATCGACGACATGGCTTGAAAGTGCAGCGCATCGCCGAGTCTGTCGTTCTTGGCGAAGCGGGCCAGGTCGACGGTTTTCTTGCCCGAAGCTCGGGTGATCGGGCTCTGCCCGGAGTAGTTCTTGCGGGCGCACACGATGACGACGAGCCGAACGCAACGCCGAAATGACCTGGCTGCGGGTCAGCTTCGCGGCCCGTGCTGGGGAAGGTGCCCGCCCCAGCAGGATCAGCGAGTCCTTCCCGACAGGTCCGGGAACGCCTCACTGCGGCCGGAAAGAACTGCAGCAGAGTCCGATCTGAGCCGCAGCACCTGCCTCGTTCGTTCCCAGATCGCCGTCGGATGAGCTCGAGCCAACAGCTTCACCGCCCCGGCGAGTTCACTGTCACCGGCGATCTGCCGATGATGGTCCCGGTCCAACCGGACGATCTCGGCCAGTACATGTGCGTCCCCAGCGTCGCTCTTGGCGCCCGATGTGGAGTGCCGTTCCCGATACCGGGCCGGTGGTGACGTCGGTGATGTCCTGGTCGGCGCCGGCCGGTCACGGGCCCGGTCGATCTCCTCCGGTGTGGATGGCGTGTTCCAGGCCGTTCCGTGCAGCCACCGCGACAGCGCGCTCGCCCGGGTGCGGGCGGACATCGGGACCGTCGCCGCACCAGACCTGCACATTGCCGAGCAGGTGATGGATCTGCCGGGCGGCGCGGCCCGGCTCGACGACCGGGGTGACGTCGCCGTGCGAGTAGTCGCTGTTCAACGGACGGGTACCGCAGCGGCGGCTGAGGTGGGTCAGCTCGGCCCGGGTGGGCAGCCGGGCGCACTGGCCGGGCGGCGAACGCGGCGGCCCGATCCAGGTCCACCCAGTAGGCGCCGGAATCCTCATCCGGTACCCCCCCTGCGTCGACCTTGTCCTTTGGCGGGTCCCCTTACACCGTCGCCGACGGTGCCCATCGCGCCGTACCCGAGCCGGTTGATGGTCTTGCCGTTGAGCGTGATCGTCATGGTTGTTTCCTTACTCGTGGTCGGGCCCGAACCGTTGGATTTCGGGGTAGCGGGGCCAGCCGGGGTCTCCGGTGGTGGCGAACTGGATCCAGCTCGTGTGCATCCGGGTGGCGAGTTCGCCGGGGGCCGCGACGTCTCCCAGCAGGGCTCGGGGTCCGAGCAGTGCTGGCAGGTCCTGTCGGTCGAACACGAACGGCAGCTCCATGACGTGGCTCGCGCCCAACTGGCCGTTCAGCGCTGCGGACCGCCAGGTGAAGAGGTACGCCCAGGTGGGCCCGTGCTTCGCGTGAGCCTCGGTCAGCTTCCGGGTGCCGGTGCCGAACAGGCCGTCGCCCAGGATCGCGGTCGCTAGACCGGCGGCGGAGGCGTGCGGCATGGCCTCCCGGTACGTCCTGACCGCCTCGTCGGGATGGGCGTGGAAGCGGGCGGCGGTGGCGCGCACATCCGCGTCGGTGCTGTCAGCCAACAGCCCGAGTGGTGCCAGGTAGAGCGCGCCTTCGTCGAGGTTCGCGCCGATCAGCAGGTCGACGTCGCTGCCCCGGCCCGCAGCAACGGTGTCGGCGGGTTGTTCGTCGAGGACGAGGCTGAACGCAGTGATGCCGCCGAGCGGATCGTGGTGGCCACGGGTACGCAGATCGAGGCCGGACAACTGTGGCATCAGATCGACGAGGCGACCGTCGCTGATGCCAGCAAGCGTGGTGACGCTTGGCACGACGCCCAGCGACCGTCCCACGGTCGCGGTGACGATGCCGGCCTGCTCGGGGGTGAACGCGCCGACGCCGCTGCCACTCTGGATGATTGCCCGGCGCATCAGGCCGGCCGAGGCGGGATCGGCCAGAACTGCGGCGACGATGATGGCGCCGGCGGACTGACCGAACAAGGTGACATTGTCCGGATCACCGCCGAAGCGGGCGATGTTGTCGCGCACCCAGCCCAGCGCGGCCTGGACGTCGAGCAGGCCGCGGTTGTCCGGGGCGTCGCTCAGGTGCAGGAAGCCGGCGATGCCGAGGCGGTAGTTGACGGTGACGAGGATGACGCCGTCGCGGGCGAACGCCGTGCCGTCGTACAGTGGTGAATTGATCGAACCGGCGACGAATCCGCCACCGTGAACGAAAACCATTACGGGTAATGATCTTTCGTGTGCTGGTGGGGCCCAGATGTTGACGTTCAGGTAGTCGGTTCCGCGCTGCCAGCCAGGACCGAAGTACGGCGACATGTCGAGCGTGCCGAACGCGTCGCGGGCTGGTTGGGGTGCGGTCGGTCCAAGACGGGTGGCGTCGCGGACCTGCGTCCAGGGTTGGTGCGGCTGGGGCGCGGCGAACCGGGTGGCACCGATGGGGCCAGCCGCGTACGGCACGCCCAAGAAGGCCGTGCCGTACGCGGTGTGATATCCCCGCACCGGACCGGAAGTGGTGACGATCTCCATTGCGGGACGTTCCTTTTCAGAGGCGGGTGAAGGGAGCCCACTGCTTGATGGCGAAGGCGTCGCCGCGGTGCTCGACCTCCAGTGCGCCGTGGCCGCTGAGGTGGGCAGGTAGGACGAGGGCGTTGCTGTCCGCGGCCCAGCCGAGCAGCTCGCGGCGGGTGGCGGCGGCAGCGGCGGGGTCTTCGCAGAAGCAGCTGTTGTGGCCCAGTTCCATCACCTGCAGCGGGGTGTGGATCAGGTCACCGGCGAACAATGCCCGATCGCCGCCGGAGCTCAGCTTTACGACGCTCGAGCCGGGGGTGTGACCGGGCGCGGCCTCCAGGCGCAGGTTCGCGTCGATGGAGTGGCTGCCTTCCCACAGCTGGACCTGGCCGGCGGCGTGCACCGGGGCGACGCTGTCCGCGAAGACGTTCTCGTTGACGCCGCCGACGAGACCGGGGTGGTTCGCCGGATCCCAGAACACGAAGTCGGCCCGCGGCATCAGGTAGGTGGCGTTTGGGAACGTCGGTACCCAGTCGCCGTTCACCAGGCGGGTGTTCCAGCCGACGTGGTCGACGTGCAAGTGGGTGTTGACCACCAGGTCCACGTCTTCGGGGCGGACGCCGGCCCGGGCCAGGTTCCCGAGGTAGTCCAGGTCGAGGTGGTCCCAGGCCTCGACGGCCGGCCGCGACTTGTCGTTGCCGACGCCGGTGTCGATCAGGATCGTGCGGCCTTCGCTGCGCAGCACCCAGGTCTGCATGGCCACGTGCACCATGCCGTCGCCGAGGTGGTCCGGGACGAGCTCGGACTCGTGGCGCTGCCACGCCTCGCCGGGCATCGACGGGAAGAACGCCTCGGTGGGCATGATTGGGCCGTGCATCTCCTCGACCCGGGTCACGGTGACGTCGCCCAGTTTCATTTCGTTCATGATTTTCAATCCTTCGTTCAGGACCGGCGCGGAGCGCGGGTCAGCAGTAGGTTCGGGTCGGTGGCGGTGCGATAGGTGGCGATGAGCTCGTTGACCCGGGCAACGGTTAGGTCAACCAGCGTGATGTCGTTCATGACGCTCTCCGATCGGGTCATGGCGTTCAGTGGGTGAGGTGGGCCCTCAGAAGGTTGGGGTCCTTCTTGGTCAGGTAGGCGGCGCTCAGGACGGTGACGGTGGTGCCGCGCACGGCGAGAGACGTGGGTCCCTGCAGCCCGTCGGTGGCATCGAGAACGACCCTGTGGGTGCCGTTTCGCTTGACCAGTTCGACAGTGTTCTTGGTGTCGATGGCCGCCAGCAGGGTGTCGCCCTCGCCGGTGAAGGCGAAGTCGTCGATGCCGGGCAGGCCGGTCGCGATGGTCTCGACGGTCCCCGCACGAGCGTGGCGGGTGATCGGGATCCGCAGCACGATGCCCTTGTCCAGGTTGGTGGCCCAGACGGCACCGCCGCGGATCTTCAGGCCGTTGACCCCGAGGAAGCCGGTGGTGGCCAGTTCGGTGGCCGTGGACCAGATCTTCGCGGGACCGCCGGTGACCGGGACGCTGTAGATCGCGCCGACAATGGAGTCGGCGACGTACAGAGTGCCGGTCCGGGTGTCGAGAGCGAGCCCGTTGGGCAGGCCGGTCGCCGGCAGCGCGGTGATCCGGTGGGCGGTGCCGCCCGGGGTGAGCTTCCAGATGCCGGTCAGGTCGGCGGTGCCGGTGGCGTACCCGAAGTACAGGGTCCCGTCCTGGCCGCGGACGATGCCGGTGGTGAGCGGGAAGCCGAGGGCGGGGGTCTTGACACCGCCGCCGGCTGGCAGTGGGAGCGTGGCCAGGATCGTGGTCTTTCCCGTCGAACTGATGTGGGCAATCTGCCGACTCGCTGCGAACGTGACGTAGGAACCGCTGTGGGGAGCTGCGGCGATGTTCTCGGGCAGCTGGCCCTTGGCCAGGTCGAAGTGCACGCCGATCTGGGCATTGCTCAGCGGCGCCGTAGCGGCCATCGATGGGGCCGCACCAAAGCTGGCCAGGACAGCAGCGGTCAGCGCAGCGGCGGCCAGGGCGGTTATTGACGTTCTGGTGGACATGATCCCAGTTTCTGTTTGTATTTCGGGCGTGCAGAAGCGAAGCCTCGGCACCGGGGGGTGAAAACACCGGTTCGGACCGATGTCCTAAGGGGTGAAACGGGGGCGGACCAGCCAGGAGCTTCAGGCGCGGCGGCCGGTCCGCGTCCTGACCGCTAGGAAGGGCTCCAGGGAACGGCGGTGTCGGCGACGGAATGGCCGGCCTCGGCAGGGACGACGGCTTGAGCCAGCAAGGTCATCGCGGACTCGGAGGGCGAACCGTCCTCTGCCGTGGCCACCACGATGCTCTGGCCGTTGGCACCGGGGCTGAGCAGGGTCTGCTGGTTGAGGGTTACGGCTCCGACCAGGGGATGGCGCATCTCGTACACGGCGACGGCACAGGCCTGGATCCGGTGATCGGCCCACAGGTCGGCGAATTCGCTGCTCTTCATGGTCAGTTCACCGATCAGAGCGGCCAGGAGCGGGTCGTTCGGGTGTTGGGCCACGGTCAGGCGCAGATTGCCGACCACGGCCCGGGCCTTGCTGGGCCAGTCCGCGTACAGCTCGCGGGTGTGAGCGTCCAGGAACACCAGCCGGGCCATGTTGGGTCGCTCGCCCGGGCGCTGCAGGCCGTCCACCGGTAGATGACCGGCGAACAGGGCGTGTCCCATCCGGTTCCAGGCCAGGACGTCGCTGCGGCGGCCGGTCACGATGGCGGGTGTCTGTCCCAGCGCGCTCAGCAGTTGGAGGGTGGCGGCGGTGACCCGTTCCGGGGGTGGGCGGCGAACGGCCGTCCGACGTTTAGGAACCTTGGCCAGGGCATGCAGATGGGCGGTCTCGGTCTCATCCAGGCCCAGAGCGCGGGCGATGGCGTCGAGGATCTCCGCCGAGGCGTTCAGGGATACCCCCTGCTCCAAACGGGTGTAGTACGAGGCACTCACCCCGGCCAGCTGAGCCAGTTCCTCACGGCGCAGCCCTGGCACCCGCCGGCGTTCGCCGTAGGTCGCCAACCCGATCTGCTCGGGCTGCACCTGGGCCCGGCGTGCCTGCAGGAAGTCTCCGAGCTGCCCTTGTCCGTCCATGAAATCGAGTATGCGGTCGCTGGACCGCAATAACCTCCCCCTGCCGAGGGTAGGCATGAGCGGGTCTGGCACCACCGAGCCCGCCCCGGGAACGTATGAGCATGACCACAGGAATCACCAACTCGGACAGTCCCGACACCGTCACCGCGACCGACCTCACCTTCACCCGACGCGCCTGGATCAACGCCGGACCCGGCGACCTCTACGACCTCATCAGCGACGTCAGCAGAATCGGTGACTGGAGCCCCAACGCCGATGCCGTCCACTACGACCAGGACGCCGGGCCCTGGGTCGGAGCCTGGTTCAGCGGCCGCAACCGCAAGGGCGGCAAGGAGTGGACCACCCGCTCCCAGATCGTGGCGGCAGAGCCGGGCCGGCGCTTTGCCTTCACCGTGGGCGGTGCGCAGGACGGAATTATCCGATGGGAGTGGTTATTCACCGCCCAGGGAACTGGAACAACGGTGCAGCAATCCTGGCGAGTGCTCCGCTACGACCCGGTGCTGGGTGGCACCCGCTCGGACGTCGAGGCCCTGCGCGACTTCATGGCCGACAGCGCCGAATCCACATTGATCAACCTCGCCGCCCGGATCGGCGAGCGATTTCGGCCGAGCGCGCCGTGACCTCACCGACCGCTGCTCCAACCTCGACTGCACCGCGCCATCCAGTCCGGCGCCAAGACCCGATCAGGCAAGACCGGCAAGGGCAACCCCTACCTCACAGCAGCACTCGGTGAAGCCGCCGCGTCCGCCGCCCGCACCAACACCTTCCTCGGCGCCCGCTACCAACGCCTGGTCAAACGCATCGGCAAACTCAAAGCACTCGTTGCGATCGCCCGATCCATCCCCGTCATCGTCTGGGAACTACTCACCGACCCCACCAGCCGCTACGCCGACCCCGGGCCCGAGTTCTTCACTCAGCGGAGCCCGCAGCAGATCTGTCAGGCGTTGCCGCTTGAGTTTCCCCGGCCAGACCGAGAGGCAACTGCGATCAGTTACACGTCAGAGATGCTCGGTGCAAAGGGGCGAGAGCGCCGTCCAGTGCCGCCTCGAGGGGCCACGCCGAGCGCTCTGGTTGACTCAGGACCAGGCCACCCTGGATGGCTGCGAGGA
>JAABUS010006078.1_pt1 | contig 15035 bp, 13 predicted proteins | sample 5560161 | NCBI WGS metagenome assembly JAABUS01 (sample SAMN10711885, study PRJNA513376) | rock metagenome | isolation source: Antarctica rocks | place: Antarctica: Victoria Land, Trio Nunatak nord | collected 2016-01-04 | reverse complement strand
TTGAGCCAGTGTTCGACCGGCCAGTGTTTGAGCCAGTGTTTGATGAGCCAGTGACCGAGCCAGTGGCGGAGGAGCCAATTACTGGTAAGCCAGTAGTAGAGGAGCTATTGCTTGAAGAGCCAGTGGGGAAGGAGGAGGGGGACAAGCCAGTCTGAGAGGAGCCAGATAAGGACGAACCAGTGGTGGACGAACCAATGGTTGAGGAGTCAGTGGTAGGGGAGTCAGTGGTGAGCGAGCCAGTGGGGGACGAGCCAGTGGGAAAGGAGCTGTTGATCGCGGAGCCATTGGTTGAAGTGAAAACCTGTCGTTCGTGAAGACCGCGATATCTGCCGGGATAGCAATAGACGACCTCGGCCGCAACCGCGAAAAGCCAGAGGAGTTCCCTCATAACTGCGCCACCAACGATGCAGCACAAATAAGAGCAACCGGTATGAATGAATGGATCAGAAAGAAGCTCGAGGGAGAAGAGAAACAAAAGAAGGACCGTATAGTGACGAGATGCGATGAAAGCAAACGAACGAACTGACATTCATGTCGGAAAACGTCAGCATGTATATGACGGACTTTGATATTGAACATGCTGGACCCAAAAATGGGTAATTTTAATCTTGCAGTGGCCCAGCAAACATAGTCTGCGGAAACTTGGGACAGCAAATCTCCTGAAACATGTAGGAACCTTCAGCCTCACAAGATCTCTTGCTGGTAACATCATGATGAATCAATGTAACCTCGGGAGGGATGTTGTTGAACAAGAGATGAAACGGCCGATACAATTCCAGGTCTTAGCATCGAGGAATGCACATAGCTGGTGGTAGAAGCACACTACGAGTGGCAGTCATTTGCACCACCGTTTTCAGCCTCATATAAGCTGCCGATCACCGATTATATTGTCAGGCCTTTTCGTGCCACCTACCGCATGCATGATGTCAGACAGGCATGTCCATAAGGAAGCAAGTACATACTGCACAATAATGAAGGGGAACAAGGCAGTTGTTTTGTATAGCAGGAGCCACTGATTCCAGACCTTCCAGCAGGGTTGCATATAGCCTTTTCGTGGCAGAGGTGGAATCAGAGACAGGGTGAGTATCTCAGTAGTATATTTCTGTACTGTACGAGTCCGGATCCCTCAATTTCCAGGGCTCCCTCCTCGCCGCCTCGGGCGTGCAGTCTGCAGATAAAGTTGCACAGCGTGGAACTTTCCGCCCCCATCCTCTAACTACAGTATTACTCCGTTCTCATCAATAAAATCCAGTTTGATTGGTAGAATGGGGTAGGTGGATCTGGATTGAGAATAATCTCTTTCGCGTTTCACAACACCGCCTCTTGGGGTGGAACAAACACCATTTGGTGCATGCTCACACGGAGCTAAGTGCTTCACCCTGCGACAAAGCTGTACGTGCTCGTTTGGTCTTGTTCATTCCGTCTATATATAACGAAGGTAGTCCAATGTGTGCTCGCTAACTAACCATCTACTAGTATCGTTGTACGGAAAGCGATTTTCTAGGATTTACCGAGAGCCCCATCAAAAGGGAACCACTAAACGTACACCCCTTTTCACTACATGTACACCCCCCATTCCACTACATATACACCCCCCTCAACTAGGTCTAGCGGTCATCAGAATAGGGTTCAGCTATTGAACAGCTGCAGGCCTCAAAGGTACTTATATTTCTTTGAGCTGCAATAATCAAGGACCGCTGAGGACGAATGTTTTTTGGAAGCAAATTTACATTTGATCAAATTTGAAACACCCCATAGAAGCCTTCACCGTTTGAAGCCCCATGTTGTTGCTCTGATATAGGCTCAGCCGAAGCTCCACCCCCTCTACCTCCTCGACCTCGCCCCCGCCCCCTACCTCTACCTTCGGCCCGCGGTCTACCTCTGCTCCGACCCCTACCCCTACCCCTACCCTCCCTATATGTTTGCCCTAGCTCATGCTCAGCTCGTTGCTGCAGATTCGCTTCCACGCGTTCAAGTTGACCAGGTTCGCGTTGGGTAGAGTCCTCTAGCTATTGCTTTGAAGGGACATTCGATGAGCCTTGAGCCGGCATGTAGTCTCTTTTGCCCGGCAGTACCACCTGGTTTACCACCCCTATCACACCTCAACCAAATTTTATCCTTGATTCCCCGCTTGTTTTTGTTCGAGCGACTGACGATGAGCGCGTAACCGCGGGCCCCAGCCCACGTATTGGCGGCGGCGATGAGCTTCTCGTCGCTCACACAGAGCTCACCTACTGGAGGGGGTGCAAGATCCATGGCGGCGATGAGGTAGGATGGGTGGGTGGTAGGTAGAGTAGTTGGTTGATGAAGAACGCGTGCGCATTGTTAGGAAATATTATGCCGCTAACCCTATTTTGATAGCCGCTAGACCTAGTTGAGGGGGGTGTATATGTAGTGGAATGGGGGGTGTACATGTAGTGAAAAGGGGTGTATGTACGTTTAGTGGTTCCCCATCAAAATTAGTGGCGAATCTGCAAAATAAGAACCAGAGTTGTAAAATCAACCCCACTGCTCCCCTCAGTGCTTCATATGTGAGCTGCATATGTAGTATATTCAGTGCCTCTTATGTGGCCTACACAGTGCCTCTTATGTGACCTATTCAGTGCTTCATATGTAGTCTTTCCAGTGCCTCTTATGCGACTTAATGAATAGATTACATTTACTACATACAAAGCATTGAATATACTACATATGAAGCACTGGGGAGGCAGTGGGTTGATTTTACAGCTCTGGTTCTTATTTTGCACTTTTTGGAGATTCGCCACTAATTTCGGTGGGGCTCTCGGCAAATTCTAAAAAAACGGCACAAGTTTCGATATGTAAAACCCAAGGCAGCATCTACATTGAACCATTCCCTCCAGGCATGTCATCCCCAACCAACCCAATCCTGTATGCTTGCTCTACCAACGACGTCTCCGCCCTCCAAGCCCTACTCGAACAACAAGACCGCCAGCTCTTCTCGCAAACGGCTCAGACTGGGACAGTAAATACTGCAGCCTACCTCCTCTCCCGTCACCAAGTCCCCGAGGACTATTCCCGACACGTTCTAACCCCAAGTCCAACCCAAAACCCCATCCAATACCTGACCAAGGAGTCAGCACGTCACGGTAATGCCGTCGTCTTCTGCTACCTTCTTTCCCGCTACCCAGAGCTCCTCTCCACCAAGAATAGAAACGTCGAAAGTATCCTAGTGAACGCGCTTGACGGCGGTGTAGAGATCTGGAAGATCGTTCTCGAGCATGATCCACGCTGGAAGGACCATGAGTTCAGTGGGCATCGCGGTTATGTCCTTGAACTTCTCGTTGACCTGAAAAAGCCTATACTGCTCGAGTTTTTGCTTCAGGAAGGTGCGGATACCGATAGAGCGGGTGATCCTGTTCTCGACATGGCCAAGGCGCGGAGGGCGAGTCCTGAGATTCTTGAGTTAATCAAAAAGTACAGTCACTGAGAAGCAAACGGTTCGACAGTCGTCAGTTAAGATCTACGGTCCGCTGTATGATTGTGAGAAATGCTCAGACTGTTCCTACACTTAAGTTCTTTCAAGAATTTCCGACCGTCCAAACTCTCCCGAAACCCCTCTCGCCATTATCGCCTATCCGGTGATAGTGGTAAGATTAGCTTCGCAGCCCAATTTTTAAGAAACAGGACTCGCATTCAAGCATTGCTAAATTGGATTAGTGGGCCACAATTGGAATATATTGGGCAATGGCAAGGGAGCATGCCCTAGACTACACACCAGAAGCGCGCGTCGTCAATTCCTTGAGTTATCTGCCAGAACCCTTTACCTACATCTGCTAAGGCGTCGCTCTCTTGTATCCACAAATATCTATATCTCATCTTCGCTTCAGGCATTTTGGTGGGTGGGTCGAGAAGTAGCGACGCACTCTCATTTCACCATCAATATTGCGAAGCGGGGCTAAAAGACATTAAGGGTGACGTGGATATGACTATCTTTTTCTACCCAAGAAGCAGGGCGTGCTGGGTCTGAGATGCAGGTTTGCGAATGCACAAAGGCGTAGAAGACAGCAGCGAGGATCAGTGAAGCGGGGCGTAGCGTCTTGAAAGGAGAAGGCCTACGGAGAGTTAAGGGTGGTGAGGATAAAGGCTTGGGATTGTTGAGGGTCAAGGCCAACTTGTCGGAAAAGGGCGGGTCTCATTGCGGGTGGGTGTAGGGAAAGGAACGGGTAGCATAGCGACGGCAATGAGGTGCGCTGGTGATGGATTGTGGGAGTCCATATAACCATGGGCATTGCCAGGCTCTTCAACTTTCGTCCATTTTGGTGATGCTCAGGACAAAAAGGAATTGTCAGCCCTCAAGCACAGCTTTGCGCCATACTCTACCAAGTAGTGTACATTCGTTACTTCCACCCCGACCCGCCAGAAAGTTTCATTTTGGAACTACCCCCCCCCCAATCCTCTCCCACCAAACCCCAAAGCCACAAGGAAGAACCATCGCCCCTACCCTTTACCCGTCTAACACACTTTCTCAAGCAGGTAATCGATGGAGAGAAAACAGTGAGCTCTGATTGTAGGAAGAGGTAGGAGAGGGATTGAGGTTGGTAGCAAGAGAGGCGTAGCGAGGTAGAGAGGCAGAGAGGCAGAGAGGTAGAGGAACGGGGAAAGTGAAAGCAGAGGTACAGTAGGAAGAGTAATTTGGTTCGGTAGTACATCGCTTTAAAGTAGTAGGAATTCCTATCTCTCCAAACAATGTCCTACTGAGCACACTGCCCTCCCTACCTGTCTAATCATCTGCTCAGTAGTAGTACATCGCTTAAGCGTGATAGGAATCTTTCTTACATGTCAGTCAAGACAAAGTAGAGCTTTCAACGTTCCTAGCGAAATGGTCTACTGAGCGGATGAGCCGTCCAGAGGAAAAGGGGCAAAAGATCGAAGAAATAGAGAACATTTTCATCCCCATCCATTCGACCCCCTTCAAACTCCTCATAACCATCATCGCCACCCCTCCACCTCACGCCACACGCCTCCTCCAAAAGCCCGCATGACACAATCAGATCTAGCAAACAAATCATGCAAAGAAAAAGACGAGGGACAAAAAAGAAGAATGGAAGAGATCGAGGGGGACAAGCGAAATGTAGGGAAGAGTACGGAATACTGTGCTCAGTACCCCATCGCTCAGACTGGCAGGAAATTTCCTACACGTTTGTTGATTACTAGGTAACTGAAACATCGGTTATAGAGCGGTAGTAGGAAGTCCCTACATGCCACTCAATACATACCAGGATACTTAGGACTTCCTACCACACTCTAAGCGATATACGACTGCGCAAACGATCTTTCCTACCTGTTGCTTGCTCTTCCTACTCGAATGTTTTCCATCGCCTAGATATCTATCCCCTTAAACCGTCAACTGTGTGCTCATTAGTAGTATCATACAATAGAAGTTCCCATCATATTTCAATAGTATACATACATATCTAACATCGCTCAGAAACGGCTAGAGAGTTGGTACATATGTAGAAAGCATGATACTACCTACCCATCTAAGCCACGATCGTCTCTCTACCAAGCCCACTACTATCCAGCCCCTATCGATGTCCGGAAAGAACTGAACCATTCAGGTTTCTTAGAAATACCTTTTCCATTCCCCCCCAGTTATCCCCCCCCTTTCCAAACCCTCACCTTAATATCCCAACTCGTGTACACGGTATCCCCCCAAAATCAAATCCAACAACAATACAAATCCCCCACATACAATCCCCCCACCTCAAACAACCCAGCTACCAAAACCCAACAAAAAAAACATCAAGCCCTACCTACAGTACCCTCCTCACTCACCACACCACACCAAAACCAAATCAATCAGCCGAAAGCCGAACATCGGCTCCCTCTTACAGAACCTATAAACTCCCCATAATTATACCCCATAAACTCCCCAAACCTAAACACAAGTCTCATTTTTTTTTAAGAATAAGATCACCAGGTCTCGACACCTCATCCGCCTCGGGGAATCATAGAATACGTACGAGGGTAGAAAGAAGCACGGGTACCTAGAAAAATTGGAACGAGCGTGAGGAGTTCCATCGGAGAGAGTGCGACAACATGCGCAGATGGGGGTAGCAGCGAAGAAGCCAAGAGTCACCTTGCATGCCTCTATGGCACGAAATCTTACTGTCCCTAACCAAAACTTATGTACGCAACAGCCCCCAAGCCCTTGTCACCAAACACTCAATACAAGCTCCCACCCCACCCGTCTCCCCTCTCTCTCCAACCCAACCATCGATTCCAGGGTATCCTCTCTCGGCTCTTTCTCATCCACTCTCCACCCCTCACAACAACACCGCAGCTCCTACTGCTAACCCTGCTAACGTCGCCAACACACTCCCCCCAGAAACCCTACCCGCAGCACCCTTCTGGTTCGGTCCACCATTCCCGGTACCGTTACCGCTACCGAGATTCTTGCCGCCTGGAAGACCTTGGTAGCCAAAGGTGACGTTTTGCGGAATGGTGGTGTTGAGGCAGTGGCCGTTGGAGATGTCGAGGTTGGTGAGGTCGTCCTAGCAGTAGAGTTAGATTATATACATATGTAGGCGGGTGGCGGTGAGGTGACTTACAGGCACGAGGAAGAACATGTACTGCTGCTGGTTCAGGGGTTTGAACCCACTGGTGTCATAAGGAAATTTATCACCGGGGTCTGTTGCCGATGTGTTTCTTAGGAAGATACACTGGACCTGGTTCGGAAACTCTGTAGCCATAGCCGGATAGTCTGTAAGGCAGTCGTTTAATTAGCAAAGCCTCATCCATACTTGAAAAAAACGGTGGAGATTTACCCCTCATCACATCGCTGTTGCTCGTATCAGCGACAAGGATAAATTTCCGGTGTGGATACGTCTGGAAGATCTTCACGAGCAAGTATTTGCGGACACTGAGGGTCTCGTCAACGTTGCTGAAGTTCAGGGGACGCGTATCAAAGGAACCACCGGGATAGGTCTTGTAGATAAAGTCCATGTAATTTCGGGTCACTTGCTCGGGGGTTGTGGTGAGGTAGTGGAAATGAAAGTTTGGGATGCTGCGGGACCAGTTGGCATAGATGTCGGGCATGTTCATCCAGGGGGTAAACGGGCGCGCAAAGGAGTTCAGCAAGCCTTCCTTTGGCTCGTAGATTTTGGTGACGCGAAGGATGTCGTCAATGTCATTGATGATGGTGAGGCCGGTTGAGGGGACGAGGTAGGCTGTTGCATTGCCCATGTCGGTTCCGTTGGTGTGAACGCTTAGACGCTGGATTTGAGATGTGGTGTTGCCGGCTGCGAGCCCCTGGCCATTGATAGGAACGAATCCATCAAAGTCGCCTTCATCAGTTGTAGGAACCGGGAATTTGACAACTTGGTTGCCACCTTGAGGAGTGGTAGCTTCTCCTCCACCTTGTTCGCCAGAGGCTCCTGCCGTTGGTGCTGGACTCAGGCTGAATGTCACATTTTGGTTCTTCTGCTGGAGGACGTATATCTCGGCCGTTAAGTTTCTGGCCTGCGAAGCCTGCGACGGTGGGAGTGACTGCACAGATGTGCCGACCAGAAAACCGTTCGCAAGGTCGTCAAGCTTTGACTCGGAAATGTTTGGCTGTTTCAAAACATTGCCGTGAAAGCGCAAGTTCCAGCCCTGGTCAGTCCAGTTTCCATAGCCTCTGCGATCTCGTTAGCCAGTGCTGCCAAACGCGGACCGGGAGGTGGTAATATTCACGGTATATTCAGCACCTGGGTTGGTAGTGCGGCGACTTGACTATCATCGAGCCCTAGGCTACTCTGAACGCCCGCTCCGGTTGGAAAATCTTGGAAGAAGTTTGGCACGCCCGAGGCAACATACGAAGGTATACTGCCCAGGTCTGATAATATTGATTTGACGTCTACACCAACGTCGCTAAGGATGTCTCTTTTCGTCTTCGTAGGATCCCATGTTGTAGGGGCAGGAGTGATCAGGGGCAGTTCTTCCGCTATTGCTGCTGGGTTGGTATCAACTGGAGAGGCAGAAACGTAGGGAATTAGGGCAAGTAGTAAAGGGGACAGAGCGCCCAACATTCTGATAGAGAGCAGTACGACTTCAGGGGCCAGTTTCAATGGCGGAAAAGCGTTTTGGAGTGGGTAAGGACCGAATTCGCCAATGAGGTGCCGTCAATAGTAACCTAGCAGTCCCACTAGAGAGAGAGAAACTGCTGTGGTAGCTTGTATTTATGTTTGCACGTATTTTCAACAAAGGATACTTCTCGGGATCTTAGGCGTCGTCGAAGTATGTATATGAAAGACTGCTGTGTGTGATAAATGACCGCGGTTGTGAAGCGTCACTTCCTTGATTTTGAGTTGTCAACAAACATGAAACCCAATTTCATACGCCCAATCATGTATTAGACCCTGAATGCTCGAAAGAAACGCACAGCCACATAACGCCACAACTCTAAATTCTTACTCGGTGATTGTGTATGATGTATCATGTAGGGAGCATGCGTCCAGGCTTGTTCCGGCACAAAGAGTCATGATCAAGTGTTCAGTTCTTCTCGGCGTGAAGAGTATGAGAGGTCAAGCCCATGTGCATGAATCCCTGTTCAGTTCTCTGGGCTACCAGACATCGAGTGCTGTCAGATCATCCGTCTTAGGAGCGATTGCACAAAACATAGAACAAGTGACTACCGGTAGATCAAGATATCCAATGAGCTAAATCTTGAAGACCCACGTTGACTAATGCGTCCGGTTCTGCCGTGCCCAGAAGAACCAATCCGCCTGCCATTGCATTCCCTTGTGCCTGATCTCTCAACAGACTATGTACTGTGCTATAATAAAACCAAATGCCAAATGCAACCACCCACCGCTAGGCACCCGGCAGAACGCTTGACGCGTCTCAACCAGATCAGGCGCATGACGTCGAAAGTAAGGAATGACACAAACCTCCCCTGGTATAATCAAAAAGGGCGTCGCTCACAAAAGCCACCCACAAACGCCCGGCTTGATTTAGATCGAAATGAGTGTGTAGTTGATTCGGCATGAGCCTCTACCCATATACATGAAACGATAGAAATAAGACATAAGAAAGGAGCGAATTGAAAGCAAGAAATGCATCGGAAAGGCCACGCTAGCGCCAGTTAGGTGCCGTTGGGGAATATGCATAATGACAATGGCCAGCCCAGTAATTTACATATGACATTTGATGACGAGGTCGTTGAGTATATGATGAGTATATAGTGGTCCCAAGCAGCGGGTAGCCGCGCTACTGGTAGAAGTGCTGGAGTATGGACATTGACCATGGAGGTAGATTCGTATGGGATCAAGAACGGGATGTGTGAACACCTTGGTAGGACTTTCAATCATCGGCGGATGAGAAAGAGAGGCTCGGCTGTTCAAAAATAACCTGTCGTAGGCTTTCGAGAATCAGTGCGTCTTGGGCGAGCGTACTGGAAATGGGGTGATGACTGCGCAGAAATTTGATTGTGCGGTCGAATAAGTGCTCGAGCTGTTCAGCTGGGACAAGGAAACGCAAGCTTGATTTGTATGTAGCAGCCAGAACCAGGATGTTGCCGAATTGCCTAACCACACGGTCGTGTTAATTACAAGACTAATATCACGGGTTTGAAAAGGACTGGTTTGATTGCAGATGCTTCGAGGGGTAACAGGAGTGGCTACTTACGCATGAGCTGTGCCAAAAATGTTGGTCACAATCAGACGTTGGCGGTTCAAAATATTGTCAAACGCGACAGTACTTCGCATGGCGGCCTTGACGCAAATTTTAGCTGAATGGAGGATTTCAGCCTGGCCGTTTGAGTCAGCGCTCGTCGACCTTGGCGGGGCCATTGCGCCCCGACTTCGCTCGTGAGACTGAGCAGAGTACGCTAATGGCTTGTTGAGAGCTCCTTTGAGAACATCTGATTGAGGTGAGTCGGTTCCTTGAGCGATTATCTCACTGTCAAGTAAGTGGCGGAGGAACGGTCGGTGGATTATATAAAGTGCCCCGTAATATTTTGCGCGTAGTCGGGCATCGTTGATATCCGGAGATGGCTCATCATCATCTTTCCACTGTAACCAAGGTGGAAGCACGTTTCTCCAGTTCTGGAGAGATTCGTCGTGAATATTGCGCATGTTGAAGAAATCCGTCTTGCGCTCAAGATTTTCTGGGGGATGAAGATCTTTCTGCATACTATTAAGGCTATTGCGGATGTGGATCTGAAACGAGTAGTAACTCATCATCTTTTTGACCGCTCCTGGAACGTTAACGCCTTGGTTATCAATATGTTCAAAGTCCGCCAACTCAGAAAAGCCTTTCGGATACTCGAGCTCCATGTCCTGAATCCCGCTTCGAGGTAGGTCAAGTTCCGCCAGAATATCGCTCTCTAATTGCGAACACGTCCAGAACGCAAACTTGATCAGGTCCTTTCGCGTCAGATCCCGCTCCCTTGCTAAAGTTGGATCTCGTACAAGGTACCGACACGCTCTACAAGCCGAATGTATCCAACTCCAGCTCTCGAAGGTTCGCGCTAGTTGACCGGCGTAAAGACCTGCCAACAGGTTGGCTTGCACGTTGGCTAACTCGTTGCTACCGTGCACGTTGCCCAAGATATCTGTAGCTTTGGCGTAGTAAGCCAAACCTGGTATGACGTCAATGTTTCTAGGAGCTGGTGAAGCAGAGCCTTCTTCGGTTGACGACCGAGGACTATAATTGGTAAGGCGGAGGCCAGAAATCGTTGAAGAGGCTGGCATGCTCGTTGCGGGAGGCATTGACAACATTGGAGACTGCCTCAACGATAGGGGAGGTGGAGAATCGGTTTGCGCTCGTGAAGACGTATAAACTCTCGAGGGCACGGGCGTGTCTCCCGAATGTCCAGATACAGGCCCTGGCAGAGGATCCTTCCACTGGCATATCTTCCCCAATGCCATCACAAGGAGAACAATTGCATTAGCAGGCGACTTTTCAGGTGTGATATTCGGGCTTGGCGGATGTGGAATGGAGCCTGGCTCTTGGACAAAATTGCGAGAATAACCATCCGAAAGCTTTCTCTTTGCAGCTCGATGCGAACCATCGAAACTTGTACCCGAGGTAGCAGGTCCAGAGAACAACATCTTTGTCAGGTTCTGCTCGGAGGGGTTATATCGCATCGAGAAACGTTCAACCATACGGGTCAACCGGCCTTTGTCGAGGAAAGGATGGAGAATGTGGATGTTATCTAAATAGCTTTGAAGTAGCTGGCGGAGGGTTTTTGGATCAAGCTTCAAGTGATTCTCAGGAGTAAGACCACCAATTGCACTCGTAATACGCGGCTCGACGTTGTTTGAGTGATCAAGGTCAGTGCCCCACAGGCCTTCCGGTGGTGAAGCTGGACTACGTGCTTCTGCAGTCTCTTCGCTTCGGCCACTAGTAGAGCTGGTTGCGGGACTTGCTGCGCCTGGCTGACCTCCATCAAGATAATCTTTTCCTTCACCTCGACCATACACTCGTAGGACCCCCTTCAACTCTTCATGCTCCATAACATAGTCTTCTCTCACCTGTCGCACGAGCTTCGATTGCTTGACCAGTGCGCTGATCGACGGCCAGCGAAGCAGCCTGTGAGCGGCGGTACTGTGCTCTATTGGGATAGGAATCTCTGGTATAACTCCTGGGCCACTGTCACGTAACAAACCAACATCTGCTCCGGTTGAATCGGTACTAGTGGTAATGTGAGATCCGCTTGGACTTGTGTCAACCGTCCTCTGCTCTCGGTTTTTAGCTTGTTGAGACAACACATACGGCGCGGTCTTTTGTTCTGTTGCAGGCCTTCTCTTTGGGCTTTCCATACTATTCAAGTGTCTGGGTACGGATTTGATGTCTGGACTTTCGCGTGTAGAGCCAGTGGCCGGCTTAGGGCTGTTCATGTTGGACAACATTTGTTCTATACGCTCAAGCCTACCCTCCACGGTTCGATTCAGCGTTTGCATGTCATCCTTTTGAGCGGCCAACTGTTCCAGGATTGCTTGGTTTGCACGATCGGCTCTGAATTGTATTAGCTGGTCATGAGTAAATGGAAGACATGGAAAGTGTTACTTGGCTGGCACCACGGTTTGATAATTACAGCTCACCCGGTTTTCGCGACAAGTACCGCACTCAGGCCTCTGTTCGTCGCACTTTGCTTTCTTGGCACGACAGACGTCACACGCCTACGAGAATGCATTAGTCGTGATCGGTTTCGGCAGCTGAAGAAGCGTACTTGCTGAGCACGATTCCCTTTCTTGGGCCTCTGCATGCTTGAATGATAGCCAGGCGATGCACCGTAACCAGATGCACCGTAGGAATGGGGCCCGGCGTTGACGGGTGATTGGCTATACTCTGGGGCGTGTCCTTGTGTAACGGTGTAGTTCTGTTCGTTGTAATTCGCCATTGGAAGACCATGGTGTGTGTTGCCATTCAATGGTCCGTCTTGGGGTGGGTATCCCGACAAATGCACAGCATGTTCTAGATGTTGCGGTGGAAAATGCTGAGCTTCGCTGGAGGTGGAACTCAAATTTCGCGCGGCAGCATATTGCGGATATTCGTCAGGAGATCGCGTAGCACCAGAAGCGCTGCCACGTCGAGAATAACCTGGATCAGAAGGGTAACCTCTCGAGTCTCGAATGGGAGTGTTGTGACCGGAGAGGGAGTGGTTGTATCCGTGAGGGATCGGATCTGGCAAATTTCTATGCTCATGGGGAGGAGCTTCGTGGTATGGGGACTGTGGGATCGGGGGCGGCTGTACGTAAGAATTTGGTGGTGGTAATGTGTGACCAGAGTAGGTGTGCGGCTGTGAAATGGGAGGTTGCTGCTGCTGCAGGCGGTGCGATACATTATAGGAATCCAGCCGTTGCCGCTTCGATGCCTCTGAACCTGGGCCTTCCATCTATTCGTCTCACAATAATGGTCAAATCCATCTGCTCTACCAGTAATGGGCTCATGCGCGCTCCGGGGTATCCTCCCTATGTGACACCAATCAAGAGCCTCATCGGGGCTACCACGAGACGCACGAAATTCTGACAAGATACTATGCTACTGATATCGAGTATATACCAGCAAGCTGCAGGAATGTCAACGCGCGCTCACAATGGCTTTGTCCGTTTAGGGTACCGTAATCTCTGTCAAGCATGACAGCGGGCAACGTACCGTAAGTCCGAACACCCTTCTGACCCTTGGGGCAGCTTCTGACACCTCGCTACTGAGCTGCGATCGAAAGCAACACCTTAATGGGGTACCCAGATGCCAAACTCCCGGTACGGAAACCGGACAGGTGTGGTGGAGGAATAGGTAATCAGGTAGTAATACCTACAGCAAAGATTATGATGATGGCGTGGAGAAAGAGGGTTTTTACGACTAGGTAGGAGTACTGGGAGGGTCCCTTCGGGGAGTCCCTTCGGGCAGCGCTCTCTATCCTCTATCCTCTATCCGTCAAGTGTAAGGAGTGTAGATCCCAACGCGATCATCGGCTGACCGTCTTACCGTTCCAAGCAGTCCCAGGGCCAGGGAACCGGTGGAAAGGCGTCGCAGGGGTGGGTGGAGAGGGTGGAGAGAAATGGGAGTTGGGAATGAACTGATCGTGTATGGTAAACTACCGTACGGGATTACCGGTACTCAGGCACGTTTCTCAGGTAGTGACTAGTGAGGGGACCATGATGTGCCATCTGACAGCCGAGCCAAGATATGTCTAGCTGTTGACAGGGAGTACGTGATTCATATTCCGTACGGAATACGGAGTATGTACTTTAGGTTCGATTCCTAATGGCGCTAGTGCAATGGTGTATGTACCTTAGTGGTTATGTTTCTTTTCTGCTGTGTGGCTGTCTCCCTGGTTAACCCATGGTTTACACTTGTTAGTATACCCACGTGAAGTAGATTGAAATACAATACCACAGTGCTACAGTACCATACTTAACCCATCTAGCTGCTTTTTCAGGACTGAGGGTCTTGCTCGGAATATCAAATCGACCATCTTAAACCGCGTACGGAATCCCTACGTTCCATTGGCTTTTCTGGGCTGGATGGCCGCCGTCGACAGTGGCACTGATTATCTTTTAGGTAACAAGGCAAACATCGAGTCATACTTCGTATGGAGTGCTTGCCATTAAGGGAACAAGCACCAGCAAAGGTCGCCTCTCGGTATTCTACTTTTACCTCACAAGTCACAACTGCACGGACTACCTTACGCCCGAGTCTAAGACGATACGCATAGGCTACAGGCTATGAATGTAACCACTAACTAGTCCACGGTCATTCTTTTGCCTGAGAACCCCTGCCGACTATGGTACTGTTGCAGCAGTACTTCCGTACCTTGATGACTATTCCGATATCTTGTGAGAGGTTGTCAGCATTTACCTCGTGTTAGGTTGCCTCCTCTCGCTTACGCGTTGAAGAAGAATGGTTGAAGGCAGCTAACGTTCGATGGATCCCTGTCAGATGAGGTCTGCCTGTCACACTGGTCAAGGTCAAGCAGTACCTACGGCGGTATGTTCAAGGAGCAATGTAGATTAGCTACCGACACGAGTAGTAGCCGGCATGCCTGCTGATATGATACCCGATATTCCATTGACTATCGTATTTCCGGCCTCGCAGAGTCGCAGGCCTGTGAGAACTGAGAACTGAGAACTGAGAACACGGTCGAGGATATAATACGGAATACCATTACTGTGATCGACAAGCTCCATGGACCCCAGCAAGCGGAATGGTCTAGGCCTCTGCTTAGCAGTCCTAGCTATGTCCTAAGCTTTGCACGCACCTCCTGGCATTCCGCCGATACCCAATTGGATCAACTGGGGATTCACCGACATTTTGACAGCTCCCTCCGATCATCAGCTGCTGCTCATGGCTGCGAATATCTTCCAATCGGTCATATTGGGGAACTCTTTTTTACGGAGATACTACTACAAATACATGTTCTGTTACTTACTTATCAGAGTTAATTTCCCACATCAGATACCGGATGATCTTGTAAAGTGGGGGGGCGTGGGGTTGGATCAAGGGCATTTTGTGGAGATATCGTGATGGGTGGTTTGATTAGCTGAAGCTTTCTGTTATTCCCTTTAACACGGAAAAAGATTTGTGCC
>JAABUS010006077.1_pt1 | contig 15038 bp, 9 predicted proteins | sample 5560161 | NCBI WGS metagenome assembly JAABUS01 (sample SAMN10711885, study PRJNA513376) | rock metagenome | isolation source: Antarctica rocks | place: Antarctica: Victoria Land, Trio Nunatak nord | collected 2016-01-04 | reverse complement strand
AAATGTCATTTTCAAAAGAAATAGATATTCTCTATCGCTGATAGACGAGATCATTGATAAAATAGTGAGTTGCAAGCATCTGACTAGATTGAACATCATATCAGCATTCAACAAACTTCGAATGCATTTTGATAGCGAGAATTACATCACTTTTATCACTGCTTTAGAAGCATATAAATATAAGATGCTATCATTCAAACTGATTAATGAATCGATCTTCTTTCAGCAATATATGAATGACATTCTATGAGACTTTCTGAACGACTTTTGTCAAGTCTATCTAGATGACATTCTCATCTATAGCAAAATGAGAAAGAAACATAAAAATCACGTTAAACTAGTATTGAAACAACTACGCGAAGCTGAACTGCAAATGAATATTCGAAAGTGCGAATTTGATGTAGAAGAGACTATCTTTCTAGAAATCATTGTATCTGAACTAGATCTTCGTATGAATTTCAGCAAGATGACAGTCATAGTCAGCTGAATCACTTCAATCAATCTAAAAGAAATTCAGAGCTTCGTGAAATTTGTTAACTTCTATCATCGTTTCATTAAGAACTTCTCGAAGCTAGTCAAATCATTCACTCAGCTGACTAGAAAGAACACGTCTTTTGTTTGAAACGAGATCTGTGTTCAAGCTTTTGACAATCTAAAGAAACAAGTCAGCTCAGTCTCAGTACTTCGTCACTTTGATCTCAAACAACAAGCTATTCTGAAGATCAATGCTTTGAACTATGTAAAAGATGAAATACTATCTCAGTATGATGATGAGAGAGTTCTTCATTCGATGACTTTCTACAGCAAAAGCATGATTCTCGCTGAAATCAATTATCACATCTATGATAAGAAACTGCTAGTCATTATTCGATGCTTCGAACACTGACGACTCAAGCTGAAATGCATTGAACTACTCATTCAGATGTTCATTGATCATCAGACTTTGAAGATCTTCATGAAAAACAAACAGTTGAGTCGATGACAAGTCAACTATCTGAACATTCTATCGAAGTTCAACTTTCAAATCATCTTTAGATCAGGCAAAATAAACACTAAAGTCGATGCTTTAATCAGAATGTCTCTAATGAACATCTCTGAATCAGCTCAGCGTCTTGAAGATCGTTTTCAGACTATTCTGATTCTTGATAGAGTTGATGTTCTATCTGTTGAATCGAAAGCAAATCTCTATCAACGAGTATGTATGATCAATCAAACAGATGAACTCTGCAGTGAATATAAACAAGCTATGAACGAGAACAAACTCAAATTTCATATCACTAAACTAAAGAACTGCAAAATTATTGACGACATTCTATTTAGAAAAGATCTACTGTGAGTCTCTGAGAACATGCACACGAAATTACTACAAGAAGTGCATGATCAATCTTCAATCTTTCATCTCAACAATAGACGAATCATCGATCTAGTTCAGCGTTTCTACTATTGATCAGATCATCAAGCTACTATTCAATGATACATTTGAAACTGTCATGCTTATCAGCGAAGCAAAGTCTCTAGAGATAGTTTCAATGAACTTCATCATTCTCTTTTGATTTCACAGAAACGCTGAAAAGATATAGCTATGAACTTCATCACTGAACTATCTCTGTCAGAAAACTATAACGTCATTTGCATCATCATATGTCATCTCATCAAAGAACGTCACTATGTTTTCTGTCATTGAGAAGACGATGACATCTCAGTCAAAGAAACGGTTTGAATCATGCTATGAAACGTCTATCGACTGCATAATTTACTCAGTTCTATTGTTTCGAACAGAGACTTTCAATTCATATCGACTATGTGAAAAAGTCTTTGCAAGCGACTGAGAATCACAGTTAGTCTATTCACAGTTTATCATTCTGAAATCAACGATCAATCGAAACGAGTCAATCAAAACGTTGAACGCAAACTTAGAATCTACTGCAATTATATGCAGAACAACTGAATCAAATGAATATCTATGATGAAATTCAGCGACAATTTCAATATCTTCTCGATCACTTCAATAATCTTCTTCTACTTCAATAAAGAATTTCACTCTTGAATGAGTTTCAATTCAGATACAACTGACTATGAAACATCTCATGAACGACTTGAAGCTAGAAAAGCAGATGATTTTGTCATTTAAATGAAAGAGCTACTGAGCTTTGATCATCAACAATTGAAAAAAACGAAGCTGATCATCGAAGTTCAAATCAATAAACATAGATGAGATGTCACATATGAAGTAGATAACTGAGTTTGACTATCTTTCAGAAACGTCAAGACAACGAGACTCTGCAAAGATTTGAAAGACAAACAGCTAGATCTCTATCAAATCACTGCTAAAATAGATATTTTCTATCATCTTCATTTATCAGTCAGCATGAAGCATCTGCATTCAATATTCAGCTCGAAGCTACTACAATCGTATTCAAAAGACTCTTTATCAAGACAACATTCAGAATCATTCAGATTAATCACTATCGAAGACGATGAACACTGAAAGATAGATGATATATTGAACTTCAGACGCTATCGAGGTCGAATACAGTACAAAGTCAAATGAAAAGATCTAGATAGAAACGATGAATGATACTATGTCGATAAAGAAAAATTCGATGACTCAGAGAAAGTTTTGAATGAATTTCATAAGCTATATTCAAGCAAACCGCGCTAAATATCGAAATAACTATCAACAAAAGTGAGCAAAGAAACTACATTCATGCAAACATGAATTTTCGAAGAAAGAAGTAATGTTATGAGCATATCAAGACTGATTAGAACTAGTCAATGATCTAGTCGAAATCTGATCTAGATTTGACTCAGATTTGACTTAGATATGACTCAACACTCTTTTTCTTTCTCAACATTCTTTTCTTTCATCAACATCTTGTTCATCTACATCATCTTCTTTTCATGTTACAAACACATTTCTTTCGAGTCTAGCACAGTCTCTGAACATTACATAAATAAAAGCTCTTGTATCAATCTTCTTCTGTATTCTTAATATTCAGTTATAGCTATCTTTAAAGATCAAGCACTATCAATTCTGATCTTCATTGATTGTATCATTTAGACACGATTCTGACAAGTTGAACATGACAAGAGATTGAATCAACTAGAGATCAAACAGATGATCATAAACACTTTAAAAGAGACAAATAAACGCTATCAAGAGAAAATGTTGAATCTCAAGAATAAACTCAAAGAAGTATCATATTCAACAAATCAGTCATGATCTCGTCAGTCTACTGAATCTTGAGTTTCTATGAAATCTCTATCTTGAGCTTCTATCGAGAACTATACTCGATGAGAATCATCTACTTTATTCAACAATAATCATCACAAGTCTTTCAAGTTTTTGAACTCATTTATATTCATTGATGAAGATGAATTAACATGAAATAGCTGAAGAATCAAGATAGACAATAAACTTCAGACAAATGTTAATCACTTCATCGATGAAACTATCTGCATTGTTTATGTGATATCTAGACTAGAAGATGATGCTGCTGAGCATATCTTCGCTTGACATCATCATCATGCTTTGCATTCTTACATCTTGATCTATGAACTACTCAAGCATCTAGAAGAAATCTACGAAGATCAGAATAAGAATCGAAAGTGTCGTTGCAAGTACAACGCTCTGAGACAAGCAGACAAGCTCTTCAACATCTTCTACTTCAACTTTATGAAGCTATTCAACTATTTAAACTATGATGATTGCATTCTGATGAATGATTTTCAGAATAAGATCAACAATCGCTTGCAGAATGCTTTGTCAATATGTTTCAAAGACTTCACTTCACTTCATTGTCTTAAGATCTTTCTTCAAGATGTAAATAATAATAAACAGCGAGTCAACTATCAGCTACGCAGTCAGCTTTGCACTGTCATCGTCAAAGTCACTGTTGTATCTGATAAATGCGTTGCTACTTCATTGTCAGTGATGACTTTGATAATCAATTATGTTAAATCTATCTTCTCTTTTATCTTTAAGTCAGCAAGATCATTTATCATCTGCTATACTTGCAAGATCTTGAGTTATTTGTTCAAGAATTGCTTTCAGAACAAAATTAATACTTTTGCATTTTGTACATTCATTTCTTATCTACATGAGATCATCATTTCAAAGAATAAGAAGAATAAGAAAATGTCTTCTTCAACAAAATCATGAGGCGAAAAAAGTCAATATTAGCTGATTTTTATCAACTTTTTCTGAGTTAGCTGTTAATCTCATGTGTCAACTAACGATCAAAATTAGCTGACTCTCTCAGTTATTAGCTGACTATTAACTGTCACTTAGTTGTCACTTAGCTGACTTAGCTGTGCACTCAGCTAATATCGATTTTGTCTCTTATGACAATCATCACATCAATATTACTTATGTTATCTTTTTAAATGTTCGCGCATTCTGTTATTAAATCATTATATATAGTTAAGTTTCTTTGAATATCTCTTTTTATCTCGTTGCTCTTCATTCTTTTATCATTTGAATTGAATAAATTGTCTTTGCTGCAAATTATGTTATGTATGATAAGATATTTCTTTTCGCTATACACGTTTGAATCGATCTTCACTCTTTTTTCATTTGAATCAGTTAAATCGTCTTTGCTGTAAATTATGTTATGTATGACAAGATATTTCTTTTCATCATACATGTTTGAGAGTAGTATGACAATTAAGTAATTTGTGACATATTGATTTATCTAGTCTAAATTTCAATCATCGTCGCTTTTGATGATAATTTTCATCGAGAGTCTGCGCTTGATTTGCATATACTGTACAAACTGCTTATATTTTCGAGCATCGTTGATGATGCTAGATGATTCAGCAGACTTACTATATCAGATTCTTTCTTCTTTTTTGATATTCACTCTCTTCGCTTAAGAAGTTCAAGTAGTACTCAGTTTGAAAATCATAAACGCTTCTTCTTCAACGCGAATTCAATATTCATTTGAAGTCAAAGTCTTTATGATGCTCAGTTCAACATCATCAACATCTAACTCATCAACGAAAGATGTGTTTGCAATCTAGAGTTTAACATACAGTATACAATTAAGAGAATGAATTAAATTTATTACATTGATATTTTGTTCTTTCAGTGTCTTCTGTGAGTTCATTGTACATCAGTCTCTGTTGATCAACGATGAAAAGAACTTTTAGATACTTACTCATTCATCTTGTTATCACAAGAATATAGAATGAGTTTTCTACATAATAAATATAGTGAGCATGCTGTACATCTTCTGCACAGTATTAAACTCATTGTCTTTCGCTGAATGCACTTATGAGTTTTTGATTCTTGTCTTCACATGTCATGATGTCAGATCATCACTCAGATTTAGAACATAAATTGCAGACATCATGAGTTTAATGAATTTGTTTGCAGTTTAATGAATCAGATCATCATTCAGAATTAAAGCATAGATCAGATCAGAACTTAGTTTAATTATTACATACTCAACTCTTGAACATTGATTGTGAATTAATTAAAATTAGCAAGCTATAAGAGCTTTATTCAATTCTGACATGCTCATAACACAATCATCAATCTAATCATCATCATCTGAATCTAGTCACAGCAATCTTAAGTCTTAAAACTACTGTCTAGTCTTGATTCTGTCTGATTCATGTATAATAGAAGTCTGATTTTCGTTCTTTTCTTTCGCTTTTTGTCTTTCATCTTGTACATTATCTGATGTATGTCTTGTATCTAAATTCTATCAAGTAATAATAATATCATTCTTTTATATTGATAGTATTTCTAGTCTATTCTCTGACATCATGTATATGCTATACGCAGTATCATAGTTAGCAAAACAAAAGTCATCAGATGAGTCAGTTCTGATGCAGATGTAAGTCATTTCACTCTCTTGAAATCATTTACAGAATTATTTTGCATGTTTTCTCTCTATGCATTATGTCTTAATTAGTTGAGATTCGATCTAGATCTGATCGAGATATTGAGATAAATGTGATTCAACAGTTAATTCTTGATATGAAACACTTACGCATGCATTAACTTTCTCAACGTCATCGTTCTAGAATAATATAATAATGAGCTTGATTCTGAACTGCGCTTGACTCTTTCATGTGCAAAATTGAAATCAATTATGATGAGTTACGACTCATTCTTGCCTTGAGTTTCTCACTGTCTATATCATCATTCTTCTATCATCTTTGTTAGATTGAAGTTGCGACAGAGCGAGAAAAAACATACTTTACTCTTCATGAAGAATTTCAAGACAGTCTCATGATTCAGACTGTTCTCTGCAAAGCTCTTCTTCTTTCTCTTTCTGAGTTCACTTCACTGACAGTCGAAGTCGTCATCGATGTCTTCTACATCAGACAGCGAATGTGCAAGAAAGAAGTATATGAATTCGTTCTTTGCATTCAAATCGAGTTTCACTTGACTTTGTTTCATCAACTTCTCTTGCAGTCATCATCACATAGTTTCTTGTCTTAAAATAAACTGAGTAAATCACTGTCTTGTGATGAATGTATGATCATCTGTGATCACTCTGTCAGTGTATATGTCTCTTGATCTGAGCAGAATGAAGCATATCTTCGACTTCTCATCTCTGAGAGTGATTTTCAACTCGCGCACTCTATCTGTATTTCTCTATACTATGTTGAATCATAGTTGTCATGAGAATGATCATCAAAGACGTGATAGAATTGAACATGTGCTGTGTTAAACTTGTGATGTCAAAGCTCTCATGACAATCATTGTGCATAAGAGATGTCAATGCTTTTGTTAGAATGAAGTCTCTGAACATTTCTGATAAGTTAATCTTCTTGACGTTAGTGTGAAAGTATTTCAAGAAGATTATTCTACATCATGATGATCAACGCTTAGAAAGACGTTGTTCTTCAATAAAGCATGAACTAAATTCATTGAAACTGTGCTGTTGATAAAATCGTAATAATTGAGAATCAAGATGTGAATCTTATGCATCATATGAAATCAATAGTCACTTATGATGTCATACATCTGAACTGTGTTAGTCTGAGTGAGCATCATTCAGTCATGATTGCTTTACTCTTCTCACTTCATGAGATGTTAGTTTCATCTCTACATCATCATCTCTTTGATTGATGATTTGAATTATGCAATTAATCACTCTTAATTATATGCTTTTTATGAAAGTTGAAAGATTGACTTTTTGCTGAAAGTCAGTTCATGATTCGCAGTCTTCGCTTGCGTATTCAGTCATAATTGTAGCTCGCAGATACAAAATCGTCTGTCACATGATGTTCTCATGCACAACTGTTGAAATTTCTCTCTTGCATTGAATACTCTCACTTCAGATATATGATGAGTCGTGATGATCATTTCTTCTTCGCTGTCGATCATAGAATGAAGAATTCATAAACTTCATGCTGCGTAACTTGATCTTGAAATCGATGAAGGCATGAGATGAATCATGTTGAGAGTTTGATAGCATGCTTGACGCGTTCAAAGTACGCTTTTTATTTCTTCTATGATCATTCTCGTTGAACAACAGTGTAGATGTAGACTGCTTGTCATCAATAATGAAATTCAACGTGAATTCTATACACATCAATGATTGTATTTTCATCGACGACAATTCTCAACTGTTCTTCTCTTTCAAGTCAGATTTCGATTTCTTTCTACGTCTCACTGAAGCATGAATAGATTCAAAGTCATTTGATATTGATTCTTCAATTGAGCTTGAATCATTCTAGCACAGAGATAAGCTGATGATACTTGAGATAAGTGCAATAAATAATGATTGTGCTTATCTTGCATTCATGACTCTTTCGTTTGATCATGTGCATAGTTGCAAGATGATCTTTTAATATATCTCACATTAATATGTAAAGCGATGACTAAATTATATCATAAATTCAATGAAGTTTTAAAAATAAAGAGCGCGCAAAGAAATAAAGATTGCAGAAAGTAAACAAGAACATGAATAGAATTAACTTTTGATTCAATTTTTATTTGACTTGAATCTTGATTCAATCAGAACTAGATTGTTTTTAAATGCGCTTAAACTTGTATTTTCTGCATCATTTTTCAACATTGAATATATAATTATCTGATGCTTTGACGACGTTATGTTGAAGACATCGCGTTGATGCAAGATGAGACAAATTCTTTCATCTCACTTGATTTTAAGTACATCTGATGACAAGTGATTCAACGCGTCTTCAAGTGCATCTGATGAGAAATCTCAACTTTTCAACATTGAATCTATAGTTGTCTGATGCTTTGACGACGTTATGTTGAAAACATCACGTTGATGCAAGATGAGACAAATTCTCTCATCTCAGTCGTTTCTAAGTATCACTGATGATGAGCAATTCAACGCGTCTTCAAGTGCATCTGATAAGAAATCTCAATGCTTTGAATTTCATTTCAAATTGAAAGTCATCAGTCTGAAGTTTCTTTACGTGAATGCAGCTACTCAGATCATATTTTCGATTGATGAGCATGATAGAACAATCATCTTCATCACATATACAAATTGCACAACATTTCGTTTAACGTTCAAGCAGACTTTCAATGATATTGAAAGTCGAAGTCGTTTATCACTCATCTTTCGTTGTTGAAAGATGTCATACGAAGCGAACTCATCTTTCAGTTGCAAAATCTCATCATTACTTATCATTTTCTCTGATGATAGATTTATTTCATCGAAAGTTTGTTGAGATGAACGCAAAATCTTGACAGACAGTGACTTGATATCATTTAGTCTGATGAACTCTTGAAGCTCAAGATCTTCGCTAAATTTGAATATTATGAATAGTACTTGATATAAGAAGTATGTTTTCTATCATTCATCATCATCGTGTGAAAGCTTTGATGCATCGATCAATGATGCAAAGCAAGTTTCTGCATATGAGTCTGACAACAAGAACAGTCAAATGCAATATCTCTCTCAAGTCGACATATTAACTGATGAGCGCAATAGAATCATCATCTTCGTCACAACTACAGATTGCACATCGTTTTGTTTAATGCTCAAGCAGACTTTCAATGACAGTCAAATGCAATATCTCTCTCAAGTCAACATAGTCACATCATCGATAGAAACATCAGTATTTGCAAGCAAAGATGAACGTCTGACGTGTTCAAATTTGAATAGTGTTTGTCAAGAAACTATTAACTCACTCACTTCATATCATCAGATTTCATGCACATCAACATCACTATTTGTTTCATCGTCAGCAGCTTCATCAATCATTGAAATCTGACATGCACATGCAAGTTGTAGACGACGTGAATTACAAGAATGTTTAGAGCGCAAGACTTTGTATGCGAAAAAACATTCTAAAAAAAGACGACGATTCTGAATAAGATATGATCATGTTTTTCACAGCATATGTCAAGCAGAATCTGAATGAAATCTGAATTAACAAGATGAAAGTGAGCAAGATCTGAATGAAATCTGAGTGAGTAAGATCTGAGTCAGATCTGAGTAAGATGTAAACAAGATCAAAGACAAAGACAACAAATATGAGACTGTCTAATTACTGTATTAAATGCTACTAAATACTATTATTACTATGATACAAGCAAAAGCAAACACTTGATTTACTATCACTGCAATATACTACTTATCATTGATGACATTGCATATGAATGAATCAATGTTTTGTAGAAAGATTTCTCAACAGTAACTTTGAATTTGTATAATCAATATTGATTGACATCGCTGATACAAGACGATTTTGAGCTCAAGACTAGTTGAAATGTTGACATTATATAGTTTACTTTATTCAGTTTGTTAAAACTTCAAGTTGCATATTGTCAGAATCATGTTTAAATGATACAATCAATGAAGATCAGAATTGATAGTGCTTGATCTTTAGAAATAGCTATAACTGAATATTAAGAATACAGAAGAAGATTGATACAAGAGCTTCTATTTATGTAATGTTCAGAGACTGCGCTAGACTCGAAAGAGATATGTTTGTAACATGAAAAGAAGATGATGTAAATGAACAAGATGTTGATGAAAGAAAAAGAGTGTTGAGAAAGAAAAAGAGTGTTGAGTCATATCTGAGTCAAATCTGAGTCAGATCTAGGTCAGATTTCGACTAGATTGTTGACTAGCTCTAATCAGTCTTGATACGCTCGTAACATTACTTTTCTCTTCAAAAATTCATGTTCGCATGAATGTAGTTTCTTTGCTCACTTTTGTTGATAATTATTACGATATTTAGCGCGATTTGCTTGAATATAGCTTATGAAATTCATTCAAAACTTTCTCTGAGTCATTGAATTTTTCTTTATCGACATAGTATCATTCGTCGTCTCTATCTAAGTCTTTTCATTTGACTTTGTACTGTATTCGACCTTGATAGCATCTGAAGTTCAATATATCATTTATCTCTCAATGTTCATCGTCTTCAATAGTGATTGATCTGAATGATTCTGAATGTTGTCTTGATAAAGAGTCTTCTGAATACAATCGTAGTAGCTTTGAGCTGAATATCGAATGCAGATGCTTCATGCTGACTGATAAACGAAGATGATAGAAGATATCTATTTTAGCAGTGATTTGATAGAGATCTAGCTGTTTGTCTTTCAAATCTTTGCAGAGTCTCGTTGTCTTGACGTTTCTGAAAGATAGTCAAACTCAGTTATCTACTTCATATGTGACGTTTCGTCTATGTTTATTGATCTGAACTTCGATGATCAGCTTCATCTTTTTCAATTGTTGATGATTGAAACTCAGTAGTTCTTTCATTCAAATGACAATATTGTCTGCTTTTCTAGCTTCAAGTCGTTCACGAGTTGTTTCGTAGTCAGTCGTATCTGTGTTACGATTCTAGCTACGCATCTATGTTGATAGCTATGTTGATGACTATGTTGATGACTATGTTTCTGACTATCGTTGATCGCTCGTCACTAGACTATTGAATTGTTTCGAAGTCAACTCTATTCAGAATTAGCTTATGTTCTTCTGAGTCATATAGATAGTTGATTCTTTTCTTCTAGATACTTTTCTTTCTTAGCATTTATATACTCGTTACATTACACTCATATGACTCGCTCTATGCTGATCTCTAACATTATATAAATGCTTCTTCGTTACAGACGAAGTGAAATAATCTGCATCGACTCTCGAGTGCTTCTGTTGACTCTTCAACTCACTATCGACATTTGATCTAGCCGACTTGCAATCATCAGCAACATTCACTCTCTTCTTCTCTCGTGCGCTGATCAGCGAGGTTAAATAAACGATCGAAATCATTTGACTAGATCAAAGATCAGCGAGTTAATCATTCATTCAGATTCGTAAGAGATTCTTCGAATTTGTTGAACAATCAAACGAGATCAGTCTATGACTGCGTGAAGTCTCTATTTCAAAGAGCAATCAAAGAGATCAGTCTAGAACTGCGTGAAGTCTCTATCTCGATGAGCAAATCTCTCAGTGAGTCTGCTTCAATGACATCATCAAAGCGATGATCTATTCGCTCTCATCATTCTACTCATCAGTGAATCTGATCATACATTCACGTGCAACTAGTGAGTCTGCTACAATGACGAGCTCAAAGTCGATCTCTTCAATGAGCAAGTCGATCAGTGAGTCTGCTTCAATGACATCAGTCAATAATCAATCTTTTCACTGAGCTAGTCGATTTTCTTCTAGTGAGTCTGCTTCAATGACATCAGTCAATAGTTGATCTCTTTGCTGAGCAAGTCGATTCTTCTCTACATAGTGAGTCTGCTACAATGATGAACAATGATTGATCTCTTGATTGAGTTGATCAACGAATGAAACAAGTTCTACTATGTAATAGATCTGAATCAGCAGTGAGTCTGCTTCAATGACATGATCACAATCAATCTCTTCGATGAGCTAGTCGATTTTCTTCTAGTGAGTTTGCTTCAATAGACATTTCGATTCTACACAAGGCTAAGAAAATACATTCATGCAAACATGAATCATTGAAGAAGAAGAATACTGTTACGATTCTAGCTACGCATCTATGTTGATAGCTATGTTGATGACTATGTTGATGACTATGTTTCTGACTATCGTCGATCGCTCATCACTAGACTATTGAATTGTTTCGAAGTCAACTTTATTCAGAATTAGCTTATGTTCTTCTGAGTCATATATGTTAGAAATCAGCATAGAGCGAGTCATATGAGTGTAATGTAACGAGTATATAAATGCTAAGAAAGAAAAGTATCTAGAAGAGAAGAATCGACTATTTATATGACTCAGAAGAACATAAGCTAACTCTGAATAGAGTTGACTTCGAAACAATTCGATAGTCTAATGACGAGCGATCGACGATAGTCATGAACATAGTCATCAACATAGCTATCAACATAGATGCGTAGCTAGAATCGTAACAGTATTTCTTTTCTTCAATGATTCATGTTCACATGAATGTGTTTTCTTAGTCTTGTGTAGAATCGAAATGTCTATTGTAGCAGACTCACTATGTAGAGAAGAATTGACTTGCTCAGCGAAGAGATCAACTATTGACTGATGTCATTGAAGCAGACTCACTAGAAGAGAATCGACTAGCTCAGCGAAGAGATCAACTATTGACTGATGTCATTGAAGCAGACTCACTGATTGACTTGCTCATTGAAGAGATCGACTTTGAGCTCGTCATTGTAGCAGACTCACTAGTTGCACGTGAACTGATAGACGAATCGATTCACTGATAGATAGAGCGATGTGAATAGATAGATCATTGCATTGACGAAAGATGTCATTGTAGCAGACTCACTAGTTGCACATGAACGTATGATCAGATTCACTGATGAGTAGAACGATGAAAGCGAGTAGATCATCGCATTGAGAATAGATGTCATTGAAGCAGACTCACTAGTTGCACGTGAATTGATAGGCGAATCGATTCACTGATAGATAAAGTGATGAGAAGATCATTGCATTGACGATGTCATTGAAGCAGACTCACTGAAGATTTCAATATAGAAACAAGCTCAAAGATTTGCTTGTTGTTGAAAACATTATCGTGTCATTGTAGCAGACTCACTAGTTGCACATGAATGAGTAGGCGAATCGATTCACTGATGAGTAGAGCGATGAGAATAGATGAATCATTGCATTGACGATGAGTGTCATTGAAGCAGACTCACTGTTGAGATTTGCTCATCGAGATAGAGACTTCACGCAGTTCTAGACTGATCTCTTTGATTGTTCAACAAATTTGAAGAATCTCTTGCAAATCTGAATGAATGATTAATTCGCTGATCTTTGATCTAGTCGAATGATTTTGATTGTTTGTTTATACTCGCTGATCAGCGCATGAGTTTGAATCTTTTGTTTATTCTCGCTGAATCAGCTCACGAGAAAGAAGAGTGAGTGTCTGCACGATCGCGAGTCGACTAGATCAAAGTCAATAGTCGTGTGAATCAAGCAGAGCAAGTCGATGCAGATTATTTCACTTCGTCTGTAACGAAGAAGCATTTATATAATGTTAGAGATCAGCATAGAGCGAGTCATATGAATGTAATGTAACGAGTATATAAATGCTAAGAAAGAAAAGTATCTAGAAGAGAAGAGTCGACTATTTATATGACTCAGAAAAACATAAGCTAACTCTGAATAGAGTTGACTTTGAAACAATTCGATAGTCTAGTGACGAGCGATCAACGATAATCATGAACATAGTCATCAACATAGCTATCAACATAGATGCGTAGCTAGAATCATAACAGTATAGATAGTCGATTCTTTTCTTCTAGATACTTTTCTTTCTTAGCATTTATATACTCGTTATCTTACACTCATATGACTCACTTTATGCTGATCTCTAATAATCTGAATCGAAACTCATTCGAGAATGAAATTCTTTATTGAAGTAGAAGAGAATCATTGAAGTGATTGAGAAGATATTGAAATTGTCGCTGAATTTCATCATAGATATTCATTTGACTCAGTCGTTCTACATGTAATTGCAGTAGATTCTAAGTTCGCGTTCAACGTTCTGATTGACTCATTTCGATTGATCATCAATCTCAGAATGATAAACTGTGAATAGACTAGCTGTGATTCTCAGTCGCTTGCAAAGACTTTTTCACATAGTCAATATGAATTGAGAGTCTCTGTTCGAAACAATAGAACTGAGTAGATCATGCAGTTGATAAACGTTTCATAGCATGATTCAAATCATTTCTTCAACTGAGATGTCATTGTCTTTTCAATGACAGAAAACATAGTGACGTTCTTTGATGAAACGACATATGATGATGCAAATGACGTTATAGTCTTCTGACAGAGATAGTTCAGTGATAAAGTTCATAGCTATATCTTTTCAGCGTTTTTGTGAAATCAAAAAAGAATGATGAAGTTCATTGATGCTCTCTCTAAAGACTTTGCTTCGCTGACAAGCATGACAGTTTTGAATGTATCATTGAATAGTAGCTCGATGATCTGATCAATAGTAGAAACGCTGAACTAAATCAATGATTCGTCTATTGTCGAGATGAGAGATTAAAGATTGATTATGCACTTCTTGTAATAATTTCGTGTGCATGTTCTCAGAGACTCACAGTAGATCTTTTTTAAATAGAATGTCATCAATGATTTTGCAGTTCTTCAGTTTAGTGATATGAAATTTGAGTTTGTTCTCATTCATAGCTTGTCTATATTCACTGCAGAACTCATCTGTTTGATTGATCATACATACTCGTTGATAGAGATTTGCTTTCGATTCAACAGATAAAACATCGACTCTATCAAAGATCAGAATAGTCTGAAAACGATCTTCAAAACGCTGAGCTGATTCAGAGACGTTCGCTAGAAGCATTCTGATTAAAGCATCGACTTTAGTGTTTATTTTGCCTGATCTAAAGATGATCTGAAAGTTGAACTTCAATAGAATGTTCAGATAGTTGACTTGTCATTGACTCAACTGTTTGTTTTTCATGAAGATCTTCAAAGTCTGATGATCAATAAACATCTGAATGAGTAGTTCAATGCATTTCAGCTCGAGTCGTCAGTGTTCGAAGCATCGAATAATGACTAGCAGTTTCTTATCATAGATGTGATAATTGATTTCAGCGAGAATCATGCTTTTGCTGT
>JAABUS010006076.1_pt1 | contig 15039 bp, 16 predicted proteins | sample 5560161 | NCBI WGS metagenome assembly JAABUS01 (sample SAMN10711885, study PRJNA513376) | rock metagenome | isolation source: Antarctica rocks | place: Antarctica: Victoria Land, Trio Nunatak nord | collected 2016-01-04 | reverse complement strand
CCGGCTTGACCTCGCCCTCGTACGGGCATCCGAACGACACTCCGAGCGTCACGGTGACGCGCCGCCCATCCTGGCGGCATCGATCAATCAGGCCGGTCATCACCGCGAACGACTCCTCGACGGTGGCGTTCGCGTTGCGCTTGTTCAGCGACTCCGTGCAGGCGAACACAAGATGTATCTCGTCGACGGAACTCGACGCCAGCCGCTCGTAGCCGCGGTCGTTCAACACGAGGGCGCTGAACCGGGTCGGCGACTCGCGCGGCAGCCCGTTCAGAATCTCTTCAGCGCCGGCCATCTGCGGCACCCGTTTCGGACTGGCCATACTGGCTACCTCGATGGCCGGGAGACCGGCACCGACGAGTCGCGTGACAAGTTCGAGTCGCTGCTCGACCGACAGGACTGTGGCCTCGTTCTGCAGACCGTCCCGAGGCCCGACGTCACAGATTTCGATCATTGAGAGTCCCAGGAGCCGGGGTCGAACGCAGTTGCTCGACCTCCAGGACAGTAGCTCCTCCTGACAGCTTTGGGTAGCGATTGTATGCAACCGCTTTGCGCGAGGGTCGCTCCTTCGCGCAGCAGGACCCGAGATTCGCGGCGGATCCTGGAGCTGGCGTCGGCGCGACCGTGCGGACCGAGTCGCGCGACGGTTCGACGAGGTAGGCGACCAGGACCGGCCGCCGACCGGTCAGCCAGCGGCTACAGGGAGTCCGGCGCCGGTCGGACGCCGGTCCGGGTCGTCGCCGGACCGGGCCCGATCCACGGTCGCCGCGGCTCAGCCTCGTCCTCGGGTGAGTCCGAAGCGTCGGACTGCCCCATCGACTCGCGCCGGCGATCGACCAGGATGTCGCGCCCGAGCAGGATGTGCTCGGCGACCAGGTTGCCGGCGCGGCCCGCCTCCCGGCGAGCAATCGCCTGGGTGATCAGTTGGTGAAACAGCAGGGATCGTTCGAGTTCTTCAGGCTCGTAAGACTGGAAGTTCTGAAAAACGAGGACGGCGTGAACCGTCCGCTCGAGAAGCTGGGTGAGCCGCCAACTGTCCGCCATATCGATGAAGCCCTGATGGAAGCGCCGGTTGACCGCCTCGACCCGCCGTACGATTTCGAGGTCATCGCCGACGAAGGACGGCAGCAATTCAGCGAAGTCCTCGTTGGCCCCCACCAGCACCGAGAGCTGATCCGGGCGTGGATCTCGTGCCGCCCGTTCTGCGGCAAGTGACTCGAGGCGCACCCGGAGGTCGTAAATGTCATAGACATCCTGCGCCGACAGCGAGCGGACAACCGCCCCTTTGTTCGGCAGGCTGACGACGAGCCCTTCGGACTCGAGCGCTCGAAGCGCCTCGCGAACGGGCGTGCGAGATACCTGGAACTCCTCGCCCAGATTCTTCTCAACCAGGCGCTGTCCGGCGCGATAGCGGCCTTCTACAATCGCCTGTCGGATCTCCTCGTAAGCGCGCGCGCGTCCGCGGGAACCGTTGTTGGCCGCTCTCGGAACCTCTGATAAGTCACTGCCAGCCACGTCGAGTCTCCACTACGAACCATCCTCAGCTTGAGTCTCGACGCGTCCGTCGCACCGACCACTCCCGCTCATCGAAACGGTCAAATCGTACCGCGCCGATAGGCCGGCGCCGACCTTGCCCATCCTTCTTCGACACCGCCAAGACGTTCGACGTCAACCCGGAGGCTGTCCTGGAAGTCTGCTGGTCGGCTGCCGGCGTTCCGCTGCTCCACCGACGCCAGCTCCGGCGTGATCCTCGGGCACGGCCGGGCCGACGAAGGCTACACCGCCGCCGACATCAACCCTGGAGCTCGGGGCGTCGACTGGCTCATCGCGAAGGCGGCGTACCCCGCTGGATCAAATCCGCGTACCTCAGCGACGACCAAGTGGTCACCCTCGCCCGGACGCCGCCGAGCGGCGGGCCGCGGGCCGCGGGCCGCACGGTGCCGGTGGCCGCGGCTTCAGCGGCCTGGCGGGTGCTGACCGACGGCCGACGTGTGCGCCGGGCTGGGCTGACGTCGGCTGCGCCGCGACCGAGCTGGGCGGAGTACGCGACGACGCCGAGCACCGGCGGCCCGGCGTACTTCCTCCGGGAGCTGTTCGACTTGAACGACCTGCGCGGGCTGGACCGCCCGCACGTCTCGGTCGACGTCGCCCAGTTCGACCGGTCGCCGGCGGTGGTCCAGGTCGAGACCTCCGCCTACAGCGTGCCGGTGCAGCTCGAGCCAGACGAGGCGCGGCTGTTCGCGGCGGCGCTGGACGAGGGCGCTCGACTCGTCGACCGGGCGCGAGCGGTGACCCGGTGAGACCGAAGCGACCGGAGGACCTGGCGTTCCTGGTCGAGCTGGGCCGGCGCGTACGACTGAACCGCCGATTTCAGGACCTCACGCAGGACGAGTTGGGAGCCCGAGCGGGGCTGTCCCGCAGCTTCGTCGGAATCTTCGAGACCGGCACACACGGCATCGACGTAGTCAGCCTGCGACGAGTAGCTCAGGCCCTCAACGTGCCACTGGCCGACCTCGTCGACGAGCGACCGCCCAACGCCCGACAGACCCGAGGCCTCGTGATCGGCCAGGAGGGGCGGGCCGCCTTCCTGAGTGAAGTGGGCTTGCGTGTGCGCGTCGCTCGCATGGGGCGGCGGCTGTCGCAAGATCGGTTGGCCAAACTGGCCGAAGTGTCACGCGTGACGCTAGGCTCGGTCGAGCGGGGTGATCACGACGCCGGCATCACGACGTACCGCTCGCTGGCGATAGCCCTTGACGTACCGCTAGCGATGTTATTCGGAGAGCACGACGAACTGGCCCGATTGGTCGCCACGACTACTCGTCAGCGGTCAGCGGAGCCCGAGCGCTCCGAGGGCGGGACCGGAGGTGAGACGACGTGTGGACAGAGCCACCGGGGCTCTGCACGATGAGAGGAGACTGATGTGCGTAGAGAGGTGGTGACCGCGGTGTCGACCGGAGCTGAGCATCCCGTGCCTGGCCGTCGCGGTCAGGTGCCGACCGAGGAGCTGGTGCGGCGCAAGGGCGCCCAGCCGATCGACGACCCGCACTCGATGGCGTATGGCGCTTTCAGCTCGGATGAGGAGCTGGACGAGTTCCTGGTCTTCATCCGGGAGCAGCGCAACGCCGACCTCACCTGACCGTGCGGTACGTCGTACTGGATACGGACGTGGCGTCGCGAATCCTGAGGGACCGTCTCAGCCCGGCGCTGACGGCCCGCATCGCCGGCGCGGTGTGGTTCGTGTCCTTTGTGACGGTCGGCGAGCTGTGGCAGTGGGCCGACGCCCGGAGCTGGGGCCGGCGGTCCCGCGCGGAGCTGGAACACTTCCTCGACCGAACCGTCGTCATCGACTCCGACGAGGTGGTCTCCCGCGAATGGGGCCGAGCCGCAGCGGCAGCTCGTGCCCGCGGGCGGCCACGACCGACGAACGACTCGTGGACCGCGGCGTGTTGCGTAGCGCGCGGACTGCCGCTGGCCACGCTGAACGTGAAGGACTTCGAGGACCACGTCGAGCACGACGGCTTGGTCCTCGTCGGCGAGTAGAACGGCACGGACTCCCCGGCAGCCAGTGGGAACTGTGCTCGCACCGCCGGCCAACTTGGTGCCACGCGGTCCACGTCGAGGACGACGAGCGGCTTGGCACCCCGATCTGTGGCGACTGCTACGACTACGCCGGGCACGTCGCGTTCAATCGGTACGCGCCCGAGCTGTGGCGGCGCTTCACCATCGCGCTGCGCCGCAGCCTTGCTCGTCGGCTCGGGCTGACCGTCGCCGAGCTCGCCGGCTCCGCGCGGCTGTCGTTCGCCAAAGTCGCGGAGTTCCAGCGCCGCGGCGTCGTCCACTTCCACGCACTGATCCGCCTGGATGGTCTCGACGACTTCGACACGCCCTCGCTAGCGCTCAGCGCGGACGACCTGGCGCACGCGGTACGAGCGGCTGCGTCAACGGTCCGGTTGGGCGTCAGCCTGCCCGAGCTGGTCGTGCCGGCGCAGAGCGCGCCAGTAGTAGTAGCTCAGTCCAAGAAACATCAGCCCGAGTCCTCCTTGGGTCGCGACGGCCAAGCCCCACAGCTCGTCTCTCAGCCCGAGGTGAAAGGCCGCTCGACCGAGATTGCCGACGCCGAGGACGAGCCAGATCCAGACGAGGACCCGGTGCCTCGAGCGGCGTCGATCGGACCGGGAAGGCGTCACCTGGTCGGTATGCCCTCCGGTGCCCTGCCGTGCACCCTGCGGTTCGGCGAGCAGGTCGACATCCAGGTAATCGGTGGAAGGGCCGGCGGTGACCTGACTCCGGAGCGGGTCGCGGCCTACCTAGCGAAGTACGCCACCAAATACGCCGAAGACTTCGGGCTCGGCGAGCGCCGACTGTCCGGGCTCGCACTCGATGGTGTCGGCGTCTCCGCGCACGTCGCACGTATCGTCCGTACCGCCTGGGGTCTTGGCGCGGTCGACGAGCTGGCTGGGCTGCGGCGGTGGCTACATATGCTCGGGTTCCGCGGCCACTTCGCCGCCAAGTCTCGCCGCTACTCGACGACCCTCGGCGCGATCCGCCGCGAGCGGTCCGACTTCCGCCGGCGCCAGGTCGCCGACGCCCGCCCGGTCGGCATCGAGGACCAGGCGGGCGACGACTCCACGCTCGTGGTCGCCCGCTGGCAGTTCGTCGGGCTCGCTACCTGACCGGCGGCGACGCCGAGCTGGCGCTGTCGTCAGCGGCCAGGGCTCGGGAACGGCGGGAGGCGGCCCGTGACCACATCGGACGAGAGGAGGACAACCAATGAGTGACGTAGTGGACCGGTTGCTGTTGACGCCGGTGGAGGCGGCGCAGGCGCTCGGGATCGGCCGTACCAAGGTGTACGAGCTGATGGCCTCGGGTGCGCTCGCGTCGGTGCAGATCGGCCGCTGCCGGCGGGTGCCTCGCGACGCCCTGGCCGAGCTGGTCCTGTCGCTGCGGGAAGCGGCATGACCAACGGTCGGCGCGGCCATGGGGAGGGGTCGGTGTTCCCGCTGCCGGACGGGCGGTGGCGGCCGATGGTCGACCTCGGCTGGATCGACGGGAAGCGGCGGCGGAAAGCGGCGACCCGGGCTACCCGGCGGGAGGCGGTCGAGTGGCTGCGGGAGGCGCAACAGTCGCACAAGGCCGGCGCGCTGGTGTCCCCGACTCCGACGGTCGCGGAGTGGTTCGTCGTGTACCTCGATGAGCACGCGGCGGCCCGGCTGCGGCCCCGGACGCTGGCGAACTACCGGCGGACCGTCGAGCGGCACGTCCTGCCGGCGCTCGGCAAGCTGCGGCTGGACAAGGTGCGCCCGGAGCACCTGACCCGGCTCTACCGGGACAAGGTCGCGGCCGGCCTGTCCCCCGCCACCGTGCGGTACGTCCACGCGGTGATCCGGGCCGCGCTCGGCCTGGCGGTGAGCTGGGGCCGGATCCCCCGGAACGTGGCCCTGCTGGTCGAGCCGCCGGCGTCGGCGCACTCGGAGATCACGCCGCTGACGGTCGAGGACGCTCGGGCACTGCTCACCGCGGCCGGCTGCTCCCGGCTCGGCGCCCGGTGGGTGGTCGGGCTGTCGCTCGGCCTGCGACAAGGCGAGGCGCTGGGTCTGTGGTGGGAGGACGTCGACCTGGCCGCCGGCCTGTTGCGGGTCCGCCGGCAGCTCCTCCGCCCGGACAAGAAAGGCGCTCCGCTCACCTTCGGGCCGGTCAGGTCGGCCCGCTCGCGGCGAACGCTGGCGCTGCCCGGCCGGCTGGCTGGCTGGCTGGCTGGCTGGCTGGCCGAGCTGCTAGCCGAGCATCGGGACAAGCAGGCGGTCGAGCGCCAGGCGGCGGCGAGCTGGGTTGACGAGCGGCTGGTCTTCGCCACGGCGGCCGGGACGCCGGTGGATCACCGGAACGACGCGCGGGAGTTCAAGGCGCTGTGCGAGCGGGCCGGCATCCCGCCGTACCGGGTGCACGACCTCCGGCACACGGCGGCCACGCTGCTGATCGCCCAGGGGCAGCACGCCCGGGTGGTCATGGAGGTGCTGGGGCACTCGCAGATCGCCGTGAGCATGAACGTCTACGGGCACGTGATGGACTCGCAGCTCCGGGACGCAGCCGACGCCGTGGACGAGGCGCTGTGAGGCGACGACGAGGACGAGGAGCCGCAGCCGTGCACGGGCTTGGCTACTCGGTTGGCTACTCGGCGGGCTCCACGCCCGGCCTGAGCTGGCCGGACGGTGCGTCTTGCCTGTTCACAAGGGTGGAGCTGAGGGGACTCGAACCCCTGACCCCCACACTGCCAGTGTGGTGCGCTACCAGCTGCGCCACAGCCCCTTGGTACGTCGGTGAATGCTACATGCTGGTGGGGGGGCCTTGTCGCGTGGGAGGTGGAGCGGGTGTCGGAGAGCAGGCCGCACGGGTTGAGCGGGCACACAGCGCACCGGATTCCGGAGCTGTGGGACGCCGCGCCCGGCTACCTGAACACGGCTACGTACGGGTTGCCGCCGCATCCGACGCTGCACGACATGCACGAGGCGCTGGACGGCTGGCGCAGCGGGCGGACGAGCCGGGGGCACTGGGAGGTGGCCGTCGAGCAGGCGCGGGCCTCCTTCGGGCGGCTGGTCGGGGCGGAGACGACGGACGTGGCCGTCGGGAGCCAGGTGTCGAGCCTGGTCGGGCTGGTCGCGGCGGCGCTGCCGGACGACGCCCGGGTGCTGGTGCCGGACATCGAGTTCACCTCGAACGTCTTCCCCTACCTGGTTCACGCCGGGCGCGGCGTGGAGGTGGTGACCGCGCCGGTCGACGGCCTGGTGGACGCGATCGACGAGCGGATCACGGCCGTGGCGTACTCAGTGGTGCAGTCGGCCACCGGGGAGATCACCGACATGGCCGCGGTCGCGGCGAAGGCCCGGGCGTACGGGGCGATCACCATCGCGGACGCGACGCAGGCGGTCGGCTGGCTGCCGGTGCACGCGGGGCGGGCCGACGTGCTGGTCTGCGGGGCGTACAAGTGGCTGATGGCGCCGCGGGGGACGGCCTTCCTGGTGGTGACGCCCGAGGTGGCGGAGCGGACCGTGCCGCTGAACGCGGGCTGGTTCGCCGGCGAGGACCCGGAAGATTCCTACTACGGGCTGCCGCTGCGGCTGGCCAAGGACGCGCGGCGGTTCGACGTGTCGCCGGGGTGGTTCGACTGGGTCGGGACGGCGGCCTCGCTGGCCGTGGTCGAGTCGATCGGGGTCGCGGCCGTACACGCGCACGACGTGGCCCTGGCCAACCGGTTCCGGGAGGGGCTCGGGATGGCGCCCGGTCACTCCGCGATCGTGTCGCTGAATCGGCCGGGGGCGGCGGAGCGGTTCGCGCAGGCCGGCATCCAGGCTTCGGTCCGGGCCGGATCGGTACGGGCTGCGTTCCACCTCTACACCAGTGAAGCGGATGTGGACGCCGCGGTGGCTGCGCTCACAGAGAGCTGACGGCTCGTCAACGCCGCGGTGGCTGCGCTCACAGAGAGCTGACGGCTCGTCACGCTATCGGGGTATTCCTGCTACGGCCGGTTGCCGGAAGGATTCAGCGTGTGCGGGGTGGCGGCGTGTTCCGGCGACGGGACCCGGCCCGGACGCAGGTGGCCGACGAGGCCGCCGCGCTGATCCGCCGGGGCCGGACCGCGGCCCGGATCGGCAACTTCACCGCCGCGGCGCATGCCCACGCGGCTGCGGCCGAGGTGATCCGGGCCGGTCCGGCCGACGACCGGGCCCTGGGCGACGTCCACGACGAGCTGGGCGACGCGCTGCTGGCCGCCGGCCGCCTCGAGGAGGCGGTGCGGGCCCTGGACCGGGCCGAGCAGGCGTACGGGCGGCTCTCGCCCCGCCGCTTTCCGGCCGCCGACCGGATCGCGGACGTGCAGGCCCGCCGGGCCCTCGCCTACGGGCTGGCCGGTGCGGGCGGGTCCGCGATCGTGGACGCGCAGTCGGCGGTGGTGCACTACCGGCAGAGCCCGGGCGACGAGCCGGGGCTGGCCCGGGTGCTGGCGGTGAACGCCGACGTGCTGGCCGGGTACGGGGATCCGGACCTGGCCGTGTCCTCGGCCGATCTGGCCGTCCGGATCTTCCTGCAGCACGGCGCCGAGGACGACGCCGATCTGCGCCGGGCGCTGGCGGTGGCGGTCGCCGTGCACGGCGCGCACGGGCGGCACGACCTGGCCGACCAGGCCGGCACGGTGACACGGCGGATCGGCGCCGCGCCGAGTGCGGCCTGGCGGGTCGGCGCCGCGCCGGGCGGGGTGCCGACCGTGCTCGCGCTCCGGCAGCGCTCGGCCCGGCCGCCGGCGCTGGCGGTGACGGTCGCGACCGGGCTGGACGCGGCCCGGCAGCGGCTGGGCCGGCACCCGCCCCGGATCGGAGACCGGGCGGTGGTGCGGCCGGCGGTGGACGCGGAGCTGGTGGTGCCGCTGGACCGGGTGCTGGTGCCGCTCGGCCCGGGCGAGCGGTCCGCGGACGCGGCCGCCCGGCTCGGCGGCACGCTCGCCCGCACGGCGATGGAGCTGCTGCCGCTGGACCTGGCCCGCGGGGCGCGGCTCGGGCTGGAGGCGCACGCGCTGCTGGCCGGGGCGTCCCGGCTGGAGTCGGAAGCGCTGCGCTACCAGCTGCCGTCGCTCGGGCCGGTCTGGGCCGCGGTGCTGCTGGCCTGCTCGCGCCGGGCCGAGGCGGACGGCGATCCGGCGCTGGCGATGGACCTGGCCGCCTGGGCCGGCGGGGTGGCCGAGCAGCTGTTCCCGGCCACGCTGGTCGACCGGGAGGCCCGGACGGTCGCGGTGCAGGTGCTGGACCACCACGGGCGGCTGCTGGCGCTGCGGGGCGAGCAGGACCGCGCCCGCGACGCGACCGTGGCCGCCGCCCGGCTGCGCGCGATGTCGTGACCCCCGCGGCCCCGCGGCGCCGCCGGCCCGGCAGCGCCCCCGGGCCGGCAGCGCCCCCGGGACGGCAGCGCCCCCGGGCCCAGCAGCGCCCCGCAGGGGTCAGACGGCCGCGTCGACGGCGGTGGTCACGTTGGTGAGGGTCGGATTCTGTACGGGGTGCCCGCCGACCAGCACCGTCGGCGGCGACAGGATCCCGCCCCGGGACGCGTCGTCCGAGATCTGCCCGACGAACCCGACGAGCTTCTTCGACGCGACGCACTGCGTGAACGCGGTCTGCGCGTCCCCGCCGATGCCGGCCCGCGGCCCGAGCAGCGTGAGCTGGTCGTCGGTGATACCGGCCGTCCCCGCGGCGGGCGGCGAGGCGTAGAGCAGGTCGTGATACTCCTGGAACCGCCCGGCGTCGGCGGCGCAGTAGAGCGCGGCCGCGGCCCGCGTCGAATACTTCGTGGTCGACTGGCTGTCCAGGAACGAGACCTCGTAGTACTTCACCCGGGCCGTGCTGCCCTTGATCCAGGTCTGCAGCCGGCTCGAGGCCTGCTGCTCGAAGGTGGCGCAGGCCGGGCAGGCCGGGTCCTCGTAGATCTCGATCGTGGTCCGGGCCCCCGACCGGCCGAACTGGACGCCGTCGGCGGCGCTGAACGCCTGCGGCGACGGCACCGACGGCCCGGACCCGCGGGCGGCCTGGATGCCGATACCGGCCGCGGTGACGACCACCAGCAGGACGCCGGCCAGCACGCCGGCCACCCGGGTACGCCGGTCCGCGACCGCCGCCCGCTGCCGCTCCAGCTCCGCGTGCCGGCGGCGGGCCTCCGCGGTCCGCCGCGGCCCGACCCGCACCTCCGGCACCCGGGTCAGCGCCCGCTGCCGGACCACGTCGTCCAGCGCCCAGCGCGTCCGCGGCCACAGCGTCAGCACGACCGCCGGCGCCAGCGCGACCACACCCAGCACGATCGTGACGGGATGGCGGGTCGACTCCCCCGCGCCGACCCCCACCAGGAACAGCACGAGCAGCACGCCCGACACCGCCGCCGCCGGCCGCACGGCCAGCCCGAACAGCAGCAGCACGGCCAGCGCCAGGGCCAGGAACGGCAGCCCGTACCCGACCCCGCGCTCCAGCATGTCCGGCAGCAGCTGATACGCCCGCACCTCCCGCAGCATCGCGGCCGGATCACCGATCGTCCGCACCGCCACGGACGCCCAGAACGCGGCCAGCACGACCCGCAGCACCGTCCGCAGCGTCATGCTCAGCCCTTCGCCACGATCGGCAGGTCGTGCGAGATGTCGGTCGGGCCGCTGCCGGCCACGTACGCGACCCGGGCGTAGTCGTCCGTCCCGTACAGCAGCTGCTGGGCCGAGTGGGTCTGGCCGCCGTCGCTGGCCACCTCGATCTTGGCTGCCGCCTGCGCGGCCTCCACCTGCGCCAGCGTCCCGGTCAACCCGACGAACTTCACCGGGAGGTCGACGTCGAAGTTGCGCAGCCAGGCCGCGATGACCTTGCCGCTGTCCCGGGCCGGGTCGGTGGTCACGAACACGACCCGGACCTCGTTCCGCAGCGCGGCTGGGACTCCCCGCAGCGCGATCGCGGTGTCGGCCATCGCGGTCGGGCAGACGTCCGGGCAGTGCGTGTAGCCGAAGTAGAGCAGGGTCGGCGCGCCCCGGGTCTTCGCCGCGAAGTCGTACGGCTTCCCGGCGGTGTCGGTCAGCGTGAACGTGGGCCGGGGCTGGGCCGGTTGCAGCTCCAGCCCCCGGTATGTCCCCTCGGGCGTCGCCGCGGCCGAGATGGCCGGCTTCGGTGCCGCTTCCGAGGACGCGGTGCAGCCGGTCAGTGCGGCGAGACCAAGCAAGGCAGCGACGAGCGCCTTCCTCACGATGTTGCTCCCCCTGGCGCCGGGGCGGTGATCGCGATGACCGGCACGTCCACCAGCACCTGCCCGGCCTTGTCGAAGCGCAGCAGCAGGCTGACCGTGTCCCCGGCCTTGAGCGTGCCGGTGAGCCTGTCCAGCATGATGTGGCCCTTGGCCGGGGTCAGGCTGACCACCTGCTTGGCCGGCACCGCCAGCGGCGTCGACTGCGCCTCCTGACCCGGCTGCATCGCGGCCGGGTCGGAGTGCACGGTGGTGGTCGTCGCCGCCCCGCAGTACGCGGAGCTGAGCCGGTCCGGGGTGCTGCCGTCGTTGCGCACGGTCAGGTACACCGCGGCCACGTCCGGCGAGGCCGGCTGCCGGATGTAGGCGTCGTACACGGTCAGGTCGCCGACGTTGGTGCCGGTGATGCTCGGTGCGGGAGCGGCGGCATCGGCCGTGCCGGCCTGGCCCCGGGCCCCGACGACGAGCCCGCCGAGCCCGAGGACCACCGCCACCAGCCCGGCCAGGAAGCCGGCGGGCACCCGGGAGCGGCGGCGCGGCCGGGTGTCGGCCGGCGCCGGAGCCGGGTCGTCGGACGGATGGCTCACTGCGCTCCGATGGAGGAGAGGACGGGCTCGCGGGACCCGTCCACGGTAGTCCGCCGCCGCCGGCCGGTTGCGGCCAGCGCCGGCGCGGCGGCGACCGCGGCGACGGTGAGCAGTCTGCGGGCAGGGCGGGACACGGTCTGTCCTTTCAGGACGGATGGAACGCCGGAAGGCGCTAGTTGCTGACGGTGAAGTCGACCTGGGCCACGTCCCGGTCGAACTCGGACATCTGCACCCGGACGACGAGCTGCCAGTTGCCGGGTTTCGGCAGGGCCGCGGCCGTGGTCGAGTACTGCCCCGTCCCGGTCCGGGCGATGGCGACGTCCAGCGGGCCGTACTGCTCGGACGGGAGCGAGAGGGTCGCGGTGACCGCCTTGGCGTCGACCGCCTTCCCCTGGGTGCCGAACACGTCGATCGAGACCGTGTTGGAGCCGACCTTGACCGGGGTGATCTTGACGGTCGCGGTGCCGCCGGAGGCGAGCTGCACCGTCTTGTCGACCGGCTTGACGTAGGTGGTCCGGGCCGGGGCCTGCGAGACCAGCACCGCGGCCAGCGCCAGCACCACGACGCCGAGCAGCAGCTCGATCCCGACCGAGGCCCGCAGCCGGCGGGCCATCCGGTTGTCGCCGTCGATCGCCTCGGCCTCGGCCGTGCCGATGGTGGCGATCGAGCCGCCGGTGCCGTCCTCCTCCTTCACCGACAGCGCGTGCACGACCGGCGTCACGTACCGACGCAGCACCGCCTGCCGACTGAAGTACGCCACCGCGACGATGAGCAGGAAGCCGGCCACCTTGGCGATCAGGATCTGCCCGTACGACGTGCTCCACAGGGCCGGGATCGGCCAGATCTCCCGCCAGGCCTGGTACGTGCCGGTGACGGTCAGCACGGCTACGCACCCCAGCGCCAGCTTGGAGAACCGCGGCAGCGCGTCGGCCAGCTCACCGGTCCGCCGCTGCGGCAGCAGGCAGGCCGCCAGCAGGACCAGCCCGCCCAGCCACACGCTGGCCGCGGCCAGGTGGGTGGTGTCCGACAGCAGGGCCAGCGTCGGCGCGGTGCCGGCGGCCGCGTGCCCGACCCCGCCGTACGTCGCCAGCACGCCGAGACCGCAGATCGCGGCCAGGTCCTCGTCCCGGGCCCGGGACTGCTCCGCCGTCTTCTCCGGCTCGCGCAGGATCCGGACGGTCAGCACGGCCAACGCGCCCAGCAGCACCAGCCGCCCGCACAGCATCCGCCCGTACGTCGTGGCCAGGGTCGTCTTGAGCAGGCTGGTGTCGAGCACGTCGAGCATCCCGGTGCCGGCCGCGTACGGCCCCTGTAGGATCAGGCCCAGCAGCGCGCCCGCGGTGGTGCCCCACCAGCCGTACCAGATCAGCTTGCGGGCCCGCGGGTCGACGCGGCCGCGGGGCCAGCACAGCACCAGGAACGCCAGCCCGCCGAACAGCACGATGCCGACGAAGGAGATCCACCGGGCCACCGTGAACACGTCGCTGACCACGCCGTCGGTGCCGCCGCCGAGGACCGAGCCGGTGGCCGCGATCAGCGGGCCGTCCCCGACCACGAACGCGAACGCCCCGTCGATGGGGTGCGAGTCGGCCGAGGTGATCCGGTAGCTGACGATGTAGCTGCCGTCGCCGAGCCCGGACGCCAGCGCCACGCTCACGTCGCGGCCGTTGGAGGTCGCGGCGCCGGTGCTGACCGTGTTGCCCTTGCCGTCGACAACCTTGAGGAAGCCGGCCCCGACCCCGACGTCCTCGGAGAAGGTCACCGTGACCTTGCTCGGGGCCGCCTGCAGCCGCGAGCTCTCGGCCGGGTCGCTGCCGGCGACAGTGGCGTGCGCCAGCGCGGGGGTGGCCCCGCCGACGGCCAGCACGGCCCAGGCGCCGAGCAGGGCGAGCACGGCGAAGATCCGCTTGCGGGTGCTGGGCATGGCGGAGACGGCAGTCACGCTGCAGATCCTGACTCCATCGACACGACCCTGCCAGCCCTAACCAGAGGGGTGACCGGCATCGGGGCAATCTGGAGGTGGGGCACCGGGTCCGGCAGCGGGTCGGGCCGGTCCGGCAGCCCGCGCGGCCGGGAGCGGTCCGGCGCGCCCGGCTGGGCCGGCGCGACCCGGCCCACGGTCACCAGCAGGCCCAGTCCGCTGGCCACCAGCAGGTGACCGAGCAGCCGGCCCAGGGCCAGGTCGCCGGCGAACGCGTCGGAGATCGCCGACACCGACAGCACGGCCACGAACACCCCGACCGGCGCGATCAGCGCCTCCGCGGTGCGCGGGTGGGTGGCGGCGGCCAGGAACGCCACCGCCAGGGCCAGGTTCCAGGCCCCGACCTCGCGCGCGACGTGCCCGCTGACCATGTCGTCCTGCCCGGTCAGGGCGCCGGACCAGGCCAGCAGCGCCTGCAGCAGGGCGACCGCGACCAGCGCGGCCCGGGCCGCGCCGAACAGCCGGCGGCGGCCGGTGCCGAGCGCCGGCAGCGCGGCCAGCACCGCCGGGGCCAGGTCGGGCACCGGAACGGCGGTCGTCACCCGGGCCAATCGGGTGATCCGGGCAGCCTGCCCGAACCACACCCGACAGGCCGAACAGTCGCTAAGGTGCCCGCCAAGGGCATCTTCGGGTACGCCCGGGGACTCCCCGTCGAGCTCGGCGGAGAGCGCTTCGCGATACTGGTCACAGCCCACGTACATCCAGTCGGTCCGGGAAGGCGAACGGTTCCCGTGGACATGCCGGTCGACGAGGTCACCCTGGCGGCGCTGGCCGTCCGGGACGGTGACCAGGCCGCCGCGGCCCGCTTCGTCCGGGCCACCCAGGCCGACGTCTGGCGGCTGTGCGCCCACCTCGGCGACCACGGCGAGACCCAGGACCTGGCCCAGGAGACCTACCTGCGGGCGTTCAAGTCGCTGCCGTCGTTCGAGGGCCGGGCCGCGGCCAGGACCTGGCTGCTCTCGATCGCGCGCCGGACCTGCGCCGACGCGGTCCGGGACCGGCGCCGGCGACCGCGGGTGGAGCCGGGCGCGACGGTGCCGGAGCCGGCCACCGGCGGCGACCTGTCCGACGGGATCGCGCTGCGGCGCCAGGTCGGCGCGCTGCACCCGGACCGGCGGGACGCGTTCGTGCTGACCCAGCTGGTCGGGTTGAGCTACCCGGAGGCGGCCGAGGTGTGCGGGGTGCCGGTCGGCACCATCCGGTCCCGGGTCGCCCGGGCCCGCGAGGACCTGGTCACCGGCCTGTCCGAGCGGGCCGGCCGCACCGGCTGAACCCTCTTCGATCTCTCCCCGTGGACGCGGATGACGAAGGGGGACGAGGGTGCTGAACACGTTCCACGGGATTCCCACGCACGCGTTGATCGTGCACTTCACGGTGGTCGCGCTGCCGACGGCGGCGATCACCGCGATCATCGTGGCGCTCTGGCCCTGGGCCCGCCGGCGCTACGGGGTGCTCGTGGGCCTGCTCACGATCGCCGCGGTCGCGCTGGTGCCGGTGACGGTCGAGAGCGGTCAGGATCTCTTCGCCCGGCAGAGCGCCCGGTTCGGCCCGGCCGAGACGACCGAGGCCGGCCTCATGCAGCGGCACATGGACCTGGCCGACGCGCTGCCGAACTGGGCCTACCTGCTGCTCCTGGGCACGCTGCTGGTGCTGGTGCCGCCGCTGATCGCCCGGAGCCGGGCCCGACCGGGTGCCTGTCGGCGCGGGCGCGCCGGTGCGCGG
>JAABUS010006075.1_pt1 | contig 15041 bp, 16 predicted proteins | sample 5560161 | NCBI WGS metagenome assembly JAABUS01 (sample SAMN10711885, study PRJNA513376) | rock metagenome | isolation source: Antarctica rocks | place: Antarctica: Victoria Land, Trio Nunatak nord | collected 2016-01-04 | reverse complement strand
GTCCACGCCTCCGGCCTGCCCCCCTTCTCCACCGCAATCCCCTTGATCCCCGGCCCCCGCACCATCCTTGCTTCCACTGTCCCATACGTATCTCTCTTGCTCCCAACATCCCTCCTCGGCGCCAGGGGGCCCAGTAAATGGTCTTCGCGCCGTGCTACCTGCGCGGCCTTGACGTCTCGCAGCACGACGCGATTGAAGTTTGTGTATTGGTATTGACGGATTTTGCGGCTTTCGGTGCGGATTTTGGTGGCATCATTCTTGGTGCGACGCGAGGCTTGGGCTTTGGCTTGGGCGGTTCGGCGGAGGAGTTTTTGCATGACCCTGGGACGAGGGGGGGATGGCTCGTCGTCGTGGGTGAAGGAACGCGGAGCTTGAGGTTAGGTCGATGGACTCGATTGGTTGATAAGAAATTGTTAGCCTTGTAAGGCGCGCCAAGGCCTAGGAACGAAGTGGTACTGGAAGGACTGCCGCCTCTATTTTACCTCGAACTTGGAACTTTGGGTAGATACTGCGCAAGAACGTAGAGCTATGGGGTCAAAATGTGAGATGGCTGTGGCTAAAATCAAGCACACCTCATATAATAGCAATAGTCAATATTTTGAAATGCTGCTATCTAGCGACATCCTCATAGCCAGCTTTCTCTCGTCCTTTCTCTACCTTCTCTATCCCACTCCATCCATTCTTTTAAAAGTCATTAACCTCGCCTCACCCCCTCAACACCACCCAGGGATACCGCGGCTTCGAGCCTATATACAACATCTCTCCATGCCATAGCATGTGCACCCTTTCGCGCCAATCCCAGAATGAATTGGACTTTGCCTTTGGGGTATCGTGTAAAATATCCGAGTAACACACTCCCCACCTAATTAGCCACTTAAGATTCAAAACGAACCTGGCCTCTTGTTCCACCTTCTCGAAGAGAGTCTGGATCTCGGGTATCGTCGTGTATCAAGTCTGGCTTCTTGGATAACGCCGGTAATAGCAAGCTAGTAATTCGTAGGACTCAAGGAAAGAAATTATAAAGAACGTGATTAAGATGCCGTGGTGGATCTCGTGATTGGTTAGAAGGAGCGTCGTGAGACTTCCGAAATGTATGGATCTTAGGTATCGTTGATCGTGGAAGTCGTTAATATGTGTGTTTGTACAGGTAACAAATTTACAGCGTAAGGGGTTATTAGCGGCAGTCACGGCGAGGAACCTCTCTCCTTAATAGCTCGGCCAAAAATGTTGAAGAACTTGAGGAAGCCCGTCCTTTTAAGAGGCCGCGGCTGCGGCACTTGAGCGACCTGTTCCATAGGACCTACAATGTCCTCGTCTCCAAGCTTCGGAAATTTACCTTCGCTTTTTGGCCCATTGAGTGCAGGCAACTTCATCGGAGGCGCAGGCTCTGCAACGGGACTTTGACTCATGGAGAGTGCGGTCTCAAAGCCATTGTCTGTCGTTCGTGAGTTGCAGAGGTCGCTATTGCATTTCCAGCAGGCATCAATCTCTGCCCACTTTTCCTCGGTCAGCTTGTACGTCTTGGAGGTCGCGCCCCAGTTTTCGCCAGTACGCATGAGGTGCTTCATGAAGTTGCAGCGAGCGAGGTCCCAGTCTGATCGTAGCTTTTTGCAGGCGGCTAGATCGAAGTGCTCGGGCACATAAGGCTCGGGGTTGATGATAAAGTTGGCATGCCCAAGTTTAACGGCCCAGTGGTCGTTGGGATCAGCGTTAAGCCCTGAAGGGTGCTCTGCGGAAGGCGTACTCAAGCCGCGCTGGCGGTGGAAAGAGGCCATGGACGGTTTCGCCGACAGGGGAGGGGAAGGTAGGCCCACGACCTGCGGACCCATGATTAGCGTGTGGACAGAGTAGGTCGGTTCTGGGTCCGCGACGGTGGGTGACTGAAGAGGCGACTGGTATGGTATCTCTTTGAGGTGTGGCGGAAACTCGGTCATGATGGGTGGAAGAAGGGGAGTTGTTGCGGTTTGTCCTTCGGCGTCAAACTCCTCAGTAGAGGAGTTCGCCTTCTGGATGTCTATTGGTAGCGTAGGCGAATCTTCGGGGTTGTCCCCGGACACGCTTCTGGCCGGGGTAGGGGGAAGCTGGGGATCCTGGGATTCGGGGACCTCCACGACCGAGCCAGCGCGCGAAGGCGCACGGGTCGAATTTGCGCGGGAATGCCTGGGTTGTTCAAGACTGTCGGCAATGGAGATGGTCTTTCCGGTTTGCCTGTGTCGCCATTTACGGGAGAACGAAGGTAGTTTGGTGCCAAATCGCGAGCCCAAGGTATTCAAGGTCAATTCACCACGGCGCCTCTTGGCAGAGTGGGTTGAAGCGAAATCCGTGTCTGGCTGAACGTCGTCTGCCAGGTCGTATTCAGTAGGATATGGTAGGGTCTCCGCTTTGGCAGGTTTGCGCTCGACATCCAATCCCTCAACAGAGAAGTCATCTGCCAGTCCGAGTCAGCGACGGAGTTACCGTTGTGTAAGTCTCATTGTAAAATCACGCGTATAGAACTTACATATACCGTTCGGACCATCATTCAGGTCATACATCGCCTCGTGTTCCTCTTCCCTCTCGTGGGGTTCCTCTTTCACCTCGGTCAGCGGTCTCTTGGGAGTACCGAAGCCATCCATCGACTCGCGGATCAGTGGCGAAGGGCTAGAGGCGAGCGATGAGTTCGAGCTTGGAAAACGAGAGTGGCCCCGAGCAGAGAAGGTCGGGGAACTCGGTGAGGGTTGGTCAGACGATGTCGACGACTGCGAGTTCCGCAGCGCGTGTCCCATGGCCGGCGAATGTGGAGAGTCCAAGGTCAGTTCCTCCCGTTGCTTCTTCGCAGCCTCTACCAGCTTCGGTAACTGCAAATCGATCAATCCGCGCGGCATTGTGGAGATGGCAAGAGCGACCTGGGTTGTACAAGTCTAAAGACGCGCAATCATGGCTGCAACTGTTGACAGCGGAGTCGGAATGGAAAGCGTTCCAAATGGAGGGAAAGTCGAATGGTCGCAGTCCAAGTGCGGTTCGCTACGTGGCTAATGGTCACGCCAATGGTGTCGCAAACCACCGGACAGACAGAAACTTGATTCTGCAGGCAGAGAACAATGGTGTGTGGTATCGAAGAGTCGCTGGCATTGTGTTAGCTATGTTGTGGTGAGGTGCACCGACCATTTCTGGCCAAAAGCACATGGCAGATCTACCAGGTAGTACCTGCGCGCCTGTGGTGCCAGGTTTGTGGAACGGGGGAGAAACACATACCGAATACAGTACACCTATGGATCTAGAAGCAGCAGAGTCGAGTGACACGCGTCTTGAAACGGATATTCCCAATTGGGCATTAATGTTTTTAATTGTTCGAGAAGAAGTACTTGTGGTTGTTATGCGTTAATAACGTGGTTGGGCCAGATGGGTTTGCTTTTGTGTCTTTTTCTTTCAGAAATGAAAATCCTTTTTTCCTCGGTGGAATAATGATTAGAATTATTGATTGATTTGGTTCCTTCTTTCCCATCTCCCATCTCCCGTTTGTCGGGCGGATGTGCCTGGTTTTCAATCTTCGGGCCGTTGCAGTGGCTACGTAGAGCGCCCTTGCCATTGGCCGCGCCCTTTCTCCAGCACCAATCCTTGCGATGCCTCTAACGGGGAACAAGGGAAGAGATCGATTCAGGGCTACGCTTGAGGTACTTTATTACTGAAGACTAGTACAGTATTCCGTACTAGGTACTCCGTACATACATAGCAGTTTTCACACTTGGACCTTTCGTTTTCTCCCAATCCCCATGAGCAGCCGGCTTTTCTTTCCCTCTCCGCCCCTCCCATGCTGCTTCTAGCCTCCAGCATCTCTACGTAGTACTTTAGGTACGACGTACAGGGCATTTACCTCATCGCCAAGCGGATGTTTCCATCCTTGCGGAGCACTCCGGAGATACTTTAGCACCCTACGTCCACTCAACCGTTGGGATATTATTCTTCTTCTCAGAGCACTACTAGTAGACTACTAGTAGGAGCCTGGTAAGCAATGACCTTGCAGCGATTCGTCAAGACACCTGAAAGCGTTCGCTGATACGGCACGTGAGCCCTCCGCTTCAGAATATTGTTGAATCGTCACAGCATCAGCTTTGTGCAAAGCCCGTGAATTGACGAGGAACGAGGTGGAACAATAATCCAATAATCCAATGGATTCTTGACCGAAAGATTGCGCGACTTTTGCGACTTTGGCGCATCTATGGATTGCGGTACAGCAGCCTCGCATGCTGACCGATCCTTTTTTCTTTGATGGGACATTCAACGTTGATTAATTCGTTTGCGCAGTACCGCCTTTGACAGCTGCATGGCGCATGTCACTTTTCTTGCTGCATGTCAGTACCGCATCAGGTGACTGGTCCCTCCAAGGGATTTCACAGTACGAGGGAACCCGAGTGAGGGTGGGTGGGACTGATGCTGCCGGTAGAAGTTAGTGAGGTGCGTGAAGTGACTCCAGTGAGGATGATGCGGGTCCCACACCGAGGAGACGAGGGTGGATCTGTACGCCAGCCGGGACTCTGGGCTTTCCAACAGCCGATGCAGGGTTGAAGTGGTGGGACCGGTGGATTGGTTGGTCCTTGTGGAGCCGACCGCGTTTGTCAGCTTTTGGCATGCTCGTCTTGGCCAATCATAATGTGTTCCCAGCCCCCTCTTTTCCATGCCAAAATGGGCCATTGACGTTGCTGCTGCAGGCTGCAGCCTTGCAGCTTGGACCAAGATCTCTCGTTCCTCCTTCATTGCCCTTTGTAGATGTCTGGCTCGCTTGAAAATGAGGGGTGCAGAAGATGTCCTACTATTGCGATGCGCTGAAAAGCAGTAACGCATTAGTAAGAATCATACTTGTTTTACTAAGATAGAAATCAATACCAATAATGAGGGAAAAAAGATATCCTACGTAAGGTAAGGTAGCCCGAGGAGTGGAGCAGCCAAAGGATTACTACGGAAGCGTCGGAGCAAACGGAAGCCCCCTCAAGCTACCTTAGCACGAATGAGGATTAGTTACATTCTTACGTAAGCCGAGCATGGCGGAGGCTCTCATAGGTCCACCACTTTAAAGAATACCTAGGATTAATCCTATTGGCTTCATTATTACGGAGTATTTGCTTCAACATTTCCCGTTCCTTTTTCTAGACCGGCATGAATAGCCGGACATGAACTCCGTACCGTAGCCAATTCGTTAGAACCATGACACCCCGAAAGTGGGAGCAACTCATGGCTCGGAGATTAAATCAGTATGCATGTGCAATGTAGACCATGTTATCATCTATTAACAGAACAGAGAAAGAGTAGCAAATGGAGTGGAAAAATGGGTGACGCCAGGACGGGATCTGCCAGTTGCCGTGATTGCATCGAATATCTCTCCGAATACTCCGATTTCCTATCCCTGGGGTTTTAGCATCCTTCGTGAAGTGATGATGTTTGCAGAGAAACATCTCAACAACCCCAGGCCCCCAAGGGCCAAAGCTCTTTCACATTGATTGCTCCTGCTTGGCGGAAATTAAAAGAATGCTTGGTTGTTGTTGTTGGGGACGAAGTACAGTAGTGATTCTGCAGTCTGCACTGACCAGGCGACCCTGCTGGACCGTGCAGAAAGTCCAATGCAGTGAGAGGAGAAGCACTTGGGCAGAAAAACCGCGATGGATGAGAAAAAACCTGGCCCTTGGGCTATGGCACCGAGCATCGAAGTCGTTGACGAATCGTCAGCCCCAGCTCTACATTACTCGATCTGAGTAGCAGGACTGGCATCACCCCGGGAGGCAAACGTCGGTAATCAATCATACCTCAAGTCTTGTTGAGGTCGATGAGGTCGATGAGGTCGACGACTTCGAAATTGCTGTTGTCAATTAGATTGTCGTACATGTCTAGCAATTTAACCCGTCAAAACGACCTTTCCTCACGTGAAATTAGTGAAGAGACTAACCATTCATTCCAAGATGTTGACGGTGGAACTTGTTAATGTTATGCAATAGTCCAGTTAGTGGTTTGGATAGACCTTGGATAGACCTTGGACAGTCCTAACAGCCTGTAGCCGGGCTTGCTGCGAAGAGCAGAGATTGATTGTCGTCATTGTCTGATATGGATTAATTGAATGCTGCAGTAAGTCACACCTTCTGTTCCGGTGGACGACAGGAGATGTAAATCTTTAATATGTTATGTCATGTACCTCATCGACTGTTTCGGCAATTCCTCCCCCTCAAACCTCAAATCAAACCCACTACTATCCCCTTCCGTTCATCTGATCCCCAACCTATCTTTAGTACGTGCCTCAACCGTCCACTTGCTGTCTTGCGGCGTCTGGTGACTTACTGTGTCATTACTCTAATCCAACGAAGTCTTCTGTGCTGCCGTTTCTCGAGAGGAGAAAGAGAGAGAAAGAGAGAGAGAGAGAGAGAGAGAGAGCGAGCAATATGAGGGTTTAATTCGACGGTTCAGTACCTCAAGTCGGCAGTCACGTTCTTTGCTGTCCTTTCCTTGCACCGTTCCTTCTTCCCTCTTCCTCCTCAATTTCCACCTTTGTTACTGCTTCCCTTAGTTTCTTCGCCCTCACTCGTAAAAGTAGTGCCTAACACAACAGACAAGATGAAGGAAAAGGTGTGGTTACTCGAAATAGATCAATAAGACTCTCACTAATTTTTAATATACTGTATTGCAGTCACGATCTCTATAGTAATCGACCACTGCAACCCGAAAACCCCTCCCAGCACTGATGAGCAGCATCAAAACAACGACCACGCCAACGTGACCATGCTTAAATCCAATACCTACTCCACAACCTCTGCTGCTCCTCATCCCCCCGAAACTATTTCCATCTACCCATTAGCCCTTGCACCAAAAAAATGTAGACGCGGGGGGTTACTACCTGGAATTCGACCCGTATAACATCCTGAAACCCCTCCTGAACCTTCGGCTCCTTGAACCTGGACGCAAAGCTCGCAAACGCAGAATGCGGAAGTATAGCCCTCTTCTCGGGATTGAAGACGCTGTCCGATAGTGCTCTAACCGTGTCGTTGTGCTCGCAGAGCTTCGCTGGAGCGGTCATGTGCACGCATCGGATGGGCACTTTGGACCTTTGGGCGAGGTCGATCCATACGGCGCGAGTTTCTGGGTCGGCGTTGGTGTTGTCTGGATCGTTGTGTAAGGGTAGTTTGCGCTGGAGAGCCCTAAAACTTACCGACAGCTACTGATTTGTTCTCTAATAAGAATGCTGAAGCCATTTTGAGGCATTTGTCGCGCTATGAAAAACCGACATTAGCTAGGGTTATTGACTATTTACTTGCGAGAAGTAGAGGCTTTTGTGGAGGGCATTTACAGTTTTCAGGAGATCTTGATTGACCCGCTCGTAGCCGAGTGGTCTCAAGCTTTGCCAGTAAAACGTTGACTTTCCAGAGGCCGGACTGCCGCAGAAGAGGACAATGTCTCGAGGATTCTTCTTCTCTATGATAATGGGAGCTGAACCAGTCTTAGTATATTCTTTATTGAACTTGTTAGACTTACTCGTATCTGTAGACGTGCTAGATACTGGATGAAGGTACGTGCTTGGATCAAAGTCCCTTGTGTATGATTGTGGTGCTTCATCGTGGAAGTACTCTTCAGGTGTATGAAAAGTTATGCCCACATTTGTTGCAAAGTCCCTGGCTCTTTCGTCAGCTCGTGCAATTTGACCACAGACCTTTCATGATATCACCTGTCCGAGCAAGAATGGTCAGCTTTGCCCGAGGTCCTTGCTGGACGGCCACCGGCATCACCAATGAAGAAAGACTCCTCCAAGTCGGGGCCCTCATGGTCATCTAGATCGAAATCTTCAAGCACTTCATTCCACATTCCAATTCGTGGCTTGCGATACTGATCTCGACCAGTAGCGGCGAATAGCGCAATAGGGAAATCAAGCTGGTTGAATACGGAACTAACTTTTGCTTTGAAAAGTGAGAGGCTCCGTTTGTCGCTCTTGATAGTCTTTGGATCGGTTTGAAGGCCTAGGCTGCCTTGATTCGTAAGAATAACGATAGTATAGCTATGTTGCCACCTTCGTCAGCCATCCTTGCATAGAGAAGTGTGCGGTGAGCGGTCCCAATCACGCACTTGTCTGCATGTAGCTTTCTCAGAACAACTGGGACCCTCGGGTGCCACCATCGCCAGTCTGAAGCGTCTTTCGAGAAAATGTTGCCGGAAATTGTCTGTATGAGCGTTGAATCCTGAATCCAAGAAGTCAGTATTAAATCAACTCCATTTCTACATGACCCTTAGGATGCACGGGAGGGCTTACTAGATCGAAAGCTGCAACTTTTCTTCTCGTCAAAGGTGGTTCGGCTGCCTTGTCAACAGGGTGGGGGCAATATTTTCCAACGAGCAATGTGCTATTTACTACACGCCAGCTAATTGCCTCGGGCTCCTTTTTAGACAAAGGGGCGAAGAAGTTCGCTACGGCTTTTTCTATCACAGATGCTCAGCAAGATGATCAGAGGCTGTCTGGGCTTATAACCCCGTACTTGTCGTGGTAGATTCAAATTTCCGCTTTACTGGGGGGGGAGACAACGATCCGTCTCGTAAGCTTGTACTCCGCTTCATGTCCTTTGATGTAGCCATTATGGAATTTTCTAATGTAAATATGGCAATAGGAAAGCGTGGTTATATAACAAGAAAATATGGGGAAGGTGCTGCAGCATGTTCATGTAGTACTTTAGTGGGGATATGTGGTTCCAGCGCACAGTAGAGCGTGAAGATCAATTGAAACAGCTTCTTCGTTCGTGAAGCGTAACATGCACTCATCCATCATCTTCACGGAGGTACGATACCTAAGGTACCTTAGATACCTACCTTACCCGACCCGCAGAGCGCTTTCACTTTTCCACGTGACTTGACTATCTCAAACGAAACGACACGACACGACTCGATAATCACAAGTAATTTGAATGATGAGTGACCTGCAGATTCACTCATAATGGTCTTAATCTTGCCAAACTTGAATGTAATCTTATCCGCCTTGACACCGGCAGCCTACAAAATCTAAATAGCACAACCTTTGGGGTATCCTGAGCGAATAGATACCTTAGTAACGCCTTCATTGACCGTAATGCGGGTCGACCCGCTGTTCTCGACCACACAACTTGAAAAGATACAGTAGCTCTCACAGACGCTGGCTTTTGGTATGATAGGTACAAAGGTAATATAAACACCAAGGCAAACAAGGCCTCGTGAGAAATGAACAATGCATGGGCGCTGCCAACCCCGGAATCCTCAAAGACCTTTCATCTTGCGCCTGCCGTCCCACGTATGCCGAAGACATTGTCGGAAGGAGAGACGTAGAACGGTAGGTTTCGTAAAGAGCGAACGACAATCAGAATTCAAATGGGGGTGGTCGCCCTTGGCGTTGACGCCTTCGAATGGGCCCATCCAAATCCGAAGCGCTCAAATTTGTCTTTAGAGTTTGAAGTTTGTGATGCTACAGGCGATGGTTTGTTTTGCATCTGCTCCCGTGGTTCAAGCAGTAAAGAGCGTCTGTAGTAGCTCTGTACATTACTCTCATCTGATGAGCGGACACGGACCAATTGGTCCTGCATCCAGGTCTGGAGCTCAGGGACCTCCACGAATCGATAGGGAACCTGAAATCGTTGTAGCTCACTGATGATTTTGGCCGTTTTCATGTGCTTGTCAAAGTTGATGACGGCAACACTGTCTTCGGATCCATCGCTGTGAAGCTGGCGTGTTGTTTGGTTCCCAACGTCGACGAACGTAAGATCGGTAAGATAAGTACCTACAAATGGTAGACAGGGAGGAGTGTGATTCTGTAGGCGCTGTCGGAGAATGGCGTAGTTCCGTGAGACGTCAACAACCTCCTTGAGGTGTTCCAAGGTCGCCTTAGTCTTGGAAGAGACCAGCTCCCACGTACGCTTTAGGCGAAGAATGGTAGATGAGTTGAGTGAGCAGATGATAGCCATCAAGGAGTCATAGTTGGCTAACTCGAGACACTTTGACGCAATCCTCACCCATCGCTTGATCAATCTCGCTCGCTGCTTAGTATCATCAAGCTGGAGTATGCAGTCGGCGACTAGATTTGCGAGATCTGTTGAGAGCCTTGACATGGCTCGAACATTCACAGCCCTCGAGCCCGAGTTTTTCATCCATTCCGTCGCAAGTAGCTCCTCTGGCAGTATTGAGCAGAATATCCGAGATTCCTTAATAGTAAACTGGCGTGCAAGTTCAAGCGGATCGAAGTCAAGGATGCTGATGTTGCTGCCACCGTGCTTCCAATTCCTCAGCGCTGCAAGCTGGCTTTTGGATATGATTGGCGCTGGTAGTGGAACGTCAGGTGCTACGTATGTCGCAATCGAAGTATTCGTTTTCCCAATGGAGGAAATCAGGCGAGGAACAAGGGGTGAATCGACAGCACGGACCTTTTCCACCAAGCTTGCAAGTCTTTTGCCGGCAGTGGGAAGTACTAGCTGCAGCTGCCTCGCCGCAAAAGGGAGGATCAGCTCAAGTGCAGGAGTATCGCAGTCGGGTCGCCAATGTGACTCCAGCCATCCTTTGAAGACGTTAGAGACTCTGAGGCGGGCCGGGCCAGCAATACGGGGATTGTTGCCAACGTAGTTGAACCTATCAATCAGCGCCTGCGCAAATTCTCGTGGTGTCGCGAACAAGCGAAAAGTCAGGTAGTAAGTCGAGACGAATGTAGCGTCCGGCGTTGAATCGTAGGTCGTAAGACGCTCAATAAGAGCTGGCAGCGTTCCGCCACTGATCTGCCCATCCTTATTGTACACGAGCTGGTGAGCAAAAGTCTTCTCCAGCACTTTAGCCTCGACCTCTGCGCATTCCTCGCTAAGCATAGACTGACTGGCAGAAAAGCTGTCGCAAAGTGTAGACATCCCAAGACTATGGGCAAACGCTACGTCCGGCGAGGTAGCTCGCGTAGACGTCTGGGACACGATACTAGCCTCCGAGTCACGCATACTGCCAATATAGGTGCTACTGCCGCCAGCACTCGACATATCAAAGCTGTCAGTAGGTGAATGCTCGGTAGGACTGGTCTGCACTTCAACGCAGCTGATGAACGACGATCGCGATAGGCATTCGTCCCGAGATAGCAAAGGTCCTGCCAGGTGTGGTAACGGAGGTAGCAACGATTGCAGTGATGTAGGCCGTGAAGTACCTGTCTCGTCTTCAGCGACAGCTTCCACAGACGTGACGGGCCTAGCAAAATTGTCTGGTGTTTCCGCAGTTATAGGATGGTCCTCGCTTGATATCTCAATAGGTGGAGGCGGGAATCTGCTTGGTTGTTCGGGTACGTCATATGATTCTTCCTCATGACGTGTATGCTCTTCGTCTTTGGTCTTGCTGAGGGTTGCATCAGAAAGTGGGAAGTCATCAATCCCCTCGAGTCCTCGAGGCGATATGCAAAGCCCAAGAGGCTCAAATGCAAAATCTCCGATCTTTTCCAGTACAAACCGGGATTCAGCAACGCATTCGCCAGCAGCCCGCACGCACGCGGTTGCAGCACTGACCAATGCTTCACCCTCGCCAGGTATGAATCCATCATCTTCGTCAGAGCCGGCAGGGCGAAATACCTCGCGAGCAGCTTCCACCAAGTCGGTAATTTTGTTGTACATGTTATCTCGTGCTTCTCCCAGCAGCTCGGAGCGATGCATATCACGGTCCCATATCTCTTCAACCGTAGTCAATAAGTTCCGGCACGACCTGACAGACTGCTGAGTATTGAGAAGCAGTTCAGAGGACGAACGCGACTGCAAGTGGAGGCCTATGAAGCATCCTAAAAGGCCTAAGAAGGTATCATGGCAACTGTTGAGTTTTGCAGATACGAGATGCGCGTCGGAGAACCCTATCGAATTTATGCTGCAGGAAACACGGTGAGAAATTGACTCTCTTTTACTTTGCATAGAGATTGGTCGATATAAGTTCGATGTAGTAGGTCTCATATATGTTTGTGATGAACGGCTGTAGCGCGGGCGGACAATTGTTTGTTTGGGGCCGGCATCCCTTGCATCTTCGCTGTTTGCCGCCATTTGACGCGTCACATTCGAAGAGCTTTCGACCATTTCACGCACATCGTCCTTGTCCGCATCTTTAAAGTCAGTAATGTCTGCAGGTGGCGTAGGTGGGACCTGAGCATCATCTTGAGCATTGTGTATTGCATAAGAGTATAGCTCTGTACTTTGTACGAGACCAACATCTTCCTCCCATATGTCTAGGAACTTAACCCCTCGGGTTACTACTTTGAATGCCTTGAGAATTAGCTCATCCAAATCTATATCGAAGGAATGGTTTGCACTGATTCCTTTGGCGACAATCTCAAGACCTTTCGCTGTCTTGACCAAAGATGAGAGATCTGATAGAAGGGCTTTGCGGTTGCGTCGGAGACCGTTGTGCGATTGAACGGTCGGCGATTCGCGGTTGAGACAGTCAGTTTTCTCCTTTATGTTGAATCAGCCATATGAACATTGGATTTCAGTATCGTGCAATCGGACTTACCAATAGACATCGCACACCTGCGACGAGACCTCGGGCATAGTTTTGGTTGGCAAGAGCTTCTAAACTACCATCACAACTACCTCTTACCAAGTCCCAAAGGTTGGTCAAGGCCTTTAAGAGATTGCGAATGGGTTCAACATCGTAAACCTCGCAATAATTCGTGGGTAGCCACCCACGTGCTCCCGATATCAACAAGGTTCCATCAGCCCATCCGTTGGTGTGTATCGAATGCACGAGTATCACGTCACCTTGATCGAGTGGCAATGTGACAGTTGAAGAACTGTCATCCCAGGATGGATGAAAAGGGTAAAAGGCACGTAGGTAAGTGTGAAATCCCACATGATATGTGTCTGGCTTTGAGGTAAGGATTTCTGTAGAACCACGCGGCGTTAAGGGTGGCGTAATTTGTCCGCTTGCCTGTGGTGACAGTGTCGTTTGGTATGTTGTCATGGTGGCCTGAGAGCTGTCGGAAGTGCTCCTCGGCGTCCGCGAGCTATCTTTTGTGATCTGTAGCGGCGCGACGTATATTCTTTCGCCAAGAGGTTGTTCCATTGCTCTCGAAAATTTTACGGCTCCAATGGTGTGTACACATAAGGCCAACGAGTTCTATCTTGGTTTACTTGCCGATTTGTGCGTGCAGTGTATAAGCATGAAATAAGGGGCTCCGAAGGGCGATCCTAGACGTCGACTTCCGTACTCTCTATGCTCTACCATCAAGCCAGGTAGCGTGTCTGTTGTTGTGTTGGGCGAACCTGGACGAGGATCAGCGTACTTGAACTTAAGCTTCTTGTTTGTATGTGGGGGAAGGGAATGGAAACAAAAGTTGGGAATGCTGGAGAAGTGACTGCATACCCGAACATGTTCATAGCAACATTCCGCTGTTCTTAGGCCTCGAAGGTTCTTGCGCAAACCCGCATAAACTGGTGCAGTAAGGTCGATTCCAGCCGGGCAACTATCTGAGACTCCGTGTTTGTCCTGGACTCGGATAAAAAGGAAAGAGAGCTGTTTCGTTCCACGGGATCTAACAAAAGCCGCGTTTCGGAGCAAGGTGTGAAGGTCGAAAGCGACAGTATCTATGCAAGGAACGCGCCTGCAGTGAAGGAGAGGAACGAACGTCGAACTTCGAAGCGTAGAGCAATAACTTCAACAGCGTAGTGAGAAAGGAAAACCAGTACGGAGTATGACGTGAGGCACAGATATCTAAGTGACTGGGTGATGACTATGGGGATTAGTGATAGCCGGTGACTACCGTTTAATGTATCTAGGTTATCAGGGGTTTTTGGCGAAGGGGGAATCGGAGAACCGTCGACAGTAGTAGTCTAAAAGTATGGGTCAGTCAGATACTCCAAGAAACACTATGATTTAGATCCCGCACGATCAATGTTGTTTTCGGTAAATAATGAATTTGAGGTGGTGCTACAAGTTTGGATTTCTTCCTGCTGGTGGGACGTTTATGAAGGTTTTGAAGATCTAAATCAATACGGAGTTTCTACAACAGCTTCCCCGTTGCAGACATCCACAAAGCCAATCGACAGTGCAGCATGAAGCATATTGGGCATGGACGATAGGTAGGAACCATTGAGGAGGAAGAGAAAAGGCAATATAACAGGGCGACCATGCCCGCAGCAGTTGGGAGTCTCGAAGTCTGATGAAGGTTTGCATATCATACCCTGTTGCATAGTTAGTACTCTACCTACTACATAGGGTCCAGACCGGTTCAATCTCCTGGAGCCCAGCGTGCCCAGCTAGGTAAAGTACGGAGGTACTGTGCTTCAGCATCCATGGTTAGCTCAAAGGGTTAATTTAACCGCGGGATTACTAGGGACTGTTAGGACTTACAGTTCTTTTTCGGACCGGCCAAGAGGTAGGCTGCATCGAAGCCACGAGCCAAAAATGCATTCAGAGCGCATGTTCATGCAGAGACGTTGTTGGCACCGTCGTACTGCTGGTTGACCGTGATGCTTGATGATCTGTCACCGATTTGATTGAAGAAATCAATTGCGAGACGCTTGAAGAGTACGAAGTAGTCTACTTCTCATAAGACTACCGATGTTACAGTGCAAAGCGACCATTAGTCGCAAATCACAACAATCTGGGGATCTGACGTTTCGGCGGAGCAATGGTTGACCTGAATTGCGACCCTGGCATCACCCATTGAGTTCGGACTAGGGTGTCAGCAAAGCTGTCACTCTCGTTTCTTTCGCAGCATCAACTGCATAGAGACATTTCTTATGCAGATTCCGTCACCTCAGGCCGCCATAGAAAACCATGCGCGGAACGACAGCGCCTCCGCTCGACTCTTAATTCCAATCGAACGGAACCCTCTACCACGAATGAACAAGATGGATTTCGATGGTCGCAACTAGTATGGATCACTGGTCAGTGATATGCACCATGAAGTCACTGAGAGGAAATGGCAGGAAGAAGAGATGCTACTCTTTAGCTCTGGCAATCATGAACGGCTAGCACGCACCCCTTTTCGTGATCTACAGGAAGTCCTGGGAGGTTAGAGTTCGGGAGCCCCAGGTCAGCGGCCCGATTGCTGTGGGATTGGCCAAAAA
>JAABUS010006072.1_pt1 | contig 15048 bp, 13 predicted proteins | sample 5560161 | NCBI WGS metagenome assembly JAABUS01 (sample SAMN10711885, study PRJNA513376) | rock metagenome | isolation source: Antarctica rocks | place: Antarctica: Victoria Land, Trio Nunatak nord | collected 2016-01-04 | reverse complement strand
CGCGGCGTAGAGCGAGAGGCTCGGGATCTTCAGGCCGAAGACGTCGACCTTGCTCTCCGTGTTCGTCGGCAGCGGCAGGTAGCCGACCATGTTCGAGAAGAAGATGAACAGGAACAGCGCAGCGAGGAACGGGAACCACTTGGCCGCCATCCTGCGGTCCATGTTGCCGCCCGCGATGTTCTCGCGCATCAGGACGTAGGCCATCTCGACCACGGTCTGGACACGGTTCGGCCGCGCCTGCATGCGCTTGGCGACGTAGAAGAACGTGCCGATCGTGAGCGCGGTGGCGACGAACACGTAGAAGACGGCCTTGTTGATGTCGAGCGGGCCGGGCAGGTTGATCCACGGTTCCAGCTTGAACTCGTCCTGCGGCCGGTAGTCCTCGTTGACCTGAAGCGCGAAGGCGGCACGCGGATCGAGCAGCAGCAGAGCGAGCGGAGCGGCCAGGACGGCGAGACGGCGGGTCATGAGGGAAGCTCGCTGGTCGGTGAGGAGAAGGGGCGCAGGACCATGGCACTCGCGAAGTAGGCGGTGAAGCAGACGATGATCAGGACCGCCGCCGCCAGCCCGACGTCGTCGTCCTGCCCCGCCGCGAAGTATCCGCCGAAGATCGTAAGCGCGCAGAGCCAGCCACGTCCGATCATGGAGCCGGCGGTCAGCCCCGCGACCTTGCGCATGTCGTCGATCGCCGCCCTGGTGTCCGGCTTGGGCCGATCCGCCGACTGGCGAGCGATCGCGAGGGCGCGCCGCTCGGAGTACTCCTTGACGAGCTTCTGCGCAATCCAGGCGACGGCTCCGGTGACGTAGCCGACCATCGGAAGGCCCGTGGCGAGGAAGATCGGCAGCGCGAGCGCGAGCATGACCAGGTCGACGTGCTTGAGGACGAGCATGCGCTAGCGCCCCCCCAGCGGGCGCTGGGGGATCCGGCCGCAGGGACGGCGGCCGGATCGACGTGGGCGCACGCGCCCGCGGGCGCGCAGGGGGCAGCGCCGGCGGCGCACGCCGGCAGCGGCAAAGCGGCGCGAGCCGGGACGGTGCTGGTCGTGAGGATCGTTCTCGTGCATGAGGCGGCGCGAGCAGCCTACATGTGGCGCGCAGGTCAGGGGGCGAGGCTTCCCACGGGCGCGAAAGACCAGTTTATGGTTCAGTGACTCCACGCCGCCAGCATAGCGCTCGAGGGAGGGTTTGTGCGGACTTTGTGACATCGCCCGACGCCCTCCGCGATCCGGCGTGGAGCAGGCTCAGAGGCGGATGTGCCCGAAGCCCAGCTCCGGGCCCTCTGCGCGCGCGACCCCCATGGTGGGATGCGGCTGGCGGCGCTTGTCCGTCGGGCTGCCGGGGTTGAACAGCTGGAACGGGAAGCCGGCCTTCACTGCCGTCTCGTGGAGCGGGACGTGTGAATGCCCGAAAACGACCGCGTCGCAGTCGCCGAAGCGACGTCGCTGACGCTCGAGGCGGCCGGCGGCAGGGCCCGCGTCGTGGACCACCCCGATACGCACCTCCCCCACCTCGACGATCCGCGCCTCGGGCAGCCGCGCGCGGACGGCGGGCCCGTCGATGTTGCCCGCGACGGCGTGGACCGGCGGGCCGAGCGCCTCGAGCGCGTCGAGGACCTCGACCTCGACGAAGTCCCCCGCGTGGAGGATCAGGTCGGCGGCGCGCAGGCGCTCGAGGCACGTGTCGGGTAGGGCGCGCCGCCCACGCGGGAGGTGCGTGTCGGAGATGATCGCAAGCGTGGTGACCGCCACGCGGCGCAGGGTAACCCTGGCCCTCCAGCTCTCCCGCCGGCGCTCGCGCTCGGATCGCCGGGCGCCGCGGCGCGCTACCGACCAGCGGACGTGGTGGCGCGCCGCACGCGGGCGCGGACGACGCGGAACGCCTCGCGCGGGTGCCCGTGCTTGTCGATCAGCGCAGAGTCCCACGTGTCGCGCGGGCCCGCCTGGTCCCAGTGGTAGAGGTAGACGCGGCGGACGCGCGAGGAGAGCGGCACGAGCCGGTCGAAGAGCCAGCGTGTCGCGTCGGCCGCGTGGCTCGGGCTCTCCTCGAAGGGGATCTTCGCTCGCGCCGTCCGGTTGACGATGCCGCCCGTCTCGGTGAACCAGACCTGTCCCCGCGTGCTCCGCAGCAGCTCGCGGGTGCCCTTCGTCCCGAACCGGTTCGCGTCGACGTAGTTGTGCAGGCCCCAGACGCGCGGCTCGTGCTTGGCGGCTGCTCGAAAGCGCCGGACCCACGAGCGCATGTTCGGCGTGTCGAGCACCTCGGCGCCGAGGATCGTGCAGCGCGGGCACGAGCGGGTGAGCGCGTCGAAGTAGCGTGCGGCCAGCTCGGGCCGGCGACAGAGCGGCTGGCTGCAGTGGTTCGGCTCGTTCCAGGTGACGAACTCCCGTGCCCACGGGAAGTTCACGCGCACCCGCCGGAACTGGCGCTGCAGCGACGCCGGCGACGGGCGCAGCTTCTCGCGCCCCGGGCGCCGGGAGTGCCCGAAGGACAGCAGCGGCGTGACGCGGGCCGCCCGCGCGGCACGCATCCAGGTGAAGAGCTCCGTGCGCTGGAAGCCGCCGTCCATCGCGTCCCACGGGACGACGTAGCGAGCGTGGCGGACGCCCAGATCTCCGAACAGCGGGGCGGCGAACATCTCGGGCTTCTGATCGGCGATGCCGACGATCGGCACGCGCGCCATGGCCGGCGTCGAGAGCGCGCTGAGGCCGAGCAGGCCGAGCGTCAGCGCGAGCAGGGCTCGTCTCATGCGAGGAACGCGGCAGGGTGAGGGATCCATCGATCGTCCATCGGCACTCCAGCGTAGGACCTGCACCCGATGGGAGCTGCACCTGGACGTGCACAGCTGCGAGGCCGGCGCGCAGTCCATCGACTAGGCTCGCGCGCATGGGGCCGGCTCAGCCCAGGACCGCGAAACGCACCCACGTCCAGGCGGCGGTCCTGAAGGCGACCGAGGAGCTGCTCGAGGCGGGTGCGTCGTTTCAGGAGCTGAAGATTGAGCGCATCGCGACCGCCGCGGGCATCTCGCGCACCGCCTTCTACTTCTACTTCAAGGACAAGCGCGAGCTGCTCATGCGGCTGGCCGAGGACATCAGCGGCGAGCTTTACGGCCAGGCCGACGCATGGTTCTCGGGCAACGACGGGGCGCCCGAGGATCAGGTCCACGAGGCGCTGGAGGCGATCGCTGAGCTCTACTTCGAGCACGGGACGCTGCTGCGCGCGATCGTCGAGCTGTCGACCTACGACGAGGAGGTCGCCGTCTTCTGGCGCGCGCTGCTGCAGCGCTTCGCCGACGCGACGCGGGCGCGCGTCGAGACCGAGCAGGAGGCTGGCCGGGCGCCCGCGATGCCCGCCGCGGCGACGGCCTTCGCGCTCGTCTGGATGACCGAGCGGGCGTTCTACCAGCAACTCGTCCAGGACTCCCCGCTCTCCCAGGAGGAGCTCGTGGCGGCGCTCGACGGCATCTGGCTGCGCTCGGTCTACGGCACGTCCTGATCAGGAGCCGTCGATACTCGGCCACCCACCGCGATCGCCTCGTCCGCGAGGCGGTCGAAGCGCCACGCGGTCTCGCGCTCCCAGTCGGCGAGCACCCGCTGCTCGCCCGCCCGGCCGATGTCGTCGAGGACCACGCGCGCCCCGGCGGCCAACCGCGGCTCGAGGCTCATGAGCGCGGGGCGTCGCGCCTCGGCAAGCTCCGGGCGGTCCGCCGGTGGTCCGTCGACGATCAGCAGGTCGATCGCCTCGGGGAGCTGCGCGACACCGTCGGCCGCGTACCAGCCGCCCTCCAGCGGCGCGAGCACGACGCGCGCGACGCCGGTCAGCTCCTCCCGCGCGAGGAGGTCCGCGACGCGCTCCGCCCAGCCCGGATCGTGCTCGAGCGCGGTCAGGCATCCGGTCCCGAACTCGGCCAGCAGCCGGGCGAGGACGATCGTGCTCACGCCGGCCCCGCACTCCGCGACCTGCGCGGGCGCGCGATGGACGATCAGGTTGCAGAGGTGCACGAGGCCGCTCGTGCGCATCGCCCCGGAGGAGAAGGGCAGGTACGGACGTCCGTCGAGCAGCGGACGCAGGACATGCCAGGCGTGGAGGTCGGCGGGCCCGGGCGCCGTGACGAAGTCGGCGCTCACACGAGCACCGGCGCGGCACGGACCGACGGGCCGGTGAGGGCCCGGTAGGTCTCCTCGTAGACGTCAGCGACGCGCTCGGGCTCGAACTGGCGGGCGAAGTGACGAGCGGCCTCCGCATCGACCGAGAGGCGGCCGGCCAGGACGCCGTCGATCGCCGCTGCCAGTGCGGCGGGATCCTCGGGCGCGACCATGATTCCGCGCCCGCCGCCCAGCGTGTCTGGGAAGCCGTCCACGTCGGTGCCGATCACTGGGACGCCGAGCCCCAGTCCGAGCACGGCGGTCTGGGAGAACGACTCGTCGCGCGAGGGGATCACGAGAACCGCAGCGCCGGCGATCCACGGCGCGGGGTCGCGCGCCCAGCCCGGCATCTCGACGCGCTGCTCGAGGTCGAGCCGCGCACGCTGTGCGCGCAGTTCCCCGTCAAGGCGCCCGGAGCCGAGCATGAGCCCGGAGGAATTGCTGCGCAGCAGCGCCATCGCCTCGAGGAAGACGTCAGGCCCCTTGTCAGGGTCCAGGCGCCCCGCGAAGACGACCGGGTGGCCAGGCGGGCACGGCCGCGGCACGGCGTCCATGCCCGCCACGGGCGAGATGCCCTCGCGGATCCGGTCGGCGGGGAGGCCGCAGTCGAGCACCGTGCGCCTCGCCCCAGGCCCGTGGGCGAAGAAGCGGTCGACGCGGCCCAGCGCGTCGCTCAGCGTCCTCGCGTGCGACGGTCCGGGCCAGTGGTACGCGTTGTGCTCGGAGGCGATCAGCGGCTGCCCATCGGCGACCGCCTGTGCCGCGGCCCACCAGCCACCGAACATGTGCGCGTGGACCGCGTCGGCGTCGCGCAGGCGCGGCGTAAGCCACGCCGCGAAGCCCGCGTGCGGGACCCACTGGAGGTTGCCCGCCGCACCGAAGACCTCCGGCTCGAACCCGTAGTCCCGCGCCAGTTCCACCCCATCCGGCGAAGCCCAACCGGCGAGCAGCCGCGTCGTCACGCCCCGCGCGGCGAGTCTCCGGGCGACGCGCAGCAGCGACAGCTGGGCCCCGCCGCGCTCGAGCTTGGCCACCACGCGGGCGACCGTGATGGGAGCCCTTGCGCCTAGCGGGACGATGCGCCGCTCGTCACGGGGCTACTGCGGCTCGATTCGCTCAAAGTCCTCGGTCTCCCGTCGCACTGCGTCGAACTCGCCCGTCTCCAGGCGCTGACTGACGTCCTCGTCGATCTCTTGCTCGGTGACGCCGGGGTGGGCGCGGCGCAGGCGCAGGGCGTCAAGCCGCTTGAGCTTCAGGATCTCGAGGACGAGGACAAGATAGACGCTCGCAATCAGGACCAGCAGACCGAGCGCCCCGATCGTGAGCGAGCCCGCGAGCCGCAGCCCGCCGCCGTCGTCGGAGTAGGGGACGAAGCGCAGCGCCAGCGCCAGGCCGCCGAGCAGGAGCGTCCACGCGTACAGGTACAGGACGGTGCGCCGCTGCGAGAAGCCGATGCGGCTGAAGCGGTGATGGAAGTGGTTCGCGTCGGCCTTCCAGGGCCTGCGCCGGTACTTGAGGCGCTTGAGCACGACGAACGTCGTGTCCACGAACGGGACCGCGAGCACCACCAAGGGGAAGACGAGCGCGAGCCCCGCCTGGGTCTTCACCGCGCCCTCCACAGCGATGCACCCGAGCAGCAGGCCGAGGAGGTTCGAGCCGCAGTCACCCATGAAGACGCTCGCGGGGTGGAAGTTGTGCACGAGGAAGCCGAGCGCCGCGCCCGCAGTGATCGCGGCGAGCACCGCAGCGTGCCCGCGGCTCAGGTCGAAGGCGATGATCGTGAACGTGATCGCGCTGATCGCGCAGACCCCCGCGGCGAGCCCGTCGATGCCGTCGGAGAGGTTCACGACGTTCATGACGATCACGAGGCCCGCGATCGTCAGCGGCGCGCCGGCGCTGCCGAGATCCTGGGCGCCCACGAGCGGGAGCGTGATGTTCGAGACCTCGACTCCGGCCTGCACCGGGATGAGCGCCGCGGCGACCTGCCCGGCAAGCTTGAGAGCCGGGGGCAGCCCGAAGCGGTCGTCGAGCGCCCCGATCAGCGCGATGACGACCGCGCCAGTGAGGATTCCCCGGAAGCGCTCCTCGACGCCGGGCGAGAAGTCGAGCAGCAGCGCGGCGGCGGCAAGCACCGCCCCGAGCATCGCCAGCCCGCCGAGCAGCGGCGTCTCCCGCTTGCTCAGGCCGCGATCGGTCGGGTGGTCGACCGCGCCGACGGCGCGCGCGAGGCGCGCGGTGAGCGGAGTGAGCGCCGCGGCGACCGCGAAGGCCACGAGGAACGCGTAGATCGCGTCGCGCTCGGTCATCGTGGCGGACTGTAGACCCGCGCCCGGGCAGGCGCTCGGCCACCTTCGACAGCAGGCCCTCCACGATCAATGCACACTCGCGCACCGCAGAGGATGTACACGTCAGCGCGCTTGTGCTCACGTGCTTGTACGGCCCCACGCGCTTGTGGTTGTCTCCTGCGGCTCATTGCGTCGGCTCAGGGGCGGAAGGCTCATTACGAACATATGTTCGCCTACCCGTCGAACGGTTGCAACTCCCACCTCGAGAGGCGGCCCCCGTGCGGAGGGGGCCGTCATCCGCCGCGCTGGCGTTCGCTATCGCGATCGACCGAACGAGGACTGTCACCCGTCATTGCCCCGCGCGGAGCGTCGACGCCGCCAGCCGGGCGATCTCCTCAAGCTCCGACCGCAGGTATCGCGCGTCAGAACGAATCGCTTCGAGGTGATCTGCGTCGAAGCTCCGGCGAGCGCCGTCCCTCCACCGGCTGTCAACGTCGGCGATGGCGCGCTCAAGGGAGCGTTGCGCCATTTCCGCCCCGGACGCCAGCGTCTGAAGACGTCTCGCGTACCGGTCCATCAGATGCCAGAGTCCCGTGCCATCGCCTGATATGACCTACTGATTAGCTGTCCCGTCATCCAACGCGGCCTGAACGTCTTGGATCACCTCGACGATGTCGCTGGGCGCGGCCATGAGTTGCCGGTCGGGCGTGTCCGCTAGCGCCACTGAGAGCGAGTCGGTGAGGAGTCGGAGAAGGACCACGGCAAGCCGTGCTTGGTCGCTGTTGGGGAGCGCATCTAATGTCGAGAGCGAGGGAGCCATCCGTCGCAGCATCGTCGCCACGTTTGCGACGGCACGGATTGCCGCCTCGCGCGTCGCGTCATCGAGTTCACCCGCGCCCGCCATCTGTGAGTACACGTCGCCATAGGCGTAACTAGCGGCGTCCAACTCGCGGGCGATGCCCCGAACAAGCTCCTGAACGTCGGCCCCGCGAGTCTGCGGCTCGTCGAACTCGTCGGTATTCATCGTGGCTTCGTCGGACGAACGTGCATCGCGAGAAACTCGGGCGTGAGGCGGTACACGTCCCACCCACCTCGGATCTCGTGATAGATCGCAGCGCCAGCGGAGAGAGGGTCGCCAATGCGGTCGGGCATCCTGGCTGTCGCTTGATCGGCAGTCTGGGCGAGGGCGTCGGTGACGTTGTCCGCGACGGCCACGCCGATCATGGCCGCAAGGCGGGCGTAAGGATGATTCTTGTGCTCAGCCGAAGCGCTTGAGCTGCCGCTGGCCCTGTGACTCGTAGTCGTGACCGATCCACCACCGGATGCGTAATCGGCGAGCGCGGCGAGCTTTCGATGCAGTTCCTTGGATGCGTTTGGGACGCGATTTGCCGTAGCGTCGCTGATGCGTCTCGTGAGGAGCTGGGCCCGCCGATCGGCATCCTTGGCTTCGCCAAGTGCCCGTCGGCCGCGCTGGAGCGACTCTTCGGCTGCGCGGACATCTCGGGCAAGGCTCGCGCGCGCGTCTCCCTTCGCAGCAGCAAGAGCCGCCTCGGCGGCCGCTAGTCGCTTCCTGCGGCCACGAACCTCCGCTTCCACATCGGCAACCCGTCCTTTGACAACAGCATTCGCGTCCCGCGACGTCTGGTCGGCGGCGGTTGCCCAAACGCGAAGGGCTGAGTCAAGCTGGGCGACCGCGTCGCCCGTTGCCCGGATCACCGCGCGACTCCTCGATGATCACGGCCGGCTGGTGCTCGCAGTTCGTGAGCGCCCCGCATGACGTATGTCACCGCCGGAAGTCATCGAGCGCTTGGGCTTTACGCTGCAGAGTCTTCGGATAATCGCTCTGCAACTTGCGTCCGATCGTCGCAACGCCTTTGAGATCACGCGAGAGGTCGGCCTCGAATCGCTGCCGTTCGCGGTCATTCCACCCGGACGACTGGAGGGCACCGAGCGCCTGCCGCTGAAGCTGTTCCATCTGCTGCCCCGCCGCTTTCAGCTTCGCCGCCAATTCACGCAGCTTGGCGGGATCCGCATTAACGCTCATGTCGTTCCTCCGGCGCGCCCAAGAGCAATCGATGGGATTCGTTCAGCCTCAATGCAACGTCGATGTGTCGAAGCATTCACGATATTGGTCACGGTGCGCAACATCGCTATTTTCGAGCACCCTGACCCGCTCGCGCTCCGCTCGGCCACCGATGTTGCTACTTGAGCATCACTCATGGCATCGGCCCCGCCGGGCGATCCTGGACGCGCGACAAGAGTTCGCGTATCCAGTCCAGCGAAGGCTCCGCGATCGTCGTGCATCGCTGGACGAGGCCACGATCCTCGTTAGCGGCAACGACTTGCTGCTCGCGCAGCGAGCTAGCCGCCTCCACGCCCAACAGCGATCCGGAGTCGTCTGCGCTCATTCGACCGGCGAGCCTCCAGCTCGTTTCTCGGGACGCGCTCGAGGGGAGTCGCCGACCGACGCTGGTAAGGGTATCGAACCAGGCCACCGTGTGCACGCCCACTTCGGGTCCATCGCGCAGGATGAAACCGAGAAGCTCTCCCAGATCCGCGTCAGGATCGTAGTCGAGTGAGTCCTGATCGAAGTCCCTCGCGCGGTGCATCCCATACAGCACTAGGAGGGTTGGGGGGCCGGTCGTATCGTCATCGCTGACCCTACGTTCAACATCTGCCCCGATCGATCGCAGCAGGTCAGGGACTTGACGCCGGCGACTCAGGACCACCGCCGACGCATCAGTGAGCGGAGCCACGAACGAGTCAAGCCCTTCGTCACTCGGCAGGAAGTCCACGAGCTCAACGTGTGCACCACGTCCCACGGCGCTCAGGATGATGTTGGATGTGACCGCTCTAGGGACCGAGAACGCCATCGGGGTCCCGACATCGACCGGCACGTCGCGAGCGACCAGCAGCACGTTCGCGCCTGACTCTCGACGCAAGTTAATGTCAGCGCTGCCGCTGATTGCCATGGGGGCGCCGAAGCGCAGCCGCAGGGTGCGAGCGTCGGCACCGCGAATCTCGTCAAGGAACTGTGCCACGGGCGTGTCTTCGGCCGGAATAGGGGCGTCACCCTCGAACACCACGGGCCTGCGTGAAAAACCCGCCGCGTCGGCCCGTTCGCGCATGGCTTTGACGCGCTCCCGACGCGCTCCCTCGTCGATCATCGCGCCACGGAATCGCTCGTTTGCTTCTACGACGCCGCCGGCCGTGTTGAGAATGCCTTCGCCCGCAGTCGTAAGTGCGGTCCCCTCTGTGTTGGTCTCGCCAAGAACCTTGGACACATCCGAGTCGGCGGCCGGGAGCAGAATCCGAACGGGCAACAGCTGCGGCACATGACTGCCGAGCGCGTCCAGTCCCGAAAGGCTTTGTGAGCAGAGCAGAACGTGTATCCCGAACCCGCGCCCCTGCCGGATTAGCGTCTCCAGGAGCTCAGCAGCACTAGTCCCGAGCTTGTCGTTTCGCGCAAAGAGAACTTGGAACTCGTCGAAGATCAGCAAGATACGGGGCAGTCGTTCGCCCGTGGATCGACGCAGCGCCTCCAGAGACGAATGAGACTCGGCCGTTCCCCGGAGTAGTGAAGCACGCCACGAGAGCTCGGCCTGGATGGCCTGAAGCACATTGACGCCGAATTCGCGGTCGCTCTCGATGGCAACGCTGCGCGCATGGGGCAAGCCGTTGGCAGCGTACACCTTGAACTCTACTCCCTCCTTGAAGTCAACGAGGTGGAGTTCAAGCTCCTCAGGCCCGTAGAGCGTCGTGAGGCCGGCGATGTACGTATGCAAGAGCGTTGACTTGCCTGAACCTGGGCGCCCGACCAGGAGAGCACCCGAGTGGTCCGATGAGTCGAAAGTCAAGGTCGCCACGTCGCGGGCGCCGCGCTGCCCGATCGGCGCGGAGATCCCCTCGAGTGTTGTCTGTGTCCACCATGTGGCGCGATCGGTCAGGTCGACCGGCGACGCCATTTTCGGAAGACTGGGCCGAACCCCCCGAAGGGCTTCGTCGTTGAACAGGTCGAAGACCTTGTCGAACCCGACGCTTCGGTTTCCGCCGTCGCGTGCCCCGCGTCCAGTATTTTCGACGATGCGATCGAGTAGCGTGTTCGAAAGCGCCCGGTCGGAGTCCGGGTCGAAATCGCAGATTAGATCATACCCGTTCGTACCTGAAAATGAGAATGGCGCGGCCATGTTGATCCGTGTCATCGACTTCGGAAGCGACGCGAGATCCATGCCGTGCGGCAACGGCTCGTCGCCGTTCGTCACTAGCAGCGTGCCGACGCCGCAACGTGGGCCGGTTTCGATGATCCTGCGCAGTTCGCCAAAGGACTCCTGGTCAAACTTAGTCGGGAAGTCGAACACCACGAGCAGTCGATACGGCGCAGCGATCTCTCCCGCCGCCGCGTTGAACTCTGCAAGGCTCCCGTAATCGGAGCGCAGGAACTTCTGAACGACGAGTTCAACGTGAGTAGTGAGGTCTCCCATCCTCGTCTTGAAGTCCGCCGCGTTAGACCAAATCTTGCCCCCGAGGAGTTCCTGGTCGTACTCCGCTAGCTCGAGGAGCGGTGCCACCGCTTGACCCAACCCGATCGGATCGAAGACGGTCAGTTGGAGCGTCCCGGGCGCGAGGGCCGCGAGTGATCGGACGAGGATGGCGCGTACCAGCTCATGCGTCGATTGACGGCTGCCTCTCTGCGCAACGAGATGCAAGCCCGCGAACGGCCGCACGTAGAACGGCACCACGACATCACGTCCGAAGTCCCCGTTTTCACCCAGTGTCGAGTCGAGACGCGGGCGCAGTTGGCCCCCGTAGACGTCCGAGGGCGCCGCGCTCGCATGCCACTCAGCCCACGCTTCGTTCGCCCAAGGAAGGAGCGGAGCTGGGAGTCGGGCCTGAATGTCTGCGTGCTTGTTGAGCAGCGCGGTGAGACGTTCTTCGGCTCTTTCCCGCAACGCGCGTGCGTCCTCGTGCCGTCCGGTCGTGAGTCGCTGTGCCTCCACATCGAGATCACTGATCGCCGTGGTGACCGAGGCCACGACACGGCACATGATTTCAATGCTGTCGTCCGCAGAGCGCGGCCGAGTTCCCTCGACATCGCGGAACAATCGATGCGTCAGCGTCTTCTTGGTCGGGGCGTTGAGACTGCTGCGGGCCGTCCGCGCCGCCTCGTCGAATGCTCGCGCCAACACCGGGTCGAGCACCCATCCTCCACCGGTTTGGACTGCCACCGGCCCAGCGTGGGGGTAGGGCGTCGCAGACTCGAAGCGTGGGGTAGGCCTAGTCGGCAGACGTCCGGCCAACTCCGTAATCTCTTTGACCTTCTCGCCCCGGATGCCTTCCAGTGCGCGACGCCGAAGAGACCCCAGACTCGATTCCGCACTGAGGTTCGACGTGACACGGCGCATCTCCCCGCGGCTCGTCGCAATAAATGCCTTGAGTTCGTTGGCCGAGCCTTGTGCTGCAGCCGCGTCCTTCGGATTCATGACGTCGGACGAGGGGTCAATCGACATACGCCATCACCTCGTCCCACCGCGAAGGCGGTTGGTGGCCATCACGAGCGAGCTAGCCGGCGTTGGGCTGGACTTGGACATCCCTGCCGCAGAACCGGCAGATCACCGCCGCGGCCTTGATGGTCTCGGCGCACCAGGGGCACACGCGCTCATCTGCTTGTGCCGCCGCCGGAGGCGTGTAGATATTCCCCTCGTCCGAAATGTTCTGCATGAGCTCATTCGATTCCTCGACGCCCTGGATGAACGCGGCAGAAGTGGGCCCGTAGTTGGCCCGCAGGATTGCCTTCACGGTCGCCAGGTTGTCCAGCACATCCTCGCCGACTTTCATCATGAGAACGGTCTCTGGATTGGGCTCCGTTTGGGCCGCGAGGAGGCTAGCAGCCGTATCCCGCGCATTCGTACAGGCCTCGTCGAACGCACGGTAGAGCGGGGCAAACTCTTGCTCGGCCTTTTCAGCCCAGCCCGTGAAGTTCCGGATTGCGATCGGCGTACCAGGCAGGCCATCGTTCTGATGCTGAGCAATCTTGTTTCGAGCCCCAAGTGCCCTGTTGGCGGGCTCTAGACACGCGTTGGCTGCGGCAAGAACCTCGCCACACGCCGCGACGTAGACGTCAGCCCACTTATCGGCGGTCTGCCATGCTCCGTCCGCTCCCACGTCTGGGCTTACCTGTTGACGCGAACTGGGTTCCTGTCGCTCTGGCAAGATAACGCCGAAGTCCGCCATCTCAATCGCGTTGATGAGACCGAACCACACGTTTTCATCGCCGTCACGCATCATCTCATCGTTTGCTTGGCGCAGCGAGCGTCCAGCCAGGTGTACCTCCGACCCGTCGCGCAGCAACGCCACCGCCGGAAGCTCCCAGCGAGGGTCGTTAGGCTCAAGCGCGACAATTTCTGGAACAGTCAGTCTTTGCGTCGCCATCTACTCCTCCAGGGTTCGGTCTCGTTCTCAGCGCGGCGACTCTGACTAGCCCGCGTTAGCCTGCATCTGCACGTCGTGGCCACAGAACCGACATATGACGGCAGCGGCTTTGATCGTCTCGGCGCACCAAGGGCAGGTCCGCTCATCTGACTGCGCCGCTGCGCGAGGCCGGTAGATGTTGCCTTCATCCGGCGGGTTCTGCATAAGCCCGTTTGCTTCGTCGATGCCCTGGAGGAAGGCAGTGGGAGTGGGCCCGTACTTTGCCCCCAAGAGCCCCTTGACTGTCGCCACGTTGTCGAGAACACCCTCCTCGACAGTCGACGCCAGAAGCATTTCTGTGAAGATCGGATCCGATTGGGTCGCCAGCAGCTGGGCGGCGGCATCTCGGACCGCCGTACACGCCTCTTCGAAAGCCTGGTACAGCGGCGCAAACTTGCGTTCCGCATTTTCTGCGTAGGTCGTGAACGTTCGAATCGACGCCTCTGCCTGTGGACGCTTCGCGGCCATTTCTCGAGCGCCGACTGCTTGGTTCGTTACTTCGAGGCACGCGTTGGCGGCTGTGAGGACCTCGCCGCACGCTGCGACGTACAGCTGCGCCCACTTCGCGGCCGTCTCGGCGGACGCGTGAGCGTCTGCCTCGATGTCCATCGTCTCAAGAACCTTGGCGGCGCCCTCGTGGCCGAGGTCGCGTGCTCTCTGGAAGGCGGCCCGCGCGCCTTCGCCATCTCCCAGCTTCGTCAGAACGGCTCCGAGACCATAAGCCGCATGGGCGTTGCCGCCGTCAGCGCCGCGCTGGTACGCACTCGCTGCACCGCGGAAATCCTCCCGCCCTTCTAGGAGCTTCCCGATCGCCCACGAGGCTGTCACGTCGCCGCTTTCCTCGGCCGCGCGCAGATGTGGAATCGCCTCGTCGACGGCACCTTGCTGGGCCAACATCAGGCCGAGGTTGAGCACGGCATCGGTGCTTCCTGCGGAGATAGAGCGTTCATACGCGGCCTTTGCTCCATCGATGTCGCCCGTGTCGGAAAGCAAATTGCCGAGGGACGATCCAGCTTCCGGATGACCGCGGGATTCGGCGCGCACGAAAGCGTCGGCTGCGCTGGACAGGTCGCCTCGCCGCTTGAAGACGTAGCCCAAGAGCATCGCGCCTTCCGCGTCCTGCAGTTCATCCGCCTCGCGGTATGCGGCTTCAGCGCCATCGAGGTCTCCCGACGCCTCGCACTCCCCTCCGCGCCGCAGCAGTTCCTCAACCGTCATCTTGCCTCCCTCGGTGTCGCGCACGGGCGCATACTAGAGCGCCGACAGCAGTAAGCTGCGTGGCACCGGAATATCGGGCGGGTGCGGGAGCCGACGTGACGGAGGTCAGCGTTCCTCGATACTCGAGCGGAACCCAGATGACCCCGTGCTCCGCAGCGAGGTCATCGGGAAGCGAGAAGGAGAGCAGCCGGCTCATATGAACGCATCACACGGCTCGGGCGGCGGGCCGCCGAGTGTCGCAGCGCGGACCGGCGCATCGCGCAGAGCTACGTGACAGAGGCGCGACGAGCATGGATACGGGAGCGGAGGGTCTGGGCGCCGCTGACAGCGAGGCCGAGTCCGAGGAGTACAAGTACGACGACGAGCGGGGTGGGCAGCGAATTTGCGGCGCCCGCAGGCGAGCTCGAGGAGTCGGGAGAGATCGCCCTGCCTCCAACGATGACCGGGATCTCGCCGCTCGACTGGATGGCCTTCGTGACCGCGGACCGCTCGGCCGGCGAGGCGTCCGCGAGGATCTGCGCGGCAGTTCCACCCGCGCTCGCTGGCGCGGGCGCTGGCGCGGCGCCGCCCTTGGCGCCGCCGTCAGCCGCGCCGCCCGTGCTCGCGGCGCCACGTCCTTCGTGCCTGAGGAGCGTTTGCCTGCTGCAGCGAACTGCGCCCGGCGGATGACGTCCCGACAGTCCGAGTACTCGTCCCGGTCCGTCTGGATGGTCCGGAGCGCGTCGCTCTACTGCTTCTGCTCCCGGAAAGGGAGCTTCTGGGTGTGTTTCCCGTCGATACTGCTGTCCTGACAGTCGACGTGGATGACGTCTGATACCAGTTGTCTGTCGGTGTAGAGGTTTCTGGGTCTGGTTGACGAATCCCTCGGTTATGGATCCCAGGGCAAGGCCGTTTCCGGCGGGCACGATCGAGCGGATGGAAGAGCTGCTGGGAGG
>JAABUS010006069.1_pt1 | contig 15058 bp, 12 predicted proteins | sample 5560161 | NCBI WGS metagenome assembly JAABUS01 (sample SAMN10711885, study PRJNA513376) | rock metagenome | isolation source: Antarctica rocks | place: Antarctica: Victoria Land, Trio Nunatak nord | collected 2016-01-04 | reverse complement strand
GATTCGCGACCGCGGCGACGACTATCAAGCAATGGAGGCCAAGCGCCTCGAGCTCATTCAGGAGGTCGTCGCCGGGTTGTCCTCGTACACCGACTATCAGGTCGTCGAGCTGCTCGTCGCTCGACTTCGAGCAGACCGCGAGGTCCACGCACCGGCTGGAGGTCACCCGGGACCGGTCGTCGCCGGCCTGGTCAAAGCCCGGCCCAGCCTGGCGCACGTGCTCCTTGAACACATTCGAGCAAACGCGTGGCCTACCGATCTCGACCCCGTGTTGCCGGTCGTCCTTGCAGCGCTTGCCGAGGATGACCCGGCGGCGGCCTTGGATGACGCCAAGGATGTCCTGGCCCGGGGGCCGGCAGAGCGCCGCCGCGCCGTCGCTCAGGCACTCAGTTGGAACCGCGGTACCCGCGACCTTCACGCCGAAGAACTCGGCCTCTTGCTGCAACTCGCGTCTGACCCGGACCCGTCAATAAGGCGCAGCGTCGCTCGAGCAGCACAGATACTGGCCCAGCGGCAGGCAGGCGATGCCACCCAGCTCCTCGCCGCCATCCGCTTCGCAGACTCCGTGGACTTGGCCGACGAAATCTTCATGTGCTTCCGAGCCCAACTCGGGATCTCGTGGAGCAACTTCTCCGAACGTCAACTAGATGGGATCCGTCAAGACCTAGTAGCGCTCGCAGACATGGGCGGGTACTCAATCACCGAAGCGCTCGCCGTCCGATCTGCAACCGAACCCGAGTGGGTCATCCGGCTCCTGCAAGATCGAGTTGAACGCGCTGAGAACCTGCAGTCCCTTGACGGCTACCGCGCGACACCGGTCGATTGGGACAACCGCCTCCGGATCCGCGAGACCACTGACTTCATCGTCGGCTTGAACGGCATCCTGGTATGGATCGCCGACAGCCTCGACTCCTGGATCCGGCGAAAGATGGGCGCCGACGTGTTCGCGGCGGCCGCGACCGGGTACGACAGCCAGGTTGTCGACGTCCTGACGAACGCGCTCGCCTCTGGTTCCGAGGAGATGACGCGCGCCGTTGCCGCCGTGCTTCACGAAGCGCCGCGAACCTTTGTTTGGGACAAGCCTGACTTCGTGCGAACGGCGCTGCACGCTGCTGATCGACTCGGCGAGGAGGTCCGCAGGGAGATGATCGGCGCGCTGTGGGGCGCCACGATTTCGGGAGTTCGTTCCGGTACGCCTGGCGAGCCGTTCCCCGAAACCGTCGAACAGCGGGATCGCTCGCGGGAGATCGCGGAGCAACTCCCGGCCGGGTCGGTCGAGGGACGGTTCTACAGCGACATGGCGAAGTCCGCCGAGAAGGACATCGCCCGCGAGCTGGCGGACGATGTGCCTGAGGATGGGCGGGCTTGGTAGCGCAGGAGCGCAGATAGGTCGAGTCTTTCGGCCTATCCTCCGCATGGCGTGAATCGTCCGCGGACTGCGACGATCGATCCGCAGCGAGCATCTGGATTTGCCGCAGTCCGCGGCGCGGATCCGCCCGCGTGGACCATGTCATCCAGTGTCCGGCGCCGTAGATGTATGCGCGCCGCCGTCCAGAAGCGCCGCTCTGCGCGATCAACGAGAGGCGCCGGCACGGACCAGTCGCGAGAAAGGCTTGTTTTGGGCGATCAGCGTGACTCCGCCAGCTGGGGAACCCATCCCCGGTCCTGGAGAGCCTCGGTCGCGACCTTGATGTGGTCGGGCGTGAACATGCGGCCCTTGCGCGGGCTCCACGACCTGACGGCGGTCACGACGTCATCGGGTTCGAGTCCCTCACCGGCGTGGTCGAGGACCCAGTGGACGGTGGCGAGCAGTTCCAGGGCGTATGCGGACTCGAATCCCTCGACCAGACGCATCACGCGCTCGATGCGAGCGCCGGTCTCGGGGTGTTCAACCAGGACAGGGTGGGCTTCGTCCTCCGCACCGGGAAGTAGCGACAGGGGCTCTGCCTCCTGTACGGGGCTGGATCCGTCGCCGAAGCCAGTGACGTAATGCCCCTCCAAGAGCTTGAGGACATGGCGCAGATTGTCGGCATAGGGCCCGTAGTGGTGGCCAGCGAAGTTGAGCCGCAGCGGCTCTCCCGCGGCCTGCAGGAAGTAGGTCAGCTTCTGCGTCTCAATCAGCGACGGGTCGCCCATGGCGTGCCGGGCGTACTGCGCCATCACGGCGATGAGCGCCGCGCGCCCTGGGGTCATCTGCGGCTTGGGCTCCGCGGTTGGCATGTCCGCAGCCGGCGGGGCTCCCTCGGGCGCGTACAGCTGCACGTCGACCTCGGGGACGGCCTTGAGCTTGCGGCGGATCAGTGGTTCCACGGCGGACCAAGACAAGCCACCGTTGCCGCAGCCCAGGGGAGGCAGCGCGATCGACCGGATGCCGAGCTCTCGGATCACCCGCACGAGGTCGTCGAGACCACGCTCGATGTCCGTGAGTCTGGACGGCGAGCGCCAGTGGCCCTTGGTGGGGAAGTTGATGATGAAGCGGGGGCCAGTGATCATGCCCGTCGGCCACACGTGCATGCGACCGAGCTCCAGGCTCCTGATCTTGACGGCGTGCGCGTAGCTCGTGAACATCTCCGGGTAGGCGCGCTTGAACTGAAGGGCGATGCCCTTTCCCATGATGCCGACGGTGTTGACGGTGTTGACGAGAGCGTCCACATCGGCTTCGAAGAGGTTCCCGTGCGCCTGCGTGATCATGTGGCTCCCCTCATGACGTCAGAAGTACCACTCAGCCCTGACACTAACGGGAGGCGCCTGATCTGCTGCGCTCAGGATCGCTCGAACTTCGCCGGCGGTCGCCGCATTCTTGGTCATGACCTGCTGGACGGCCCGCCACGGCACGCGCTCGTGCACCAGACACTCGGCCATCCGTCGCTCCTTTCGGTCCGGGAACTCGCGGTTGTTGTTCCACCACGTCGCTTGCATAAGGTCCCAGTCGACGTGGTCAAGCGCTGCATCCTCCTGGCCCCTGAACTCGGCGTAGGAGAGCCGAGCGTTGCGATCACTTACCAGCCATGTGAGCCCGAGCTCGGAGAGACGTTCCAAGGTAGTAGCGAGGTAGATGAGCTGATCACATCCCTCCTGGTAGGTGGCGACGTTGCCGTGGTGGATGCTGCTCATCATCGGACTGCGCGGTGCGAAGTAGAACGGTGCGTAGTCGGCCACGACGCCGCCAGGGGGTCGGTCGACTGGGCGGGTTCGTCTGGCCTCCTTGATGGACCGCTCACCAACGTCGACCGTCGTCCATCCTTCTCGCTGGGCAGTGAGGTCACTGATGAGCCCGTTCGCGATGATCCCGCGCAGGTTCTCCACGTGCGTGAAGTGCATGACCGGGGTCGGGACCGGGCGTGGCATCAGGGTCCGACAGCCCGCCGCCGCACCGCGTACCGCGAGGCCATCGACTCCATCTGCTCCATGACCAGCTTGATGGCGTCGACCTGCTTGTCGGGCGGGTAACCGTGCTTGACCAGGAGACGCTTGATCGAAGTCCGCAGCTTCGCGCGGACGTCGTCACGCACCGTCCAGTCCGTCCGGATGTCGCGCTGCATGACGGCGACGAGCTCCCGGGCGATGTCGGCCAAGATCCCTTCGCCCATCACGTCCACGGCGGACTCGTTGGTGGCGACCGCATCGAAGAAGGCCAGCTGGTCGGAGTCCAGCGGCGGGGTGAAGCGCGCGCCTCGGGCGGCTTCGGCGACGACGTCCTTGGCCAAGGCGATCAGCTCGGCGATCACCTCGGCCGAGGTGAGCTGCTGGTTGGTGTACTTGCGCATCAGCTCGTTGACCCGTTCCGAGAACGCGCGCTGCCGGAGCACGTTGTGTCCGGTCGCCTTGACGGACTCCTCGTGCACCAGCGCGCGCAGCGCCTCGATGGCGATGTGCGGGTTCGTCGCCTCCTGCGTCTTCCGCACGAACGACGGACCCAGGTCACTGAGGCTGGGCTTCGGCATGCCCGCCGCCTCGTAGATGTCGAGCACCGCGCCGCTCGCCGTCGACGTAGCGATCAACGTTCCGAGCAGTCGCGCAATGTCCTCGGGGATGGGCTCACCACGCGCCTGCCGGTCGGCCGCGTCCAGCTTCGCCATCCACACGCGCACCTCCTCGTAGAACGCGATCTCGGGCCGCAACGCCTGGATCCGCTCGAGCACAGCGCCCAGGCGCGGGCGAGCGCGCTGGTGAGCCGGCGGTACGCCGCGGCCAGAGTCTCTTCGCCTTCGTCCACCTGATTGCCGGGCGTACGGGGGTCGCGCAGGTAGTTCACGCAGGCCTGGGTGACGAACAGGAACGCCCGCGCGTCCCCGCGGGATCGGCGGCCGACCAGGACGGACTTCCAGTCGTAGCCGGCCAGCCGCTCGCCGATCTTCGCCACGAGCTCGGTGGCCAGTTCGACGGCGTCGTCGATGTTGCGACCGAGCGGCTTCCCCGCCTGGTCCTGGTCGGAGTACTCCGCCAGTGCCTTGTGCAGGTTCTCCGCCAGTGGGGCGTACGCCACCAGCAGCCCGTCGGCCTTGCCGCGGAAGGTGCGGTTGACGCGGGCCAAGGTCTGCATCAGCAGGGCACCCTTGAGCGGCCGGTCGAGGTAGAGCGTGTGCAGGGGAGGCGAGTCGTAGCCGGTCAGCATCATGTCCTTGACGATGACGATCTCCAGCTCGTCATCCGGCTGCTTCAGGCGCTCCTTGATCTGCTTGTTCTGGGAGTCGCGGCGAACGTGCTCCACGACGGGCGAGGGGTCCGACGGCGTACCGGAGTAAACGACCTTGATCCGCCCGCGGGTGAGGTCCTCGGAGTGCCAATCCGGCCGCAACGCCGTGATCGCGGTGTAGAGGTTCGCGCAGATCTCGCGGGTGCCTCCGACGATCATCGCCTTGCCGGGCCCGCCGATGAACGGCCGCATCTGTTCGCTGCGCTGCTCCCAGTGCGTCACCAGGTCCTCGGCCAGGGCGGTGAGCCTTGCCGGTGCGCCGTACACCGCGTTGACCACCGCGACGCCCTGCTCGATGCGCGCGCGTTCGGCGTCGTCCAGGCCCTCGGTCACCTCGTCGGCGGCGGAGTCGAGTTGCTCCTCGGTGACGGCGTCGGCGAGCAAGACCTTGATCAGCCGGGGCTCGAAATAGACGGGCACGGTCGCGCCGTCCTCGACCGCGCGGGTGAGGTCGTAGATGTCGATGTAGTCGCCGAAGACCTCGCGGGTGTTGCGGTCGTCGAAGGAGATCGGCGTCCCGGTGAACGCGATGAGGGTGGCGTGCGGGAGCGCGTCCTTGAGGTGGCGGGCGTAGCCGTCCAGGTCGTCGTAGTGGCTGCGGTGCGCCTCATCCACGATCACGACGATGTTGCGCCGGTCGGACAGCTGCGGGTGTTCGGCGCCGGCGTGCTTCTCCTGCGTACTCAGTCCGAACTTCTGCAGCGTGGTGAAGTAGATGCCTCCGGTGGTGCGGTTGGACAGCTCGTCACGCAGCTGGGCGCGGGTGGTGACCTGCAGGGGCTTGTCCGCCAGCAGCAGGCTCTGGTTGAACGTCTCGAAGAGCTGGCTGTCGAGCTCCGTGCGGTCGGTGATCACCACGAGGGTGGGGTTGAGCAGCTTGGGCTGGCGGGCGACGAGGTTGGCGTAGAGCTCCATCTCCATCGACTTGCCGGAGCCTTGCGTGTGCCATACGACGCCGGCCTTGCCGTTGCTCTCCACCGCCTGGACGGTGCTTCCGACGGCCTTGGTGACGGCAAAGTACTGGTGTGGCTTGGCGATCCGCTTGACCAGGCCGTCGGCGCCCTCGTCGAATGCCGTGAAGTTGCGCTGCAGCTGTAGAAACCGCTCGAGGTTGCAGACGCCGTACAGCAGCGACTCGAGCCCGGTGGCGTAGTGGTCCTCGTCGAGCAGCTCCCCGAAGGTGACCGGCTTGCCGTCGTCGTCGACGTTCCAGGGCGCGAAGTGGTGCAGCGGGGTGAAGGGGGTGCCGTACTGCGCGAACAAGCCGTCGCTGCCGATGGTGAACACCGCGAATCGGAAGGCCATTGGCAGTTCGCGGACATAGGTCTGCAGCTGGGCATGGGCGGCGTCGACACTGGCGCGAAGGCTGCCCGCCTTCTTCAATTCGATGATCACAACAGGCAGGCCGTTGCAGTAGAGCACCACGTCGAAGCGGCGCTCATGGTCACGGTCGATCACGGTGACCTGGTTGGCGGCCAGCCAGGTGTTCTCCGCAGGATCGGCGCTGACCAACCGGATGGTGGGGTTCTGCTCCACGCCTTCGTTATCGACCCAGCTGAGCCCCCGGTAGCCATCGACGATCCACGAGTGGACCCGGTGGTTCTCGGTGATCGCGTCCTGTGATCGGGGGGTCAGGATGTCGGCCATCGCCTGGTGGAGGTAGTCAACCGGCACCGCGGGGTTCAGCCGCCGTAGTGCCGCGAGCAGGCGGGACGGGATGACCAGGTCGTCCCAGGCGGTCCGTTCGCCGCCACCGGGAGCGATCGTCGCGCCCGCAACGGGCTCCCACTCCAGCTCCCCGAGCCAGTCCAGCACGAGATGTTCCCAGTCCGCTTCGGTGAGCCCTGATGCCTCATCGGCCATCAGACGACCTCCCCCGCGGCACGTTTCGCAGTCTTGACGGTGATCTCTCCCGACATCAGCAGCGGCAGGAGGGTGTCGCGGGTTGCCGCCAGCGTCGTCGACTCAGAGCGGTAGGCCGCGACGCACAGCCCGAGTGACGTGATCGCGTCCTTGGCCGGGTCAGGCATAGTCCGGGGATCGATCACGTGTGTCGCCAGAAGATCGGCTGGCCGAACCCGCTGGTGGCTGCCCGACGTGCCTGCCACCTGTGATTCCAGCGAGGCCGAGAAGATGGGCTGAGACAGAATCGACCAGAGGACCGAGGAAGACGAGAACCGGCTCTCAAGAACGAGGAACTCCGTCGACGCTAGCCCCTGCCACGTCCCCGACGCAGGGACGTCCCAGATCCTCGGGAAGCGCGGGTTCAGTTTCGACACCAGCACCGACGGCTGACAGATTTCGAACTTTCCACTCTTGATCGCCCGGGGTGCGACGACCTCCGGCGCATGCTGCGTATCGAAGGCAGGCAGGCTGAAGTGCTCAACCAGAGCATCGTTCACAGAGTTCGGGTCGACCGCTCGCTTGTGGTGCGAAACGATCTCGCCGAGGGCGACCGTGGGGACAGACTCCGACGCGATCGCCACAGCGAGTTCCTCGGAGGTCCCGACAAGCCTTGCGTTGCCGGCGATCTTGTCGTCGAGCGCCCCGAGGACCTCCGCAATCGCTCGCTGCTCTGCGATCGCAGGCAGTTCGAGTTCCATGGATCGTTGGTCGGTCAAGCTTACGTAGGGGGCCATATCCGTCTGGCCCTTCAAGACGTCCAGTTGACGTCCGAAGTCCGCGGAGACGAGAACGAACTTGAGGTACCGCTGGTCGATGACGTCACCGTCGATCGACCGCCAGAAGGTTGTTTGGGGGCTACAAACAAAGTCTGGCGAATCAGCGGGTGCCACCGCGACCTTTCCTACAGTGCCCTTGTGCGAAAGAATCACATCGCCTGGAGCGCCCACCCCCTTGCGGATCCGAGTGCGGGCAATCCCGTTGATCTTACCCGCGGCGTGGAAATCCACCATGCCGCCAGACATATCTGCAGCCCTGATGAAGGGAACCCCGTCGGCCACGAATTCATCTGGGCGTGGTCGATCGTTACCATGGTTACCGTCCTCAACCCGGAGTGCCCCTTGTGCGACGAGACCTCGAACTACGACCCGAGTCATGGCAAGCGCTCCAATTGCTCGCGGACAGCGATTTCCAGATGACCTGACTCGTCAAACTGAGCAAGCAACTTCGTCGTGAGGCGCTCGATCTTCTCCTCGATCGGCTCGCCGTCATCGTCGACGTCGGCGGCGCCGACGTACCGACCGGGGGTCAGCGCGTAGTCGGTGGCCTTGATCTCGGCGAGGGTCGAGGACCTGCAGAAGCCGGCCACGTCGTCGTACGCCAGTCCCGCATCCACCGCCGAGGGTGTTCCGCGCCAGGAGTGGAAGGCGTTGGCGATGCGGGCGATGTCGTCGTCGGATAGCGCCCGCTCTGCGCGGTCGACCATGGTCCCGAGGTTGCGTGCGTCGATGAAGAGCACCTGCCCGCTGCGGTCGACCGACCCCTTCGGTCCCTTGGTCTTGTCCTTGGCGAAGAACCACAAGCAAACCGGGATGCCGGTGCTGCGGAACAGCTGGGTGGGCAACGCGACCATGCAGGAGACCAGGTCCGCCTCGACCAGTTGCGCACGGATGTCGCCCTCACCGCTCGAGTTCGACGACATCGACCCATTGGCCATCACCACCCCGGCGCTGCCACCGGGGGCCAGCTTGCTGATGATGTGCTGAATCCACGCGTAATTGGCGTTGCCGGCGGGGGGGACACCGAACTTCCAGCGCGGGTCCTCGGTGTTGCGGCTCCAGTCCTTGATGTTGAACGGCGGGTTTGCCAGCACGAAGTCCGCACCATCCGGACCGGTGAGCCCCGGGTGCTGGTCGCGGGCGAACGTGTCGCCCCAACGGCTCGACAGCCCCTTGCTCTCCAGGCCGTGGATGGCGAGGTTCATCTTCGCCATCCGCCAGGTGCGCTCGTTGAGCTCCTGGCCATAGACCGCGATGTCGGAACCCTCGCGCTGGTGAGCCTCGAGGAACTTCTCGGTCTGGACGAACATGCCGCCCGACCCGCAGCACGGGTCATACACGCGGCCGTGGGTGGGTTCCAGCACCTCGACCAGCACCCGCACCACTCCTGCAGGCGTGTAGAACTCCCCGCCCCGCTTGCCTTCGGCCTTCGCGAACTTCTCCAGGAAGTACTCGTAGACCTCGCCCAGCAGGTCCCGCGCCTTCGCCGGCCCCTTACCGGTAAACCGGGCGGTGTTGAACAGGTCGAGCAGCTCGCCGAGCCGCCGCTGGTCGACGTTGTCGCGGTTGAAGATCCGCGGCAGTGTGCCCGCCAGCGAGGGGTTAGCGCCCATCACCAGGTCCATCGCATCGTCCACGAGCTCGCCGACGGGCTTGAACGGCTGACCGGTGGCAGCGGGCAGTCCCTTGGCGTGCTGGGCGAGATAAGTCCACCGGGCGTGGGGCGCGACCCAGAAGACGCCGCTGCCGGTGTACTCGTCGATGTCATTGAGCTGCCCGGCGATCTGGGCTTCCTCCCAGCCCTCGGCCGCGAGCTCGTCGTGGATCTGCCGCCGCCGCTCGTCGAAGGCGTCGGAGACGTACTTGAGGAATACCAGCCCGAGAATCACGTCCTTGTACTGCGAGGCGTCCATGGAGCCGCGCAGCTTGTCCGCGGCCTTCCACAGCGTGTCCTTGAGCTCCTTCATGGTCGACGGGAGGTCGTCGGCCTTCCTGGTCCTGGGCGGCATCAGTCGTCCTTCTTCTTGTCGTACGCGGTGTGCATGGCTGCGGTGAGGGCGAACGCCCCGTTGGTGACGCCTTGTACGAGGGTTCGGTGCAGCTCGTCGAGCTCGGCGAGGCGGGCACGCGTTGCGGCCTTCTCGCGGTCCAAGGCGCCCAGGGCCACTCCCACGGGGACAACCTGTCCGGCGGGTACGCGCGGAAGCGACCAGCTCCGCCATGCCCGGGAACGTGCCGGTTGAGCGTTGATGGCCGAGGCGACGAGGTACGGGATGAGCCCCTCGCCGCGCAGCTGGTCGACCCGCAGGACTCGGGCGGGATACTGCACCGCCGAGCCCCCGGCCTCGTCAACGACGGCGCGTGGCCGGGGGCTGGTGCAGAACACCACGTCGCCTGCCTCCGTGAGCCGGGCCGCGTCGTAGGTACCGAGGAAGGTCAAGCGGTCGACGCGCCGGCTCCCTCGTACGCCGTCGCCCGTCAACTCAGCGACGCCGAGGACCGGCACGTTCCCGCCTTCCCGCAACCCGAAGCCCTGCCGATTGCCAGGCAGCACGCGGACGAGCCCTCGCCCCGTGGCCTCACCCAAGGTGATCGGGCCTGAGACACGTGACGCACCGACGTCGATGCCGACTCCGCCCAGGGCATCTATGGACTCGCGCTCAGTGCTGCGGCGCCGCTCGAGGAGTAGGACGGCAGCCGCCGCCTCGACGTCGGGGCGGGTGATGGTGGGACGGGGCAGGACAAGGGATCCGCTCTGGGCGAGGACGGTGGCCGTCGGTACCAGGCGCGCCCGGGCGTAGCTGTGTGCCCGCGACAGGTGCGGTGCGGCAGTGGCCGCGACCACGTCGTCCCGGATCTGACCGATCAGCACGTCGGTCAATGCCGTGTCCGAGACGTCGACGACCGCGATCCTGCGCGCGTCCAGGCTGCGGCCTGCGAGGTCCGGGCCCAGCACCCACAGGGCAAGGGCCTGGCGCGAGCGGTGGAGGACCAGGCCCGCAGGCAGTCGCACCATGGCGCGGACCCGCCCGGTGCGTACGACCTGTGAGCGCAGCTGGTGCAGCGAGCGGTCACGCAGCCGGTCGACCAGCAGCGAGGCAGGAGCCACCACAACGGCACGTTGCTCATCGCCGCTGGAGACGGCGATCTCGTCAATCGTGTCCAAGACGGCCTTGCCGTTACCGGCGGAAGGACCGATCGTCGGGAAGTGCGCCAACACCACCGCCGGACCCAGGGCTGCGAGGGCGCCGGGGACCGGCTCGACGTGGACGTCGTGCACCCGCAGCCTGCGCCGGAGCAGCCGGGCCGCCGCGGTGTCGTCGTGGGTGGCGAACACATCGGGTGCCTGGTCGGCTTCAGCGAGGACCACGCTGAGCAGAAGGTCACCGCCCGTGCCAGTGGGATCGACGTACGTCGGTGGCTCGGCGCCGCAGTCGCGGGCGAGCGAGCGGCAGACGGCAGTCACGAGGTCGTGGACCGGGGCGGTGACGCCTGACGTCACGGCGGGTGCCAGGCCGTGCCGGAACCGCTGGTCCAGCAGTCCTTCGAGGGCGGACGCTGAGCCAAAGGCGGCGTCGGCCAGCCGGTCGGCGTAGGTCGCCACCACCGCAAGGCGTGGCCCGAGCTGCTCCAGCTCCCGTCTGAGCAGCCTGTCGTCCGGGTCGGCCACCGCAGCGATCTTGTGCACGTCCGACGGGGACGCCCCGCCGAGCTCGACACCCGAGATCACCTTGAGGCACAGCAGCGCGGTGAGCCCGTCGAGGAGCAGCGGGTCGTCGCGGAGCCTCATGCCGGCGGGGAGTGAGCATGCTGGGGCGTCCGCCCGGACGTCACGGTTGTTGCCGCGACCGCTGGTCTCCAGCCACTCGACGACGGCGTCGGCGTCGAACCGCTCCTCGCCCACCAGTCCCTCCAGCGGCGGCGGGAAGGGCAGGTCGGACGCTGCGGCCCGGGTGCGCCACGTGGAGACGACGGGTCGCTGGACGTGCGCCAGGCGGGCGATGTCGCTGAGCGAGAGCTGCAGAGCTGACTGCATGAGCCGGACCTCCTCCCGACGGACAATGGTCGAACAGTAGACCGGAACTGACAGGTATGGTGATCGTAGTTCTGATAAGGGGACTTATCGCAATTAACACCCCATGCCGCAGTCAGTTTTCGACGCCGACCGTCCGGCCGTGGTCGTCAAAGAGTCCACCGGCAGACGCGGTGACGCCGTCGAGGCAGCCGAGCTGGGCGGCGCAGACCTGACCAGCTTCGTCACGCAGGCAGAGCATCGGGGCCAGCGCCATCACGATCGCCGGCGACGCCCAGGACACTTTCGACCTTAAACGCCTGGTCACGGAAGTCGGAACCCGGGCTGCCGAGTCGAGCAGCCAGGCCGCCGAGCTGACCACCAAAGCAGTCTGTGAGGCGACCACGGCGATGACCGCCGCGTCCGAGCAGGCCGGCAAGGCCATCACCGAGGTGGACGCAGCCTCGCGCAAGAGCTTCGAGGAGACCGTCGCGGCGGCGCGGACGCAATTGTGTGGAGACCTCCAGCGGCTCTTCGCAGGCGAGAACCCCCAGCTCGTGGAGAGTCTCCAGCCGATCCTGGCGAAGTTCGGCAGCGATCTCGACTCGAAGGTGGCGCAGCAGACGACCGAGCTGCTGGCCAAGGCCGCGAAGCAGTTCGATCCCACCAACCCGACCTTGCCCATGGCCAAGGCACACTGCGGCACCGCATGAGGCTCAGTTGCTCTTGGCGGAGCGGGTGCGCCGGTACTCCAGTGACCAGTCGCGGGTCGTCCACCACTCGTTGCCGATCTTGCGTCCGCGTAGTGCGCCGGCGTGCAACTGGCGGGTGATCCAGGATCGTTCTCGCCCGATGATCTCTGCCGCCTCCCGGACGGTGATCATCGGCTGCCCGGCGTCGTCGACCGGACGACCGGCCGAGCTGGTGGACACGGGCACGGTCAGCCCGCCCGCGAGGGCACGGGCCAGCGGATCGTCCTCGGCGAGCACGTCCGCGACTCCGGCGACCCGGACCGCGACCTCGGAAGGATCCGCGGTCCGTTCACTCCATCCCAGCACCTCGATGCCGACCACATCGCCGGCCGCCGACAGCATCAGCCGTACCCCGCGGCCGGGCACTTCCGCGGCCGTGCTGGCGCCTTTCGCCCGCTCACCCCACACAAACGCCGCAGCGTCGGCGATCAGATCGATCGTTACCTTCATCAGTGCCTCCACGTCGCGATCAGGATCAGGGTGTCACCGCTGAGCCGGCCCACGACGCTGACCCGGGTCCCTTCGGGGACAGTGGCGGTGCGGACCCGGGCACTCGGATGGTCCTGCGACGCACGTTCCAGGTCCGGCCGTGTCCAGGCGAGTGCGATCTCGGCCTCGGTGATGTCGTCGGCTCGCTGTTCCTCGCGGAAGTGGAAGGTCCGAACGATCTTCACTCACATACGTTAGCACACCGAATGCCGCACGGATGGTGCTTGCGCGCTGGGTCGCGGACGGTGGCGACCTCAACCCGCCGTGATCCAGAGGCGGACGGCGAGCCCGATGCCGGACAGCGCCACCACCAGGCGCAACGGCGCCTCGGGCACCAACCGAGCCACGGCCGGCCCCAGCGCACCACCGGCGAGAAAGCCGATGGCCAGCGGGGCGGCGGCCGTCCACTGCACGTCGGCGAACAACGCGAAGCCAACGGCCGCAATACCGTTGGCCATCCACAGCACCACGTTCTTCAGCGCGTTCGCCCGCACCAGGGTGTCGTCGGTGAGCACGAGGAGCAGGGCTAATAGCATCACCCCGGCCGCGGCGCCGAAGTACCCGCCGTAGACCCCGATCAGGTAGCTGCCCAGCGGCAGCGCACCCCGAACCCCGTCGCCCAGGTGCTCGCGGCGCAGCGTGCGCACCCGCGGTTGGGCGAGCAGCAGCAGCGACGCGAGCGCGACGAGGAACGGCACGATCCGCTCGAACGTCCCCGGCGGGGTGGCGAGCAGCAGCAGCGCCCCGCTGGCACCGCCCGCGACCGCGACCCCAGCCAGTCGACGGACCTGGGACGCCTGGCCGTGCAACTCCGGCCGGGAGCCCAACGCGGAGCCGACCCCGCTGGCCACCAGGGCCACGGTGTTGGTGACGTTGGCGGTGACCGGCGCCAACCCCACGGCCAGCAGCGCGGGGTAGGAGATCAGCGACGCGAGCCCGGCCGTCGAACCGATCACCCCAGCCCCCAGGCCGGCGAGCACCAGCAGCAGCGCGTCGGCGGGGGTCATCGCGGGCGAGCGTAGCGCCGGCCGTGCGACGCCCCACTCAACCCAGTCGGCGGTAGCAGTCGCGCAGCCAGGCCACCGCGTCCTCGTCGGCGGCGGAGCCGCCTCCGGCGCAACGCAGGGCGGAGCGCAGCAGCCCCTCGTCCAGCTCGTCGATGGCCGGACGGAACCGCACCGGGGGTGGGACCAGCGCGGCCCGCGGGCTCCAGTACGCGGGCAGCGAGTCAGCCAGGGCAGCCTCGTCGTCCACCGGGGTTTCCACCCCCAGCAGCGGATCCACGTCCACCCCGCGCAGCGCCAACAGCGTCTGCGGCCTCGCGTCGACGTCCTCCACCAGGACGTGCACCAGCGCGGCGGCGTGCTTGCACGGCCACCCCCAGTCGGGGCACGTGCACTCGAAGTCCAGCTCGTCGACGAAGCGGGGGAACAGCCCGTGCTGCGGCTCCCCGAGCTCGGTGGGCAATTCGCCGGCCACCAGTGCGGCCAGCAGCTCCGGGCGATCGGCGAGCAGGGCCGCCACCCGCGCCGCATCGGCGTCGATCAGCGGGGTGAGCAGGAACGACACCGCGTAGGGCCGGGCGGCCGAGCCCCGCACCGCACCCGTGACCCGACCCGCCGCCACGTGCCGGGACAGCACGCAACCGGTGCGCGCCAGGGCGCGGCCCCGGCTGAGCCGTCCATGCTCGATCAGCTCGGCCATCGCGTCGGCGAGCCGGTGCCCCCACCAGCTGTTCATTCCCCCACCGCGTCGGCGCCCAGGGTCAGCAGCTCACGCAGCTCCGCAGTGCCCAGCTCGGTGATCCAGCCTTCCCCGGCTCCCACCGCCAGGTCCGCCAGGTCCCGCTTGCCGCTGATCAGGGTGTCGATGCGCTCCTCCACCGTCCCCACGCACACCAGCTTGCGCACGGCCACCTCCTTGCGCTGGCCGATCCGGAAGGCTCGGTCGGTGGCCTGGTTCTCCACTGCCGGGTTCCACCACCGGTCCAGGTGCACCACGTGGTTGGCGGCGGTGAGGTTCAGCCCCGTCCCCCCGGCCTTGAGCGACAGCAGCATGAGCGGGGGTGCGTCCACACCGGACTGGAACCGGGCCACCATCGCCTCCCGCCTGGTCCTGCTCACCCCGCCGTGCAGGAAGGGCACCTCGACGCCGAAGCGCTGCGCGAACCAGGGACCGACCAGGTCGCCGAACTGGCGGAACTGGGTGAACAGCAGCGCCCGCTCACCGTCGTCCAGGACGGAGGTGAGCACGTCCTCGACCAGGTCGAGCTTGCCGGAGCGGTGCGCGCCGCGGCGCAGCACCGCCGAGCCGTCGGCCAGGAAATGCGCGGGGTGGTTGCACACCTGCTTGAGCCGGGTCAGCGTCGAGAGCACAAGCGCCTTGCGCTGCATTCCCTCGGACTCGGTGATCTTGGCGAGCATGTCGT
>JAABUS010006064.1_pt1 | contig 15071 bp, 11 predicted proteins | sample 5560161 | NCBI WGS metagenome assembly JAABUS01 (sample SAMN10711885, study PRJNA513376) | rock metagenome | isolation source: Antarctica rocks | place: Antarctica: Victoria Land, Trio Nunatak nord | collected 2016-01-04 | reverse complement strand
GGATAAAATGCAAGGTAACGAGGCGTAGATAGCGTTGTTTATGATGCATCATCGCCTGCATTAGGGTGGTGATGCATTATAAACAAGCGTGTACTATAATCGATGCATTATAAACATATACTCCTCTCTGCGGTACCTATCTATACTGATCAATTGTGCTACTCTGGGTGCGAACCCGAAATTGTGCTCGCAGACAGACGGTTTTAGAAGTTTTAAGCCTTGAGGCGTATTGGTACTTCTCAGTGAAGCGGTGGCTCGGGTGGACATACTCTAAGTAGCGTTTACTGGGGCGATCGAATTCAGACCACTTTACGACTGGCGAATTGACTTTCTTCAACTGACTGGAATCCTCCGTCAGGTCAGCGAATAATGTTTGCCCGTTCACCATTTCCCTTTGCAGTGCCCAGCATGATCCGATGACCGTGCTGATCCACAATTCGGCTAATATGAGAGTACCAAGCATTCGATGCAACCTGATCCAAACGGTCGATCCCTCTTCGAATACGGCGATTCTAGCTTTGATTATTATTCAGTCTGGAACAAGAGTCCAGACGGTGCCATGCTGTTTAGCTTTTGCAACCTTTTCGAGGGCAATCGTGTGTCCCGAAAGATGGGGCCTGGCGAGTAGTCTGGCCCATAGATTTTCGAGGCTCCGGGGACCGCTATCGGAAGCCGGAAGTGCATAGGGAGCATGCAAGGGCGACCTCGCTTGGGTCGATCGTTCTTCGAAGCTGGGTCACGTGGAAGAAGTCGTTGCTACCTTACCTCTCGGGAAAGAGCAATCCGATTGGGGCTCTACAAACGAGCATCAGCATTACGATGGGATTCCTGATAGACCATCAATGGCATCTTTGCGAAGATGGGAGAATACTAAGGTGATGGGACTGATTAACCCCTCATCGAGCCAGGGTACGGAAGCCTTATTTCTTACTTTAGAGAGTCTTGGCTTTAGAAGATGGAGGAGCATCGGGATTCGGAAAGTCAAGCCGGAGGATTTTGGGTCAATAGCGCCGTGATACAAGCGTCGCAGACTAGTGAATGCAGAGGCCATGGTAGTGGTACTGAGGTTGACGCCAACTAGTGATGGACGGCCGTCACTTACCACTTCGCTTACTAGCGGTAAATTACCGTCAATGACGATAAATGAACATCCTCATTTACGATCAATGACGTACTAGTAGAGGAGAGAGACTATTAATAGTATTTTTGATGTCTAACGATAGTAGATAGTTATTATATTGAGAGGTTTATTGCCATCGACGAAGAACATTAAGGCAACATAGCATCTAAAGAAGAAAACTAAGAAATCCCAAAGTTTTTGATGTGTTTTTAGTGGAGATTTGGTCGTTTCTCATGGAAATCCTAAAGATGCATTATTATTTGCATGTTTATCGAGCAAACTTTATAGAAAATATATTAAAGACATAAGAATAATAAGATATTTTTTTCTTTTTTGATGCAAACATCATTAAAAATCTAGAAGAAGCAACTAGCATCCCAATAGATATATAGGCATGTTCTATAGATAATTATTGAAGCAATTATGAATTATACGATATTTATTTCGTGCAACTCTAACGAGAATCTAAGAGAAAGTACATGCAAATTTGTCTATAGCATCACTAAAAGTTATATATATTTTCGAAAATCTTTCTAACACAAAATTTAGAAATAAATCTAAAACATATAATATAAACAACTTATAAATGCTCAAAATTTTGATCTTAGATTGTCAAATTAGAATTTTAAAGTTATGCCAATTAAGGCTTCGCAAACATTGCGAAAGATTTTATTATTGTCGACAATCAAGAGTCTTTATCGAGAGATCGACAAATTAGTATTTAATCTACAACAATGTCTTCGTCGTTGTTGTATTTCTCGCGAACGTGCTTGTCTAAGACGACGATATTTGTAAACTAAAGACAATACTTAACATTTATTTCTTCGTTATTCGTTATAGTTAATCAACTTTGTTACTATTTATTCTTTCGACGTTCTAGAACGAGATCGTTTATAAACAAGAATTAAAGCATATTCGCACAATTAACTAGCAATCGATTGCGAGTCTTGTTGTAAATAAAGTTTATCGCTAAAAAGACTCGTTCAAAGAGCACGAAGTTTGTTAGCGTTTAATATAATCGTTTTGCAAGAGTCGCTAGATAAGAATCGACGACAAAGAACATTTATCAAAACAATAAAGAATCGTTCATTTCGCTTCATATGTGATTACTAGTTAGTTATAGTTTTGTGTGTAATTTAAACTAATAGTATTGTTTGCGAGTTACACGAAAGACCTTCTTTATATATATATATCTTTTTAGACATTTAAGTAGTGTTATTTCTTTATCAATTGTCGCGACGATGTGTTAATTAACTAGATCAAAATAATAGATTGCAAAATGTATGTTAGTTACTTGCTTGTTAAATTGGTCGTTTCAAAGATAAATTAAATCGCTCTTTGCATTAGAACAAGATATAAATATTGTTTATATTTTGTTTGCACAAGAATAGTTTGTACGAACAATCAATTATCGTAAATAAGTTGCAATCTTCTTTTATCTAGTAATTATATAGCTTAAATGTGTTTTATTAGACTCTAATATCTTTTGCTACTCGCATATAAGTTGCAACATTTTTTTAACGTTCTTAAAATTATTTTAAAAGCGATAATTAAGCAATTGAGTCTTAATAAATTCGCTAGCATCTAGATTTTTAATATTGTCGATAGCATAAATCTTTAAGACGATTTTGCTACAAATAAGAAAGTTAATGAAATCAATTTGTAGAATTATCGCATATTAATATTGATTTTAATTAAAACTAGATGCTTTGCAAAGCATTCTTATTTGCGTTTCTTAACAAATAATAACTAAAAAAATAATAAAGTAATGTCGTTTATACTTACGCATCTAATAATGTCGAAGCATTGTTACTTGCTTGTCGCTTCGATAAAAGTAATTAACTATTGCGAAGACAATCTTAAAGATCTTTGCAAATTATGAAAGTTTTGCAATATTACGCATTAATAATTGAAAATTATAACTATTACAAGGTATTCAAAAAACGTGTTTGAAGTCGTTCGATAAACTTAATATAATATAAACAACTCGCATCTTGTTTTTTGTATCGATCGCATAAGAGTTGATTCTAAAAGATTATTTATCGCAATAATAAAGCATTTAATCGCGTATTTATGATGTTAGAAACTAGATATTATGCTTGACGTCTAATATATTCTTATTGCATAGATAGAAAAAGATGCCATCGATATTAACAAATAAATTAATAATTCTTTGCTAATTAATATTATTAAAATCGTCAATAACGAAATTGATGCAATCGTTGCTTTGCATTAAAGACATAATTTTCTATTTTATTTTTTTGTATATCTAAGTCAATAATATTCTTAAAATAAGAGTACGAGACGTTACTCTAAAGGTCGAGTTCAATTTAAAGAGAAATTGTCGCTATCGATCGCTTTTAAATAGACTAATCTTGTTGCCCATACAATATATAGTTATCGTCGCAAGCTTATTGGTCTTTTCTTGATTTACTTTGTTGAATTTTGAATAACGAAGCATCAATTCCATCAATAGAGAAATAAAAGTAGAAATATTGACGATTGAATTGTCTAATTCAAACGACGAAGAAGTGTCTAATCGAAAAGATAAAGAAGTAAGACTTTAACTTCGTCGTTTAATATTTATAACGATGTTATTTAAGACGATTAATAAATAATTGATGTAGACTTTGCATCGTTCTAGATGTATTCTTATTTTAAATGCATTAATTGTTATCTTTTCTTTATCGCAGTATTTGCATTGAACGAGATCAAATAATTTGTCTAATTGTTTAAAAAATATAGTGAATGTTGCCCAAAGCGTTATATCTACTTTAGAAGGCATGTTATCGTCAATAAGAATGTAAAATAGAGCAGTATAAGGCGAATAATGCAAAAAATGTGGCAAATTCGTGAGAGAGAAATAGTGATCGCGTTTTGCGCTAACCTTAATAGGAAGGCGCTAAGCCTATTAAGGTAATCCACTAGGTCTAATGCTACTAGCGCGTTATTTACACTTATCGGTCGAATTTCTCGTTATTTACGTCAGTGACGGTCAGAGATCGATGCTTACGGTAAATAACCATCACTAACGCCAACAATCCTGGCAGGCAGGGGGTAGATAGGGGTATCTTCGCAGGCCTCTTGGCGAAATAGGGGGGCATATACTGGGTATTACTGGTTAATCTTCTGTAGCAATTATCAACACTTCTCCAGTTCCCACTCTTTTATTGTACGAATTCCTCTCTTTCTTGCTGCATATGTAGCTTTTTACTTCTTCTTATTGTCTCATTTGCGCTACATATCTGATAAATTCAATATGAATTCGACCCTAACCCTGATGCCAAGACGGGGGTATGAGAGTAGCATCGGGCTAGATGCTAGTGTACACGTCTGCCAGGACTTTTGGCGTCAACCTCCATACGGAGTAGCGAGTACAGTGTCAGTAGATAATGGAGATGCTGTCAATTTGGCCAAGTGGGGTGGAAAATGTCTAAAAGGCCCAAACCCACGCTAGACGTGATTGGGTTTCACACCTACAGCGGGAGCTAGATTGCTTTTGGGGGGAGATCGTGAACACCAATGGCCAGGGTCTCGAAGAAATTCTTTTACGAGGGCGGCTTCCCCTCCTAATAATTTGCCAACGGAGGTTCAGCAGCAGTACCATGAGTCCTATCCTTTGTTCACCCTATGTGACAAGCTAGTGAGCAACAGTGACAAACGTCATAACCTAACACCAATATTACAGCTCCTTTTCACTGCTCCTATCCCATCAGCACTTTACGTCACTTACGGTGCGCTCATCCTTATTAATTCCCATTCTTAGCTCTTTTAGCTTTATCCACAAACATCCGGTTGCGCTCAACGCATAGCAAGTGCATAAAGTCAACCACGCCTATCTCATACCAGTCTATCGTTAACAGCCAAGATGATCTCTTGTAGGCTGCTTACGCACTCTTCAAAGACGGTCAGCACAGTTACCAAAGCTCGTGGTACTCCTGTCTTTATCCCAACTACCTTGAAACCAACGCGCATCCTCCGTGCTATCACGACTACGACCAAACTGTACAAACAAGACCGCCAGTCGCTCCCCCCATCTGTGGACACAAGCGATAGCAGCCATGAGGGTCAATTCTCGAGGACGGACAACAAGGTCAGCATCGAATACCCCGCGGAGGACCAGATGCCAAGAAGCGCACCGGTGCAAGGGCGTGGCTCCATCCATTTCAAGAGGACACTGGCCTCCTTCTCACTGGAGGGACGAAGTGGTGTGGTCACAGGAGGAGCCCGTGGGTTGGGGCTCGTAATGTCTCAGGCTCTGGTTATCAGCGGAGCCGATGTTGCGATTGTGGATCTGAACAGTGGGTTTCGACCTAAACAATTACACTTTCAAATGCTGACAGGACTGGCAGAGGAGGAAGGGCAACGTCAGGCAGACTTGCTCATGCAGCATTTTCACGCGGAGAACCCCGGCGCAGAGAAGTGAGTCAACCCTCAGATCATTAGCTTATTGAACACTAACGATTGTGCAGCGTGCCAAAAGTCACATCGCACTACGCCAATGTGGCAGATCCCGATTCAGTCAATGCTGCAATTCAAGAGATTATCAAAGACCACGGCAGAATCGACCATCTGGTGACTTCCGCCGGGTTCACGGAGAATTTCGACGCGATTGAGTACCCCATCGAGCGTATGAGGAAGCTCTGGGGAGTCAATGTCGATGGCACATACCTCTTTGCCATTGCTGTTGCTCGTCACCTGATGGAACGCAAAGTGACTGGCAGTATGGTAATGATTGGGTCCATGTCTGGAGCTGTGGTAAATGTGCCACAACCGCAAGCGCCATATAACGCAGCGAAGGCGGCTATCCGTCACTTGGCCGCGAGCTTAGCTGTGGAATGGGCGCATGCTGGAATCCGCGTCAATTGTATCTCTCCTGGGTATATGCTGACAGCTTTGTATGTATCTTTTCCCTGCATGACGATCATAGAGTTCCTCAGCTGACACTTCCCATAGAACCAAGAAGATTCTCGACGAAAACCCAGAGCTGTACAAACACTGGACCTCTCTAATCCCGGTGGGCAAAATGGGCCAGCCCGAAGACCTAATGGGCGCCGTCACCTATCTTCTCTCAGACGCCAGCGGCTATGTCACCGGCGCTGACCTTCGCGTCGACGGCGGCTACACAGTTACGTAATTGAGTCGATACAAACTCGACATCAGTCCTATGATTTCGCTCGTTGCCTTTAGCGATTGGTTTTTCGTGGGTTGAGTAAAGCAAGCGGCATTTGAGAATATGATATTACATGGCACAAGGGAGCTTCTGACGCGTTATGCGATGGCGTTTGCGAACATTGTCTATACCAGATGTCCAAGGGACCCGATGCCGGGGTGCTCGTCAAGCCATAGCTAGGCAGTCTGGCGTTGAGTGCAGAATGCAAATGACATATCTTCGAGGATGTATAGTGGTGTGAGCAGGAGTCAGACTGCGCTGGCACTAATGGGTGCTAAACAACTTGGGGACCCTTTCAGTCATCTTTCTCTTATTGCGCTCTGACTATGCTACTGATACGCTTTAACGTTCTGGCATCGTTATCTTTTCAGCACGTCTTTCAACTGCGTAAAGCAATGGGGTCCCTGCTTAGTGAAACCTTGACCTTGGAATTAAGGACCCTACCAGTACGTGGGATACTGTTCAGTTGGAACTCCTGTCTCTCATATCACGGCCTTTTCTCACTACTTTGTCTTATTGACTTAACCAATACTTCATATTCATCCCCCTGCAGCTCAGCGATTACTGCTCCGATACCTGGTTGAAAGCCCGCTACTGTTAATCCAGAACTCACTTTATCCTACTCACTCGCCAGGGGAAAATAGATCTAAGGGTGAATGCAGAGGTTAGGGAGAATCAGTCACCTCAGTGTTGCGGATCAGTAGTAATCAGAGCCGAACTCAGTGACCCTGGTGTTATCACTTCATGGAGAATGGGTCTCCATCTCTTCCCCTCGTCCACGGGAATAAGAATGTTTACAGATGAAGGATCCCTGCAGCTCAATTCGTGAACCCCTGTCATTGTCTCAGGCCATGAAGAAATATTTGTTGTCCCTTCTATTGGCGACATTACTCCCTGTTTGAGGACCTCTTGCACCCAAGCAAACCTTTCAATGCCTTCGCAAATATCTGGTACATACTATATACTTCTCTTGTTCACACCCTGATCACTTCGAAAGTGTCTCTTATCTAGCTTGCTTGGAAGCATGTTCGCTCTCTGGGATCTCAACATGGCAATCTATTAAACAATTTGAGAAGAGTTGGATATGTACGGTCGTCACTGTGGGTGTACCAATCAGGGTGGTAGCGATTTGACCATGAATCGCCATCTAGTCGATGCTATAGCACATTGTTCGAGATGATATGAAGCCCTATCAGAACTACGTTGCCTTGAGATACCGTCAAAGTAAAACTGTGCTGGCAACGTCATGGGACACTTTTCATTCAACGATTTAAAGATTGCACCATGGTCTATCCTCACATTTTCATATCGTGATTTTTTATCTGAAGAGAAAGCGGCAGATGGTAACCGTCTAAAGGCTGATGTGCAAGATCTCCCTGCCCTGTACACTTGCGCACCTTCTTCTTATCGCGTTCAAACATGCTGCTTCCCTTGCAGTCGGTAACTTCCGTTGCATGTCTCACTATCAGAGAAGACATAATCGAAAAATTGAAGCTACATCTTCCCAGCTGCTGCAGAACGACGAGGGTCTGATACCGGCAGGGGCTATAAATCAACTATCTACGGGACTATCAAATATCATGTCGTTGCCTGAAGAACATTTGTCCAAGGACCAGCTCCTCTACATAATTGTCGTGACCATAGCTTCTATGACGGTTGCGCTTGTGGTCAGCCGCTCAAGCACCTTAGGACAAGCTTCTAAGATCAAAGGCAAGATCACTCGGTGGGCCGCTGCATATCAACGTCTCGAACACGACTCGGAATGCAAAATGAAGGCAGACGCTGCACGGAATAACCGACAGAAGTGTCGCGTCTTGAGGGCGCTCCACAGCCACAGTCCTTCTCCTGGTTTCCAATTTGAGCCCATGTATGCTAAGGTGGAAGGTATGACGAGCATAGTACGTCTCAGGCTAGTCTCTCCGACGGCAGCAATGAGAACTCGGATGCCAACACAGCTTTAGCTTTACCAAAGTCCAATACCAAAAATATACTCTGCCGGAGTGGACGATTTCGTAGAAAATTGGCATGGGAGCCTTTAGGTGGTAGTGCGAATAAGGTCGGACTCGTATCTCGTTTTACTTACGAAACGTTCATGTCTCAAACGGTCAGATCTAAGAATGTGGCACCTAAGACTACCCCGAAGAAATCCCCTGACTATGAAGGAAATGGCGACCCTGTCCTGATCCCGACCAAGCGAGAGATATAGTCTTCAATACAAGGCAGTGCTCGGGTTAAGGCGCCGACGGTCGCTCACGAACAGAAGCGTAGGTCGGGAAATGGCTGTTAGGTTTTTGACTCGGCCAAAGTGCGGTAGAGGCCGAAGCACTTGGAGGAGGAGTTGTTGGTACACATGGCGATCGAGAGTCGGATGGAGAGGATATCCAACAGGAGCTTGCGAGATGCGGGAACCTAGACCATGAGTAAGAGACTGTCCCGAAAGCAAACAAGTTTTTTGACCCTCCGTATGTTTGACATAACTGTCTGAAAATCTGTTTGGACTGTCGGGGAAAGTCCGACGAGACCGTCGGTAAAACTAGGACATTCGACACAGAAGTCTTAAAACCTAGAGAGGGCTTAGCGGCTCTGCCAAGCCATCTCCAGATTTACGATGCTAGGAGGGAAGCATGAAATAAAGCAACATGAACAGTATAGACCTGCCCAGCTTCGACGCAACCTTGTCCCAGGATTTGATTTGCGACAAAGCTTCTCACGCTTGTACAATTCTTATAGTTAGATGACTTTGCGGATACCATCTTCTTACTTGTGGGGTATCAGCAGAAATCTCCACATATATTCCGCTTGTTTTCTTGCGATGAATACAGTATGTTGGTGAAATGATCATGAAATGAAAAATCACCTCTCTTCTTGGTTTAGGATCATAGAGTGGAATGCCACTCTAGGCCCTAGGAACTGATGGTGCAATGTTGCTTTGCATTCTTGTAAGAGTCGTTATAACGAAATGGCAATGGGCTACTCAACCAGTAGAGGCCCAAAGCCAAAGCGTAGAAGCATGTTGTCTGGTGGGTGCTTGAGCATATGAAGATGGTCCGGATGGCTAACGTTGCTCTACCGTATCTTTATCTTAATTAGACTTCCAGGCAGCGTACTATGCTAGCTCAGGGGATATCACAAGCTTGTACATCTTTCAGGTGTCCTACGCCAAGCACTGGATAAGCAGGTTCGTAACAAGTCTATAGATGGGCATTCTAGCAATACATAAGACAAGGGTCTAAACGCATTATAAAACAGTGTTACTGCCAAGAGCCTCTGATAAAAAAAAATACTATGGATGTCTGTAGAAGATAGTCTTTGCTGAAGCATTTTCGATCGATTTTCGTCGCACAAAATATCCCAGATGCAGAGGCATTTAGGGTCACGTGGAAAACTCTAGCCCTGACCCTATTCGCACACACTTTTAAAATAAAAATTATGTAGAATAAAGGACGAAAGATCCACTACCTTTGACGTTGTGTTATTGATTGTACTTAGTCATATACAGTATATGAAAATCCAGTACGAGGCATAGGCGCTAGTGGTCGGTTTTCCCAACAATTGCAAGAAACATGCCGTAAACTAACAGGAACAATAGGTTTAGGGGTAAAATTCGTCGTTGCCAAGTGTGTCGACGAGCCGGGGGTTCGAGTCCCTCCTAGCGCATTCGCTTTTTGCTCCCTGTTCATCTTGTAAGTTCTGTGAGGCTGCAAAGATACTTCAGTTTTGGACGAGAGCTTGCCCAATGTTCTATCCATTCGCGAGCCATATTTGTTCTTCGGCTTGGTGTGATTTGACAGATCATACATCTCTATGGAGAATGTTTCTACGTTCGAATTACTAGCGGCACTCAGAGTACACCCTGGCGAACGTTCCCAGCAAAACATGAGTCACTGATAGTTGGTTTTCTATCAACACCGAATGTACCGCCTCTGACCCATTGGTTTTTTTTTGGAGAACCTACCGAACTCCAGCTGAACGCGAAGTATCTAGTTCTACATCTTCCTCGCTCTGTTTTCTTTGAGCCGGCTAGTGCTGTCATTCAATTCTCGTAAATTGATTATACGCCCAGGAGACGTGTCGAGCAACTTTTTCGTTCTTCCTCCATATCATGTCCAAAGAGGCAGTTCATCTAGACGGGACGAAGCTTGAAGGTGGCGGGCAGCTCCTACGTCTGGCGTTGTCCCTTTCCTCCCTCACCCAAATCCCAGTCCATATCACCGATATCAGAGGCAAAAGAGGGCCGCGGTCCATACCGAGCGAAGGCGGAGGATTGAAGGGCTCTCATTTAGCAGCAGTAAGATGGCTTGCACATACAACCAACGCCACTATGGAAGGCGCAGAGATCAAGAGCCGGGTGTTGACATTTAGACCATCTGAGAAACTGACTCATGCTACTGGAAGCAATGACGCTACGAGAGCCTTAGGCTCAGCCAAACAGCGAAGAGCTGCAGGGGAGATTATGTGGTATGACCGATACGACGGACCTAAGCTTGTACGCAAAGAATCTTTTGATCCCAGCAAGTACCCCAGGGTCGATCTTCTTAGTTCTGCAGGCGCTTTTGCCGTACATCCTCTTTTCTGCTGTTCTCGATGAGCCGTATTCGGAAGTTTCTGGAAGTGAAGAGCAAAAGCCCATCTATCACCGACTCATCATCGAAGGAGGTACCAATGTCAGCAAGTCACCCTCGTACGAATACATCGATCAAGTACTGCTGCCCATGCTCCACAGGAAAGTCGGCATCCCACCAATCATAATGTCCATGGACAAGCGTGGCTGGACACAGGGAAGGACAGAGGTGGGGAGGGTAACGTTCGACATCACCCCCTTGCCTCCGGGCTCTACACTTCCAAGCTTCTTTTTCACGAACAGGGGCGAAGTGGCTCGTTTCTATGTGTCCATACTTGCGCCTGACGTCGCGAGTCAGCGAAGCATAAGGCAGAAATCAATCAAGGAGATACTGAAGCGCTATCCTGAGGCTGAGATTGACTTCCTCGTGGAAGAGGACTCTAGGCATCCCAAACGGCTCTACCTCCACGTAGTCGCTGAGACATCTGAAGGCTTCCGGTTGGGACGAGATTGGATGTATGATCGGAAAGCCACAGCATCGACAGCGAAACAAAAGAATGAACAGCTCGTGGAGAAGGTGCTCGATGACCTGGACAAGGAGTTGGCGCACGGCGGCTGCGTAGATGAGTACATGCAAGATCAATTGGTTGTCTTTCAAGCACTTGCCGAAGGCCGGGCGGAAGTTGATTATGGAAAAGGAAGATGGCCAAGCTTGCATACTCAGACGGCAAGGTGGGTTGCAGAGCAGATTCTTGGAACGAGGTTCGGTGAGAAGGGTACGTGCGATGGGCAGGCGTTCAGGGTGGGCGAAAAGTTTTGGGAAAGAAAGGGGAAGCAAACAGACCTTGCTAAAGACATCAAGGATCTTAGTATATCAGACAAAAATGACATGGTATGAGTTTCTGTCATTGAGTCTCGAATGTCGGTACGCATGATGCTATACTTGAGACTTGTGCTGGGTTTAATATTGCAGTGCAGGATAGGATGTCTTCTAGCCTTTCCATGCCACAGTTGACCAGCGCTGCCAATTCACAGAACTCTTGAACACAAGAGCCTTTGGTCTTGTTACGACAGCATACTGTGGAACTCCCAAACGCCTGTCGCCTGCCCATGTTCGATCTTGAGCCCCCGCCCCATGTTTTACACCACGCCCTACTGAGGATCATCATACCCCTCGGGTATCCTCCTCTGTCCTCGCGGTACTAACGCATATCAATCAGCCCACCTGTACGTTTCATGGCAACCGCACCATAGAGTGATCCTCCCGTCATCTGATATCGTAGGGCCACTTACTGGGATAAGTCAAGGGAATCCTCTCTCTCGGGCCATCACCGAAACGCCTCCTCAATGGCGGTACAGCAATCAAGAATACGGGGCCCATGCTTGCAATGCAGCTGGCGTAGAAAATGGCGGGTTTCTCGTGGGATGCCCAGCGGAGGTAGCGGATTGGGGTGCGGAAAAAGTAAGGCGAGGGGGCGGACATCTTCGCGTTGGCAGGATGGACTGATGAGATACAGAGGCTAGTTTCTGGTTATTCAATGATGGGCTTGGTCAGATTGGATGGAGACTGTCGCTGACGTTGCAGCTGGTGTTCTGAGCTCGAGCCTTGAAGAGGTGCTGTTATAAAGGGCGGAAAGACCCGCGCAGGAGAAGCGCAAGGCTTGGCGACACGTCGTCGTTTGACGCTGGCAGCGCTCTGCAAAGTCTTTCTTTGGAGCACTACGATTCGACCATTATCGATCATGCGATGGCTACTGTCTTTCCTGGTCTTGGGCTTGCTGGGCTTGACTCAGGCGCTCAGTAGCAGCGGCAATCGATTGCTAGTGGTGATCGAGGAGGCGGCCGAGAAGGACAAGTACTCGCAGTTTTGGGGCGATCTTGAAGGTATGTATAGAGCCATTGAACCCATGTCTTCAGATAATTCATGTTGATTCTTCATTATCGAATAGGTAGGGGCTATAGACTGTCATTCGAGTCGCCCAAGAACGAACAGCTCTCGTTATTCAAGCATGGCGAACGAGCCTTTGACCACATTATCCTCCTTCCCCCCAAGTCGAAAGGTATACCACGAATCAAGCTGGTACGAAAGATTATGAAGATTTACTGGTAGTAGGATTGGGGCCAGCGCTGTCCCCCAAGAATTTGCTCGACTTCATCAACCAGAATGGCAACATCCTCCTGACCCTTTCTGCTGACTCTTCAACCCCGTCCGCTATCGCCTCCCTTCTTCTCGAACTCGACATCCACCTTCCTCCCGATCGAACAACGCTTGTAGTTGATCATTTCAACTACGATACCCTGTCAGCGGCAGAAAAGCATGACGTTCTCTTACTCCCTCAGCCCTCAGCTGTGCGACCGGACGTCAAGAACTTCTTCGGCGGGGATGGCGCAATCGCCTTTCCCAGGGCTGTAGCTCAGGAACTCGGCAACTCCAGTCCCCACCTTGCGCCTATATTGCGAGCACAGGGAACGGCATACAGTTACAACCCCAAGGATGATGTTGAGAGTGTAGAAGAGCCGTTCGATGTTGGCTCACAGATATCGCTTGTTTCTTCAATGCAAGCCCGAAACTCCGCCCGCTTCACAGTCTTCGGTTCTGTCGAAGCTTTGGAGAACAAGTGGTTCGAAGCGAAGGTTAAGGGCCTGGAATCTAAGCAAGGCAAGACGGCAAACCGTGAATTTGCTAAGCAAGTCACTGGCTGGACATTCATGGAGACAGGAGTTTTGAAGGTCGGCAGAGTGGAGCATCACTTGAGCTCCGTCGAAGCCAACACCAAGAGTAGCAACAACGTGACGCAGCTGGGCTACTTGAATCCTAGCATCTATCGCATCAAAAACGATGTGGTAAGTCCCTAAACTTCCTGAAACTTACCAATCTGATTAATCTCCCGTCGCAGACCTTCACCATCGAACTTTCCGAATACACTTACACCCACTGCAGCCCTTTCGCGGTCCTGGCCACCGACGCCTTCCAACTCGAGTTCACCATGCTTTCCCCTTTCCACCGCCTCACCCTCTCCCCCACCTCCACCACCGCCAACAGCACTCTATTCAGCACCACCTTCCGAACGCCAGACCAGCATGGCATCTTTTCTTTCCGCGTCAACTACAAGCGGCCATTCCTCACCAGCATCGATGTTAAGCGTGAGGTGACGGTGCGACATTTTGCGCACGACGAGTACCCGCGGAGCTGGCAGATAAGTGCGGGCTGGACATGGATAGCGGGGATCTGGGTGACAGTGGCAGGCTGGGTCGCATTTGTGGGGGTTTGGCTGTACAGTGAGCCGGCTTATGAGAAGAGATCGAAGGGGAAGAAGGCGCAATAGAGTCGGAAATTAATGGATGTTTACTGTACTATATCCTCAACGCCTGAGCTACCCCGATTATTATTCGATCATAGTACACGTCCTCTTTTAATTCTTCGCCGCATCGAGATGCCACTCCATAACTTTCTGGCCACCAGTCAACAGGAATCCTCACAAATGGAAAAATCAGCCAGCCAGCTTACCTGAAAAATCCCCTTCGCCCCCGTTTCAATCACATCCCCATGACACGGCACAATCCGCTCAAAATCCCAGCCATTGATCCTCTTCACACTCTGCGCAAACCCCTGCCTATCCCCCGCACTAGCCACATACCACAAAAACCTCTTCTGCCACGTCGCCGGCCCCGTGGTATTCTGCATCGCGACAAACAACCGCGTCCACACCCCTCCCGTCGCACTCTCCCCGCTCTTGCTATACTGCTCGTGCGCGGGCAGGTTGAACATCATGTCCGCCTCAATCAGCGTCTTGTCCGGCTTATGCAGCACCACCAGCTCCTTGTTCGCATGGCTGCCGACATACTCGACCTCGAACTCGCGGTCGAACTCCTCGTCGACGGTCATGTCGCGCTTGTTCTTCTGCGTCCAGACGTGCGAGAACCTCGTGCCGGCGGTCTCGTGCGACTTGGCGCGCTTCTCGGGGAGGCCGTCGACGCCGAGGAGTTTCGCGCCCGGGTAGGCGGCCGCCCATTCGGTGAGGAAGACGTGGTGTTCGAGATCGAGGGCGGTGAGGTAGCGGACGTGGTTGCCGAGGGAGTGGACGGTGGCGCGGACGTCGGGGGTGAGGGCGACGGGGGAGAAGACGGCGAGGGCGCCGGATTGGAGGCGGACTGGAGGAAGGGGGGGAAGTGGGTCAGTATTGGGGGGGTTGGTGAGGCGAAGGGGGGGGGAGTAT